>JACCEA010537535.1_pt1 | contig 40441 bp, 41 predicted proteins | sample 7449851 | NCBI WGS metagenome assembly JACCEA01 (sample SAMN15323453, study PRJNA562643) | freshwater metagenome | isolation source: river surface water | place: USA:Blue River Watershed | collected 2017-08-18 | reverse complement strand
ACCCCATTTTTCGTGGGGCACACCAATCACGGCCACCTCGCGCACGCTGGGGTGGCCATTGAGAACATTTTCAATTTCTGCGGGGTAGATGTTCTCGCCGCCGGAGATGATCATGTCCTTGAATCGGTCAAACAGAAAGATATAGCCCTCTTCGTCCAGATAGGCTGCGTCCCCCGTTCTGAGCCACTCGCCATCGATGAGGGCCAAAGCCGTCTCCTTGGGTTGATGCCAGTAACCCTTCATCACCATGCGCGATTTGATCCACAACTCGCCCACCTGGTTGGGTGCCACATCGGACAAAGAAGTGGGATCCACCACGCGCAATTGCACCCAGGGGTAGGCACGCCCCACCGAGTTGAGCAATCGGCTGCGTGGCCCCTCGGGTTCGTGGTCTTCAGGGGGCAACACCGACACCGTGCCCGAGGTCTCGGTCATGCCATAGGCCTGGATGAAGCGGCAGCGCAACATGGCCATGGCTTTGCGCAGCAGCACGTCGCCCATGGGCGCGGCGCCATACATGAGCAATTCGAGGCTGGACAAATCGGCCTGGCTCACGCCATCGACCTGCAGCAGCGACTGGACCACCGTGGGCACCAAAAAGAGGTGGGTCACGCGATGGCGTGAGATGCACGACACGATCACTGCCGGATTGACCTCGCGCAACAAGACGGTGTGGCCGCCGCGTGTCATGGTGCTGGTGCCGTAGCCGCAGCCGCCGATGTGGAACATGGGCATGGCCACCAGGTTGACGCTGTGCGTGCCCATGCCCCAGGCCTTGCCCAGTCGCTCGGTGTAGGAGATGCCCTCGTTGGTGATCATCACGCCTTTGGGCAAACCGGTGGTGCCTGAGGTGTAGAGCAGCAAGGCCACTTCGTTGGGCTGACCTTCATGGCCAGGGTCTTGGGCAGGCGCGCTGGCGCGCAGCGCGTCGTACTCCGCACCCAGGCGCACGATGTGAATCTGGGCAGCCACCTCGGCGGGCAAATGCGCGAGCAAAGGCTCTTCTTCTGCCGAGACCACCAGCACCTTGGGGGCGGCGTCGCTCACAATGGCTGCGATCTCATGAGACGAGAGGCGCCAGTTGAGCCCCGCCAGAATGGCGCCGATCTTGTTGCAAGCGAACATGAGCTCGAAGCATTCGGCGCAATTCTTGGTGAGCAAGGCCACCCGGTCTCCTTCCTCAACCCCTTTGGCCTGGAGTGCTTGCCCCATGCGTGAACTGAATTCATGAAGCTGGCCAAAGCTCCAGGTGTGTTCGCCAAAGGTCAGCGCTGGCGCACTCGCACGCTCGCTGGCGTGTCGGCGCAGGATCTGGGCGTAAGAGGGATGGGGCGTGCTGGACATGGTGGGCCTCAGTAGCTCTTGGGCAATCCCAAGCTGTGTTGGGATACAAAGTTGAGGATCATTTCGCGGCTCACGGGCGCGGTCTTGTGAAGACGGGCAATGAACCACAAGTCGGCCAGACCATATTCAATGGCCATGCCGTTGCCACCGTGAATCTGGATGGCTTGATCCAAGGCCTCGAGTGAGGCATCGGCAGCGGCGAACTTGGCCATGTTGGCAGCTTCGCCCGCATCGGCAGAGGACTGGTCAAAGAGTTGCGCTGCGCGTGCCGTCATCAAGCGGGCTTGTTGAACCCCAATGTAGGCTTTGGCCAAAGGGTGAGCCAGACCTTGGTGAGTGCCAATGGGCACACCCCACACCGACCGGTCTTTGGCTTGCTGGCTGCCGCGTTCAATCGCGTAGCGCGCGATGCCGTTGTTGATGGCCGCTGCACAGACCCGCTCGGGGTTGAGGCCAGCAAACAAATGACGAAGGCCTTGCCCTTCCTGGCCCACCAAGGCTTCTGGACCCACACGCACATCGTCAAAAAACACCGTGAACGAGGTCTCTGGCACATGCAAGGCGGTTTCGATGGGCGTGCGGCTGATGCCAGGATGGTTGGCCGGCACAATGAACAAGGACAGCGGATGACGGCCACGCCCATCGGCTTCTTCGCCACGGCACACCACCATCACCGAGTCGGCCTCATCCAATCCGGATGTCCAGTATTTGTTGCCATTGATCACCCAATCCCGGCCTTCTTGGCGCGCTGTGGTAGTGATCTTGTGGGTATTGGTGCCCGCATTGGGTTCGGTGATGGCAAACGAGAGGCGCTTCTTGCCTGTAGCCAGACCGGGCAGCCATTCCTGTTTGAGTGCATCGCTGCCGTGCTGTTCGATGATGGGTGAGCAAATGGAGTTGATCACCAGCGACAGAATGGGACAGCCCTGCGCCGCCACTTCTTCGACGATGACGTTGTAGTCGGCAAGGCCACTGCCACCACCACCATATTGCTCAGGCACATGAACGCCCAAGAAGCCCGCTTGCCCCAGGGCTTGCCACAACTCGTCGGGTTTGGCCTTGCGCTTGACCAGGTCCTGGAAGTAGCGGCGGCCAAAGCTGCCCACGAGTTTGCCAACGCTCTCGCGCAGCAGGGGGTGGTGTTCAGCGGTATCGACCAGGGTGTTTGAAAAAATCGTAGACATGTTCAAAAGGAGGAGTCAGTTAGAGAGAGGATGAGCTGGGGGTGGCCCAGTCAAAAAAGCCTTTGCCGGATTTCTGGCCAAGGTCGCCGCGCGCCACCATCTCCTCCAGGATGCGAGGGGGTGCATAGCGCTCGCCCAGGGCTTGCGACAAATGGCGAGCGATGTCCAAACGCACATCGAGGCCAACGACATCGGCCAGCCTCAGCGGTCCCATGGGATGTCGGTAGGCCACGGTGGCTGCGCGGTCAATGTCTTCGGCACTGGCCACACCGTCTTGCACCATGCGCATGGCTTCAAGCGAGGCGATGAGGTCCAGCCGGCTGGTGGCAAACCCGGGCACATCACGCACCAGAATGGTTTGCTTGCCCAGGCTTTCAGCAAAGCGCCTGGCTTGGGCAATGGTCGCTTCGCTGGTGTGCGCGCCACGGATCAGTTCAACGAGTTGGAGCGACCACACCGGGTTGAAGAAATGCATGCCAATGAAGGTGGTGGGGTCATCCACTGACTGGGCCAGCAAGTCGATGGACATGGAGCTGGTGTTGGTGGCAATGAGCGAAGGCTTTTTGGCCACGATGCCACTGAGCACCATCTGTTTGAGGCTCAGGCGTTCGGGCACGCTCTCGATCACCAGGTCGAGTTGGTTGGGCAGTTGGTCTACGCCACTGACGCGGTGAATGCGCGCGAGCAGGGCTTGAGCCTGGCTTGGGTCCATCTTGCCCCGTTTGACGCCAGATTGCGCAGCGTGGAACAAGCTCGCCTGCATGGCGTTGGCGCGTGCGTCGTCGGGTTCGGCCACGTGCGTGTGCCAGCCTGCCGCCGCAAACACATAGGCAATGCCAACACCCATGGTGCCGCCACCCACCACACCCATGGCACAGTCCTGAATCTGAGATTGAACCGTGCTCATGCAGGGCGGTCCTTTTTGCTTCGCTTGGCAGTGGGGCGCTTGGCCTTGACCATGTTCAATGCCATGCCGGCCAGGTACTGAGCCACATCCTGCTTGCTCAAGCGGCCATTGGGGCGATACCAAACGGGTGCCCATCCCACCAGGCCACCAATGGCCAGAGCGGTCAGTGGCACATCCTCGATGGTGAATTCGCCAGCTTTGACGCCGGCCTCCAGCAAGCCAATGAGCTTGCGGTCAAAAGCGCGGCGCAAATTGTTGATGGCATCGCGGTCCACCTGCTTGAGCTCGGTCTCTTCGCGGCTGTAAATCACCGCATGGGCCTGGTTGTCGAGCACGGCAAGCAGAAATTCGCGCACGATGCGCTCTAGGCGTTCAGTCTGTGTGCCTTCCTCCACCAGGATGCGATTCAAGCCCTCATGCGCATGGCGAATGGCGCGGCTGCAAATCTCGGCCAGCAAGTCAGCCTTGGAGGAGAAATGGGCATAGATGAAGGGCTTGGTGACGTCCATGGCTTCAGCCACTTGTTCCAGCGTGGCCCGTTCGTAGCCCTGGCGGTAAAACAGCTCGACCGCCGCAGCCACGATGCGTTCACGCTTGAGGTGAGCCACTGCACCCCGGATGTCGTCGGGTATGTCCGCCCCATAGGCCGCACGAGCCTGAGGCGGTCGTCCTCGCCGCTTGGCCACCGCCGGCGCGCCAGTCTGAGTGGACGCCGACTTGGTCTTGGCGGTGGTGGTTTTGCGGCGACTTGCTGGTGCGTCAGCCATGGTGTCTCCCTGGGTGGTGATCGTTGAACTGCATCTTGGCGCTGAGCTGTTGTATGGTCATGTTCAAGCCCCAACGGGGGTAGGTTGGAGGTCTGCAGTGGCCACGCTGGTGGATTTGGCGCCTGCATTCACCGCTTGGCCGTGGAGTGCCAAAGGCTTGTCGCGCAGTTCAAAACCCTCATAGCCGTTTTCGGCGCACTTGTGCAGCAAACGCCTGTAGCCCCTGACGCCACCCGAGTAGGGCATGAAGACTCTGGGCTTGCCCGCGACCTCGGCACCGTTGTAGTAGGAATCAGCGGTGAGGTAGAGCGTTTCATGAGCGCGTGCATTGACGTGCGCCACCCAGGCCTGTTCGGCCATTTCGGTGACCTCCACTTCAGCCACGCCATGACGACCCATGTGGTCAATCATGTTGGCCAGCCAGTCGCTTTGTTCTTCAATGGACACCATCACATTCGAAAGCAGGGACGGACTGCCAGGTCCCACCAGCACAAACAGATTGGGAAAACCGCTGGTCCCAATGCCCAGCTGTGTCACCGGACCCGCAGACCATTTCTGCTTCAAGGTCATGCCATGGCGGCCAACGATCTCGGGTTTGAGCAAGGAGCCTGTGAAGGCATCAAAGCCGGTGGCAAAGATGATGATGTCGAATTCATGGTCTTTGTCCTGCGTGCGGATGCCTTTGGCAGTGAATTCCACGATAGGGAACTCCCGCACATCGGCCAGCTCCACGTTGTCGCGGTTGAAGGCCTGAAAGTAGCCGCTATCAACCGAGGGGCGTCTGGCGGCGAACGCATGATCGCGGGGGATCAACTTATCGCGCAGCTCGGGCTTGTCAATGACAGATGCGATTTTTTTGCGGATGAACTCGGCTGCCGTGTCGTTGGCGGCCTTGTTGAGCAAGATGTCGAAATAAGATAGCGCAAAGCCAAACCCCAGGCGATGCCAGGCCGCCTCATAGACTTGGTCACGCTCCTCAGGCGTGGCCTCCAGAGCAGACTTCTTGCCTGGCGTGAAGCCAAGCCCCGTTGGCGAGTTCCAGGCCTGATCGCGTCGTTGGCGATAGTTGGCCTTGACCTGCCTGTCCTCTTCCGCCGAGATGGGGGCATTGGAGGCTGGCACGCTGTAGTTGGGCGTGCGCTGAAAGACGGTGAGGTGGGCGGCCTTCTGGGCAATCACCGGCGTCATTTGCATGCCCGATGAGCCCGTGCCAATGATGGCCACGCGCTTGCCCGTGAAGTCAACCGGCTCCTTGGGCCACACTGCACTGTGAATGACTTGACCGCCAAACCGGTTGAGACCGGGATAGTTGGGTGACTTGGGTGCCGAGAGCTGGCCCACCGCCATCAACAGGAATTGCGCAGACCATTGGCTTCCATCGCTGCACTGAATGCGCCAGCGGGCGGCTTTGGCATCGTATTGGGCGCGCAGTAGGGCGCATTGGAAGCGGATGTGCTTGCGCAGATCAAAGCGTTCAACCACATGGTTGATGTAGCGCAGGATCTCGGGTTGGGTGGCGTAGCGCTCGCTCCACACCCATTCCTGCTCCAGCTCCGAGGAAAAGCTGTAGGAGTAGTCGTAGCTCTCGACGTCGCAGCGTGCGCCGGGATAACCGTTGTGATACCAGACACCGCCCACATCGTCGCTGGCCTCGATGACCTGCACACTTTTGCCAAACCGGCGCAGGGCATGAAGCGCTCTGAGACCGCCAAACCCTGCACCCACCACCATCACATCAACGTTGTTCGATTCCATGCCAATCAATTCACAATTTGTTTTCTACTGAAAGGATTATTTAAATACCCGTGAGTAATTTAACTAAGTAATTTCCCTAGGTTGGCCTGGAAAAATGGCAAATCAGAACAGATTTCTATTTGAAATCAATGGCTTGTGAATGAGATTAAAAAATACCCAGGAGTACTTTGATGTGTGTTTTAAGGCGGTGTGCAACACCTCTGGCCGCACGCTGAGCGTTGCTCAAGCCGCTTGGATTCGGGCATGAAAAAGCGCGCTCAAGGGCGCGCTGGTTTGAGCTTGGGACGTTGGCTCAGAAACTGCCAGGGTATGCACCACCGTCGAGGAGGATGTTTTGTCCATTGATGTAACTGGCGTGTGCGCTGCACAGAAACGCACACACGGCGCCAAATTCTTCGGCTGTCCCAAATCGATGAGCCGGGCTGGTGCGCCGCCTGGCTTGGATCACATGATCGAGAGTGTCGCCAGACTGAGTTGCCCACTGCACCAGCGTTTTTTGCAGGCGTTCGGTATCAAACATGCCGGGCAGCATGTTGTTGATGGTGACGTTTCTGGATGCAAATTCCGAGTTGCGTGAAAGGCCCGCCACAAAACCTGTCAGCCCTGAGCGTGCGCCATTGCTCAGGCCGAGGATGTCGATGGGCGCTTTCACCGACATGGAGGTGATGTTGATGATGCGCCCAAAGCCACGTTCTGCCATGGGGCCAATGACTTGTTTGATGAGTTCGATGGGGGTGAGCATGTTCAGATCGAGCGCGGCCAGCCAGGTGTCACGGTCCCATTGTCGAAAGTCGCCTGGCGGCGGGCCACCTGCATTGTTGACCAGGATGTCAACCTGAGGGCAAGCCGCTAGCGCCTGGGCTCGTGACTGAGCTTGACCAATGTCCCCCGCTACTGCGCGCACCTGAACCTGAGGGTTGATTTGGCGCAACTCGGCTGCGGTCTTTTGCAAAGCCTCGTCGCCACGCGCTGTGATGACCACGTTCACACCCTCACGCACCAAGGCCTGCGCACAGCCCTTACCCAGACCTTTGCTTGCTGCGCATACCAGTGCCCACTTTCCCTGAATTACCAAATCCATGATCTGCTCCTTTTGTTGACACCAGCCCAGGACCTTGCATCACGTTGCTCGAGCCTAGGGAGAACCTCAATGCGTGGGGTCGGTGTCTTGCTTGACACACGACATGACACCGCTTAAATTCACCGAAATCATTTAAAACGATTTCGGTCTTTCAATTCTCAGTGAAGTTGCCGCCTCTTGGCAACCCGCCACCATCAAGGTTTTTCATGATGACAAACGGTCTGCGTGACGCGAAGGTGATCGACTTCCATGCTCACATGGTGCTTGAAGAGACCATGGGTGCAGCAGGTGCGTTTGGTCCCTGGTTGGGCAAAGAGGAGGACGGAACCCCTTTTTTCCAGATTGGCACCACTTATCGCTTGCGCGGGGTGCGCTATGTGGACAGTCCCTTCATGCGGGTTGATTTGCGCTTGAAGCGCATGCAAGAGCGGGGTATCGATTTCCAGGTGGTGTCACCCAATCCGTTGACCTATTTCCATTTCATTCCTGCACCCGAAGCCATTGGGTTTTGCAAGGCACACAACGATGCCATGGCGCGTGCGATTGCGCCTCACCCTGATCACCTGGCTGGGCTGGCGGCTTTGCCAATTCAGGCGCCTGAAGCCGCCGCAGACGAACTGGAGCGGGCTGTCAAGGACTTGGGCTTCCTCGGTGCGGCCTTTGGCACCGATTCACCATTGCAGCTGGATGACCCAGCTCTGGATGTCTTGTATGCCAGGGCTCAAACCCTGAATGTGCCCATCTACATTCACCCCGGACCCGCAGGCATTGATGGACCCAAGGGCGACCCTGCCTTGAAGCGGTTTGATCTGGACATCATTTCGGGGTTTGCTGCCCAGGAGACCCTGGCGGTGGCCACACTCATTTACGGTGGCGTTCTGGACCGTCATCCGAAATTGGACTTGTGCATCAGCCACGGTGGCGGAGCGACCGCCTTGTTGATGGGGCGCATGGCGCGCGGCGCACGCAAGCGGCCGTGGTCACCCAGCCATCTGCGGCCTGAAGGTGAATTCGAGGCGCGCCTCCAGCGTTTGTGGTTTGACACCCATGTGGAGCATCCACAGGTGCTGGAACTCCTGAGCGCCGTCGTTGGCGAAGACCACTTGGTTTATGGCACCAACTTTGCCGGTTGGGATGAGCCCGATGCCGCTGGCGCACCCAGCCGCCATCATGCCGAGTTGGACCAATCCATGCTGTCGCGCAACGCACGTCGCTTGCTTCGTGTGACAGGCCATGTCTAGTGGGAGATCTTCCATGAGCAGCTATTTATTCCACAACGGCGCGGTGATCAATGGCGCTGGTGACCCCATTCAAACCACATCGGTCCTGGTCGAAGGGGATCGCATCACCCATCTGGGCACACAGGCCGATGACCGTGCCAGGCACCTCTTGGAGGTTCAACGCATCGACCTGAGCGGCAAAACCCTCATGCCTGGACTCATCGATGCCCATTGCCACTTGTCCTTCGATGACGCCAGCTCCAACCCCGAAATCTTTTTTCAACGCCGTCATGCACTCTCTGCCATCACTGCCTTGTACAACGGTCGAAAGCTGTTGCGCGCGGGGGTGACGGGCATTCTGGATCCGGATTCGGTCTTTGAAAACATGGTCGATGTGCGCGATGCGCTGGAGGCCGGTTTGATGCAAGGACCACGCATTGCCTGCGGTTGCTATGCCTTGATCACCGGTGTGGGCGGGACCGCGGGCGGGCTCATCAACGACACAGGCGTGACGGGCTACTACAAGGTGGTCAATGGTCACGATGAAATCGTCGCCGAGGTACGTCGTCAGGTGAAGGTGGGGGCTGACTGGATCAAGGTCCATGTGTCGGGTGTGGCGCCTCGTTACGCACAGCGCGGCGAGCAGTGCAGTTGGCTGCAAGAGGAGTTGGACCTCATTTGCCGAGTGGCACACGATTTGGGTGTGCCCGTGATGGGGCATTGTCGGGGTGACGTTGCCAATCGGCGCGCGGCCTTGAGTGGCATGGACTTGATTTTTCATGCCACAGGCATGAGTGAGGACACCACCAGTTTGTTGATCGACCGCAAGATTCCTGTTTGTCCAGCCATGACCTTTCAGGCCAACATGATCGATTACGGTGCGGATCTGGGCACTGACCCGGCGCTGGTCCAGCTCTTTGAGCGAGAAATCGTGGACTCAGCGCAGAACATGCAACGCCTGCACCGTGCGGGTGTGCCTTTGTTGTGCGGCAGTGAGGCAGGTTTTTCCATGGTTCCCTATGGCCACTGGCATTACCGGGAAATGGAAGTCTTCATGAAGTATTTTGGTTTGACCTCGCTGCAAGCCATTCAGTGCGGCACGCAGTCGGGCGCCCTGGCCTTGAAGATGGCTGGGCAAACTGGCGAAATCGCGCCCGGCATGAAAGCCGACTTGCTGGTGGTCCAAGGTGATCCCAGCTCAGACATCACGGTGCTGGGTCGGTCTGAATCCATTGAGGGGGTTTGGATTGATGGCAAGCCCATGGACTTGTCCCCCCCATTGCCGCGCAAACCGATTCGCGGCTGGACCATGCCCAGCATGGGCAAGCGACTCACCAATCCCGGGATCCGCGATGCCTGAGGGCTGTTAGAGTTACTTCTTCTAACAATGCCTGATTGTTTTTGATGAGTACGCTGAGCAGAAACAACACCGACGACAGTGCGCTGGTCGAGCGCTTATCCTTTCTGATCCACACGATGAGTACCCGCATTGCCCTCATCGGATCTAAGTTGCATCGTGACAATGGGATCAACCACTTCACGGCACGCATTCTGGTCTTGCTTCTTGAGCATGAAGAACTCAGGGTGAGTGATCTGGTGGATTTGCTGATGCTGCCTCAATCGACGCTGTCTAGCCATTTGTTGGTCTTGCAAAAAAAGGGCTTGATCCGCCGCCGTCGCTCGCGCAAGGACAGCCGTTCGGTCTTCATTTCGCTGTCAGCCGTTGGATTGCCGCTGGCTCAAGCCTGTGATGAGCAAAGTCGCAAGGCCAATATCGCCATGCTGGCCGAAGTGGACGAAGGCCAACGTGCCATTGCGTTTGATTTTTTGCGGCATGTGAGCCAGCGCTTGGATGACCTGTTGGCCGAGAGTGCCGATGTCACTGAAGTTGCGCTTACGCCACCCCCTGCCGCGTCAGCCAAGAAGACCAAGAAGGTCAACAAGTCCTGAATCCCATCTAATCTCAACCCGCCATCGAGGCAAAACATGATCAAGCACTTGGTATTTTGGAAGCTCAAAGACAGGCCGCATGGCCTCTCCAAAGAGGAGTGCATTCACGTCATTCAAACGCGCATGCATGCCCTGCGAGGCCAAATTCCAGGCCTGTTGGCGATTGAGGTCGGCGCTGATGTCAGCTGCAATGCCAACAGCAGCGACTTGGCGCTGTACTCTGAATTTGAAAATGCGCAGGCGCTGGCTGTCTATCAGGCCCACCCCCTGCATCAGGCCATCGTGCCTTATGTGGCCGAAGCGGCAACCGAGCGACGCGTGGTGGATTACGAAGCCTGACCGGAGCCTCTTCGTCCCAAAGAAAAAACGCGGCCAGGGCCGCGTTTTTCATGGCGTGAAGCAAGTGGACTTCAAGGCTGGACGAATTTGCCATCCTTGATGGTCAGCACCGCGGCACCAAATGAGGGGATGCGGTCATTGTCCAGGGTGAACGTGCCTTGACCGATGACCACGGGGAGTTTGTTGGTCTTGGCCATGGCTGCACGCACTGCATCACGGCTTGGATTGGGACCTGCTGTCTTGATGGCGTTGGCGGTGATGAGCATCATCGAGTAACCCACACCGGCCCATGAGTCAGGTGCCATGTTGTACTTCTTGGTGTAGGCGGTGATGAATTTGCGTCCCATCTCATTGACGCCAGTGGGCACGAATTCAGCAGGGAAAACCGTGCCTTCGACAGCTTTGCCACCGGCTTTGAGGTAGCGGTCCGAGCCCATGCCCGTGTTGCCCACCAAAAGGGTGCTGGCCGGCAATCCTGCCTGACGCGCTTGAAGGACGATGTTGGCGCCTTGCTCGGGCGGGGTGCCCACATAAACGCAATCGGCTTTGCTGCTCACCATCTTGGTGGCCAGTGCCGTGAAGTCAGAGTCGGCAGCCAGGATGGACTCATCACCAACGGTGGCAATGCCGCCCGCAGCAATCGTGTCCCTCAACACATTCTTCTGGCGTACATAGCCTTCGTTGTCCCGGATGAAAACGTAGAAGCAGCTTTTGGGTTTGGCCTTTTGCACCACGTAGTTGCCAAGCGGCTGCATGAACTGTTCAGCGGTTTCTGTGGATTTGAAAATCCAGGGACCGGCCTTGAGCACATCGGGTGAGGTGGCCGTGGTGAACAAGGGGACCTTGAGGTCCACGGCCACAGGGGCTGCCGCCATGGCCTCACCTGTGGAAACGGGGCCAATGATGATGGACACTTGGTCGCGTGTGGCCATGCGGTTGATCAGGGTAATGGCTTCCGCACGGTCTGAGCGGTTGTCCTCTACAAGCAGCGTGACCTTGGTGTTACCAAAGTAATTGGCTGCGATCAGCTCTTCGTAGGCCAGTTTGATGGCGTTGATCACGGGTGCGCCCACAAATGCAAAGGTGCCAGTGTTGGACAACACCACCCCGATTTTGACTTCCTGTGCCAGTGCTGTGCCGGCTACACCCGTAGCAAGCGCCGAAGCGATGGCCAGACGGCTGAGCAAGCGATGGAGTTTATGCTTCATGTCGATTCCTTTCGTTGAAAAATCACCTTTGCATTTCATCGATCTGCGGCATGGCCAAGGTAATGCGCGATCACCTGTGGATCATCCTGCAGCTGACTACTCAGCCCCTCATGAACAATTCTTCCTTGTTCAATCACGTAGGCGCGGTGCGTGGTGCTCAGCGCCAATTTTGAATTTTGTTCAACCAGCAAAATGGTCAGACCGTCCTTGTTGAGTGCACTCAGGGCATCGAACACTTGCTTGACCACCAAGGGGGCCAAACCCAGACTTGGCTCGTCGAGCAATAGCAGGCGCGGGCTGCCCATCAGAGCGCGGCCAATGGCCAGCATTTGCTGCTGGCCACCTGATAGAGAACCTGCAAGCTGGTCTTTGCGTTGGACCAGGATGGGAAACAGATCAAAGATCCGCTCGAGTGGATAGCTGGCATTCCTGCCGCGCAAAGCGGTGGTTCCCAGCTGAAGGTTTTCCATGACGGTCATCTCAGGCCAGACCTGCCGACCCTCGGGCACTTGCTGCAAGCCCAAGCGGGATATGTTCCAGGGGGATACGCCAGCGATCTCATGACCTTGAAGCGCGATGGAGCCCGAACTGGCCGCTACAACGCCGCTGATGCAATTGAGCAAGGTGGACTTGCCCGCACCATTGGGACCAATGAGTGCCACCATTTCTCCAGCCTCAACGTGAAGAGACACACCTTTGAGGGCACGGATGCCGCTGTATGAAGCGTGGACAGAATCAACAACCAACATGTCAGTTCCCCAGGTAGGCGGCGATGACCGCTGGATTGGTGACCACCTCTTGAGGTGTGCCCTGCGCAATGATGCGCCCGCCGTCCAGCACATACAGGTATTCACAGATCTGTGTGACAAAGCGGATGTTGTGTTCAATCAGCAAGATGCCCATGCCTTGCTGGCTTAGGCTCTTGAAGATCTCGCCCAGCTCTTGTGCTTCCACATCGTTCATGCCGGCAACAGGTTCATCCAGCATCAGCAAGGCGGGTTGTGAAGCCACGGCGCGCATCATCTCGACCCGTCGCTGATGACCATAGGCCAGGCCTGAAGCTGGGAAATCGGCAAATCGGGTCATGTCAAAACGCTGGAGCAACCCCATGGCTTCTTGCTTGGTGCGGCGCGTTTCTTCCATCGAAGATGGCAGGCCGAGCAAGCAAGACAGGAAGGAGCTCGTCTCGCGCTGATGAAAACCAATGAGCAGGTTTTCGAGCACGGTGGCTTCCTTGAGCAGACGGATGTTCTGAAAAGTCCTGGCAAACCCCAGGCGGCTGATCTCGTGTGCAGACAGGTCTGATGTTTCATCATCGCCGAAACGGATCGATCCTGAGGTGAGGGGCAACATGCCCGTGATCAGGTTGACCAGCGTGGTTTTGCCTGCCCCATTGGGACCAATCAAGCCAGTGACGCGGCCAGCAGGAACTTCCATGTGGACATCCTGGGCGGCCACCACACCACCAAAGTTCTTGCAAACCGAATCGAGGATCAGTGATTTGCTCATTGCGACACCTTTTCCTGTTGCTCGGAAGAATGTGCTCGGCGGCGTCGCTTGAGGAAATCAATCCATGTATCGACGATGCCGCGAGGCATGTAGTTGATCACCAGGATCAGCAGCAAGCCATACACCAACATGCGGTACTCGGCCAGCGGACGTGAGATTTCAGGCAAGGCCACCAGCACTGCAGTGCCCACCACCGGTCCCCAAACCGATTGACGTCCTCCCAGGACCACATAGGACAAAGCAGCAACCAGAAACGGGAATCCAAACTGGTTGGGTTCAATGGAGTAAACATGGAACGCCTCGAGGGCACCAAAAAATCCTGCCAAGGCACCTGACAAGGCAAAGGCAAGCAATTGGTAACGCGAGATGGCCACACCCAGCGAAACGGCCACCGCCTCATCTTGTCGAATCGCATCAAAGGCCCTGCCAATGCGAGAGCGATTCAAACAGGCCACCAGGTAAATGGCCACCAGGGCGGCAATCAACAGAGTCCAGGTGCCCACAGCTTTGGGAATGCCCGACAAGCCCATGGCCCCTCCTGTGAATCGCTCGGCATAAATGTTGAGCGATAACACCACCTGCACAAAGGCGAGGGTGGCAATGGCTTGATAAACCCCGCGCAGTCGTGCCAAAGGCCAAGCCAGCAACATGGAGACCAGCACAGACACCACTGTGCCCAGCAAAATGGACAGCGGCACAGGCAATCCGAGCTTGATCGTCAGTGAAGCTGCCAGGTAAGCACCAATGGCGGATAAGCCTGCGTTGGCAATCGAGAACGTGCCAGAGCGCAGCACCACATACTGGCCAAGGGCATAACCCGTGTGCAACAAGAACAAGTCGATCAGGGGTCGATAGGCAATGAAGAAATCAATCATCAGCGACCCCTCATCAAACCGGCTTCAGGCTTGCCCAGGAGTCCGTGCGGTCTAAGCAGCAGGATCAGGAAGAGCAAGGAAAAAATGATGGTGTCAGTGAGTCCGGACGGCAGATACGCCACCGACAAGGTCTGAATCATGCCCAGCAGCAAGCCCGCCACCAACGCGCCAGGGATGCTGCCCAGGCCGCCCAGAATGATCACCACAAAGCCACGCAGCAAAAAGGGTTCGCCCATCATGAAGTGAATGTTGTTGAAGGCCAGTCCCACCATGACACCGGCAGCGGCGGCCAATGCGCCCGACATGAAAAAGGTCTGGAAGAAAACAAAGTTGGGGTTCACGCCGCTCAGGATGGCCGCTCGCTCGTTGCCAGCCACAGCGCGAACCTGACGACCCGCTGCCGTCTTGGACAGGTAGAGGGTGATGAACAAGACCAGGCAAGCTGCAAAAAACGACATCATCAATTGCAGTGCAGACACCCGCAAACCCCAAAATTCAAAAATCACCACTGGGAATGTCTCAAAGGGGAAACGAAGGATTTGGGTGCCGGACACCTTTTGCGCCAGCGTGATGATGATGAGGTTGGCGCCAATGGCCGAGATGATGGCACCAAATTCTTCTTCGCCCTGCTTTCGCAGACGCCTGAAGGCGAAGAACTCGATGAGCACACTCAAAAGCCCTCCAGCGATCACGCCCAGGATAAAACCCAGCCACAAGGGCCAACCTGCCAGGACCGAGTACAAGGCGACAAAAGCGCCCACCATGAACACGGCCCCATGAGCCAAATTGAGAATTTGGTGAATGCCAAACACCAGCGTGAAGCCAATGGCAAACAGCGCATACACGCCGCCGACGATCAATCCGTTGAGAAGTTGTTGAACAATCATGTCAACCTCAGAAGGGCGAGAGGCCCAATGACAAGCCACCATCGATGACGATGGACTGACCTGTGAACCACTCCGCACGGATGCAGTAGTCCACAGCCTCGGCAATTTCTTCAGGTGTACCCACGCGACCCAGCACATGGTAGGGCGCAATGGCGTCCATGCGCTTGTTGTGTTCCTCTTCGGTGAAAAGACCTGCCCGGATGTTCAGGTCGGTGGGCACTGCGCCAGGGACCACGCAATTGACCCGGATGTGTTTGCCGCCCACTTCGGCAGCAATCACTTTGGTGAGCGTTTCCAGCGCACCCTTGGTGGCGGCATAGGGTGAGGCACCAGGATAGGCGCGCCGGGTATGGACGGAGCCAAACAGCACCACAGCGCCTTTGCGTTGCTCGAGGTGGGGTACGGCCAGCCCGGTGAGCATCATCGCTGCGACCACATTGGTGTGGAAGACCTTGAGCAGGTCGTCCTCGCGCAGTTCGCTGATCGGGCCACGCAGCATGTCAGCCGCTGTGTTGACCAGGGCATCCAGGCCGCCCCCGTGCGCAACCGCTTCGTTCATCAGGCGTTCGCGGTCGGCCGCCAAGGTGATGTCGGCCACAACAGCATGACAGGCAGGGCCAAGTGCTTTGGCGGTGGCCTGGATGCGATCAGCCCTGCGACCGCAAATGGTCACGCGTGCGCCATGCTTGACGAAATAGGCGGCTGTGCCTGCGCCAATGCCAGTGCCGCCACCGGTGATGAGCAAGGACATGCCCTGGATGGCTCGCATCATGAGGGGTCTCCTGAAGAGGTGTTTGAATCCACCAGCCATCGCACTGCCTGCATGAGCAAGCGGCGATGTTCTGGCGACGAGTAACTTGCCATGTTGTGCCCCAGGGCGTCGTAACAAACCCGCGCCCCCTGCCATTCGTGACACCACACCGTGGGCATCCATTCGCCACCTTCGGCGCATGACTCGGCAAGCACCTTGCTTGCGGATGAGCGACGCAGATGGCCGTAGACCTCATCCATGCTCTGAAAATCTGCAACGCCACGCGTCATGGGGTGATCTTGCTGGATGATGCGCGTTTGCACTTTGCCATAGGGCGGGTGACTCGATTGCCCCCAGATCCATCGGCCACCCACCATCTCTTCCCACTCTGGCCAGGTATCAAAACTGATGCTGGCTGCATGAATCGCCAGCAGGGCGCCGCCCCGCTGCAAATGCCGGGTGATGGCTTGACGTGACGTAGGGGGGATGTCGTACGCCCATTGCGCACGCTGGGGCGCGTAGCGTTCGTTGTTGGCCATGGTCCAGCGCAAGGTGCTCACCACGAGCAAGTCATGATCTTCTTTGGCCAGAGCCTCGCAGCCCGAATCCAGATCCTCATGGTGACTGCACGACATGCGCAGGTCCTGAAACAAGCCATCCCAAAATGGCGCAGTGGCACTCCAGGGGTGCTGCCAACCTGCACAAAGATGCAAAGCGCGACCGTTATTCATGGATGACATTCAGTTCTTGGGTGCCTCGCGGGGCAATTGCATGAGCACACTGGAGACCACACCGCCGTCAACCACCAGCTCGTGGCCATTGATGTAGTCAGCCTCTGGGCTGGCTAGGAACATCACGGCATTGGCCACGTCTTCAGCCTTGCCTAGGCGGCGAATGGGCACGGCATTGCCGCGCAACTGCCGAACCACCGGATTGGCATAAAAGGGCGTTGAGATCCCCGAATCGATGAAGCCCGGTGCCACGGCATTGACCCGGATGCCCAAAGGTCCCCACTCAAGGGCCATTTGTTCGGTCAATCGCGCCAGACCCGCTTTGGCAGCAGGGTAGGCCCCAGAGCCAGGACCGGGCGTGATGGCGTTGATGGAGGTGATGTTGATGATGCAGCCACTGCCACGGCTTTGCATCAGTCGCGCACAGGCTCTTGCCATCACAAAGCAGGCGATCAGGTTCACATTCACCACCTCGGTGAAATTCGCCAGCGACATGTCCATCAGGGGGCCAAATCGGCCAATGCCCGCGTTGTTGACCAGCACATCGGGCACATCGCCCAGGCGATCGAACAAGGCCTGCACATCGGCTTCACGCGTCACATCAAGTTGCTCGGCTCGGGCATCCCTGAGTCGTTGGCTCACGGCCTGAGCCGGCTCGAGGTGTTGATCGACCACCACGACCCGATAACCCAGGGCATCTGCGCGTTCGCAGATGGCAGCGCCCAGGCCACCCCCACCACCAGTGACCAAAGCCAGTTTCTTTTTCATTGAGAGACTCCAAAAAGAATGGGATAACTGCCCCAGTTGGGCCTTTGCGTATGGTTGGCATGACGGGCAGGCTGTTGGGGATCAGGCCTGGCGCCATGCGCGAAAAGTGCCCGCACAAAAAGCGGCACGATGCCGTACTGGTGCGTGGCCGGGTCGCTGTCTTGGCGAGGCAAAACCCCGCCGTCGAGGTCTCGTCCCAGGCAGGTGTGAACCCCCACGCCAAAGGTCAATCCCCAAGGGGGAACGCCATCGGGCAACGTGCGGTGCGGATTGAACACATCGGCATCTGCACCGAACACCGAGGTGTCCCGGTTGGCATGGGCCAAATCAATGATCACTTTGTCGTCCGTGGCCGCTTGTTCACCCGTTGGCAGGTGCATGGGGCAGATGGGCTTGCGCCAGGCCACGGGGCTGGCAGGGTGAAGTCGCAAGCTCTCATGCACGCATCGCTGCTGGAAGAGTGGGTCGCTGGCCATGCGCTGGGCATCTTCCGGATGCTGGCTCGCCCAGGTGAAGAGGTCATGGAACGCATGCGCGGTGGCATTGGCGGTGCTGTGCGAGCCGGCCTGAAGATAAAACGCAATCTCGCGCATCATCACATCTGGCGGCAGGTCAATGCGGTCTTCGTTTTGTGCCAGGACGGTGAGCACATCTCGCGGCAATTCGGTTTCGGCCAAATCGCCTTGACGCACGCGCTCGAGCAAGGCGCGTCGCCGGTTGAGGGATGGCATGTAAAAGCCATGCTCGAATTCACGCAAAGCAGCCCGCACCTCTTGCCTCACCTCTTCCTTGTTGCGGGTGGAGTGAACCAGTGTGGCGCCTTCACTGAAGCACATCACCAAGGCGAGCAATTTCTTTGTTTCCTCGGCACTTTTCAATGGGCGATCAATCCCCGCAAAGTCCGCCGTGAGGTTCATGGTGACCCGATAGCCCAGATCGATCAGGTCCGCATGGCCTGATTCCACAAAGGGGCGCATGGTCTGCGACAGGGTGGCGGGGAACAACTCTTGTTCGTAATAGCGAAAGAAATCGCGACGAAACACCTTGAGCTCGAGCAGGCGACGCGCGCGGTGCTCGGCACCATGCAGCACCAGCAGCACATCGGCCATGATGACGGAGCCTTCGTCGTAGAGGGACTGAGCCAACTGTGGGTCGCGCAGGCTCTCCAGCGAGTCGAGGTAGCCATCCACGGTGTGCGAGGTGATGGCCATGTCAGTTCCCAAGCAGCATGGGGTAGCTGGACCAGTTGTTGCGGATCGTGGTGCGGTCCACCACGCCAGGGCGATCGGGGTCTGGGCGGGCGCCGCTTTCCAGTAATTCCAATGCAATCAGGGTGACCGTGCCCCACTGATGGCTCTGCACCACCGAATCGGAGCGTGGCAGCGCCCCTGCGGCCAAGTTCAGACCAATGCAAGCATGCATGCCCATGCCAAATGACAAACCATAAGGGCTAGCTCCCTTGGGCGCTGGACGGTGGGGGTTGTACTCGGCGGCATCGGGGCCAAACACCGAAGTCTCGCGGTTGGCCGTCATCAGGTCGACCGAGACCATGTCTTGCTCATTCACATCCTGACCTGTGGGCAAGTGCATGGGGCAGGTGGGGCGACGACCTGCTGTGGGGCTGGATGGGTGAAGGCGCATGCTTTCGTGAATCGCCTTTTGCAGGAAAAACCTGTCCGTCTTGTAGAGCAGGGCATCCTCAGGATGGTCCTTGCTCCAAGTGAAGATCTCATGCATGGCATGGGTGAGGGTATGGATGGTGGTGAATGCGCCAGCGAGCAGGAAAAAGCCAATCTCCTTCATCATCACATCGTGATCCATGGGGTGCTCTTTTTCATTGCGCAGCAGCTCCACCAGCACATCGCGAGGCAAGCTTTCTTCGGTGCGCTCACCGCGCTGCCACTGCGCAATCAGCTCACGGCGGCGTTGCATGGAGGGACGAAAGAAGACACGGTCAAACTCATCCATGGCCTGGCGGATTTCAGCCCGGATGGCATCTTTGTCGCCCAGGGCCTGCCCCAAGGTGGCTGCTTTGCCAAAGGTGCGCATGATGTGAAGCAGCTGGCTAGTTTCCTCTGGTGTGCGCAGTGGCCTGTCCACACCAGAAAAATCTGCGGTGAGGTTCATCATCACCCGAAAGCCGAAATCCACCAGGTCGGTGCTGCCTTGTGTCAGGTAGGGAGCAAGCGTTTCCTTGAGGGTGTGCGGAAAGACTTCACTCTCATACCACTGGAAAAAGTCACGCCGAAAGACCTTGGTTTCAATCTGTCGGCGCGTGCGGTGTTCCTGACCATGCAAATTCACCAGGACCTTTTCCATCAGGATGGCGCCTTCGTCGTACAGTGCCTGGCGCAAGTCAGATTGACGCAGGGTTTCATTGGCGTCTTGGTAACCGGAAACGACGATCGTTGCCATGGATGAGCCCCCAATAACATCGGCGAAATAGCCTGCCGATTCAAAACGAGTTCTATTTAATCGAAATCGCTTTAATCGATTCCGTTAAATTAACGTCAGGTCATCGCCCTGTCAATACGCTTAGGGGTATTCACTAGCCAAACCGTTGCCCTGGACAAAGGGGTGAACTCACCTTGTTCTGCCCAGCCAGGCCGCACTAACAATGAGCACAGCGGCCAAGCCCACAGGTAAGCCTAGGGTTTGCCCGCTGTCCCACAGCAGCAGCAGCGTCGACAGCAGCGGGGTGAGAAAACTCATCAAGCCAATTTGCCTGGCATCTCCGCGTTTGAGGGCTGCATCCCACAGGAAGAACGCAGCACCCAATGGCCCCAGCCCCATGAGGAGGAGCCAAACCCAGTCCTGAGGCCGGACCTGTGCGGCAGGTTCCATGAGCACATGGCAGATCAGGGACAACACCCCTGAGGCCAAGGCAAACACGCCAATCGCCGAGGTGGCAAAGGGTGCAACGCGCTGGGTCATGAGTGAATACGTGCACCACACCAAGGCCGAGCCCAGTGCGGGGAGGTAACCCCAGGCCAAACCGGTTGCCTCACCGCTGGCCTGGGCCGGGTGACTCAGGATGGCCAGTGCGGCACCCGCAAAGCCCACCAAGGCGGCGAGCAGCTGTCGCACGCTGAAGAAGGCTGAAGGCAGAAACACTGGCGCGAGCAGCACCATGCCCAGTGGCCAAAGGTAATTGACCAGGTTGGCTTGCACAGGCGGCGCATGACGCAATGCGATGAACAGCAGGAAGTGAAATCCAAACAGCCCATAGATGCCCAGGGCCAAGGTGCGCAGTGGCACGCGCCAGAGCGACAGATTGAATCGGGCCAGAGGCAGGGACACCAGGCTGCCCACCAGCAAGGCCACACCGGTCAACCAGAATGGGGGCAGGTGTGAGAGGCGAACCCCAAGCGTGGCCAGCGTGGCCCACAACACAATGGCCCCAAGGGCCAGCCAGCGAGATTGAACGAGCGGTGTCATGCGATTGTCATTTTTTTGAACAACAATCATCCCATGAACGCATCCCATCCCACCATCCATGTGCTCTTCCTGTGCACGCACAACTCGGCTCGCAGCATCTTGGCTGAGGCCTTGCTCAACCATCTGGGGCAAGGCCGATTCAAAGCCCATTCAGCAGGCAGCAGCCCTCGTCCCCAGCAACAACCCAATCCCATGGCCATCGAAGCCTTGCAGCAGGCAGGCATTGCCACCGAGGGGCTCTACAGCAAGAGTTGGGATGAGTTCGCCAAGCCTGATGCCCCGGTCATGGACCTGGTGATCACCGTGTGCGACAGCGCTGCTGGCGAGGTGTGTCCCTACTGGCCAGGCCATCCTGCCAAGGCCCATTGGGGTTACGCTGACCCCTCTGCCATCGAGGGGACAGACGATGCAAAGCGTGAGGCATTTGCACAGACGCTCATCGCGCTACAGCGCCGACTGAGTCACCTTGTTCAATTGCCGCCGGATGCGCTGACCCCCTCCCACCTTGAACAAACCGCCAAGGCCTTGGCCAAGGGAGATTGAGCATGTCTTTGTTCGAGCGCTACCTGACGCTGTGGGTCGCTGTGTGCATTGCTGTGGGCATTGCCTTGGGTCAACTTTTCCCAACGGTCTTTCAAGCCATTGCCGCCATGGAAATCGCCAGGGTCAATGTGCCTGTGGGTGCATTGATCTGGGTCATGATCATTCCCATGCTGGTCAAGGTTGACTTTGGTGCATTGCACGAGGTGAGGCATCACCTCCGTGGCATGGGCGTGACGCTGTTCGTCAATTGGCTGGTTAAGCCTTTTTCAATGGCTTTACTGGCGTGGCTGTTTGTTCGCAACTGGTTTGCGCCCTGGTTGCCTGCGGACCAGTTGGATTCCTATATGGCTGGGCTTATCCTGCTTGCCGCTGCACCGTGCACGGCCATGGTGTTTGTGTGGAGTCGCCTGACCGGGGGTGACCCCTTGTTCACCCTGTCGCAAGTGGCGCTCAATGACACCATCATGGTGTTGGCCTTCGCGCCACTGGTGGGTTTGCTCTTGGGCATGTCTGCCATCACCGTACCGTGGGCCACACTCATGACTTCTGTGGGCTTGTACATCGTCATCCCTGTGGTGTTGGCCCAAATCTGGCGCAAAGTGCTGCTGGCCAAGGGGCAAGCCCACTTGGAGGACACCCTGCGTTCAGTGGGGGCAGGTTCGATCGCCGCCTTGTTGCTCACCTTGGTGCTGCTCTTTGCATTTCAAGGTCAGGCCATTTTGGAGCAGCCCCTGGTGATTGCCCTCTTGGCCGTGCCCATCTTTGTGCAAGTGGTCTTCAACTCTGCCTTGGCCTATGGACTCAACCGCTGGCTCAAGGAAAAACATGCCATTGCTTGTCCTTCCGCCTTGATCGGTGCTTCCAATTTTTTTGAATTGGCTGTGGCCGCAGCGATCAGTTTGTTCGGATTTCAATCGGGCGCGGCCTTGGCCACAGTGGTGGGGGTGCTGATCGAAGTGCCAGTGATGCTCTTGGTCGTGCGGGTGGTCAATGCCACCCGGGGCTGGTATGAACAGGGTGCCTCAACCCGGTGAGCTGGGTGTCGAGAGGCGCTCCTCAAACCAGCGCTTGTGCTCCTCGGTCATGCGACTGAGCTCGGACAACACCTTGCGATCCGCGCAATAAAAAAACACCGATTGGCCTTGGAAGGTCCGCGCGTAGACGCGGGGGGCGAGCAGCCACTCCAGTAGCGGAATGCGGATGACCTGGATGAACACCAGGTCCGACACCTTCATCTGTTTAGTCCAGATCCAATCCTGGCGAATGAGGTCTGCATCCAGATGTAAGCGACTTTTGTGGATCACCCAGGCGCTGTAGGTCAGCATCACCCAGGCCGTCCAAGCCCAAGTGGAGCCACTGTTGCCCCACGGCAATTGCAATCGGATCATCCACACCAGCAAGGCCAGGCAAAGCCCCCAGGTCAGGGCTTTGAAACTCCAGCTGAACGCAGCCCCTGACAAGTTGGGCTCCACCGGCTCAAAGGTGAAGGCCATGTCATTCAAGGGGCTGTGGGTGGCAGGTTCAGTCATGCAGGGGCTCGAAAAAAACGCCTCGCAATGCGAGGCGTGTGGATGGACGAAGGCGCGTCAGCTCAAGGCTTTTTCTCAGGCGCGGGTTTGAAAGCCTCCAGAGCCGCTTCCGGTTTTTCTTCGGGCTCATTTTCACCTTCAGGCTTGAGGCCATCCATGTTGGCGTCTTGCTGCTCATCCGTTTGCAAGTCGGCGGGGGCCTCGATCACCACTTGGTCGAGGTCCACCTTGACTGCCTTGTCGAGGAAGGTGGTGACCGTTTCAGGGATGAAGATGACGATGACCACCAGGATGACCTGCATGATCACCCAGGGAATGGACCCCAGATAGATGTCATTGCTCTTGATGGGCTCTGGAATGCGCTTTTCCTTGAACATGGTGTCGGCAATGCCACGCAGGTAGAACAGGGCAAAACCAAACGGTGGGTGCATGAAGCTGGTTTGCAGGTTCACACACAGGATCACGCCAAACCAGATCAGGTCAATGCCCATCTTCTCTGCGACTGGGGCCAGCATGGGGATGATGATGAAGGCGATCTCAAAGAAATCCAGGAAGAAAGCCAGGAAGAACACAAAGATGTTCACCACGATCAGGAAGCCCACCTGGCCGCCAGGCAAGCCCGAGAGCAGGTGTTCCACCCACTTGGCGCCGTCAACACCCTGGAAGACCAGGCTGAAGACCCGCGAGCCAATCAGGATGAAGACCACCATGGCGGTCAGTCGCATGGTGCCGTGCATGGCCTCCCACAACAGGTCTTTGGTCAAGCGCTTGTGCATGGCGGCCAACACCAAGGCGCCCACCACACCCATGGCACCGGCTTCGGTGGGGGTGGCAATGGCCGAGTCCTGGAAGGGCAGGCCGCCCATGGAACCCAGCACGGTGAAGATCAGCACAGCGGACGGGATGATGCCTTTGAGGCACTTGCCCCACAAGGCCCAGCCATTGAGGGTGCGCGCCTCTTTGGGGACGCCAGGCACATAGTGGGGTTTGATCATGCCCAATGCAAAGGTGTAGAGGGCAAACATGGTGATTTGCAAAATCGAGGGACCCCAGGCACCCTTGTACATGTCACCCACCGGGCGACCCAGCTGGTCAGCCAGGACCACCAGCACCAAAGAGGGAGGAACCAATTGGGTGATGGTGCCCGATGCAGCCAGCACACCCGTTGCATAGCGGGTGTTGTAGCCGTAGCGCAGCATGACCGGCAGCGAAATCAGGGCCATGGCAATGACCTGGCCTGCTACCGTGCCCGTGATGGCGCCGAGGATGAAGCCCACGATGATCACCGAGTAGCCCAGGCCACCGCGGACCGGACCAAACAATTGACCCATGGAGTCCAGCATGTCTTCCGCCAAGCCACATTTTTCGAGGATGGCACCCATGAAGGTGAAGAAGGGAATCGCAAGCAACAAGTCGTTGCTCAGGATGGAAAAGATGGACAAGGGCAGGTTGCCCAAGAATGCGGCTGGGAACCAGCCCATTTCAATGGCAAAGAGTCCACAGGACAGGCCCAGAGCGGCCAGTGAAAAAGCCACAGGAAAGCCAATGAGCATCACAAAGACCAAGCCCGCAAACATGATCGGGGCGAAATTTTCCATTTGCATGATGAATCCTTAAGGGGTTCTAGTGGACTGCAATCACTGCAGAGGTTTTTCGTAATGGGTGTCCATTGCATATTCGCCGCGCAAATACGCCACCCGCTTGATGAGTTCAGCCACACCCTGCAACCAAACCATGCCAAAGCCCACCGGCATGGCCAAGGTGGCCGGCCAGCGGATGAGGCCGCCCGCGTTCTGACTCATCTCACCCGTGATCAGGGTGTTGTAGAAGTAGGGGAAGGACAGCCAGAACAAATAGCCCATGATGGGGAGCAAGAACAACACCAGGCCAAAGATGTCCACATAGACGGGACCGTTGCCCTTGAGCTTGCCGTAGATGAGGTCCACTCGGACGTGCTCGTTGACCTTGAGGGCATAGGGCGCACCCACCATGACCACCCAGGCAAACATGTACCACTGGATTTCAAGCAGGGAGTTCGAGCTCCAGTCCAGACCGTAGCGGACGAAGGCATTGCCTGCACTGACCATGGCAGAGATCAAAACAGCCCATGATGCGATTTGGCCCAGCCTGTTGCTGATCCAATCCATGGCGTTGACAAACTTAAGCAGCGAGTTCACAAGGTGGCTCCTGAAGTAATAAAGAGGCCAACCCTGGGTTGGCCGGGAATCCGACGATGTTACTGGATGGGCAAGCCCGCCCGGTTGGTGATTTCACTTGCGCAAGTGGGCGACTTATGCTGCAAACAGCACTGGAGCCCGTCTAAGCAAAGAAATGTATACGGCGTGTCAACGATGGGGGCGGCTGAAGCAAACCAACTCACCCGGATCGTTGGGTTGCACGTCCAGGGCGTCCTTGGCGTGGCCCACATCCATGTCGCGAGGCAGGGGAACGGCGTTTTTGACGGCCAAGACCTCGGCCATGATGCTCACCGCAATTTCAGAAGGCATTTTGCTGCCAATGTAGATGCCGATCGGTCCGCGCAGCTTGGACAGGCTTTGCTCGGTCTGATCAAAGTGCTCCATCATGCGCTGACGCCGCGCCTGGTTGTTTCGCCGAGAACCAATGGCGCCCACATAGAACGCATCGGTATCCAGAGCCTCGAGCAAGGCCAGGTCATCGAGTTTGGGGTCATGGGTCAGCGCGATCACGCAGGAGCGCCGGTCGGGTGCAAAGGCGCGCACTACATCGTCGGGCATGTCACCCAGCACCTTGACTTGAGGCATGTTCCAGGCGCCCCGGTATTCCTCGCGTGGGTCGCACACGGTCACCGAAAAGCCGCAAAACACCGCCATGGTGGCCAGGTACTCGGTGAGTTGCCCGGCGCCGATGAGCAGCATTCGGTATTCAGGGCCAAAGGTGTTGACCAGCTCATGCTCGTTCATGCTCAGGGCTTGGGGCGCCGTCCCGGTTTGCAGGGTCACCAAGCCGCTGGCGAGGTGGGTGCGTCGATGCACCAGCTGCCCAGATTCCAGATGCGCGATGAGCTCTGCCAAGGCCTTGGGATCGGGGTCAAATTCCAGCAACAGCTCCAGCGTCCCGCCACAGGGCAAGCCAAAGCGATGGGCCTCGTCGGCAGTGATGCCGTATTTGACGCGCTGTGGTGGTCCTTGGGGCATTTCTGCGGGCTCGCCCTGCGCTTGCGCGCCCTGTGCATAGGCCTGGGTGTAGCGATAAATCAAATCGTCTTCAATGCAGCCACCCGAGACCGAACCCACCACGGCACCTGAATCGCACAAGGCCATGATGGACCCCACGGGGCGGGGCGAGGAGCCCCAAGTCCTGACCACCGTGGCAAGCAAGGCCCTGTGGCCGAGCTCGCGCCACGCCTTGAGTCGGCGCAACACCATGAGGTCAAGGTTTTCCATGGTGAATCAGCGCGCCAGCCAAAACGCGATCACGGTGAGCAAGGCTGAACCCAGCCCCCATGCCCACAAGGGGATGGGACCCCGCTTGGAGGCTGTGCGGGCAGAAGGCATTGCGCTGGGCGCAGCCACTGCCGCTTGGGGGTGCATCTCCAGCAACTTGGTTTCAAACCGCTTGAAAAAATCCTCGGCCAGGGACTTGGCTGCGCCGTCGATCAACCGTTGACCCAATTGGGCAATCTTGCCGCCCACCTGGGCGTTGACGGTGTAGCTGAGTTCACAACCAGTCCCTGTGGCGTGCAGCTGAACCTGAGCCGTGCCCTTGCCGAATCCAGCCACACCGCCCTGACCCTCAAACTGCAAGGCGTAGGAGTTGGGCGGGAGGATGTCAAGCAAGCTCACCTTGCCGGCGAACTTGGCCGCCACAGGACCGATCTTGAGGGTCACCCCCACGTTGTAAATGGTGGGACCGTCGGTTTCAAAGCGATCGCAACCCGGAATGCAGGCTTTGAGCACATCGGGATTGTTCAGCGCATCCCAGGTGAGGGACTGGCTGACGGGGAGGGCGCGTTGGCCTTGCATGTCCATGAGGGAACTCCAGAATCAGTGAAGACGTTTGAGCAGTTGCGCCATGGCCTTGGCCAGGGCTTCGAGTTTGGAGAGATTGTGGATGGCCAGCAAGGCATCTGCATGCTGTGCCAATACCTGCGCACCACGTGCAGCGGGTGCATACCCCTCGAACCTCAACAGGGGGTTGAGCCACAGGAGTGCGCGCGAGTGCCGCTTGAGCCATGCCACTTGTTCCATGAGCAGACCATTGTCGCCCGTATCCAGCCCGTCTGAAATCAGCAGCACCAGGGTGCGCCGCCCCAACAAGGCTTGCGGATGCGCTTGACGCAAGGTCTGCAAGGATTCGCCCAGGCGGGTGCCGCCTGCAAAGTCGCGGATCTGGGCATTGCACTGGGCCAGCATGGCATCGGTGTCATGCAAGCGAAACCCCGCATTGAGGTCAGTGAGCCCCGTGCCAAATGCAAAGACCTGTCGCGGCACACCACGGGTGGCCTGGTGCAGGTAGGCCAGCATGAGCCTCGCGTAGCGTTCCATGGAGCCCGACACGTCCACCAACACCAGCAGCGGCAAGGGCTGGGCTCGCCTGACTCGGTGATACAGCGTGAGCCACTCGCCCTCGTGCCGCACCGATTCACGCAGGCACGCGCTCCAGTCAAGCCGATTGCCACGCAAGCCCGATTGCGTGCGACGGGCTTGCACTTCGGGGATGGGCAAGGGCAATTGCCGAGCCAGGCGCTCCACCAGCATGAATTCGCTGGCCGAGAGTTGCGCGAAGTCGGCATGCTGAATCCGTTTGAGATCGCTGGCCGACATGGCCGCATCCAAGTCCACCTGATCTTCTTTGGGGGTGGACGGTGTGCGGTTGGCGCGCAAGGCCTCCTGGACCCTGGCCTTTTGGGTGCTGGGCTTGGCTTCTTGCGCTTGGGGCAACATTTGGCTCAGCAACTGCTGCGCCCACTCCGGATTGCGGAAGTAGGCATCAAACAATTGCTCAAAGACCTGCAGGTCTTGTTCGCGCGAGACCAGCACACAGGCCAGGGCAGCGCGCACATCGTCGCGACGCTCCAGACCCAGATGCCCCAAGGACTCCAGGGCCAAGGCCGAACGGGCCGAGTCGATGGGCAAGCCAGCGCGCCTGAGCGTGCGAACGAATCCCACCATGTTCTCGGCCAACTTGCCTGAGCGTGCGTCTCCGAGCAACATGGTCAGGCTCAGTCGGGTGTGGGTTCAAGCAATTGATCCACCAGTGGCAACAAGGCCGCGATGTCCTCACGCTGCTTGAACAAGATGCCTGCGGTGTCCTGAACGACTTCGGGGTCGAGTTGCAAGGTGTCCAAGGAGACCAGGGCCTTGGCCCATTCCACACTTTCGGCAATGCCGGGGCCGCGTACAAAGGCGTCGGCAAAGGGTTGGCTGCGAAGCCGCGCCACAAAGTCAGCCACTTGCCTGGCCAATTGCTCGGAGGCCTGGGGCACTTGCGCACGAACAATGGCCAGCTCGCGGTCGCGGTCGGGGTAATCCATCCAGTGATAGAGGCAGCGGCGTTTGACGGCGTCGTTGAGGTCGCGGGTGCGGTTGCTGGTGAGCAAGGTCACGGGGGTGCTCAGCGCAGTGAGGGTGCCCAACTCGGGGATGGTGACCTGAAACTCACCCAGGAATTCAAGCAAGAAGGCCTCAAAGGGCTCATCGGCACGGTCCACCTCATCGATGAGCAGCACCGCACCAGGGGGAGGCGTTTGCAGGGCTTGCAGCAAGGGGCGGCGAATCAGGTAGCGTTCCTGATAGACCTCTTGCTCCAGGGCTTGGGTGCTCACGGTGCCTTGAGCCGCCCGCATGTGCAGCAACTGCGCTGCATGATTCCACTCGTACAAGGCTTCTCGCTGCTCCAGGCCGTCGTAACACTGAAGGCGGATGAGGGGGCGATCCAGCACCTTGGCCAGGGCTTTGGCCAATTCGGTTTTGCCAACGCCGGGTTCACCCTCCATCAGCAACGGTCGTTGCAGGCGCGTACTCAAAAAAACGGCGGTTGCCAACCGCCTGTCCGCCTCATAACCCACGCTGGCTAAAGCGTGGATCACATCATCGGTGTTGCGCCAAGTCTGCGCGAGCGTCATCCGAGCGCCTGTGCCACAGCGCGCTGGGTCTGCACCTTGATGAGGTGGGCGCGGTATTGAGCCGAGGCGTGGATGTCGCTGTTGAGGTTGCTGGCGTCCACGGTGACAGCATCCACCGCTTGTGCACTGAAGTTCTTGGACAAGGCTGCTTCCAGACCGGCATGGCGAAACACGCCATTGCCCGCGCCCGTCACGGCCACGCGCACGCCCGTTCCGGTGTCAGCCACGAACACACCCACCAGCGCAAAGCGCGAAGCGGCCTGTTTGAATTTGGCGTAGGCCGCACGCTTGGGCGTGGGGAAGGAGATGGACTGAATCAACTCGCCTGGCTCCAGTGCCGTGGCATAAAGCCCCTGGAAGAAATCGTCGGCAGCGATCTTACGGCGGTTGGTGCGGATGGTGGCGCCCAAGGCCAGCACAGCGCTGGGGTAGCAGGCTGCGGGGTCATTGTTGGCCACGGATCCACCCAGGGTGCCCATGGCGCGGACTTGCCGGTCCCCAATGCCGTCGGCCAAGGCCGCCAGGGCAGGGATGTGCTTGAGCACATCGGCGTTGCTGGCGACGTCTTGGTGGCGGGTCATGGCGCCGATCACCACTTGGTTGCCTTCCATGCAAATCCCTTTGAGGTCGGCAATCTGGCCCAGGTCCACCAGTTTTTCAGGTTGCTGCAATCGCTGCTTGAGGGCGGCAATCAGGGTTTGACCACCAGCAAGAGCCTGACCCCCTGAGCCCACGGCCTTGAGGGCATCGGCCAAGTTGGCGGGACGTTCGTATTGGAATGCGTACATGTGTTTCTCCTAAATGCTCACGGGTTCAGATCAAGCCTTGGCTTGTTGAATGGCCTGCCACACGCGGTGCGGTGTGGCGGGCATGTCCAGCTCCTTGACACCCAGGGGGGCCAGTGCGTCCAAGATGGCGTTGATCATCGCAGGTGGCGAACCAATCGCACCAGCCTCGCCACAACCTTTGGTTCCCAGGGGATTGTGGGTGCAGGGCGTGCAGACGTGTCCGATGTTGAAGTGCGGGAAGTCATCGGCTCGGGGCATGGCGTAATCCATGAACGAGCCCGAGAGCAACTGACCCGTCTCGCGGTCGTAGACGCAGTTTTCAAGCAAGGCTTGTCCAATGCCCTGGACCAAACCGCCGTGCACCTGGCCTTCGACGATCATCGGGTTGATGATGGTGCCGAAATCGTCCACTGCCGTGAAGCGGTCGAGTCGGACTTCGCCCGTGTTGGGGTTGACCTCCACCTCGGCGATGTAGGTGCCCGCCGGGAAGGTGAAGTTGGTTGGGTCGTAAAACGCCGTTTCATTCAAGCCAGGCTCGAGCTTGTCCAGGGGGTAGTTGTGTGGGACATAGGCCGTGAGCGCCACCTGACCGAAGGGGATCTTCTTGTCGGTGCCTTTGACGGTGAACTCGCCGTTGGCGAATTCGATGTCTGCGTCAGAGGCCTCCATGAGGTGGGCTGCAATCTTTTTGGCTTTGGCTTCGATCTTGTCAAGGGCGCGCATGATGGCCGCGCCCCCCACAGAGATCGAACGTGAGCCGTAAGTGCCCATGCCAAAGGGCACGCGTCCGGTGTCGCCATGCACCACGTCCACGTTCTCGACGGGGATGCCCAGGCGGGATGCGACGACTTGGGCAAAGGTGGTTTCGTGACCTTGACCATGGCTGTGCGAGCCGGTGAACACGGTGACACTGCCCGTGGGGTGCACGCGCACCTCACCGCATTCGAACAAGCCCGCCCGTGCGCCCAGTGCGCCCGCGATGTTGGAGGGCGCAATGCCACAGGCCTCGATGTAGCTGGAGTAGCCAATGCCCCGCTTGAGGCCTTTGGCCTCGGACGCGGCCTTGCGCTTGGCAAAGCCAGCCGCATCAGCCAGCTTTTGGGCTTCGTTCATGCAGGCGTGGTAGTCGCCAATGTCGTACTGGAGCGCCACTGGGGTCTGGTAGGGGAACTGGGTGATGAAGTTGCGTTTGCGGATTTCATCCTGACCCAGACCCATCTCCCATGCTGCGCGCGACACGATGCGCTCGAGCAAGTAGGTGGCTTCCGGTCGGCCGGCGCCACGGTATGCATCCACGGGCGCGGTGTTGGTGAACCAGGCGTCCACTTCGCAATACACCAGGGGCGTGGTGTATTGGCCGGCCAGCAATGTGGCGTAGAGGATGGTGGGCACCGCCGTCGAGAAGGTCGAAAGGTAGGCGCCCAGGTTGGCATTGGTGTGAACCTTCAAGGCCAGGAACTTGCCGTCTTTGTCCATGGCGAGTTCGGCATGCGAATCATGGTCACGGCCATGCGCATCGCACAGGAAGGCCTCACCACGCTCGCAGGTCCATTTGATGGTCCGATTGAGTTTTTTGGAGGCCCAGGTGAGGCACACATCTTCGGCGTAGAGGTAAATCTTGGAGCCAAAGCCACCGCCCACATCGGGCGCAATCACGCGCACCTTGTGCTCGGGCAGCCCCAGCACAAAGGCTGTCATCAGCAGGCGTTCAACGTGGGGGTTTTGATTGGACACCCACAGCGTGTACTCGTCGCTGGCGCGGTTGAAGGCGCCGATGGCCGCGCGTGGTTCCATGGGGTTGGGGACCAGGCGGTTGTTGATGAGGTCGAGCTTGGTGATGTGAGCCGCCTTTTTGAAAGCCTCATCGACCTGGCCTTTGTCGCCAATCGCCCATTTGTAGCAATGGTTGTCGGGCGCTTCGGCATGCAGGCCTGGGCCTTTGCCGGTGGCCGCATCGCGCACATCGACCACGGCAGGCAGCACGTCATAGTCCACCTCGACCAGCTCGGCGGCCGCCTTGGCTTGCTCTACCGTCTCGGCCACCACCATGACCACATGGTCACCCACATAACGCACCTTGCCCTGAGCCAGGATGGGGTGGGCGGGCTCTTTCATGGGCGTGCCGTCGGTGCTGGTGATCAACCAGCCGCAGGGCAGACCATTGACCTTGTCACCGGCCACGTCCTGGCCGTCGAAGATGCCCACCACACCGGGGGCTTTGAGGGCTTTGTCTTTTTTGATGGACTTGATGTTGGCGTGGGCATGCGGTGAACGCACAAACACGCAATGCGTCATGTTGGCCAGGTCAATGTCGTCGGTGTATTGGCCTGCGCCGGTGAGGAAGCGATAGTCTTCCTTGCGAAGAACAGATTCGCCGATGTGAGGCAAGTTAGCAAAGTCGGTGGCACCCATGTGTGTCTCCAGAATCGATGGTGAAGGGTTGAATCAGGACTTCATTGCCGCCGCGCCTTCTTGCACGGCTTTGACAATGTTTTGGTAGCCCGTGCAACGGCACAGGTTGCCTTCCAGGCCTTCGCGAACCTGGGCTTCGCTGGCTTTGGGGTGCTTGTGGCACAGGTCAATGGCACTCATGACCATGCCGGTGGTGCAAAAACCGCATTGCAGACCGTGGCAGTTCTTGAAGGCTTGTTGCATGGGGTGCAAGGTGCCATCGGGTGAAGCCAGGCCTTCAATGGTGGTGATTTCAGCCCCAGCAGCCTGGGCGGCCAGCATGTTGCAGGACTTCACCGCATTGCCGTTCAAGATGACGGTGCAGGCGCCGCACTGAGCGGTATCGCAGCCCACGTGCGTGCCAGTGAGTTTGAGGTGTTCCCGCAAGGCTTGCACCAGCAGGGTATTGGGCGCAGCCTCAAGACTGACGGGCTTTCGATTGACGGTGAATTCAACCTTCATTCGGTTCTCCTGAACATTGGGAATTGGAAAAGATAGCAAAGGGTGCAAGTTAATTCAGAGCCCGCGCGATGTGTCTAGGGTTAACCCTTTTGGTCCAGACAGGGGCTCAGAAATTCTCAAAATGGAACAGACCTCACCGGGGAAACCCCAGGTTGAATGGGCTTGGACTGGCGGGGATTTCAAGCGGCTTGACGCCAGGCCAAGGCCGTTGAGCCGCCCTGGGGGGTGGTCAACATAAAATCCGGGGTTTTGAATCACGGAAAGCGTTCTCATGCCCACCACCCAGATCGATCAGGTGAACTTGCAAACCAAGGCCAATGTGTACTTCGATGGCAAATGCGTGAGCCACAGTTTCACCACCTCCGATGGTCAAACCAAGTCGGTGGGCGTGGTGCTCCCGGCCACCCTCACCTTCAAAACCGGTGCCCCTGAAATCATGGAATGCGTGGCGGGCGCTTGCGAATACAAGCTCGCAGGCAGCGATGCTTGGCTGCGCTCCGCGGCCGGGGAGCGTTTCCACATCCCCGCCAACAGCAGCTTCGAGATCCGCGTGAGCGAGGCCTATCACTACATTTGCCACTTTGGCTAAAGCCTGTTTGCCGCCGATTCCTCATCGGGGCATGCAGCCGCACAGCGAGCACACATCATGAGCAACATCTTGCAAAACCTGCCCAAAGGGCAAAAAGTGGGCATTGCCTTTTCGGGCGGTCTAGACACCTCTGCAGCCTTGCTGTGGATGAAGCAAAAAGGGGCAATGCCCTTTGCCTACACGGCCAACCTGGGTCAGCCAGACGAATCCGATTACGACGAGATCCCGCGCAAGGCTTTGGCCTATGGTGCCCAAAAAGCCCGTCTGGTGGATTGCCGTGCGCAATTGGCCCATGAGGGGATTGCCGCCATCCAGTGCAGTGCCTTTCACATTGCCACGGGCGGCATCACCTACTTCAACACCACGCCCTTGGGGCGCGCAGTCACGGGCACCATGCTGGTTGCCGCCATGAAGGAAGACGATGTCAACATCTGGGGCGATGGCTCCACCTTCAAGGGCAATGACATCGAGCGCTTCTACCGCTACGGCTTGCTCACCAACCCTGGCCTGAAGATCTACAAGCCTTGGCTGGACCAGACCTTCATCGATGAGCTGGGTGGCCGCAAGGAAATGAGCGAATTCCTCATCGCCCATGGCTTTGACTACAAGATGAGCGTGGAAAAGGCCTACAGCACCGACAGCAACATGCTGGGTGCCACCCACGAGGCCAAGGACCTCGAACACCTCGATCATGGGATTCGGATCGTCAATCCCATCATGGGGGTGCCCTTCTGGAAGCCCGAGGTGGAGGTCAAGGCTGAAGAGGTGCGGGTGCGCTTTGAAGAGGGCGTTCCGGTTGCCCTCAATGGCGTGGAGTATCCCGATGCCGTGGCGCTTTTCCTCAAGGCCAACGAGATTGGCGGGCGGCATGGCCTGGGCATGAGTGACCAGATTGAAAACCGCATCATCGAAGCCAAAAGCCGTGGCATCTACGAAGCTCCCGCCATGGCTTTGTTCCACATTGCCTACGAGCGCCTCGTCACGGGCATTCACAACGAAGACACGATTGAGCAATACCGCATCAATGGCATTCGACTGGGACGATTGCTCTACCAAGGCCGCTGGTTCGATCCCCAGGCCATCATGCTGCGCGAGACGGCACAACGCTGGGTGGCTCGCGCAGTCACCGGCGAGGTCACGCTGGAATTGCGCCGTGGCAACGACTACAGCATCCTCAACACCGAGTCGCCCAACCTGACCTACGCCCCCGAGCGCCTGTCCATGGAAAAAGTGGAAGACGCACCCTTCTCCCCGGCAGATCGCATAGGTCAATTGACCATGCGAAACCTCGACATCACCGATACGCGGGGCAAGCTGGGCATTTATTCGCGCACGGGCTTGTTGCGGTTGGGCGAGGGGGCAGCCCTCATGCAATTGGGCAAGGACGCCAAGCGCTGACCCCAGGCGCGGGTCATGCCCCCGCTCACTGAACGGCCAGGGCTTTTTCGATCAAGGCCTGGCCTCCTGGCACTTTGCTTGCAAATTCCTTGTACGAGGTGTCTCGGGCAACGGCACGCCACTGGTCGGCCTGGGCCTTGCTCAGGGTCACCACCTTGATCTGGTGTCGTTTAAAAGTTTGCACCAATTCCTCGTCGAGCTTGCGGGACTCGTTCGAGAAAAAGGCTTGCGCCTTTTTGCCCGCTGCCACCAAGGCCTTGCGCTGCGTCTCGTTGAGTTTGGCCAGCGCCTTGTTGGAAATCAGCACGGGTTGGTACATGAACCACAAGGTGTCCTCACCCGGTGCCGTGAGGCATTTGATCTGTTCATACAGCTGAAAGGACACAAAGCTCACCGAGGAGGTGTCCAGGGCCTGGATCTGCCCCCTTTGCAAGGCGGCGTGGAGCTCGCTCGAAGGCAGCGTCACCGGGGCGGCACCTGCCCCTCTCCACATCTTGGCAAACGTGGCACCCGCTGAACGCACTTTGAGGTTTTTGGCATCCTGGGGCTCCAGAATGCATTGATCCCGCCCGCCCAAACCGCCCGCCAGCCAGGCATCGGCCAGCACCGTTGCCCCGCCACGATGAATCAAGGCGCGAATGTCGTTCATGAAGGCCGAGTGATTCATGCGTTCAGCGTGGGCATGGTTGCGCACCAGGCCTGGCATGAGGGTGGCGCCAAATTCGGGGTGCGTGCTGGAGGCGTAATCCAGGGGCAACAGGGTGAGGTCAATTTGACCGCTGGTCAGGGCTTTCCACTGATCGTGGGGCTTGACCAGGCTGGCATTGGCAAACACCTTGAGCTCCAGGCCCACCTTGGCCGCCTGGACTTCCTTGGCCATGAGCTGAACCATTTCGTCGCGCACATCCCCTTTCCCACCTGGGAATTGGTGCGAGACTTTGAGTTGAACACTGGCTTGCCCCCAGGCGGCAACTGCCCAAAGACCCCAACTCAAGAATGCCAACATGTGCCGGAACAACGCGATCTCCGTGAACCTGGGAAAAGCCCAGGGCGGCGCATTCTAAAAATGGCAAACTTTCACCAACATTTCAATCTGGAGAAAAAACGTGGAATCTGTGGATGTCAAAGAAGTAACTGAATCGGCTGAACATGCCAGCGATCCATTCAAAACCAAATGTGCCATGCTGGTTTCAGCCCTGGCCATGATCCTGGCCTTGGCCAGTCTGGGTGGGAGTAACGCCGCCAAAGAGGCCACCATGCACAACATCCTGGCGGCCAACTCTTTCAGTTTTTACCAGGCCAAAAACATTCGTCAGACCGCCCTCAAGCTGGCGGCAGATGACCTGGAAACACAGATGCAGTGGCCTCAGCTGCCCGCCAACCTCAAGCAATCCATGGCCAAACGCCTGGAGTCTTATCGCAGCACCATTGCGCGCTACGAAAGCGAGCCCGACACAGGCGAGGGCAAGAAGGAACTCATGGCCAGGGCGCGCAGCCATGAGCACGAGCGCGACCTCGCTTTAGCGCGCGATCCCTGGTTTGATGCAGCCGAGGCCATGCTTCAGATCGCCATCGTGCTCATGTCCATCACCCTGATCACCGATCGTCGCTTGTTTTTCTGGGCGGCCAGTGGCTTGGGTCTGGTGGGCGCTTTGAGCACCCTCAATGGCTTTTTGCTGATCGTCTGAGCCTGCCTTGCCCGGCACCGTGGGTGCACAAGGGCAGGTTCAGATCACGGGGTGGATGGGAGAGTGACAAGAAAAGGGGGATTCAAATCCCCATGTCCTTGAACACTTCCCTGGCCAGACGAAAGCCCTCGACCCCGGCTGGCACACCGCAGTACACCGAAACCTGCAAGAGGATTTCCTGGATTTCGTCCTTGGTCAGGCCATTGTTGATGGCCCCTTTGACGTGGAGCTTGAACTCATGTCCCCGATTGAGCGCGCACAGCATGGCCAGATTGATCATGCTGCGGGATTTGCGATCCAGGCCGGGGCGGTTCCAGATCTGATCCCAGCAGTAATCGGTGACCAGGGCTTGCAGCGGCATGCTGAATGCGTCGGCTTGCCCCACCGCGTGGTCCACATACTCGCGACCCAGCACCTCGCGGCGGGTTTGTAGGCCTTTTTGATTGAGAGATTCAGACATGTTCACTCCAAGTCGATTGATCATGCGCCAAGCATAAGAGCATTTTTTGTGACACATTCCCAGCTTGGTTATCGTTACATTTCAAGCCCATGAAAACGCTAGAACTCACTGTCAATGGTCAGCCCCGTCGCTTGGAAGTCGACGAGCGAAGCCTGCTGGTCGATGTATTGCGACAACACCTGGGCCTCACCGGCACCCATGTGGGGTGTGACACCAGTCAGTGTGGATGCTGTACGGTGTTGCTCAATGGCGATGCGGTCAAGTCATGTTCTATGTTGGCTTTGCAAGCCCATGGCGCAAACGTCACCAGCATCGAAGGCTTGGCTCAGCCAGGTGGTGCAGCCCATCCGGTCCAGGACGCATTTTCAAAATGTCATGCCTTGCAATGCGGCTACTGCACGCCTGGCATGATCATGGCGACGGTGAGTCTGTTGCGCAGTTGCCCCAAGCCAAGCGATGCGGAGATTGAGCATGGCCTGGAGGGCAATCTGTGTCGTTGCACGGGGTACATCAACATCGCCAAGGCCGTGCATGAGGCGGCCCAGCAAATGCCATCTGGCAAGTCTGCAGGGGGCCACGCATGAAGACCTTGCAACCGGTTGAGCTGGCTCAGCCCGCCCGCAAAGAAGATGCCCGCCTAGTGAGCGGCCTGGGTCGATTCACCAGCGATCATGTTCGCCCCCATGGCCTTCACATGGTGGTCGTGCGTTCGGTCCATGCCCATGCGCGCTTGCGTCCGGTGAATACCCAGGCTGCTCAAAGCTCGCCTGGTGTGCGCTGGGTGGCGACGGCCAAGGACATGCAGGCCTTGGGCGCTCAGCCCATTCCCCATCCGGTCACGGTCAAGCACAGGGATGGCTCGGACCAGATCGTGGTGCGCATGCCCATCCTGGCCCAGGACAAAGTTCATTTTGTGGGGCAGCCCATTGCCTTTGTGGTTGCCGACACCCTGTGGCAAGCCATGGACGCAGCCGAGTGCGTGGTGGTGGACTACGAACCCCTGCCTGCGGTGGTGGACATGCGCGCGGCGGTGAGCCAGGGCGCACCTCAACTGCATGAGGCCGCCCCCGCCAACACGTCGGTGATTTTTGCGGCCGGAGATGCGCAGGCGGTGAACGACGCCATGGCCAAAGCCCGCCACATCAGTCGGCTGACCATCAACAGCCAGCGCCTCATCGGTGCTCCCATGGAGCCGCGCGCAGTGGTTGCCCATCACGATGTAGGCACAGGCGTGACGCTGGTGAACTCGCCCAGCCAGGGCATCAATGCCCTCAAGGGTTTTTTGAACACCATCACGGGTTTGACAGATCAGTCCCTTCGCATCGAAACCCAGGATGTGGGCGGCTCCTTCGGCTTGCGAGGGGGAGCCTACAGTGAGCATGCGGGGGTGATTTTTGCAGCGCGAGCCCTTGGGACTTCCGTCTCCTGGGTGGGAACCCGCAGCGAATCCTTTTTGAGCGACTGGCATGGCCGGGCTTTGAGCCTTGAGGGTGAGATCGGTCTGGATGAAGCGGGGCAGATTGTGGCCATCCGCTTCAACGATTGGGTGGACGTGGGTGCGTACAACGCCATGATGAGCACCTTCATTGGCAGCCGCAATTTGTCCATCACCATGGGTGGGGTTTATCGCGTGCCTGCGCTGAGCATGTGCTCACGCATGGTCTACACCAACACCACTCCGATCTCGGCTTATCGGGGCGCTGGCCGCCCCGACATCGCCTATGCCATCGAGCGCTTGGTTGACCATGCGGCGCATGAACATGGCTTTGATCCAGTGGCCTTGCGGCGTCGCAATTTTGTGCCACCCAGCGCCTTCCCCTACACCACGCCCATGGGCAATGTCTACGACTTGTGCGAGTCAGAACAACTCATGGACCGTGCCTTGCAACTGGCTCAACACGACAGTTTTGAGCAACGCCGAGCCCAGGCCTTGCAACAAGGCAAGCTCAGGGGGTTGGGGCTGTCGGTGTTTCTGGAGTCGTCCGGTGCAGGGGGTGTGCCCAAAGACCAGGTGCGCGCCCAATTCAACGCGCAAGGTCAATTGGTGATTTATGGCGTGACCGGGCCTTCGGGTCAGGGGCACGAGACTTCGTTTGCTCAGGTCTTGCTCACTCATTTGGGTTGGCCTTCGCAGCGCGTCATCTACCGTGCGGGCGACCCGGCGCAGGAGTTGGTGGGCAATGGCACAGGGGGATCCCGATCACTCTACGGCGCGGGCAGCGCTTTGGTGAACCTGTGCCAGCGCATGGTGGAGAGTTTCACCCCACTGGCGGCTGAAGTCATGCAGGTGCCTCATGCCCACTGGGTGGGCACGCATTGGGAAGCGCCGCAACAGCCCCATCGCACCTGTCACATGACCGACCTGGTTGACTCCCCCGTGTTTGCCGCGCAGCAGGGTGTGTTTTTCATGGGAGAGGCCAGCTCGGGCGTGACCTATCCCAATGGGTGCCATGTGGCTGAGGTGGAAATCGATCCCAGCACGGGCCAGACCCAATTGATCCAATATGTGGCGGTGGACGATCTGGGGCATGTGGTTTCGCCACCATTGGTCAAAGGTCAGGTTCATGGCGGCGTTGCCCAAGGCTGGGGACAGGCCTTTTGCGAGCAGGCGGTGTATGACGAGCATGGTCAATTGCTCACCGGTTCATTCATGGACTACGCCATGCCCCGCATGGGCGATGTCCATCACCTCCAGTGCGAAACCGTTGAAGTCCCCACACAGCTCAATTTGCTCGGTGCCAAAGGGGTGGGTGAGTCAGGCTGCACGGGCTCCTTGCCTGCGCTGGCCAATGCCATGATGGATGCCATGCGAGCCCACGGTGTCCAGGCCATGGACATGCCCTTTACCCCCGAAAAAGTCTGGCGCGCTTTGCATCGTCTGCCGGCCCGCTGATCACACTCACTTCACTCTAAAGGAGACCTCCATGCCAGCAGCCTACCTGGTGGGACACATCACCATCACCAATCCTCAGGGTTACGGGGCTTATTCAGCGCAAGTGCCGGGCACGCTCAAAGCCTTTGGCGGCAGCTACCTGGTGCGCGGCGGGCAGGCCGATGTGCTTGAGGGCAGCGGCCTGGGTGAGCGCCATGTCGTGATTGCATTTCCAAGTCGTGAGCAAGCTCAGGCCTGGTACAACAGCGCGGCCTATCAAGCCATCATTGGCTTGCGGCAGTCCAATTCCACGGGCCAATTGGTGTTGGTGGATGGCGTGGATGTGCAACCCGTCTGACGGGTGCAGTGTTTGAAATTTTCAAGGAGTTCCTATGAATTGGGTCATCGCCAGTGTGTTGATTGCGGGCCTCTTGCCCGTGGTGTGTGCCGGCATTGCCAAGTGGGGCGCGCGTGGGTATGACAACCACCAGCCCCGTGAATGGTTGACGGCTCAGACGGGGCATCGCGCCCGCGCCAACAATGCCCAAGCCAATAGCCTGGAAGCGTTTCCGCTGTATGCGGTGGGCGTGATCTTGGCCATGCTCTCTGGGGTGGAAGTCATCACCTTGCAGGTGGTGGCGGCCTTGTTTGTCGTGGCTCGCCTCGTCTACATCTATTGCTATGTCAGCGATCGCGCCACCTTGCGCTCACTGGTTTGGATGGTGGGTTTTGGCGCCAGCCTGAGCCTGTATGTCTCGGCCATTCGCGCGTTGTGAGTCAAGGGCGGCTGTGGGCTTCGCCATTCAATCCTGGCCAAACAAATCGCGGGTGTAGACCTTGT
>JACCEA012160683.1_pt1 | contig 40443 bp, 43 predicted proteins | sample 7449851 | NCBI WGS metagenome assembly JACCEA01 (sample SAMN15323453, study PRJNA562643) | freshwater metagenome | isolation source: river surface water | place: USA:Blue River Watershed | collected 2017-08-18 | reverse complement strand
TAAATTATACTATCGCACACATAAGTATGAGCTGCACGCTAATTCCGCTAGGGTTCCATTGTAATATAACATTTTTACAACAAGACCTGGGTATAAAACGCGAAACGGGTCTATTTGAATGGCTAGAAAGCCGCAAATTGCAATATGTAACAGATATTGTAAATAACATAGCGCGCGAGATTAACACACAAATTATTCATAATATCAATAATGAATATATCTATGTACATCATAAAGATGTGTTGTCGTATCATTATAAAGTTGAAGAATATAAGGAAATCTTTACCCGTCGTGCGCGTCGGTTTTTAGAACTAATTCGTAATTCAGAGTCGCTCATATTTGCGCGCATTAATCCTATTAATGAAACTACAAGTGCAGACGAAATACGCAACTTTTGCAACGCCATCCACGTCATAAATCCCGCCCTGCGTATTAAATTTTTAATTATCCATACTGTTGTCGCAGCGGAAAACTTTAAGACGCTGGATACATCGCAAATCCAAAATGCTGAAGTGATGCAAAAATACTTCTTACACACCGACTGCCCTGACGTGTATTTACGAAATAATGCGACCATTCAAGCGCAATTTATGAGATTTCTAGACGAGCTCTGCTATACCGTGACAGAGAAAAGTACAACAACATTTTCAGACAAAGACTGAGCAAAATACAAGGTAGGCAAAATTTGAACGCGGGGCTGACTACCCCTTAAAGCACCCAAGCCAATATGAACTATGAGCGAATCATTCTTTCTGGAATCCCTGTCCTCCGCGCCGACAACGGCACCATCTTCGCCTGGCAGCCAGAGTCAAGCAAGCCTGTTCGCCTTGGAACCACAGACGCCGCAGGCGAGCTTGTGCTTGACGATGGCTGGCGGGAGCGTGCCAGCATTCCCCTTACTGAGTGGCGCGCAACCCAACACGCCCGCAGCCGTGCCCAGCTTCGGGTCCCAGCAGCAGCAGCAGCAGCCGCCGGCCAGTAATCCAGCTCTCCGTACAACCCTAACAGCAGATACAATTAGTGAGCGCCGAATGGCACCCAAAGTCCTGTCGGTGAAGCCCGAGGACATCGCCGCATTCAAAGAGGTTCTGAAGGAGTACCAGACTCAGAACTTCTTTGCAGCCAAGGCGGCGGCCGCAAAACACACACACGAAAAAGAGGCCCACACAGCTGCACAAACGTTTAGCCGTGGTTAATTAGGGAGCTGCGCTCCCTAAGACCCTAGCCCTTGAATGAAAGCTTCGCATTATAATCTATATACAACTATTGACGCAATTAAACAGCCCGATTAGCAATTGTCGCTTTCTTATACGCCAAATATTCATCATATGACCTAAACTGATACTTAGGACCAGCGCCCGCGGCTATATTAAATGTGCTCACTGCATAAAATGTATTTTGATTAATGCGTGCATCTGTGTTCATAAATGATGTTACAACCGTGGATGGCTGCTGACCCGTTAAGAGCGTCGGGTAAATTCCTGAACGACTCGGAGGTGTAGTATCAATGAAACTCATGTGGCTTTACTATTAGGGGTGTTGCGTTTTTATTAAGGGCTCTTGGATTGTATAAACGTCTTCCCCGTGGCAGTACCAGCGGTCAGTGGATTCACGTCTTCAAACAGCATCACATTACTGGCCGAACCACGGCGCTGAGCCTCGGCTTTCAGGCCCAACTTCTCACGGCCCCACGCATACGTCTCCTTTATTTTGCGCTCTGGCATTGGGGTCTTATACACACGGAAATCAAACAACGACCCCTTGAAGAGCTCATCCTGGTTCTCGTATTGTGACGTGACAGCGGCCCAGTTAGACTTCCCCAGGTAGTTGTGGTCCGTGTAGTTTGTTCGCGGTAAGGTCCCAGCCGGCTTCGTATAAAACAGCTCACCATTAATCCAGAACTGCACGTCGGGCTGGAAGGCGTCGTTGTTCTTCGCCGTAATCGCAATATGTGTCCAGGTCTTGAGCTTGACGGCGTTGTTGAGCTTGACCCGCATTGCCCGTACCTTGCCATCCCACACTTCATAGAGAAGGTCTGCAGTCTGCGCACCCATCGCCGGTGCAGTGGCCTCTGCTTGCAATGGGGCCATCCGCCGCCCAAACACCGCCGGCCCCTTACAGTCATAGTCATTGCAGTTTGCATCAGACGTGAGCATAAGCTTCTTCGGATGCACGGTTGGTACATCCTGTGCGCCCGATGGTGCCTCAGGGACAGTTAGGGTGGATTGGTCTTTACACAGGATGCTGTCGCGGATTTCATTTGTCTGGATGCCCGAGTTTCCGCGACCAAGGATGCCGAGGAACACATTGTCCTTGCCGGCGCCATTGCCGAAGTCAAATATATGGGCGTTATTGGTAAATTCATCAAAATAGACCCACGCACTGAAGGCGCGCATAAACCGATTCGGGGTTCGGTCGCCGAACTTCAGGTTTTTCGTTTCGGCCAGGCGGATGTACTGGTCAGCCCCGTTGAACGTCAAGGCCTTTGTGGTCGGCTGGTCGGGCGTTTCGTTGATTTCAAGCCCACCTGCAGTGGTCGCAAAGCTGACGTGGGCATAGTCGCGCATATCATCGTAGAAGCGGTACCACATCATAATACCCTCGTAGAAGCCAAGGAGCGTCTGAATATCCTTCGGAGGCTCCGTGTCTTGGGTATCCGTCTTATTGAACGACAAATCACCTGCGCGATAACAGCGGGCCTGGAATGCGTCTGCACCGGTTTTAATGATAGAACAGTACGAGTCACGTGATTCGCCGAACACATCGCGCATATAATTGTCCCGAGACCGCAAAAAGCCATCGCGTAGGCTCGGGGTGCGATAACTCACAGACGACAAGTTCTCCGTGCCGGCCAATGCACACGCAAAGAAGGCCTCCTTTTCGTCGCCCTTATTTGGCACCACCATTCGGCAGTAATCACGACGCATACCAAGACGCTGAATATCCACATATCCGTGGAAGTAGCGCTTATCTGCAATATATCCATCCTCTTCACGGTTCTCCCCGACATCAGCGCGCGCGGGAACAAACTGGGCCCAAATGGGATTGGATGGGTCGGACCCAGAGCCAGAGGCCAAGAACCCTTCACGACCCATCCATCGGGCCCCTACAAGTTCATATATGACAACTATTATGATTCCTAGTGCAGCAATATAGAGTGCTCCACGCATACTTACTTTGAAGTAAGAAAAGCCAGGGGACTCCAGTATCGCACGGCGACCAGGCGTTCCTTAGAATACCATAAATCTATGACCTTCCAATTAGATATGTTTTCGCACATTACCGGGGGTGCATTTATAAGTAGTGGTGTGTATGGATGTGTATTTCGTCCAGCACTTCCGTGTAAAGATGGAGGGCTCATTGATCCAAAACACACAAGCAATATTTCCAAAATCAGCTCAATGGACCGCAAGTATTTAGACAAGGAAATTGCGGTGGGTCGGCGTATACGGAAAGTTCCAATTGCTGATCATTATTTTGCGTTGGCACGGGACGGTATTTGCGAACCCCCTGAGGATATGTTGAAGAAAGATACAGGGGTCGGTGAATGTGAAATGATATATGAAGATTCTGAAAAGAAAAAGTATATGATTCAGCAGCCATTTGGCGGGCGGGATTTCCAGAAGACGGTCCTCGGGTCCTACAAGCCCGAAACTGTGGATTTCTATAAGATCGGTCAGCGGCTATTAGAGGGGCTGGTGATAATGGCAGTGACAGGTGTAGTCCATACGGATTTGCACCGTGAAAACATATTGATAGATATGAATGAGAATCCGAAGATTATTGATTTCGGGGCGGCGGTGATTATTGGAGACCCTGTTAAAAAATTAGTGCGTGAATTTGACCCGCGATATGGCCAAATTGCACCTGAAATGTCACTGTGGGATGCGTGGCACGATAAGTTAGAAACAACGACAGCAGCGCGCCGAATTGCGACCGAGAAGCATTCAATGTCACTTTTGCGGATTTACACTGGAGATTCTGTGGATGATCAGGTGCGGAAACTGACAGAGTATAGGATGCGCAGCTCGTATTTTAAACGGGGGGACTTTGAGGGGTGGTGGGCGGTGCATTGGCCGAAGATTGATGTGTGGAGTCTTGGATTTGCGTTATTAACTTTATGGAACAGGTTGTCCAAATACGACGGCTTTGCAAAAAACAAGGTGTATATTGAAAAGCGTCGTATGATTTTGGACGTGTTACGCGGAATGATGGAGGTAAATCCTATGAAGCGGCTCAATGCGGTTCAGGCGCTACAGAAATGGGCGCCGACGAGTGTGGTGTTGCGGCGGTATGCGGGCAAGTGGATTTCACAGGCAGGGGGTGCGGAGGAGGATGTGGAGACTGTTTAGATACCAAGGCGCCCAAGTGAAACTGCTAATTCATAATCTACATTATCTTCGCGTGCTACAACCTCTCTCTCTTCGCTACCCCGAACATTTACATTATTATTGTTGTTGTTAGTTGGTACTACAGAAGAATTAGCGGCCGCGGATTCAAGGGCTCCAAACATATCTGCCATACTAGCTTCAAGGGGATTTGAAGGAGGAGGTGGCATTGCATGCATTCGTATAGCTTCACGTAAGTGTTCAGCAAATGTTATAGCACGTACAACCTCTGCTGGAGTCGCGCGTGCATGTTGTATAATATCCAATACTGCATCAACTTTGGCATCTACAGGATTTGTAGGGACATTTGCAGGGGCAGCAGCAGCAAGTTGTTCTTCGCGTTCCCTTGCTGCTTCAAGTAGAACTGCTGCACGCCTCTTAGCATACTCTTCTATACGCCGAGCACGATTTGCTCCTAAGTGTGGATTTTTTGGTGCAGGTGCAACTACAGGCGCCGCAGCGCTTCTTGTGGGGCGCCGTTTTGCTTTACTTTTAAGGCCAAATTTACCGCGTGTAGCGTGACGTCCAGTGACACCACGTGTAGGATGCTGGCTCTTACCGCGTGGAGCCTTTGATGTTGTTGCACCAACCTTCGGTAAAAAGTGAGCCTCACGGAATATAGTGCGAACCTCGCTTGCAATGTTTCGTTCTTTCTCATTGTGAACCTCAGTTGCATTGTTTGGTTTTTTCCCATATTTAATCTGAATCATACGAAACAGCTCCCTTGGGGAATATTTGGGAAGAACAGATTCCCTTGCAATAGCACGAAGAGCCTTTTCATCTTCCTTCGTAATTACTATATCAGGATATTTACGCTTCAATTCATTTACAATAGCCATCATTGTACGAATAGCCATAGTACCTTTAGAAAATGTGTTATGTGCTGCAATCGCTCTTGCAGCCTTGCGACTCTTTGTAGGTTTACGAGGAACTTCCTTGTTTGCGTTATATCCGTTGGCATTGGGATTGCCATTATCTTCCATATTATTCATACCTCCTACTAATCGCTGTGTTTTTCGGAGCCACGGTAGCATCTGTTTGGTAACTACCATACCTCCTCTCACCCTACGTCTAGTCTTGTGCTTGCCATTGTCCCCGCTCCGCTTGCCCCCGCTCCGCTTGCCCCCGCTCCGCTTGCCCCCGCCCCGCTTGGCCCTATTAGGGAGAGTACGTGGAACGCACATAAATCCACAAAACACATTGTAGTTCAACCCATCCTTATCATCATCCTTGCGATTATCGCGATTGGCCAACTCAGGATTGTAAATTAAGCGCCCAGCCGAATCCTTATTTGTCACCGCCGTTCCACCGGGCTTATGCGACCAAAATCCATTGGAGTCTTGCCGGTAAAAGTGGTAATCCTGCTTTGGGTCAATAACGAGTGCGATTTTGCTGTACCCCTTGGCACACGTGTCTGTAAATTTTATAGGCTGACCATTGCGTGCAATCTCAATTGCAGGCATATCGCTCTTCAAGCGCGTTAAAAGGTCAAAACACCGCTTTTCACCGGACTCGTCAAAGCGCTTTTGCCCCGAAGCATACCCAGGCTGATGAAAGGGGACCTTACAGTCGTCCTTGTCATTGCCATTACACTCTTCGGGCGTCGGCAGGTCCATAATATCAAACGCATAAGCAAAACAGTTATGGTTGTGCTGGACATACGCCTTTTTATTATAAAGACTCGGCATATACACGGGTTCATATCCACTTAACGGGCTCTGTGCATTACACTTGTTTCGCTTGTCACAGCCCACACAAAATGGACTTTCTGCCGTCGGAAATTGCGGGTTTACTGCCCCACAACACTGACATTTATCAGGTGTTAAGGGTTTTTTCTGCACTGCCGCGCCTATCATTACTAAGGTCCCATATTTTGTCGTTGTGGCTCGCCTTGTTTAAACCCATCCAACAGCTCCAATATTTGTCCATACACTTCCTTCGGTAATTTTGCAGCCAATTCACTCAAGTTCTTCTCTAAAGGTGTTATGAGGTTCATAGTATCCGCCGAGGACGGCACGCTAGCACCATTGCGATTTGTTACAACCCCCGTTCCACTCGTAGAGACAGGTGAATGACCGGTCTGGCTTTCCGTTGCACCCTTATAGTACTCCTCTTCCACCTGACGGAGCTTAATTTTCTCCACATAATGACAAAACGCTGGAAAAAGACTTATATGGTTATGTGTCTCGCCCTGACGCAATAGATTTCCGCCGGCGCTGTATTTGCCCGTTAAAGACAGGAACTGCCAGCCTTCACTATAGAGAAGCTCCGTTGTAGTATGGAGGAAGTAGTATTTCTTATCCACTTTTAGGAGTGTGAAAATACCGTTGGACATTGTGACGGCGAGGGAAATGACCCATGTAATCCAGTACATTGAGTCCTTGTAATTGTCGCTGTATTGCACAGAGAGGAGCGCTGGGACAAGTAGGGACCCAACAGTGACTATTAGGCGCATTGTGTGGAAACACACTGCATAACAGCGGCTGCGACGGTCAAATTCGCGGAGAAGTTGTATGTAGCGGGTGTGGAGGATATCTTTGTCGGTGGGGGTGAGGGTTGGCATACGACAAAGAGTAAGGATGAGGTATTCGTGTTTGCTGGGCTTGCGGCAGCGGCCAGGGAGCTTCGGGGGCTGGTAGGGGACGATTTGGGTTTGTTGGGGAGCTGGAGCAGGGACCGTGGTTGGCACAACGGGTACAGGCGCAGGAGGCACGGCGGCCTCTGGATCTTTCGCGAGAGCGGGAGTGGGCGGTGCAGTTGCCCCTGTAGGTTTTGCTGCAGGGGCAGGTGCGGGTTTTTTCTGGGTTTGTTCGGACATTGCTATTAGTATATGTGTAGGTATTTAGTAGTGAGATACTACATCACGCCGCAACTTGTCCAGTTCGGCCTCATCCGTGGCGAGCGGTAGGGGAACCACGGGTTTCATTGAGCGCCGCGACATAATCCAGCCACGGTCAGCAGCCCTATACACCTGGACCTGCTCCAACACGCCGTCTGCAATGAACTTATCCACTGCCTCATTAACGCCACCTTCCCCGTGAGCCTCGCAATAGTCATCCACCATTACCCACGTCCCAGGCGTAATAGCCGATAGGATGTAATGGAGGTCCAGCAAGGGCACTGGGCGCTCGTGGCCGCCATCAATGAATACCATATCGGGCTTGTAGCAGGGAAAACGGGCAAAAAACGTGGGCAGCGATGAAATACTGTTGCCGGCAAGGAGGAGATTGCGGCCAGGATATGCAATATCTAATAGGAGCTTCGCCTTACGAGTATAATCAAACCAGAAAATATCAAAACTGGTGACTGAAATATCGGGGCGCGAGTCAAGGATAAATGACGTACCCATTCCAATGTGAAATCCTGTCTCCAGGACGTGTTTGATTTCAGGATGGGAGCGCAGGAAATCCATCAAATACGCCCCCTGAGGGGCTGTCATAGAGCCCATTTTCACTGGAAGCTTTGCAATTTCGTTCATAAAATGTACAAATGTATCCGACACATATATCCCAGATGGGTCCTGAATAGTAGTCATTCTTATACATCATTTATATGTGACTGTCATTAAGCCAATGCACGCAATGCACCGACGGCCCCAAGGACTAGCCCAGCACCTGTAATAGCAGTTGGATGAGGAGTTTCATCAGCAAATAATACGCCCCATCCGTAGGCCGCAGCGACGCCTGCAAAGGCGATAATAGAATATGCGTAGGCGGGCAAGTAGCGGGCCGACCAGAACATCAATGACCCTCCAACAAAACCTATTAGGGAATTGAAGAGGGTGAGTTTGCCGAGAACTGCACCGCGCAAGTCAATGCTGTGGCCGGCGGCCTTGAGGGCCGGCAAGGCGGCGGCGAGGACCGCCGTACCACCGAGATAGAGAAGGAGCTGATTGGCGAACGGGTCGGACGTGACGGACCCTCGCACGGCCAAATAAATACCGCTCTCAGTCAAGGCTGCAATGAAGGCCGCAACAAGCCCTCTGCGAATGTTACGTGCAGGCTGACCCGTGTGCTCATATGTCTTCGCTTTGTCCGCGACGGAGGCTATTAGATATGTACCAATAAGGGCCACGGCGAAGAACGGCATCATCCATGCGTGAATGGCTTCGCCGAAATACAGTCGTGAGCCGAGTAAATTCAAGAAGGGGTACAAATAAAAGATGGACATCGCAATGCCGGCCTGGAGCTCTTCAAAGGCCACGTAGGACGAAAATACGTGCAGCAAATTCATCACGCCAAATGCGAGGCCGGCCAGTGCTTGAGGTGCGGAGCCCCACGTCTTCGCCAGTGACCCAAATCCTCCTAATAGTAACGCCAGGACAGGATACACGGCGAAACGGACGGTGGTCTGTGTCAAGAGGTCCGTATCTACACGTTTAATAATAATCGGATACAATGATGTTATGCTTTCACCCGTAAGGGCTGCTAATGTAGCTATTAATGATGATGGCATAGGGATGCGGAAATACTATTAGGGGTGTGTATTTATATGCGGTGGTCTAAACTGTAGCTCGTATTTCGGTACCAGATGTCAGGCAGTGAGCAGTATTTTAGCCAGGTTGGCCAGGATAGGTATTTAGACAAGACAGTATTTCGGGGACTACGTGGCGGAGTATTTGTGGATGTAGGTGCGCACGACGGCGAGACGATTTCCAACACGGCCTTCTTTGAGAAGCACCGTGACTGGACGGGGGTCTGTGTGGAGGCACGCGGGGAGCTGGCGAAGAAGTGTCGCGAGGCACGTCCAGCATCGGCTGTGGTGGAGTGTGCGGCGGCAAACCGTGAGGGGGAGATGGAGTTCTTGGCGTGTGAGGGGTACACGGAGATGCTCTCGGGCCTGGCCGAGATGATGCCGGCACAGACGAAGGGCCGTATTGATCGCGAGCAGAAGGCCCACGGTGGGTCTGTGGAAAAGCGCAAGGTCCAGGTGTGTCGTCTGGCCGATATTTTGGAGGGTGTGAGTATCAAGCGTGTGCATTATTTGTCGGTGGATGTCCAGGGTGCCGAGTTTGAGGTGCTCCAGAGTCTAGACTTTGACGAGGTGCAGGTAGATGTGGTGAATTTTGCGGCGAACTACCCTGACGCCGTGGGGCACATTATTGAGTATATGGAGGCAAAGGGGTTTGAGCGCGTCTTCTACGACCATCCTCACCAGCAGTACGAGGTGTTTATGATTCGGGCCGACAGTGAGTTCCGTGAGAATGCGCGCGGACCTGCCCTAAATGGCCAGACGGGCCCAATGGGCGTGTAAGTGGGGGCCTGTAAAATTGACAATTAGGGGTGTGGAGAAGGGCAGGCACCCAAGCCCGTGATGCGAATCCAATTTGCCAGCCAGTTCTTTCGTGCAAGCCAGTCCGTTCCGTTTGGACGGCTTATTAAGCCAGTAGCACCCACGCTATTTCTTCTAGGGAATACCGTGAATGCCTGGACGGTGGGAGGCCGTGAATTTCTGCGTGAGGCCGCTGGGGCCTTTGACGCGGTCTATGTGGTCCCTGGGCCGGCAGAATATGCGGCCAACCAGAATGAATGTTGGCGGATGAATATGCGCCGCCTATTGGATAGTACCGCAGCATATCCAAATATCCACGTACTTGCACAAGGGACAGCTCAGGTCGGTTCCGTGACCTTGTGTGGGGCGACTCTGTGGGGGCCACTTACGGGGTACAATGTAAAGAGCCATCCTGACACTGCATATGTTCGTGAGCGGGTGCTTGTAGAGCGTGGTGATGAGTCCGCGGATGATGAACACAATAGCCGGCTTCTATTGCAAACTATTCACGAAGATGCCGTGCGGAACATGTGTCGTTCAGACCGCAACTTCTTCAACGAGAAGCTACTTTCCACCTACAAGCCGACGGGTCAATATGTGTTTGGGTCGTATCACGTCCCGTACTTTGAGTGTTTGACGGTGGCGGATATGAAGTCGCGGGATGTACTGGGAATGACGAATGATTATAGATTTATCTTCCGCAAGCCACTGCGACTCTGGTTGTGTGGCGCGGGGGTAGGTGGGAAAAACTATTATGACCGCGACACGGGTGTTCTGTTTGCGAAGAACGCACGTGGCGATGGGGAGGAAGCAGCAGGTGGGTACAGCCCAGAGATGTTTATGGACGTGGGGACAACGGAGATAGCGGTGGTACGTCGTGGGGAGCGGGCGCTGGAGCTTGTACGGGATGGGGCGATTCCTGAGCTGCCGGCGGACCCTGAGCGCGACCTGGACGACGAGTTTGACCCAAAGACCCAACCTGGACATTAAGCAGAGGCCGGCGTTTCACCGCGTAATAGTGGAATTAAATATGAATAATAATACCGTTCAAAATCCTGAATAGACCTGTAAAAATTCGCACCTGGGAAAAATGCAATTCGCCGCTTTTCTTTTATTGCTGCTATAGCCTCGTCGGTTTTCATATGCTTTAGTGCTATTAGGGTCATTGCAACAATAGCAGCTGACCGTTGCATACCAGCAAAGCAATGGACGAGAATCGTGTTGCCGGCGTTGTACTCGCGCAGGACGTTGTAGATGATTTCAGGGGCCCATTTTGCCATATTGTGTATTTCATCGGGCTCCAGGTTGTCGTCAACAGGAACACGATATTGGCGCTTGGCGACATTTGCAAATGGCAGGTCCTTTGTAGCGTTGAATACGACGTCTATGTTGTGACGGCGAAGCCAATCTTGTTCTAGGGCCGCCGCTTTATTTCCGAGCCAGAGGCGAGGAATGATTTCGTGTGCCGGCTGATTCGCCTCAGGGTCTAGGTCCATCTTACGTGTCTTCTGCAAAGGCGGGGCGGAAAATTTGACGTGATTTTTGCGTGCTTGCGGGATGCCAACCAATGCGCACAAGCCTATCACGCCACTTTTATCGTCTGGACGAAGTCCGTGCCACTCTACGGGATTGTATTGTCAATCGCCGGGTGGATAACGGGCTCTTCTGGACACAAGAACTATTAGACTCGGGCGAGGACGACTATTTGTTTGAAACGTTGTTGGAAATCTGGGCATTTGCAGTCGGACCAGCGAAGTTCCGTTGGATTGTTGATGCCTATCAGGTTGGCAAAGCAGACCTCTTGATGCTATCATTGCAGCTTTTGCGGCTTCCACGTGATGCGGCCGACGGGTCACTGTTAGGGGTAGTGTTGCAGGCATATGAGGATTGCCGTGTGAAATTGGCGTTTCCTGCAGGGGCATTTCGGGAGGCAGTGAGTAAAAGGGACGTGCGGGCTGCGGCGGCTGCGTGGCTGCAGTTGGACGTGGGTGCTGGCGTGGCGGTTTTGGCGGAGCAATGTGCATTGGCGCCGGCCAATCGGGTACTTGTTCTAGAAGCACTTGGTGCGTGGGCCACGTGGGCTCCTGTGGATTTGACACGGCCTATTTGGGGCACTTTGACGGCAATGATGGCTATTATGGTGCTTTGTATGACGGATGCACAATGGGCACCATCTACTGGCCCTTACAGACCTATAACAACTGATATGGGGGCACACGTTATGGAGCTATTAGCGGATTGGCGGGGTCTTCTAGGGCGGCGCGAGCGGCGCGCCTATGAGATTCCGCGGGATTGTCTGAAATGGGACACTGAGCGGGGTCGTATGCGTTGGGCCGAAAATACGACGGAAGAGTTGTGGCGAATCTGGGAGGCACTTGAGGGAACGCAATGTTGGGACGATTTGGCGGCGACAACAGGATATGCGTGGTCAGGCTATGACACCGAGGGATGGGCCGAGTTCATTGAGGCGGCATTTCCTGATGATTGGCCAGAGGAGTGGTCAGTGGAAGACCAACGGCTTTCACACGGGTTTGGGAGCCTAGCACCAACCGAGCCACTCTATAGGCGTCTGTGGATTTCACGGTGGATTCCTGGGACGGCGATGTGTTGTGCCGGCTGGAACGTGGATACGATTAAGAAGCGTGTGGATGAAATAGAGACGGCACTTGGTGGATTTCCAAACGCAGTATATATGTGGGAGTTCTTTGAATGTCTGCCGGCACTTCCTGGAATGGGGTGGTCGGCTGATGTGAAAGCGGTGCCTGAGTGCCCACTGGTAAATGCTATTACAGATGGTGTGAAGAGTATGAAGTTTAGTGAGCTCAGGAAACGGAAAGGAATTGTGGCAAACAGTTAGGTTTAAAATAATGTGCGTATGTATTATATAGTATCCTATACAATGGCAGACTGTCTTGCACACTACGACGAAGACCACGTACCTGACTACAAGCCCCCCGTGGATCCGTCTCGGTCTCTTATTCAGAAAGTAATGTTACCCGTTGAGGTTGTAATTGAAGAAATTGCGCCCAAAAAGGATAAAAAGGAGAAAAAAGAGAAAAAGGACAAGAAGGAGAAGAAAGAGAAGAAAGAGAAGAAGGAGAAGAAAGATAAGAAGGAGAAGAAGGAGAAGAAAGAGAAGAAAGAGAAAGAAATGCAGACTGCCCCTGAATCACCTCCCCTTGGACTATTAGAGGATATTGACGTGGACCTGAGTGGGCGTGGGCTAGTGTATGATAATAGTGTGATGTATGCTGCCCACGGGTATGACAGCAACTAAATAATATCTGTATTTACAGAAAAAAACGACCAACCGTGTAACCAATCCCCTAACAGTGACGTTTCTTTTATACCAGGCATAAGTGCCAACCAGTTTCGTAAAATCTGATACGTCTCTGGGCGCCGCTCAGGATGAACCTGTGAGCTATAATGAAGACCGCGTCGCATAAGTGCAATATGATGCCCGCGACGAGCCAATACAAGCCACCCATGCGGCGCTTCCATATAATGCACATATTGCGCATACCAGCACATATATTTTTCCATATCATCTACACCACGCCATATACGATCATCGTGGCGGCGTATAAGTAAATAATCCCCATTTACGCGCTTATGTGCATCTCTTATTATTGCACCATAGCGCAAACATAACAATTGATGGCTATAACATACAAAGAACATACATTTATGATGTAATTCATATATGCGTGGGTCAATTGTGGGAGCATTAAAATCCGTGACTAAATCAGGTGTATTTCCTGTGAAAAACCAATGTGTGATATCTGAATACCGAATGACTTCATACAATTCAGGGTGAAACCACGGATATATGTGCATTGTACATCCGAGGTCCTGAAAACATTGCTGTACAGCGTCGCTAATTGCGCCGCCGCGACTCATACTTACAATTCCTATACGTGTTGCGGGTGGCATATGGGTTGTCTAACTGCTTACACTAGCCCGGTAATATAATACCATATAGCGCTAAAATTACAAGCGAATTCTGCAACAATACAATTCACTGTTATTGGACCGGTCGTTGCGCCGCTCGTTCCACCCGCGACTGCTCTAAAATCGGCTTGACATCTTCAAAAAATGCAGGAAAGCAGCGGACCAACTTATTTGCGACGGCGGCCAACTCTGTGATGGACGCATCATTGCCGTGCATAAGCACAAGGGTATCAACCGAAATAGCAGAACATTCTACTAAACTTCGTGCATAGAGTTTCCTCCAAGCGGACAAGTAGGGATGTGTGCGCAGGCGCGGCAAATAAAATGCTTGTTCTAGTGTTGCATATATATGGCCAATATTGACACCTTGCATATTAGATATTGTATTATAAACAAACTCTGAAACGGACACAGCACCATCCATATTTGTCACATCTAAGGCTTCACGCACGCAATCACCTCTATAAATCGGCACAACAAATTGGCGCGAATACCGCTCTATGCCGGCCCCTTCGTTCAAATACGCCCCTAATTGCCAACACTGTTTTCCACGCGCCATTAATTGTAAATAGGCGCTATATAATTGTCCTATTGTAAATTCAACATTTGTAATAGGATTACGTGGTGCTTGAGGGTCAGGATATCCATATATACAAGTACTGAGTTGGGTCCGAATATGTGCAATTAGGGATGTGGGGTCGTATGCGTAGCGCCAGCGAGTGGGGACCGAGTATATGACAACAGGATTTGTCATAGGCTCCAGTGAAATTGGGTCAGTATCTGGAAGTGGGCAACGGCGGCTAATGGAACGAATAAGGAAGGCATTGGCAAGGCGTTTGAAGGCCCATCGCATTCGCAAAATCGTAATGGCGAGGCTAATGTAGCGCGTATGTTCAGCTTTGCTTTGGACAGATTTAAAATTACACATAAAATCAAAGAAAGTGCGTGGTTTCTGAAGAAGACCTAGTACGCCTGTTTCCATACCTGGCTCAAGAAACCACCGAGGAAGCCAGCGAAGGATGGGTGGAATACTGGTGATTTCTGTGTGAAACTGTTGTTCAACTGCAGTTATGGGGTGTAGGAAGAAGCTATTTGATGCCGCGACTACCTGTCGTGATCGCATTCTACGCAGGCGTTCTACGCGACGGGCGGCTCGTTCCCGTTCGCGCCTGCGAGCGGCCGCTTCTTCACGGGTCGGCATACGCCCAAGGGTAAAATATGGCCCAGGGGGCAAGTTTGGGTCGTAGAATAGATTTGGCGGTGGAGGCTGCTCAGCCATTATTGCAACTATGTGGGGCGAGTTTAGGATGTCAAAGGATGTGCAGGGTCTCCACGAATGACGGCATATTTGAGCTCACCCGTCGTCTGATTGTAAAGACCAGCAGGTCGCAATGCTGCGTCCCACACCTTCCCCTTCGGGTCAAACCACAGGGAAGGGCACTCAGGACCTGACCGAAGACGTGTAACTGTCTTTGGAATTGGCAAACCTTGATCAATCCGACTCTGGACGGTTGGGCGGAAGTGGGTATGTTTCCCACAGAATGCCGTGTGAGGTACCACGGGAGAACCACAGCGAGCCGCGAAATCCCCGCCGGCCAGACTCGTATATGCCTTACAGCAGGTGTCTGTTGCGAGGTCAGCGGGGTCTTGTATATGGAGTTTTACAGTATCTTTTGCGGGAAGTACGGATTTGACGAGTTCATTTGGGTCTATTTCAAGGATGTCGGCGAGTTCGCGGACATATCGGCGTGATTCGCTGCGTAGGAGCGTTTCAAACGACTCCCAGAAAACACGAGGGACTGCGTAGTGTAAAGATGCCATGTGCTGGTTGCGGTAAGCCGAAACATAGCGTCAATTTTAATCATCCAGACTTATTGGTCAATTCACCACAACCTAGTATATGGGGCCCGGCACTTTGGAAGATGCTCCACACATTTGCTGAGCGAGTTGGTCGGAACGTACTAGTACCTTTACAGTTAGACGAGGTACGAGAGATGGAGTTACTAGTACGTTCGTTTCCTGCGGCCCTGCCGTGCCCTACGTGTCAGCAGCACAGTCGCGAATATATTCAGACGCACCCGCTGACGTGGGCAAAATTACGTGGAGCAGATGTTGCACCTGTGTTGCGACGCTGGCTCTACGATTTCCACGACCACGTTAATAAGTCAAAGGCTGAGCCGACGGTCAGTCCAGCATTTGAATCTGTTGAAGCGTACTATAAGGGGATATTGGGGCTCGGAATTGAAGAGCGAACAATTGGAGAGGAGCTACAGCGGGGGCTCACATTTGGGTGGGTGAAGCGCGACGCGGCCCTAAAATTCAAGCGTCATCTGGAATGCCTGCGGCGGCTAACGGGGCTTTAGGGCGGTGGCTTCTAGGGCTGGCTGATCTATTTGAGTTATACCCTGTGATGTTTTTGGCCGGCCCTTTATAATATCTACATAGGTTGTTAATAAGCAATACTGGTCCGCGACGTGCAAGTTTTGATTTAACGAACGCGTAGATCTCCTCAAGTGTCTTATTATAATCTAATAGAATTTTATATGTAATTTCGGGGTGCATATCAGACGGCTTTATAACAGAATCTGCATACATTGCTTCTATAACAGCCTTGAAATGTGCAGTTAGTGGGTCTGGTGGAGCTGCACTAAGGGGTAATTCAAGCGATGAAAGTGGAAGACACGCGTATAACATATATGGGTTATTATGGCTAGCTGGAATTTTAAAGGTCTCTGCTACTGCGTCTGATGTACTACGCAGTTCATGAATAATAGACCGCAGCTTAATTGTTGAGTGACCAGGTGTTAATATACCACTAATACCAATTTTAAATACACGAAACGCGTCACTACTAGCACTATAAGAGTGACCATTAAATACAAATTCGGGTGGTATAACACTTTCTTTTATTGCCCAATATGAGCACAAATATACACGCGTTGCTGGTATGCTATGCGTATATGGTTTATCAGAAAAGGGTACATAGACCTTGAATTTGTTACTATTAAGGGCTGGTGTGTGTATTATTTGTGTCGTTCTTGCGCGTAGGGTGGATGATGTAAGGTTATTCATAGAAACATACGTATGGCTATAAGGGGTTGGTATGGTTATATGTGGATAACTTTTTAAAAAATTATACCAAAACGTATCATATATATATGATATGTGACCACAAGTAACAGACGTCATATAAAATTCGTCAGGTTTTAGTCTATATCTGTGTTCAGGTGCTACTGAAGTTTCTCTTCCGTGACCCGCAAGGAGGAAAATATGGTCGTATTGGAAATTATAGGGGCCAGCAGGTGGATAGCGGGACGGGGCGGGAGATACAGAACGACGTCTGGTGGCTGACCGTCCTCGCGGGCGCCTTGCATTGCGCGTTATACTTGTGGTAACGCGACTCTCGCGGCGTTCGCGGCGTTCGCGCGACCTACTGCGAGACCGTGGTGGTCTATCACTCATCTACATTAGGTCTGTAAAAATCTTTTTTGGGTAATGTTGCCAGGAAATTGGCCCAAAGGGGAGCAGAAGAACTTGTTAAATGAGCTAAATAACGACTATAAAGGCGGGGGTTATGTTTATATTGTGAATGCGTCAGCTTCTTCATTTTTACAATGTATTTCATAATTTCGTATTTTTTATCTGCAGATGTATGCTGCCCACGAAGTGGTGCGTATTTACCATATGTCCGTTTTGTGTAATTTTTCAGTGCGGATTTCATATGTGATTTCATATTTTTCCCACGCAATGTGCTTGTAAATTTAGGCATATAACTGCGTGGGTCAACATTCTCATTTGAATTTACAATATGAGTCTTTGCACTAGGCCTATAATTTCTACATAATTCGTTCATTACTATGATTGGTGCATCGTCATCAAGGGTTGCGCGTATTTTAGGATACAATGTACTCATTGGAATAGATTTATAGAAGAAATCCATAATTTTAATATTTTCCCCGTACAACTGACGTGGTGTAAGTATAGAATCAGAATACACCGCTGCTATAACATCTCGTAAATACAACACAAATGGGTCATCGTACTCACGGTCAGGGTCGTAAGGTAATTCAAGATGATAACTTGATATGGGTACGTAGAAAAACATGGACGATACAGCAGTCCGTGGTATGCCAAATGCTTCTATTATGCGTGTTGTTGCATCACGTAATGTAGGTTCTTCCAACGCTAATGCGACACTAGAGTGACGATGGCCAGATGACAATACACCACTTATTGTAATTTTATATATTTCCATAAAACCTGTATCCATTACAGTATAACTGCGTGTTTTAGTCTTATATGTAAATGTAAAATCATCGCTTACTCTAATGTCATCATCGCTCACAGTCCAATATAATAACGGTGCAATACTTGTATTATATATTGTATTACTACCTGATTGCTCCACAAATGGTACATACATTTTATAAGCGTGCGATTCGTGTATAACTGGCGCGGACTGACTATTACGCTGAGCTGTGGGATTTCGTAAATACGAAATTTCAATGTTTGGAAAAAAATCAGTATTCTCTGGTTTGGGAATATAGATAACAGGTCTAATTCGCGTAAATTTTATGAATTGTAACACATTTGTTATCCACGCCAATCTACCACACGTAGTGGGTGTTGTATAAAATTCATTCGGTTGTAATACATAATTGTCTTCAACGTTAGAATATCCGTGGCCTGCCAATTGAAATATGTGGTCATACTTGAAATACTTTGTTTCTGTAGCTCTGGTGGCATTTTGCAGGCGTTGTTCCCGCATACGCTCTACGCGTGCAGACGGCTCTCGTGGAGGAGGAAGGGCCAGGGGTTGGCGGGGAGCTCTTACAGGACGAGGTGGCGGAGGGGTTTCATTATTGGTGTTTGAATTAGATGCACTAGACGCCTCATTTTCTTCAACAATTGGCGGGAGCCAACCAACATTTGTCTTTTTTGCGCGCCGACGTGTAGGTTTTGGACTATTAGGTGGCGCTGGTTGCTCTTCTGGCAAGGGCTCGCCCCGTTTGGCCGCAAGCCGTGGAGAACGACGTGTTTCCATACTATAATAACTATTAGATGTGGATATTATAGTGCAGTTGTATTTTAGCGGCGGCAGTATTTTATTACACGGCCCCTGGGACATAGAACTCTTCTTCTGGCAGCTCTTCAAGGAATTTACGCCATAGTATTTGTGTAGATTTTGTTAGGAATGCAAATAAATTTACATAGAAGCTTGGATCACTTTTATATAAGTCGTGGCGAATTTTATAATGTTTTACAATCTTCTTCATAATATCTCGTTGTGTATCTTTATTTTGCAAACGTGTAAAGGACCTATATCTACCAAAGCGCAGCTTCGAATTTGATATTAAAAAATTACGCATAGATTGTTCCATGCGTCGCGCGCGCACAGTATGGCGAACACCAGGCATATAACTACGCCAATTCGCATTTTCATTTGAATTTACAATATGATCCCTATCTACTGGATTATAGCCTCTGCATAAATTATTTATTACTAAGAGCGGTTCATCGTCACCCACCGCAGCACGAATAGTAGGATATAATGTGCTCATAGGTATAGTATCTGTCATTAGATCTTTTAAAGATATATCCTCGCCATATAAATCTACGAGTGTAAGTATTGAATCTAAATACACTGCGCGCACTGCATCACGCATATATACCATTAGTGGGTCATCATTGTGTTCTTCAGACATTAGTGTTACATATAATAGTGTATTAGGCACACATATATATAGATATACAGTATAATATTTCTCGCCATCAGGGTTTGAGTAAAAATCATATATAGCCCTTGATGCTGCAAGTAGCTCTGGATTTTCGAACGCAACTTCTGTTTTAGAGTGCCCCTTATATGTTGGTAACACACCACTGACTCCAATCTTATATATGTTAAACTTTGTTATATTATCTAAGTCATCATATGTGCGTGTTAATCCCTTATATGTAAAAGTGAAATTGCGCCCACGCGGTACTATTACGCTATCAAACCTCCAATAAGCAAATAATGTTAGCAGTGTATTATATATTGTATTACTTCCACTAGAAGGTGAAAATGGTACATACATTTTGTAGGCGTTAATTTCGTGGATAAAATCATCACGGAGAGATGGTGTTTGAGCTGTAGGTATTTTAAAGAATGAATTTAATTGTGGATCGAAAAACGTACTATTACGAGGTGTAGGAATGCGAATACGAGGTCTATGCATGATAAAATCATAATGTTCTTGTATATATTCCGCCCCTAGATAACCACAGACTGTTGCAGTTGTGTAGAAATCGTTGTCTTGTAATTTATACACGTCTTGCGATTCACTTGTACCGTGACCGGATAATTTGAAGATATGATTTGGCTTGAAGTATGGGGCGCGTGCTAATTCTGCGCGGCGACGTGTCTCTTCTACAGCCCTATTAATGGCACGTTGTCTAAGAGTTTGTACGCGGGCTGATGGTTCGCGTGGGGGAGGAAGGGCTCTTGGTCGTGGTGCAGCTCTTGGTCGTGGCGGCGGAAGGGCCTGTGGTGGCGGAGATGCTTCATTGTTCGTATTTGAATTTGTGTCTGCATTTGTATTGTTAGAGGCCTTGCTTGAGACAGGCGAGGGCATCTTAGGGGCAGTACGTGGTTTGCGGCGTGTTACATTAGGAGGTGGAATGTCGGGTTCTGGTGGAGTTTCGCCTCGCCTTATTGCTTCCTTTATAGCAAGTCTGGTTGAACGACGAGGAGGATCCATACTATAATAACTATTAAGAGTGGCTATTATAGTTATGTATTTAGAACTTATTTAGTTAATAGGGGGCACCAAGTTAAGCGCTCCCGCTAGTCCCTTTTCAAGGCACTGGTACACACACCTGCGGGGCCGTGTTGCGGTCCGCCGACATAATGCGATTGGCGATGCCGAATAAATCAACTAGGCGGTCACCGCTGCACGCCTTGAGGAACTCAAACCATCCGTAGCCCAGCGCACCACCACCTAACACACCTAATAGTAATCCAAGCACAGACTCACAACGAATCTGCATACGGTATCCAATTAGGAGGAGGAATAGGACGCCGGCAACAACAATGGCCATTGCCGACTGTACCTTGCGGGCCTGAACCTTCTCGTGAGAGGCGTTCTTCGCAGACGGACGTTCAAAGAGCGTTATTGCATTGAAAATAAAGTAGGAAAAGAAGAAGCTCACGGCGGTTGTCCAGTAAGACATTGTGCTAATGATAGTTGTACCAGGCGGGGAAGATGCAAGAATGCCACATTCGGGCGATGATGGGTGAGAATACAAGCTTACTGGAATGCCTGATATGAGATTGAACAACCACGAGAATACTGCATCACCAAGCATACTCACAATAGGGACAAGTAGGAGCAGGCCGGCGGCAATAAATGCAAATGCGATGTTTCCTACACCGACGCCAAACACAAGAGATGTGAAGGCTAATATGAGGGGTAATATGCGAATCCCGTGAGTTAGAAATTCACGGAATTTGACTACTTGTGCTTCAATACTTGACATACGAACGATAACTACTTTACGGGCCCAGATTAATTCATAGTGGGCGCACAGATTGCGAGCGGAGTGCCCTTGTCCAACTTATTTACAATGACGGGGAGTCCAAGTAAGTTGATGCCCTCGTCACCAAAAATGGTGCGATGGATGAACAGTCCTGCTACACCCACGCCGACACCGAACACAATCGTCGTAATACCGTGGAGGAATGTGTCACAGTTATTACGCCAGTAAAGCGTGAAGACAGTTAGGACGAGGAGGACAGAGCCTATGGTAGCAATTGTAGAGCGGGTCACATAGTCCTCACCGAGGTTCTCAATGGATGTCTGGAAGCTCATTAAGCTTGTCATCAGGTAAGAGAGGACGGCAGTTAGGAGGAATAGGGGACGGCTAGGGAATGAACCGCCGGTGGTGCCGAAGAGGTTGAGGATAGATGTGCGGGCGTCGCTGGGATTTTTGTAGTAGCCTTCCTTGCACTTTTCATCGGAGAAAGGGGTAGTTAAGGTGGGGAAGAGGTTGCGGAAGAAGGACGACGAGAACTTCTGGAGTAGGATGGTCTCTAACTGGAAGAGGAGCAGGATGAGAAGGGGATAGCTCATTGTGAGGAACGAGAAGATGAGCGTGCCGAATATGAGTGTATCGGGCATATATGCCATTATGCGTTCGGCGAGCGGACTCGCGACCGTATCTTTGAATGCCACTGCTGCTTTATAGGGTGCGTCTGCCATAACTACTTGGATGGAGGATTCTAAGGTGAGGTGCTTACAAATTTGAAGCTAAAGTTGGCGGGTGATGTAGTTAAAGATACTCGCATAATACAATGGGAATTCCTTCATATTTCCGTAAGTTAGTAGATAATTATAAAGGACTCCTTTGCCGGAACAAGCCAGGTGCGGTGGGATGGTTGATGTTTGACTTTAATTGTCTGATGTACCACGTAATGCGGCGACCAGATTGCCCAGCGTATGTGGCGGACAGGAAGGCGGTGTGGGAGGCGGCGTTCTTGGATGAGATTGCGCGCTATACGCTGAAGGTGATTCGGCAAGTAGGGCCGGTGCGGGGCGTGTATATTGCAATTGATGGAGTGGCGCCGATGGCGAAGATTAAGCAGCAGCGGATGCGTCGCTTTAAGGTAGGGGGTGACTCTTCGGCTGCCGTTGGCAGCCTCATCGCTCCCCCTAACCCCCCTTCACATGGGACTATTAGTGATGTTGGGGTGGATTGTGCGGGGATACCCCCAGAGACGGGGGTACGGGGGCGCGAGCGCAGCGAGGCACCCCCGTGGGATAAAAACGCCCTCACTCCAGGAACGGCCTTTATGGCCGCAGTCTCGGCGCGTCTCCAGAAGCTCATCCGTGACCACCAGCCTGCCGATCAGCGGTGGCTGCTGAGTGATACGACGGAGGCCGGCGAGGGAGAGCAGAAGATTGTGGCGCAGATGCGAACAGGGCTCTGCGCAGGGTCTGAGGGAATTGTAGTATATGGCCTGGACGCCGACCTAATTGTGCTGTCACTTTGGACTCGGGCGACGCATATGGCAGGACGACCTATGTGGCTCTTCCGTGAGCGGATTGAGCGGGGCGAGATGGTGCGGAATGCTGCTGGCGAGGAGCAGTTTGAGTGGTTTAACATTAGTGTTTTGGAAGATGCTGTGTGCGAGGGCTGTGAAGCAGGTCAGCGGCTTCCCTACTTGCAAGACTACTGTGCGGCGATGATGCTCCTCGGCAATGATTTCCTGCCCACATCAATGACATTCCGCTTGAAGGAGGGCGGTCATAATCGCCTTCTGGAACTTGTAGAGAAGGCGCGGAAGGCTGCATCGGGAGGGCGTCTTTGGACGGTGGAGAATGGGTTGGACTTGAAGGGGTGGCAGGTGGGGCTTCAGTACTTGTCCTATGGAGAGGAAGGGCGATTCAAGCGGGCCGTGGAGAAGAAGTTGATGGCAAAGGGGGATGATACGGACCCCGAAGACGAGCCACTGCGTGTTCGTGCAGATGCGGTGTTCCTAGACGGAGGTGAGGTCGGTGCGGAACTTGTAGGGGGGTGGCGAGGGCTCTATGCGCAGATTGCGTTTGGGGGCGAGAGTGGTCGGCGTGAGGCTGTGGAAAAATATATTGAGGGCTTGACGTGGATTGTGGATTACTACACAGGGCGGCCTATTAGTATGGAGTGGTTCTACCCGTGGCATTTCCCGCCGCTCTGGGAAGATGTGGCGGCGGGGTTGAAGACGGGTGGTTTCAGGGCGCCACCTGTGCCTGGCGCGCGGTGTCTGCGACCTGTGGAGCAACTTGCAATGGTCTTGCCGCTACGGTCTTGGTCTTTGATTCCTGAGGGGGAAGCTGTGCGACGGTTGCCTGAGTTGGCCCCTGAATTATTCCCTGAGAGGTACGAGCTGCAATCCATTGGGAAGCGGTTTGCGTGGGAGTGTGAGCCAGAGATTCCTATTCCTACGCCGGCACAAGTATGGGCGATAGTCGGGTAAAATTGAAGACGTGGTGAGGTGGTCTGTAATGGCACGGAAGAAATACAAGCCACGGTACAATGGACGCTACACACAGTACAATTACACTTACATTCGGAGATTGTGCAGAAAATCACGTTGGGATGGAGCAATTAGGGGCACGTGGGGCAGTAGGAGATGGATTTACGGTAGAAGAATTGGTGGCGATGAAGGCCGAGTTTGATGAACTAGGGCTGGTATGTGAGTTGATTCACTTAAATCTAGTTGCGGGCGTAGCTGACCTCCCGCCTGCTGCTGTATTGGTTCTACGTGGGGGCGTGGATGCACTATTAGTAGATAGTGGGTATAAGGCAGGAGACTTGTTTGCAGAACAAGCTGCGCTAGATGTTGATAAAAAGGCACTTATGTATGGGCGCGTAGTAAATAAGTCGGCGCGCTGGAATTTGTGCTTTGATGAAACGAGTCGTGAGCCGGCCTATGAAGAGGGGCGAGGGCGTATAATTGGATTTAATACAGTCCCTATTACACGTCATCTGTATGAAAACTTGGAGGGGCTGTTTGGACCAAAGGCACGTGGAATGAAGGGCGAGGGGAATTATTATTATGATGTGAGTAAGTGCGGTATTGGATTCCACGGGGATAGTGAGCGACGCAAAGTGATTGGGGTGCGTTTAGGGGCGTCTGTACCGATGCACTATCAGTGGTTTCGCGAGGGCGCGCCGATTGGCACGAGGATTCAGGTGACAATGAACGGCGGGGACGTGTATGTGATGAGCGAAAAGGCGGTGGGGACGGATTGGAAATCCAAGAAGATTCCTACATTGCGCCACGCAACGGGGGCGGCAAAATATACGACGATTTGAAGTGAGTTTCATTGGGGTTACCATGCGGTGACCACGCGGTTAAACGAGTATAAGAAATGGAGGAATTGACTATTAGGATAGTATGGGGAACGGCGTTTCATTAGCAATGTTTAATCCAGCACACGTACGTATATATCAAAATCTTTTAAAGATTGCGAGTCCTGCTACGCGGGTCCAAATGATTGAGACTGCTCTGGCTGGCCAAGAATATGTGGCGGCGGCCAAACACGCTGGTGTATATGCACACTTATTGTCTTATGTGACGTATTACCGGCGAGGGGTGCAGCCACCGGCATTGCCTGGTGAGGCAGGTTTTGTGGGCGGCGGGGCGGCAGGTGGAGGAGCGCACTTACAGGGTCGTATGGAGGCTGCCGGCGGTCAGCACGGATATGCGACTCACCCATCCCTTATGGGGCGCCAACAAGGGCCTATTAGTAATGAGTTCAGGACAGCAGCGGGCCATACTACCCAAATCCAGACGTACCAAGAGGAGCCACGTGATGCGTGGCAGCAGGTGGTGGCGGCGCCCGAGAAGAAGGCGATGAACTATTTTACGAGTTGTCTGGAGGTCCTGGGGCTCACGGAGGATATGAGTCTGACGACCGATACTCTCAAGGCAGCCTACAAGAAGGCGGCTATTAGGGCACATCCTGACAAGGCCGGTGGCTCTGAGCAGCGGTTCCAGGCCGTCACGAAGGCCTACGCTTACATTGCCGATATTTTAAAGCGCGTAGAGGGGAATCGTGCAGGCGACGGTACGGGTAAAGCGCCCCAGGAGCTGGCCCCTTTGAAAGACCAGCGTGAGGCCGAGATGGAGCATCTGAAGCACGTGGAGCCTGTACGCCTGAACCCGAAGCAGCTCAATATGGAGGCGTTCAACAAGATGTTTGAGCAGACGCGCCTGCCAGACCCGGACGAGGACGGCTATGGTGACTGGCTCAAGACAGCGGCAGAATCAGAGGCCCCCAAATTTAGCCAGAAGTTCAATAAGGATGTGTTCAACTCTATGTTTGATGAAGAGAGCCGCCGTCAGGGAAGTACGCAGCTGCAGGTTGTCCATCCACAGGCAATGGCACTTACCCTAAATGTAGGGGCGGGTGTGGAGTTGGGGCGTGACCGGCCGACGTCTTATACGGCCGCAGCAAATGCCTCAATGAAATATACGGATTTACGTGATGCCTACACAAAGGAGAATACATTCTCGGGCCAGGTGAGCGGTGTGAAGGTGGAGGAGCGCAGTTTTGAGCGCTACAAGTCACAGCGTGATGCCGGTCCAGGGACTCTGACGAACGACGAGGAACTGTATATGCGCAGCGAGGAGGAGATGTTTGCAGCACGCGAATCTGCCCGACAGCGGCGGGCCGCAGACCAGGCACGGAACGAGGACCGCTATTTTGAGCGGATGAAGCAGCTTGTGCTGATGAATGGGGGAACCCAATAATAACTCCTATTAGTAATATGGAGCGCAACTATCTCTGGACCACTGTTGTACTATTAGTGGGTGTGGCGATACTCGGTGCAAACTACGTATCGTCCGATAATCTTCTACGGGCCGCCACAGGTGTGCGGCGGTCACACGGCCCAATGTGCCGCTGTGGGTGCAACGATGCAGGGGCTAGTATGGATGCGGGAGGCCGTGACGAGATGAGCCCTTACCAGAACCGCTATTTGACGGAGAAGGGGGCCGAGTATCCCGCTCTCTGGCTCTATTATGACACCAATGATGTGAATAGTCGTTGGTGGGCGGACTTCGGTGCGCGGTCGTCGTATGTATTGAACGTGCCATTCTTGAACCTCTGTTATGGCACAATTGTGGCCGCAAATGGCCAGAAATACCGTGTGGAAATCATTGGTGGGCTGGCGGGGGTGGCCGAGCGGCTCGGCGAGGATGCGTTACCTCCGAAGCTGCAGAGCGAGATTGCGCGTGTGGGGCCGGCGGAGCTGAACTGGATTCGTGCGGCTATCCTGGCGAAGTATGGCGGCCTCTGGCTGGACCCTAGTGTGATTTGTTTGAGTGGATTTGGTGATTTACCGGCGAACAATGTAGTATTTTTCGGCACGGACACGGACGGCGAGACGTATGCAGGCCCCAACGGGACTGGCTCTCCTTCCCTACGTGCAATCTGGTCGCCTCGTCCTGAGCACCCTGTATTTGTTGCGTGGGCAGACGCTGCGTACCGTCGTCTCTACAACTTGCACACAGGTGGTGCAGCTCGCCGTGATGATAAGTGGGATTTCGTGAGCTTTGCGGCAAAGCACCCACATACGGTGGTCATCCCTGGGGCCGAGCTGAGTCGTAATGTGGCGACTGGCAAGAAGATACAATTAGAGGAGTTGTTGGCGAGTGGGCAGGAGGGGATGATGCCATTTACGGTGCCTGCGGGGACGGTGTATGTGCCAATGCCGTGGCCCGAGCTGCGCGACCGGCGGGCATTTGGCTGGTTCTTGCGCCTCTCTGAGGGGCAGATAATGGAGAGCGACCTGGTTATACGAGACCTGTTACTGTTGGCGAACAATGTGCCGGCGGAGAAGCAGTTTGATGGGTCTATTTAAACTATTAGGGGTGTGGTGAGTGTAGAATGGGGTGGCATTATATATTGAGGTTTTCGTGCAAAGTAAAACCTGAATATATTGAATTTGTGCGTGGTGAGTATTTACGAGATTTGTGTGACGAACGCGATGACCCGTCATATTTGCCCAAGTATGGGGAAGCTCTGCAGTATGCGCTAGAGGTCGCGGAGGCCGGCGAAGCGGAAAGGGCGGCAACGTATGAGGGGCTATCACGGGATTGGCGTGGGCTCATTGACTGTTGGAGGGCTACTGGGATTGGTGCGCATTTCTACGAGTATGATTTAGCCGCCGACGGAGTATTTACGTGCGAGATTTCTAAGAAAGTGAATTGGCATCGCGGGGATTTACGGGATGCGTATCTAGTATTTTTGCGGGATGTGATTGTCCATATTTCTTCCGTGATTTTGAACTGTGAAATAGAGTCAGACGATTATGGAGATGCGCACTGGTACTACACGGATAGTGAGTTGCGCAATGTACCGTTCCGCCTACAAGACAAGGTGAAGTCGGTTGAACACACATATGACGAACACGGGGCCATTATAGAGACGCGTGTGGTGTATAAACACTCCGTGCCGGCACACCAGCACCGTGATTTAGCACGGGCATATGGGCGTTGAAAATGCACGCAGGCAAAAAATAAACAAACTACAAATACTGGAACTAGTTGTAGTTTGTGGCTATTTACAGTTACAGGATTTATTCTCTAACAGCTGTGCAACTGTGCAACGGTAATATAAAATACCTTATGAAAAATCTACATTCACACCAGGCGAATCCACACCTTCATTGAAAATCATCGGCTGGATTTGGTAGTGAAGTTCTTTCTTTCCGCTAATAGTCCGCTCCTGGGAAATAAGACCATATCCTTGTGTGCGCAAAATTTGGCGCAGGATGGTCACAATCCGATGGGGCGTCATTTCACCATATAAATATTTCCGCGCCTTACACGGAATGTAGTAGGGTTCTAGAAGGAGAAGCGCGGGGTCAAAATCTGCGGGCTTCAGGTCCTTCATAGTAAATACACGGGTATCCTCAATATTGTTAAACTTTAAAAACGCCAAAACCTCATTTACAATATCACGAGGAATACACTCACGGAATAAATTATCACGACGACTGTCTTTACTAGAATTCACAGACGATGCGCACGAAGGGGGCAAACTCGGGGGCCGACTAGAAGGGTGGCTCAGGGGTCTAAGGCCAGGGGATAAAGGTGGGAGACCGCTCATACATATACTACTTTAGCGCGAGAATTCCATTTGGCCATTAAATGCTTCAACGAGACAATTATATAAACTTAAATATGATGTGCACCCTTGGCAGTATGCTGACCAACTTGCAATGAGCCATCGCGTTACAATTGACGCGTGTTCAAAGGAAGGCACGCCGAAAAATGTAATGGTCTGTTGCGTACATTCCAATATATCTTCAAAGCTAAATCCGCGGAACCAAAGGCGCGTCAGCTGAGACGCAGCTGCCGGTAAATTACACGAGAAAAAAGATTGAATAAACGGTAAATAATCATAATAGGGTGGGACTGAGCACAAATCTGTGCATACTTTGTCTGTAAGAGGGGCTTTTCCGTATTTTTCAAACGCGGCAATTAGGGTGGCGTGATGACAATATTCGGCGACATTTCCATAACTACTGGCGGCAAACCATTGCATAATTTTATCACTAATGTGTGATGTAGTTACCCCTGCGCGCCGTAAAAGTTCAGGGCCAATAATTTCCAATGAAATAATATCAACTGCAAAATGTTTGCATCGTGACTGTAAGGGTGGGATAAGGGAGTTGAAATGATTGCCGACAAAAATAAAGCACGTGACGTGTTTGTAGAGTTCCATTGGGCGTCGTAGCGCCTGCTGGCTGAGTTCAGGAAATGTATCCATATCATCAACAATGACCCAGCGACATACACCTTTTTGTTTCGTCGGCTGGCGGACAAAATCCAGGAGCGACTCGCGCACACGATGAATACCGCGGTCTTGTTCGCCATTTAAGAAAAATATCCAGTCCTTTTCGGGGGCCTGGATGTTGTGCTGAGTGTAATAATTTCTCAGAAACTCGCGTACAAAGGTGGTCTTTCCACAACCAGGTGCCCCTGTAACAGCAAAATGTGTAGGGGCAGTATAGAAAGGATGAATACGTTGCCACAGTTTTTCATATGACAGCAACTCTGTAGGGTGCTGATGCGACGCCATTAGTGACATAGTATATCTCTTAGCTTAAACTCTTGTGGGTGATTAGAATCAGATTCTTAACGCATATGCCTGGTGATTTGTATGAACGTCTTGGTGTAGATAGAAAGGCTTCTGCGGCCGACATTAAAAAGGCACACCAGCGCCTAGTGAAGACGCATCATCCAGACAAGGGGGGTGATGCGGAGGAATTTAAGAAAATCCAGCAAGCATATGAGGTGTTAATGGACTCTGAGAAGCGGCGGATGTATGATATGACGGGTTCAATTCCAGGTGAAGAACCGCCGATGCAGGAGATGAATATGGGGTCTGGGATTCCAGGAATGCCAGGGATGCCATTTGGGGTTCCATTTCCATTTAATATGGCCGACTTGTTCCCTGGCAGCGGACGTCCAAAGCAAGGTCCAATTAAGAAGGGCTATAAGGGCCCTCCTAAGGTAGATAGGCTTCCACTCAGTCTGGAGCAGTTTTACTACGGGCACACGATTCAGATGTCGTTTGACCGTATGAAGATTTGCACGGACTGTAAGGGGAGTGGTGCGGCAGAGAAGGAGTCGTGTGGCGAATGTGGTGGCCAGGGGCAAATTAGCCGTACGATGATGATGGGTCATATGGTAATGCAGACCGTCGGGCCTTGTACGGGATGCAATGGCGAGGGTATGAAGACACGGCGAGCGTGCGAACCGTGCGGAGGCACGGGGCGGGTAAAGGAGCTGCGACAGTTAGAGGTGGCAATTGAGCCTGGGATGAATCCTGGCGACCAGTTGAAGTTCTCAGAGGCGTGTTCGGAGACGCTGGAGTACGATGTGGCCGGTGATGTAATTATTATTCTAGATGAGGCGGAGTCGGCGGCGGGCTGGGTTCGTCGGGGAGCGGACTTGCATCAGACAATTGTAATTGGCTTAGCGGACAGCCTGTGTGGCTGTGTTCACACGGTGGATGATCATCCGAAGGTTCGGGAAGGGGAGGAGGTAGTGAGGGTGCGGGTGCCGGCGGGGGTTGTGACTGGCGATGTACTAAAGATTGAGGCATACGGTATGCCGATGAAGGGAGGAGGGGGATACGGCGCCATGATTTTGACTGTAAGGGTGATGATATCGGAGGATGAGCGGGATGTTGTCGCAGGGAAGGGGCGGAGCGGGCTGTTAGAGATGTTTGGGCGAACTGAGAGTGACGTGGCTGCGCTGGGAGCAACGCTTCTAGGGATTTAGGGTCTATATATTTAACAAGTGAAGGATTTGTAATAGATTTTATCATTATATCTAACAATGCATAACCTGACCTATTTGGGTGTGCGCAGTCATCGGTAATCAATGTATTGTAATCTGTGGGGGTCGTGAAATTGTCAATGTCTAATATGTTATTGGGGAATCGTTTTTTGACTTCGTCATACCATAAGTAATGCGGGTACGATGATGTGGTATTTGCCTTTGTACGCTTGTACAAACACCAAAATATGAGTTTAATAGTTGGATATTTCTGAATTACGCTATCAATGATTTTAAATGTATGATTTGCAAGAAACTCTGTGTGCATTGTGGTCATATATTTTTGATGGATTGCATTTCCAGTGTAGCCTGAATTGTATAATAATTCGCCAGGTGGAAGATTTATGAGATAGTCGTATTCAAAATTATGTAATTTATATTCTGACACAAGCCATACTACATTTTGATTATTTTTAAATGACTCTGCTATACGTTGATGTAGCAATTTAGACCAATTCGGAACACCCCATATACCAACTAGCTTACAATTACGAAATAATACACCACTATCTAGTTCATTTTGTATTACTTTTGTGAAACGTTGGTGTAAATGTGAAGGACCTATTACACATGTCATCCTTGTTTGTATAATGACATATGTAATTATAGTTATATATCTATGAATTTAAATTAAGGCGGTATTTACGGGCGGTAAGTCTCAGTGGCCCTTGGTGCCATATCATCTGGGTTTGCAGCGGCCTTCCACTCGGGATTAAGACCGGCGCCTGAGTAGTCATCAAGGAGCATCTCCTTGGCACCGAAATCAGCGGGGCTGATGGTGACGGCCGCACCACCGCGCATCTTACGGGAGGCCTTACGACCCTTACGGGACGCCTTACGAGCCTTGCGGGAGGCACGGCGAGCCTTGCGGGAAGCCTTACGAGACTTACGAGACTTACGAGAGGCACGACGGGCCTTGCGGGAAGCACGACGACGGCGACGACCACCCTCCATATCCTTCATCCCAGCAATCTCCTTAAAGGCCGCATCAAGAGGGGCCACGCGAGCAGCACCGGCCATATCTGCGGGGATAAGAGGAGAACCACTGAAGGCATCCTTGAAGTCGGCACCACCAAGGGCACCACCGTGCATAGCCTCATTGGCCTTGAGGAACTCCTGGCCCTGCTTGAGGTCACCACCACCGAGGCCGGCCTCAAAGTCCTTATAAGGGAGTGCGGAGTTCATTGAGAGAGCACCACCACGACGGCGCCGGTAAACTGTGCGGCGATTGGCCCGGCGACTTGAGCGCTTCATAGACTTTGTACGACGAGGCATTTCTACATTTAGGTGTGATTAAAAACGCACTTAGAGTTAGAAAAATGGAAGATTCGTGGATGAAGAGTATTTCAAACTCTACCGTGTGTGGCTGGTTCTATTTCCTCTTTGTGTGGCAGTCTGTTATGGCCGCGTTCGCAATCTTGGGTGTGTTCGGAGTGGCCTTTATGGGCGGCAAGTTCGGTCTCTCTAAGGGGATGCGCCTGAGCCAGATTGTAGTGATGCTCGTTTCTGCAGGCATTGCTCTAGCGTCTGCTCTTTTCCTGTACATCCTTTGCGACCGGTCTTTGCCTGGGGCTTCGGAGGCGCAGGCTTAATAGGGGGACGTGCCGTCCCCCTTACCCCCTCCCTTGAATAAGAGCTTCGCATTGACTTACTTTCTTTAATCTCACACTCCACTACAAGTTCCTCCAATGAATCGTCGGTAGCATTGTAAGTAAAGACCGTATGGCCTTTCTTGGCGAGTCGCGTGGCGGCAGTTAGGTAGTAATCAGAGCGGGGCGAGAGGAAGAAGAGGAAATGTGTGGCCTCTTTTTGGATTCGCGTGTCGCGAATTGCACGCGCACGGCGCCCTAGTGTGCGCCAATCAGCATCAATGGCTGTTAGGGGGATGTTATTTCGCTCACACCAATCTTGTACATAGATTGATGTGAGACCGTCGGTGGATACGTAGCAGTGATCGGGAGGGTGGTCAAATTCTGCCACAATCGCGGGTAGGAGTTCGGACTGGATTTTGGGTTTAGAAATATCGGAACGATTTCCGAGAACCCCTAACAGGATTGGCGTGGTGTATTTTGGAGGGGAGAGCGAGCGGGACATTTGGGGTGGGCTGTTAGGGTATTTGGGTGCGGTGATTTCATATCAAATTTTGTGGGTCGCTGGGTTAATATAAGTGTAATAGATACTCATTATTAACTCAATATACCCTACTAGTAAATACTGTTAGGGGTGTGGTATTTTGCAACGTAAAAATACTGCTGACATGGCTGGACGGCTAGGCCGAGCTGGCTGCCGAGGCACGACCGAAATGTGTATTTCTGGGATTTGCGAAATACTCTCCACGTCGCCCTAATAGTAATTCTTGTGTAAATTATTAATATAACTCCTCTATTACAATTAATGTCGTAGTTGTAATTGAAGATGGGCCTATTATGGGTGTTTGGATCTAGGACAAAGTGGAGTGTATGGGGCTATTAGGAGTGTATGGGGAAAACCAAGTGTGAAATAGAATGCGAAGCTAGATTTGGAGAGGGGGTATGGGGGACGTCCCGTCCCCCACCCTTACTCGGTAAGCAGGTGCGACATATCAATCTTACGCTTGGTGGTCTTTGCGCTAACAAGGTAAATGGAGTTCTCAGTAACAACTAAAATATCGTCACCTGCCTTGTACATATTCTGCACAAGACTGGTGAATTCCTCGGAACTCTTGACAAGCATCTTCTGCTTGCGAGTAGGATCCTCGCCAATAAAAGCAGCACCCTTGTGGGTGGCCTCATAATAGTCAAGCTGGATAGGACGGTCCTCCTTCATTGCGAGGCGAGCAGCCTGGAGGAGGGCGGTGGGAGAGGGAAGAATCTCCTGTGCTGCGGCAGCGGCGGGTGCAGTCTGCTGAGGTGTGGGAGCCGGAGTAGAAGCCATTTGGTAAGTCTGCTTGCCACATTGAATCTAATTGTTTCATTTTCCCGCATTTGTGCGTTTATGCTGTTGCAGCGGTTGCGACCTTCCTTGTGCGCTTTTTAGGGGCTGGTACGGGCGCAGGGGTTGCCGGCGCACCTGCGCCTCCAGATGGCTCCACTGATGCCGGATCGGGAGGCAAAGCGGTTTTCACGCCTCGCTTACGAGGAGTCGCTTTCACGGGAGCATTTGCACTTGCCGGTGGAACTGGGCGAATGATTTCGGCAGCGTGGTCATCCAAGAATTGATTGACAAACTCATAGGCTTCGTTGATTTGTTTCATATGGCGAGCACCTGTAATGATAATATTGCCGGTCTGGAAGAAACTAATAGTAATCCGCTTACATTGGCCTTCGCCTGACCCGTCGCCCTGCCCTTGACAGAACTCTCGGCACGCACATTGGCCTGGTTTATGCTTATCGCCCGTCACTTCATTGTAATAGTACTTTGTATTGACTCCTTGATAAATCGTACTTTCAAGGATACTGAAGATACCATAACGGCGGGTGATGATTTCGTGGAGCTTATCGCGGCGGAGCGGGACGCCAACACTGAAGTCGCTGTTAATGAGCTGTTTGTTGAAGCGGACGACCGACGGGGCACCGCCCCAAGGGCTGCGGGGGAGCTTGGCGACTTCACGGAGGAGCCATTCAAGTGTCTGAACGCCGAACTCCTCGCTGCTGATGCCCGTCATTTGGACCGACCCATTGGCGAACAACTTGAGATTCACCTCTTTCCAACCAGGGGCATTTGGATTCGGCTGACGAACAACAAGTGTAGATTGGTTGAAGAAGCACTTGGAGCTGATTTTGCGCTTCGTCAAAGCGTCGCGGTGACTTACACCAATGACCTGGTCACGGTGCTCAAACTTCAAGATGCCTTCGCCAGGCCACCAGAGCGGAATCAAGATGTGATGAATGTCTTCAAACAGTTGATTCAGATTAAGAGTTGTATTGAAGTTCGCAGTAGCAACCATTGTGCTGATGCGGAGTGGAGTTTTTTTGTAGAGGTATTTACTTGGCTGGGGCAGCGACGCTGCGACGCTTCCGAGCGGGCTTGGTTGGACTTGTAGGGACATTGTGGGGTGTTGTGGGGGGCTGTACCTTAAGCTGCTGCCAGGCAAATGAATCAAATTTTCGGAGTATGGCACTGCGTATTGTGTTTAAGAAAGTCATAATAACCGTTGGTGGCAATGAATCAACGCCTATTTCCATTAAAGGTTTATGTATAGCAATCAGTTCCTCGTCCATAACCTGGAAACTTGTACAAAAGAAGAGAGACGCCTGAATGAGTTCGGTCACTGTTACATTTAGGGTGTATTGAGACGGGCTGGCGTGAAGAAACTCCATAAAATGGCAAATGTCATTCCGCATAATGCGAGCCCCACGAAGGTCTCCTCGCATAGACTGTGTCTGGAGGGAGTTGGCGGCCGGCGGGTCAAACCGCACACGGAGACAACGCGAACGAAGGCTCATTTGAACACGACTCAGTGAGTTGCAAATAAAAATAATACAAATGTTCTGCGGCGAGTTATCCAGGAAAGGACGCAAGGCCAGCTGGGCCGAATCGGTCAGTGTCTCACACTCATCCAGTACAAGGAAGCGTGGGCGCTTATCAGACGGGTCACGCCAATCCGTCGCAACAAACGGGATGATTTTGGCACGAATTGCGTCCAAGGAGCGCTCATCGGCCGCGTTTAAAATGCGACACGTCTGGACTTTCATATGGCTCTCGCCCCAGATTTTGTTGAGTAACCATTCCACAGTTGATGTCTTACCCGAGCCAGGAGGCCCATATAAGAGAAGATGCTGAAGATATGTGGGGTGTTCGGCAAATAAGCCAAATATTTGTTGGACCCGCGGACAAAGAGGGTCTAGATTTTTCGGGGTGACAGTCGTGTATCCCATTAACAGGATTGGCGGGGGTGGCTTTTAGATAGGGTTGGGGAGGGCCAGTATATTGTGTAAGGAGTGCCCATTAAGTAGGAAATATGGTCATTTTTAGCCAACGAACCTAAATGCCGAGACACGATTGAACCTTAGATGAAGAAGCGTACTACTACTAAGAAAAATGTTGAACCCACAGAACATCCCGTGCCAGTCAGCTCCACTCTACCTAACAGTAATTCTAATGAATTTGTGGTTAGCTCAACGGAAGTGCCCGCCGCCGCCCCAGCAAAGCCTGCAGCCCGTAAGCGCGAGTCCAAGAAGAAGTTTCCAGTGGTAGCCGTTGTAACACCCGACGGAATTGAGGGGAATTTTTCTATTGAGCAGCGCCGTCCTCTAATTGCCCACTTGCCAATTAGCAGCTCTGAGGTGCAGTTTCACGACAATTCTATGCGGTATGATCCGACCCCTCCTTGTCAGCCCGAGGCATTTGACACATGCTTTGAGATTTATCAGCCGGCGTCGGAAAATGTAGAGAAGCTTGATACGATGTACGAGCCGGCCCCTGAGCATATTCAAGAGGAGACAAAGGAGGAGGTTGCGAAGGTGGATGAACATGTTGCTGAGCAGAAGACCACGCTCCCTGTATATACAAAGGGCGAGCTTCTTGTGATGTATAAGAACACCAAGACTTCACAGTGTCTCCCTGAGACATCTGATGTGGCGTGTTTCTGGTGCTGCCACACGTTTGAGGGGATGCCGTGTGTAATTCCTGTGCGGGATGAAAAGGGCATTTACGAGGTGTATGGGAATTACTGTTGCCCTGAGTGTGCGCTGGCGGGTATTCTGGAGGAGCGCGATGATTCACACGTGAAGTGGGAGAAGATTTCGCTGCTTCACAGGATTTATGGTGCACAGGTGAGTGGCGGGCCGTCGGGTCGTATTTATCCGGCACCCCCACGGTCTATTCTGAAGATGTTTGGTGGAACTGTGGGGATTGACAGTTATAGGGCGACGATTCGCGAGCGCAAGGTCCGTGTGGATTTGCACCTGCCTCCGATGGTCAGTATTTTGGCGACTATGGACACGAAGCCGATTGACTTTTACGAGACGACGATTCCGAAGTCGTTTGCGCCGTCGTTCAATGACCGCGCACAGAAGGCCGAGGAGGGTCTGCGCCTGAAGCGTAGTAAGCCACTGAAGGACAAGGAGAGCACGCTGGACGCGGTGATGAATTTGCAGATTCGCCGTGTGCCTGTGGCGGAGGCTGGTAGCCTGGGGAGTGGAATTAGCAATATTTTCAGCAGTAGCAACGCAATCGCCGTCTAATTGTGACTATGAGGGTAGGGTATATAAAATGCATTTGTCAGCCATACGTTTTGTATGACAAATTCAATTGTGGGGCTATTAGTAGTTTATACGTATGGCAGCAGCTAGAGCAGGGCCAGAAGATATTACAATAATTCCAAGTACATTATGTGCGATTGCTAAATCAGATGCAAAGCACGACTTTGGTGGGGGGGTAAATCCTGGTATGTTAGATTCTACATTGCCTCCTGATGTAAGATGCGATCCTGTTTCTGAAGACGAGACGTTGGCAAGTATAGGTATAAATAATGTTGGACATTTTTTCACACAAAATGACAATTTTCACTCGCCTTATATAGTTCAACATTGTAACTATGAACAATTAGATACTGTACTGGCTACATTTTTTGCAAGTGGAAATAATTTTACAAATGAATTAGGATTTATTGTAGATGCATATAGTGGTAGATTTGCTGATTTTTGTAAAAAAATAAATGATGGTACTCCCAGAGCGAATCTTAAATATTATTGGATAGAAACACCTGAAACAGTATATGACCCTGCTCCTAAAACACGAGCAGATACCCCTGCGGGTAGAGCTATAGCTGGTGATAATCTAATATTTGCATCAGAAGTACCATCAGATAATGGTATGTCACACCCCATTATCCATAAAAAATACGATTATTCTCCTATTAGGGCTCTTAATGGTTTAAGTCAAGATGATAGAGAGCGCATGTTTTATTCAAATTATACTATTACACAATTCTCTAGTGTAAATAGTGAATCTATTACAATACTTTCTGATACAATAGATGGGCAAGCAAAAAATATAATTGTAAATGAAAACGCAGCAGAAATAAAACAAAAGAACTTTGATTATAAAGCATATGAATTATTGCAATCCAGTCCTTATAAAAATACAATTAATAAGATTTTAAACATTTCAATTGCAAATCCAACTGCTAAGCTCCACACCCTTATTTCAACAAAATATAGATACCCATTAAAACGATTAGGAGATCAGGGACAAGCACTTGCGTGTTTAAGGTCAATGATTGTTCAATATCCTACTCCTGCTGGTAATGTACAAAAAACATTTAATCAAAATTTATGTTTTGTGACACACGATAAAATTGCATTAGCATCAGCAATTGTATATGGAGTTCCAGCAATCGTATTTTGCCGACAGGATGGCAATTTTGAAATATTTATTAATACTATATATAGAACGCCTGAACAATTATTGGCTAATGCGCGTAGTAAATATGAAAATATATATAATTTATACACTCAACAATACACTTTATTAAATACTAGATTGAATCATGAATATACGGTTCTTGAAACACAAATATATGGGTTAATTCATCAAGCAATTGTAGAATTTATAAATTTATTAAATGGCTATAATACATTAGACGTAATTACCGAGGACCACAAAAACGAATTAGATAACGCGTATAAAGAGTTTTTTAAAGTATTATATCGTTATAGATGTGATATGTTATACTATCACAGTAATCTTCGCACTGTTAAAAACATTGCGAGCTTTGAAACTCCTGTAAATATTAATCGCAGTGATGATATTAATAATATAAATACTCATCATGCTAAGTTAATGAAAGAGTATTCAAACTTGGACATGCAAGTAACATTTATAAAAAATCTATTTAATAGATATATACCAGAACCTGGTGGTTCAATATCTAGAGTTCCAAATGCTCCTAATGATGAAGTTACTATGTCTAAATTAAATGAACTTAAGTTATTTACAGCTAGACGCGATTCAATATCACAGCGAACATTTAGAACTGAAATTGCCAGGATTATAGGAATTGATTTTATACACGAATATGCAAATGCATTATATTATTATAGAAATACTGATTTAGAACCATTATCATTCCTAACATTCTTAGAAGTATTTAGTACTATTAGAAGACTTATATCTGAGAAATTTACTAACGATACTACATTGGCATTAGGTGAAATTTTAGGTGAGCGAATTATACAAATAGAAAGTTATAAAGAGTATAAACGTAGCAACCCTGCTTTTGTATTTAGCGGAGGTAATCGTACAAATAATAAGACCCGTAAAATTCAAAAACGTATGTGTGGTGGAAATCCAAAATACGATGTTAAAAACAAATTAATTAATAATGAATTATATGCATTGGAAGATTATTTAAAATGGTTAAAAGTATATGCGATTAACACTCTTACATATTATGGTGGTGATGAACAAATAATACGAGATAATTCCGCAGTTATTGATATAACAACAGTAGCTGATGTTGTTTATGATGCTGCTAGTGATACAACACTTATTATAAAACATGATAATTCTATAATCCAAATAATTGGCCCTGTGCAATTTGTATGTTATATTCCTAAAAATTATTTACCATACTTTATAGATAATCCTATGAAATATTCAATACATATGTATGATGATACCAGTAATATATACAACGCTATTATCACTAGTTATAATAACAATGATTTAATTGGATTACAAGCTATATATATAAAAAAACTAGTAGCACCTTACAGTAATGAGTATAATATACTCCACGGCTATTCATCTTTTGGTCACAATAGAAATACACGTAGAGAGTATCCCCCTCCTGGTGGCAATGAATATTATAGAAGAGTTGCTAAAATGTATAATGAAATGGGTAGAAATACAGGCAGAGGGTATCCCCCTCCTGGTGGCAATGGATATAATAGAAGAAGTAGAAGTAGAAATAGGCGTCCTCCTGGTGGCAATGGATATAATAGAAGAAGTAGAAGTAGAAATAGACGTCCTCCTGGTGGCAATGAAAATAACAGTAGCGGGAATTTGGGTTATAGAAGAAGTAGAAGTAGAAGTAGAAATAGACGTCCTCCTGGTGGCAATGGATATAATAGAATAAATACACGTCGCGTTGGTCATCCTCTTGGCGGTAATAACAATACTGGAAGACGCTATATCTGAGTAGTAGAAACCTTCAATATAATATATATTTTACTATTAGTAACCATACCTAAAAATTGACGCCGATGCCAGGGGTACATGTTAGCACCAACCCCCACGCCATGCCGAACGACAACGAGAACTTTACGATTACAATCCAAGCCAGCGGGAAGTCAGCGGAGGCTCTACTTGCAAAGCTGAAAAATACAGATGATGAGGCGGACTATCAGGGCGATGTTGCAAAAGAGATGGTCAAGGAATTGGCCGTGACGACGCGGAAACTTATGAAGGGCTTTGCGAAGCAACTGGAGGCACAGCGTGTAGATATTGATGCAATTGGTCAGGTTGCGCTGCGAATTGCGGAGCTTGAAAAGCAGGTAGCTGCACTGCGTATTGCGAATACAGTGACTATTAAGGAGGATAGCGGGCTGAAGATGGAGCCTGTTGCGGTGCCGAGAATGGAGGTGTTTGATGTACCGCCGGTTATTATTCCAATCAGTATTCTACCTTGTCCCCCGCTAGAACCCGTGGGGGATAGCGAGTCGCTGGCTGGTCGTAAGCGGCGCTGGTCTGAAGTGGAGGCCGAGGAAGAGGAAGAGGAAGAAGAGGTTGTGGATGAGGAAGAGGTGGATGAGGAAGAGGTGGATGAGGAAGAGGTGGATGCAAGTGAAGGGGTTGTGGGGGTTAGCGAAGCGGGCGTATCCGAGCGTAGCGAGTCACCCCACGAGGAGGTTGTTGAAGAGGAGGTTGTTGAGGAAGAGGAGGTTGTTGAGGAAGAGGAGGTTGTTGAGGAAGAGGAGGTTGTTGAGGAAGAGGAGGTTGTTGAGGAAGAGGAGGTTGTTGAGGAAGAGG
>JACCEA012286531.1_pt1 | contig 40454 bp, 37 predicted proteins | sample 7449851 | NCBI WGS metagenome assembly JACCEA01 (sample SAMN15323453, study PRJNA562643) | freshwater metagenome | isolation source: river surface water | place: USA:Blue River Watershed | collected 2017-08-18 | reverse complement strand
GCCGTCGCCGTCGAAGGCCAGGCCCAGTTCGGCGCCGGTCTCGCGCAGGGCGGCAATGAGGTCGCGCAGGTTCTCGGGCTTGCTCGGGTCCGGATGGTGGTTGGGGAAGTTGCCGTCCACCTCGGAGAACAGTTCGGTGACCTCGCAGCCCAGGGCGCGGAACAGGGCCGGGGCGGAGGCGCCGGCCACGCCGTTGCCGCAGTCGACCACGATCTTCACCGGTCGGGCCAGGCGCACGTCGCCAACGATGCGGTCGCGGTAGGGGCCGGAGATGTCCAGGTTCGTCACGCGGCCCGGCTGCGCGGCATCGGGCGCGGGCTGCGCCATCGCGCGTCGCAGCGCCTGGATCTCCTCGCCATGGATGGCGCGGCCGGCCAGCACCATCTTGAAGCCGTTGTAGTCGCGCGGGTTATGGCTGCCGGTCACCTGGATGCCGCTTCCGCAGACGGTGCTGGCGGCGAAGTACAGCATGGGGGTGGTGACCATGCCCACGTCGACCACGTCGACGCCGGTGGCCACCAGGCCGCGCACCAGGGCGGCCGAGAGCATGGGGCCGGACAGGCGGCCGTCGCGGCCCACGGCCACCGCGCGCTCGCCGGCGCGCAGCGCCGCGGCGCCGAAGGCGCGGCCCAGCGCCTCGGCGGTGGACACGTCGAGGGTGGCGGGCACGATGCCGCGGATGTCGTAGGCCTTGAAGATGGAAGCGGGGAAAGTCATTGCTGGATTCCGGCTCGGCCCCGATCCCGGGGCCAGCGCCGATTGTGGCAGGCTGACGCGGGTGCCGGCGGGGCCCCGGACAGGGCCCGAAAAGGCCACCGCCGCGGGGCAGGCTGCGTATCATCGACGGCATGCCGCGCGCCCCGGAATTCGCCACCCTCGTCCACGACGGCCCGCTGGGCCGCATGCTGCTGGCCGCCAGCGAGGCGGGCCTGGCCGGTGCCTGGTTCGAGGGGCAGCGCCACTGGCCCCGCGCCGCGGACGCCTGGCCGCCCCAGCCCGCGCACCCGCTGCTGCAGGAGGCCTCGCGCCAGCTGGCGGCCTACCTCGAGGGCCGGCTGGCCCGTTTCGACCTGCCGCTGGACACCGGCCGCGGCACCGACTTCCAGCGCCGCGTGTGGCAGGCCCTGGCCGACATTCCCCGCGGCGCCACCGAGAGCTATGCCGCGCTGGCCGCCCGCATCGGCGCGCCGGGCGCAGCGCGCGCGGTGGGTGCGGCGGTGGGCCGCAACCCGCTGTGCGTGGTGCTGCCCTGCCACCGGGTGCTGGGGCAGGCCGGCGCGCTCACCGGCTATGCTGGCGGCCTGCAGCGCAAGACCGCGTTGCTGCGCCTTGAAGGCGCCCTGCCCTGACCGGGGCAGGCCCTTCACCTTCCCCCGCCGCATGCCCCTCCATTCCCTCGTCGATTTCCTGCTGCTGTCCGCCATCTGGGGCGCGTCCTTCCTGTTCATGCACCTGGCCGTGGGCGAGTTCGGCGCGCTGCCAACCGCAGCCCTGCGCGTGGCCATCGCCGCGGCCTTCCTGCTGCCGCTGGTGGCCTGGAAGGGACAGCTGCCGGTGCTGCGCCGGCACTGGCGGCCGGTGCTGTTCGTGGGGCTGCTCAATTCGGCCATTCCCTTCGCGCTGTACTGCTTCGCGCTGCTCTCCCTGAGCACGGGCCTGGCGGCCATCATCAACGCGGCCACGCCGCTGTTCGGCGCAGTGGCGGCCTGGGCCTGGCTGAAGGAGCGGCCGGATGCCTCGCGCATCGTCGGCTGGATCGTCGGCTTCGCCGGCGTGGCGCTGCTGGCGGGCGGCAAGGCGAGCTTCACGCCCGGCCCCAGCGGCATCGCGCCGGCCTGGGCGGTGCTGGCCAGCCTGGGCGCCTGCGTCTGCTACGGCCTGTCGGCCTCGTTCGCCAAGCGCTACCTGGCCGGCCTGCCGCCGCTGGTCACCGCCACCGGCAGCCAGGTGGGCGCGACGCTGGCGCTCGCGCTGCCGGCGCTGGCCTGGCTGCCACCGAAGATGCCTGGCGCCACCGCCTGGGGCGCGCTGCTGGTGGTGGGGGTGCTGTGCACCGGCGTCGCCTACATCCTGTTCTTCCGCCTGATCGAGCAGGGCGGGCCCTCGCGCGCGCTGGCCGTGCCCTTCGTGGTGCCGGTGTTCGCGGTGATCTACGGCGCCCTGTTCCTGGACGAGCGGCTCACCCTGCTGATGGTGGTGTGCGGCGCGATCATCGTGCTGGGCACGGCGCTGGCCACCGGGCTGCTGCGCCTGCCGGCCGCGGCCTGGCGCCGCAGCCAGCCCGGGGCCTGAGGCCTGGCCTGATCGGGCCAGCCGGTCGCGCCGTTTTCCGACGGCTGCAGGGGCACCTCCCCCGAAGAATCCGCCTGCATCCGCACCCCCGGGGTGCGCACCCAGGACGGATCCATGAAGCCCAGCCTCGCACTCCTCGTCGGCGGCCTGCTGTGCCCGCTCTCCTTCGCGCAGGTCGGTGCGGCCAACGCACAGGCCGACAGTCAAACGCGGTCGGCCCGCGTGATCGCCGCGCCAGGGGCCGCTGAACCGGCCGGCGCGCGGGCGGACGGACGCGAGGGCCGCGGCCCGGACACGCGCAGCCCCGCGCCACCTGCAGTGCCGGCCAGCGGTCCTGGCGCGGACACCGGGCTGCTGCTGGCCGGGCTGGCCCTGATGGTGGGCATCGCGCTGCGGCGGCCGGGACGCTGAGGCCACGCGCCGGAGAGCCGCGATGACCGCCTGCGTGCCGGCGCCGCCCGCCCCCCCGGATACCGCGTCCCTCTCGGCGCAGGCCGGCGCCGCGCTGCGCTGGAACACCGCCACCACGCTGGCGCGCATGCTGCTGCAGCTGGGTGCGCAGGTGCTGCTGGCGCGCCTGCTGGGGCCCGCTGCCTATGGCGTGTATGCGCTGGGCCTGGCCCTGCTCACGTTCGCCAACTTCATCGCGGGCGCGGGCTTCAGCCACGGGTTGGTGCTGCGCGCCGAGGTCGACGACGCGGACGTACGCCTGGCCTTCACCTGGCAGCTGGTGGCGGGCGCGGCCTGCGCGCTGGCGATGCTGCTGGCGGCACCCGCGTTGGCGGGGGTGTTCCACATGCCGGCGCTGGCGCCGACGCTGCGCTGGATGGCGCTGGCCTGCCTGATCACCGCGGCCTCGGGCACCGCGCTGTGCCTGCTCCAGCGTGCACTGGACTTCCGCCGCCTGGGCCTCGTGCAACTGGCCGCCTATGCGGCCGGCTACCTCGGCGCCGGGCTGCCGCTGGCGCTGGCCGGCTGGGAGGCCCAAGCGCTGGCGGTGGCTTGCGCGGTGCAGGCTGGCACCACGCTGGCCCTGGCCTGGTGGGTGCGGCCGCATGCCGCGCGGCCGCTGTGGCGCGTGGCGCCTGCGGCGGACGACGACGCGGCACGGCGCGAAGTGTTCGCCACTGGCCGGCGGGTGTTCGTCACCAACCTGGTCAACTGGCTGCTGGCCAACGTCGACCGGCTGGTGGTGGGGCGCTGGCTGCAGGCGCAGGCGGTGGGCCTGTATTCCCTCGCGTGGAACCTCGCGCAGATCCCGGCGACCCTGCTGGTGGGCGCGGCGCAGCCGGCCTTCCTCGCCTCCGGCGCGCGACTGGCCGGCGACCGATCGCGCCTGGCGCGGGCCTGGCTGCCGGCGCTGGCCGGCAGCGTGGTGCTGCTGCCACCCGCCGCCGTCACGCTGGCCCTGCTCGCGGGCGACCTGGTGCAGCTGCTGTACGGGCCGGCCTGGGCGGGCAGCGCGCCCCTCCTGGCGCTGATGCTCCTGGGCCTGCCCGCCTGGACCGCGTGGGCGCTGTCCACCCCGCTGCTGTGGCACACGGGCCAGGCCTGGCGCGAGTCGACGTTGCAGCTGCCGCTGCTGGCAGCAGCGGTGGCCGCGTGGTTCCTGGTGGCGCCACGCGGCGCGATGGCGGTGGCCGCGGTGTCACTGGTGCTGGTGCATGCGCGCGCCGCCGTCACGGTGGCGGCGGGCCTGCACACCCTGGGCCTGCGCGGCCTGCCGCTGGCGGGGCTGCTGGCGCGCGGCGCGTGTCTGGCGACGGCCTGCGGGCTGGCGGCATGGGCCGGACTCTCGGTCGTCCCCGCGGACATGATGTCCGCCCCGCAGGCCACTGCCGCGGCGCGCCTGGCCTGCGGCGCGGCCGCCGCGACGACCTGCGGGCTGGGGCTGGCGCTGGCCTTCCCCGCGCTGCTCGGGCCCGAGGCGCGCGACCTGCTGCGGCGGGTGCTGCCGCCCGCGCTGGTGCGACGCCTGCCGGGCACGCTGCTGCACCTGGCGGAGGGGCGGTCATGAGGAGGGCCGTGAAGGCGGACGCGAGCGGCGTAACCGGCCTGACCGGCGTGAGAAGCGTGGAGGACACGAAGGGCGGTTCCACCGGCCTGCTGCCCTGGGTCTTCCCCGCGATGCTCTCGGTGGGGGCGGTGCACGTGCTGCTGTCGGACCGAAACCTCGCGGACAGCTTCGTGACGCTGCAGTCGGTGGCCGAACCGGCGCGCCCGGCGCTGGCGGCCTGGTGGCAGCGCGCGGTGTCGCTGCTGCTGTTGGTGGCGGCGGTGGAACAGGTGGCCAACCACATCGCGCTACGCCGGCCCGTGCCGAGCACGACGCTGCTGGCCGCCTTCCTCGCCTACTGGGCCTGCACCGTGGCGGCGCCCGCGGTGTTCGGCGCGCACCCGGCCTTCTCGCACGAGCTGCTGTACGCCCCGGCCGTGGGCGTGGCCTGCTGCCTGGCCAGGCCCGAGGAGCAGGCGCGCATCGCGCGCAGCGCGCGCGACGGGCTGATGCTGCTGATGCTGCTCGGAGTGGCCGCCCTGGCGGCGCGCCCGGCGATGGTGGCCGACCTGACCTACGCCGGCGGCCTGCTGCCCGGCGTGCCGCGCTTCGCCGGCCTGACCGCGCACCCGGTCACCCAGGGCATGCTGGCCCAGGTGGCGTTGCTGCTGCTGTGGGCCGCGCCTTACCGCCACCGCGCGGTGCGGAGGGCCGCCTGGGGGCTGGGCCTGGGCGTGCTCGCGATGGCGCAGTCGAAGGCGGCCTGGGCGGCCTTCGCCCTGTGCGCGCTGGCCATGCTGGCCTGGCGCCACGGGGCGCTGGCCTGGACACGCATGGGCGATCCGCTGCGGCCGCAGGCCGGCCTCGTGGCCTGGGGGATGACCGCTGCCGGCGTGCTCACGCTGGCAGCGGGGCTGCTCGCCGGCGACCTCGCGCGCGGCGCCAGCGACTTCATGGACAGCCCGCAGGGCGCGCAGCTGGCATCGCTGACCGGCCGCGACCGCATCTGGGCCGCGGCGGCCGAGGAGTGGCGCAACCACCCGGTGTTCGGCTACGGCGTCACGCTGTGGGACGCGGCCTACCGCTCCGCCATCGGGCTGCCGCATGCGACCCATGCGCACAACCAGCTGATGGACGACGCCGCCCGCGCGGGCACCGTGGGCGTGCTCGCCCTGGCGGGTTATGCCGTGGTGCTGTCGGCGCTGGCGCTGCGCCATGCGCGTCGCACCGCGGCCCTTTCGGTGGCCCTGCTGCTGGCGATCGCGCTGCGCGGGATCAGCGAGGTGCCGCTGCTGCTGCTGGGGTATGGCACCGAGCTGTTCACGCACCTGCTGCTGCTGGCGACACTGGCAGGCGCCGCAGGTGCAACGGCGGGGGCAACCTCGGGCGCGACCTCGGAGGGGCGGGCATGAGCGCACCAGCCGTCCCGCCGCCACGCTTTTCGGTGGTGATCACCCTGTTCAACAAGGCCACCTTCGTGCGCGCGGCGGTGCTGTCGGCGCTGCGCCAGGGCGTGCCGCCGCTGGAGGTGATCGTGGTCGACGACGGCTCCACCGACGCCGGCCTGCAGGCGCTGGCCGACCTGCAGGATGCCCGCCTGCGTCGGGTGCGGCAGGCCAACGGCGGCGTATCGGCAGCCCGCAACCGGGGCATCCGCATGGCGCGCGGCGACTGGGTGGCGCTGCTGGATGCCGACGACGCCTGGCACCCCGACTTCCTCGCCGCGCTCGCGCGGGCGCTCGCGCGCTGCCCCGACGCCGACCTGCTGGGAACCGGCTTCCGGCGCGTGCCGGACTGGCCGGCGGCCGTGCCCTGGCCCGCCCCGGCGCCGCCCGACACGGACCACGCGCCGGTGGAGGTGATCGACGACCTGCGCCGGCGCTGGATGCGGCACGCGCCCCTGTGCGCCAGCAGCGCCGCGATCCGCCTGCAGCGCCTGCGCCGGATGCCGGTGTGTTTCTACGAGGGCGAGTCGTACGGGGAGGACCTGGACATGTGGTTCCGCCTGGCCGACCACGCGCCGGTGGCGGTGGTGCGGGGCGCGTTCGCCGCGGTGCGTGACCGGGTGCCCGGGGCGCTGTCGGCCTCGGCCCGCCGCGGCATTCCCCCCTTCCTCACGCGCATGCGCGCGCAGGCGGACGACGGCTCCCTGCCGGCGCCGCACCGCGCCTCGGCCCGCTGGCTGGTGGGGCAGCTGCTGGTGACGATGGCACGCGAGGCCCTGGCCGAGGGCCGGCGCGGCGAGGCCCTGCACTGGCTGCGCGAGGCGCCGGGCGGCTGGCGCAGCCTGCGCGCGTGGGTCACCCTCGCGATGGCGGTACTGCCTGCCCGCTGGGCGGCGGGCTGGCAACGCTGGAGGACGGGCGAGGGCCAGGGTGAGGACGACGATGAGGGTGGGGGCCGCACCACGCCCGGCATGCGGGGAGCGGCATGAGCGCCGGCGCCAACCCGGCCCGCGCGCCCGAGGCGGCCCGCGCCGCGCCGCGCCCGTCCAGTTGCAAGGTCAGCGTGATCATCAAGGCGCTGAACGAGCGCGCCGGCATCGCCCGCGCGGTGGACAGCGCGCTGGCGGCGGTGGCGGCCGTCGGCGGCGAAGTGGTGGTGGCCGACAGTGCGTCCACCGACGGCACGCCCGACGAGGCGGCACGCTTTCCGGTGCGGGTGGTGCAGCTGGCCGACCCCGCCGAGCGGGCCTGCGGCATCGGCCCGCAACTGGGCTACGTGCATGCGGGCGGCGAGTACGTCTACCTGATGGACGGCGACATGACGCTGGAGCCGGGCTTCCTCCCACGGGCGCTGGCCTTCCTCGCGCAGCACCCCGAGGTGGCGGGCGTGGGCGGCCGGGTGGTGGAGCGCAACCTCGACAGCCTCGAGTACCGCGAGCGGCAGCAGCGGGCCGAGCGCACCGAGCCGCACCGCTCGCCCGGGCCGGTGGACCGGCTCGACGGCGGGGGACTGTACCGGCGCGTGGCCATCGAGGAGGTGGGCTACCTGTCGGACCGCAACCTCCACAGCTACGAGGAGTTCGACCTGGGCGTACGCCTGCGCGCCCGCGGCTGGCGGCTGTGGCGGCTGCCGGTGGATGCGGTGTCCCACCGGGGCCACGACATGCCGCCCCTGCGCCTGCTGCGGCGCCGATGGACCAGCGGCTACGCCTGCGGCATCGGCGAGCTGCTGCGCGCCGCCCTCGGCCGGCCATGGCTGCGGCTGGTGCTGCGGGACCTGCGCGAGCTGCGGCTGTACGCGCTGGTGTGGGCCTGGTGGCTGTCGCTGGCGGCGGCAGCCGCCCTGACGGCCCTGCCGGTGCTGGCGGGGCTGGCGCTGCTGCCGTGGCTCGGGGCCTCGGCCCGCAAGCGCTCGCTGGGGCGTGGTGGCTATGCGGTGGCGTCCTGGTGCGTGCACGCCGCCGGACTGGCCCGCGGCCTGGCGAGGCCGCGCCGCGACCCCTCCGCCCCCATCGCTGCGCGTGTGCTGCGGGAGGCACGACCCGGGCCACGGACCGCCGGCCAGCCGGCGGACGCATGAACACGCGCATCACCCGCCCCACCACCACCGCCTTTCGATCCACCCACCTCCACAGGCCGACCACATGCTCCACCTGCACTCCCCCGCACCCGCGGGCCTGACCCGCCAGCCGCGCCAGGGCCGACGGCCCGCGGCGCGGCGCGTCATCTTCATCGCCTGCCCCTGGACGCCGGTGGGCGGCGGCATGTTCAAGGTGGCCGACTACCTGATCGGCGCGCAGTCACGTGCAGTGGGCGCGGCGCCCTCGCTGGCCGGCCCGCCCGCGCAGCTGCAGCCGCTGGACACGCGCGGCGACGGCAGCCCGCTGCGCTCGCTGTGGACACTGGCGCGCGCGCTGGGGCGCCTGGCGCGCGCACGCCTGGACGGCGAGGTGGCCGGCGTGCACGTGAACATGGCCGAGCGCCTGAGCCTGGCACGCAAGAGCGTGGTGATCGTGGCCTGCCGCCTGCTGGGGGTGCCGGTGGTGCTGCACCTGCACGCCGCGCAGCTGCACCGGGCCTGGCCGCGCCTGCCCGCGCCGGCACGGGCGCTGGTACGCGGGGTGTTCTCCCTGCCGCGGGCCTGCGTGGTGCTCGGACGGCAGTCGGCCGACTTCGTCACGCGCGCGCTGGGGGTACCCGAATCGCGGGTGGAGATCGTCACCAACGGCGTGCCGGCGCCGGCCCTGGTGCGCCGGCGGCCCGACGCCGACGGCCTTCGCCTGCTGTTCGCCGGCAACCTCTCGGACCGCAAGGGCCTGCCCGAGCTGCTGCAGGCGATGGCCCACCCGGCGCTGGCAGGCCTGCCGGTCACGCTCACGGTGGCCGGCGGGGGCGACGTGCCGCACTACCGCGAAATGGCCGACCAGCTGGGGCTGGACGACCGCATCCGCTTCGCCGGCTGGACCGAAGCGCCTCGCCTGATGGCGCTGATGGCGCAGGCCGACGCGCTGGTGCTGCCCTCGCACGACGAGGGACTGCCGCTGGTGGTGCTGGAGGCGCTGGCCCTGGGCCTGCCGGTGGTGTGCACGCCGGTGGGCGAGATTCCCGACCACCTGCAGGACGGCCGCCATGCCTGCTTCGCGCCGCCAGGCGACGCGGCGGCCCTGGCCCGGGTGCTGGCGCGGGTGCTGGGCGACGCCTCGCTGCGGCAGCGCCTGTCGCTGGAGGGCCGCGCGCTGTGGCAGCGCGAGTTCTCGATGGACCGTTTCTTCGCACGCATCGCGGCGGTGCATGCGCGCTGCTTCGGCGTGTCGGCCACGCTGCCGGTGCCGCGGCGCGGGGATGCCGGCGCAGGGCTGGAGGAGGCCGCATGATCGAGGACGGCAGCCACTGGCCCGCCGGCACGACGCTGCGGGCCGACCTGTGCGTGGTGGGCGCGGGCCCGGCCGGCATCGCGCTGGCGCTGTCGGCGGCCGCACGCGGGCGGCAGGTGCTGCTGCTGGAGGCTGGCCGCGCGCCGCTGGACCCGTTCGCGCAGTCGCTGTACGAAGGCGAACCTGCGAATGACGACGCGAATGAAGGCCTGGCGGAAGGCCTGGATGAAGGCGCCGGCCGCGGCTCGCTGCACGCAACCCACGCACCACCGCACCGCTTCCGCATGCGCGGGCTGGGCGGCAGCAGCATCCGCTGGGGCGGGCGCTGCATGCCGCTGGACCCGATCGACTTCGAGCCCCGCGCCTGGGTGGCGCACGGCGGCTGGCCGATCGGTCCGGAGGACCTCGCGCCCTACTACGCCGCGGCCAGCGAATGGGCCGAGGCCGGCCACCGGGGCGCGCCCGACTACGACAGCCCCACCGCCCTGCCCCACGCGCCACCGCTGATCGCGGGCTTCAACAGCGAGGTGCTGCTCACGCGGTCGCTCGAGCGCTTTTCCTGCCCCACCGACTTCGGCCGCCGCTACCGGCGGCGGATGCAGGTGGAGGACAACCTGCGGGTGATCACCGGCCTGGCCTGCACCGGCATCCGCCTGGCCCCGAGCGGCCGCCGCGTGGCCTCGCTGGCGCTGGCGACACCGCAGGGCCGGCGGCTGTCGGTCCGCGCCGGGGAGGTCGTGCTGGCCACCGGCGGGCTGGAGACCGCGCGCCTGCTGCTCGCCTCGGACGACGTGGCCCCGCGCGGGGTGGGCAACCGGCATGACGTGGTGGGGCGCTTCTACATGTGCCACCTGGCCGCCAACCTGGGCGCGCTGCAGCTGGCCGGCGAGCCGGGTGACGTGCGCCACGGCTACGAGGTGGCGGCCGACGGGGTGTACTGCCGCCGGCGTCTGACCGTGGCGCCGGCGCACCAGCGACACCTACGCCTGCTCAATGCGGTGGCGCGGCTGCACTTCCCGGAGATTGCCGACCCCGCACACCGCAGCGGCGTGCTCTCGGGCCTGTACCTCGCGCGTCGCTGCATCAGCTACGAGTACGGCCGGCGGCTGCAGGACACGGCGCCGCCCTCGCTGGCGCAGCGGGCACGGCACGTGGCGAACGTGGCGCGCGACTGGCGCGACACTGCCGCCTTCCTGTCCCACTGGGTCCGCCGCCGCAGCCTGGCGGCGCGCAAGTTCCCGTCGGTGATCCTGCGCAATCGCGCGAACCGCTTCAGCCTGGAGGTGCAGGCCGAACAGGTGCCGCACCCGGACAGCCGCATCACGCTGGCCGCCGGGGCCGACGCGCTGGGCCAGCGCCGGCTGCGGGTGGACTGGCGCTGGCAGCCGCAGGACATCGACTCGGTGCGCCGCACGCTGGAGGTGATGGCCGGCGAGCTGGCCCGCGGCGGCGCCGGCCGCCTGCGCTTCGACGCGGACCGCCTGCCGCAGGACCTGCTGCGGTACGGCGCCTACGGCGGCCACCACCTGGGCACCGCGCGCATGGGGCTGGACCCGCGCACCAGCGTGGTGGACGCGCAGTGCCGGGTGCACGAGGTGGACAACCTGTACATCGCAGGCAGCGCGGTGTTCCCCACCGCGGGCCAGGCCAACCCGACCCTCACGGTGCTGGCGCTGGCGCTGCGGCTGGCGGACCACCTGGCGTCGGCGCCAGCGGCAGCGGCCGCACCCCCACGCGAAAGGAGCGCGGCATGAACCGCAAGGTGTTGATCCTCGGCGGCAGCGGCTTCATCGGCCGCCGCCTGGCGCATCGCCTGCTGGCAGGCGGGGTGCTGCAGCCGGTGGTGGCCTCGCGCCATGCGGGCCTGCGGCTGGACATCCGCGACGCAGCCGCGATCGCGTCGGCCCTGCGGGGCATGGACGCGGTGGTGAATGCGGTGGCGGGCAGCGAACGCGCGATCGCGCAGGGCGCACAGGCGCTGGCGCAGGCCGTCCAGGCCCTGGCGCAAGGCGCGCGCGGCGCACACGGCCCACGTGTGATCCACATCAGCAGCATGGCGGTGCTGGGCGAGCGCGAAGGCCGGCTGGACGAGACCGCCGCGCCCGGCCCGACGCGCGCCTGGTACGCGCGCGCCAAGCAGCAGGCCGAGGCCCACATGGCCGGCCTGGCGCGCGCCGGCACGCCGGTGACAGTGCTGCGACCGGGCTGCGTGTGGGGGCCAGGCAGCACGCTGTGGGTGTCGCGCGTGGCGCGCTGGCTGCAGGACGGACGCCTGGGCGACCTGGGCGAGCACGGCGACGGCTGGACCAACGGCGTGCATGTGGACGACGTGTGCCAGGCGATCGAGGCGCTGCTGGCAGCGCCGTCGTGGCCACCCGGCATGGGTCTCTTCCACCTCGCCACGCCGGACAGCCCACGCTGGAACACCTATTTCCGCGACATGGCGCTGGCGCTCGGCGCCACGCCACTGCGGCGCATCGCCCCGCTACGCCTGCGGCTGGACGCATGGCTGGCCGGGCCGCCGCTGCACGTGGCGGGCCGCCTGCTGGCACGCGGAGCGGACGGCGTCGCCTTGCCCCCGCCCCTGTCGCCCGGCCTGCTGCGCCTGTTCGCCCGCCAGCAGCAGCTGGTGAGCGAGCGCGCCACCTCGCAGCTCGGTCTGCGCTGGACGCCCTACACCACCGCCCTGCACCAGGGGCTGGCGGCGCTGGATCAGGGCATCTGCCGCGACAGCCGCAGCGCCCTGGCGAGGAACAGCGGGTTGCCGATCACGTAGCGTGCGAACAGACGGCGCGGCTCGCGCGCCAGCCGCCACGCCCACTCCAGCCCCAGCCGCCGCAGCGCGCGTGGCGCGCGCGGCACCCGTCCGGCGAGGAAGTCCAGGATGGCGCCGCCGCAGACGATGAGGCACGGCGCATCGGGCCGCAGGCTGGCGCGCAGGGCCTGCGCCACGAGTTCCTGCCGCGGCATGCCCATGCCCAGGACGACCAGCGACGGCGACTGCCGCTCCACCGCGCGCAGGTAGGTGGCCAGCGGCTGGAAGCCGTCGACCGCCAGGCAGTCGCAGCCGGGGGCCAGGCGCCGCACCGCCTGCGCAGCGCGCGAGAGCCACGGCTCGCGCGTTCCCAGCAGGGCGATGCGGCGACCCGCCTGACGCTGCAGCAGTTGCGGAATCAGGTCGGTGCCATTGAGGTTCAGGCCCGGGTCGCGCCCCTGCAGCCGCATCAGCCAGGCCATACCCTGGCCGTCGCGCGCCAGGTGGTCGGCCGCCGCGAGGTGGCGGAAGAAGTCCTCATCGCGCGCGGCGAGGTTGAGGGCATGCGCATTGGCGAAGGCCAGCACCGCCGGCCCCGGCGCGGCCGCCAGCGCCTCGAGCCAGCGGGCCTGCTGGGACGCGTCGCGCACCGGCGCCAGGGTATGCAGCAGCGTGGCCCAGCGCGTGGCCCACGCCGGCGCCGGGTGCCGGCCGGCCTGCGCCACGCTCATCGCCCGTGCGGCGCGTTGAGCACGGCACCGACCAGGGTCACGCCGAACTCGCGCAGCGCGTGGGTGAGCGCGGCCAGCCCCGGCATGGCGCTGGCATGGCGACAGGCCACCACCAGCGCGGCGCCGGCGCGCGCGGCGATGGTGCCGGCGTCCGCGCAGGTGGAAAACGGCGGCGTGTCCACCAGCACCACGTCGTAGCCCGGTCGCATGGACGACAGCAGGCGCTGCAGCCGGTCGCGCGCGAGCAGCTCCTGCGGGTTGGGCGGGGTGATGCCCGCGGGCAGCAGCGACAGCCCCGGGACCGCGTCGATGGCGACGATGGCCTCCGGCCCCGCCCGTCCCGCCAGCAGGGCCGACAGGCCGATGCGCCCCGGCCGCCCGAACAGGCGGTGCAGGCGCGGGTGGCGCAGGTCCGCATCCACCACCAGCGTGCGCAGGCCCAGCTGCGCGAACAGCGTGCCCAGGTTGGCAGTGATCCAGGTGCGGCCCTCGCCCGCGCCGGGGCTGACGATGGCCAGCGCCGCATGGCGCGCATCGTTCTCGAACCACCGCAGCATCAGCTCGCTGCGCAGCGAGCGCAGGCGCTCCACCGCCGGACCGTCCGGCTGCCACGCGGCCACCAGCTCCCAAGCCAGGCCGGCGTCGCGCGGCAGGCGCACGTGGCCGAACTGGATGGCCAGCGCGGCGCGCACGTCCTCCACGCGCAGCAGCCCGAGTTCGATGCCGGCTTCGCCATAGAGCTGGCCGGTCTGCTCCTGGTGCAGGCGGATGCGCTGCGCATCGTCGGCGGCCAGGCGGCCCAGGTCGACCAGCAGCGCGCCCATGGGCAGCGCCTGCCGGTGCGCCAGCGCCGACGCGGGCTGCGGCTCGCGCGGCAGGGAGACCACGCGCGGCGTCATGCGGCACCTCCCGCATGGCCGAGGCGGCGGCGCGGCGCGGCCAGGGCCGCCATCGCGCCGGCCGGCGGCAGGATGGCCAGCACGGGCAGGCCGCTGGCCTGCAGGATGTCGTCGACCGAACGGATGCGGCGCTGCGCCAGCTCCAGCATCAAGGCGCCGGCCACCGCCAGCAGCAGGCCGGCCACCGTGCCTACCGCCAGCGCCTGCCGCGGCGTGGGCCCGGTCGGCGTGACCGCGGCGGCCGCGGGCGTGAGCACCACCAGGTTGGTCTGCGTCGCCAGGCTCTCCAGCCGGGCGCGCGAGGCATGCGTGCTCACCGTCTCGAACTGACGGCGCGCAGCCTCCACGTCCTGCTGCAGCAGCGCCATCTGCGCGCGGTCCTGCTGCAGGGCCAGCACCCGTTCACGCTGCGCCGCCAGCGCCGCAGACAGCTCGCGCTCCCGCTCGCGGCCGGCGCGGAAGCGGGTTTCGATGGCGGTGCCGATGCGCCGCGTCTCGGTGGCCAGGCGCGCCTGCAGCGAGGCGATCTCGGCCTGCAGCCGCTCCATCTGCGGGTGGCGCGGGCCCAGCGTGGCGCCGGCCTCCTGGCGGCGCGCCTCCAGCCGCGCGAGGTCGGCCTTCAGGCCGTTGATCAGGGGGCTGTCCATCACCTCGGTCACCGTGTCGCGTGCGGCGCCGCGCTTGCTCTGGCTGTCGGTGGTGTCGGCCTGCACCTCGGCCAGGCGGGTGGCCAGCTGGTTGAGGCGGGCGATCTCGTGGTCGGCCTGCTCGCTGCCGACGATGCCGGTCTGGCGCTGGTGCTCGGCCAGGCGCACCTGGGCCTGCGCCAGCGCGTCGCGGGCGCGGCCCACCTGCTGCTCGAACCAGCCGGCGTCCTCCCGCGCGGGGCCAGTGCGCAGCGACAGGCTCACGTCGACGAAGGCGCGCGCCAAGGCGGCGGCCACGCGCGAGGCTTCGCCGGAGGTGGGGCCCGTCCACTGGATGTGGATGATGTTGCTCTCACGCGCGGGCCGCACCTGCAGCCCCTCTTGCAGCCGCTGCAGCGCCTGCAGGCGGGCCGGCCCCTGCAGCGGCTGGCCGGACTGCAGCGCGTCGAGCGCGCGGCCAGCCACCGGATCGCTGCGGGCCACGTCGATCTGGGTGGCCATGTAGCTGGCCAGCAGCGCCGGCGAGTAGCCGCCGCCGACGTCGTTGGCCTTCAGGTCGACCAGCACCGGCACGCGGGCTTCGTAGGCGGCGGGCCGCACGAGCGCGTAACCCAGGGCGCCGGCGACGCTGGCCAGCAGGATCAGTCCCGCGGCGGCCCAGCGCGCGCGCAGGATGGAGAGGAACTGCAGCAGGCTCATGGCAGTGGTCCCGGCGAGGGGTGGAAGGTCAGAACAGGCTTTCGCGGACGTAGATCACGTCGTTGGGCTGCACCGCGTCGGTCAGTTGCGGCGCGGTCTCGACCACCGCGCCGTCGGTGCCGGTGCGGTGCAGGCGCAGGCGGCTGGCGCTGCCGCGCGCAGTCGGGCCGCCGCCGGCGGCCAGGGCCTGCATCACGGTCATGCCCCGCTCGACGCGGTAGGAGCCGGGCCGCTGGGCCTGGCCGTAGATGTAGAACATCGGCGCGCGCGGCACGAACACGGTGTCGCCCCCGGCCAGCACCGGGTCGAGGTCGGACGCGCCGCCGGAGAACAGCGCGGGCACGTCGATCACGCGGCGGAACGGCTTGCCCTCGCGCACGCCGGAGATGACCACCAGCTCGTCCCCCAGCGGCGTGATGCCGCCGGCGGCGGCCAGCATCTCGCTGGCCCGCACGTTGGCCGTCTCCAGCGGGAAGCGCCCGGGCCGCGCCACCTGTCCCAGCACCGCCACCTGGCTGCCCCGCACCTGCAGCAGCTGGATGGTCACCTGCGGCGACTTCAGGTAGCGGCCCTGGCGCAGGGCATCGGCCACGCGGCGTTCGGCCGCGCCCAGGGACAGCCCGCCCAGTTGCAGCGGGCCCACCAGCGGGTAGCCGATGGCGCCCGCCTCGGACACGCGGGCCTCCACCGACAGGTCGGGGTTCTGGAACACCTGCACCCGGATCACGTCTCCCGGGCCCAGGCGGTATTCGGCCTCGGCGGGCGCGGCGATTGCCACGCCGGACGAAGTGGCCAGCATCAGCGCGCAGGCGACGGCGGCACCCGCGCCGGCCAGCGCCGCAGCCGCGCCCGGCATGCGCCAGGCGCCGTAGCGCGCCAGCGCGGCGCAGGCGCGGCGGCACCAGCCCAGGATGCGGCCGCCCGCGCCCAGGATCCAGCGGCGGCGGCGACGGTCGGACAGCGCAGTGAACATGGCGGACTCCTTGGTTGTGGCGCGAACCCGGTGGCCGGACTCAGAAATTCAGTCGCGCCACGAGCGAGGTGACGGTGGCGCGGAAGCGGTTGGCCGTGAGGCTGGAGTCGCGCCGCAGCGCGCGCACCTGCGCGTCCAGCCCGAGCCACGCACGCGGACGCCATTGCAGCGAGAGGCTGGTGCTGCGCAGGCGGTCCTCGCGGCCCGCGTCGGGCGCGGTGGGCGCCACCTCCCAGTCCTGCCGCTCGTGCGCGTGCCGCAGGGTGACGGTGGTATGGGCGCCGGCCTCCCACACCGGGGCCAGCGCCAGCCGCCAGGCCTTGACCCGGCCGCCGCCGTCGGCACCGTAGTGCCCCAGCTCGCGCGCGGCGTGCAGCTCGAGCCGGGTCTTCGAGGCAGCCTGCCAGACCAGGTTGGCCTCGCCGACCGGGCCGTCGAAATCGCGCAGGCCGTCGGCGTCATGGCGGCGGCGCAGGTGGCCCAGGCGTGCGTCCAGCGACAGCGCCGAGCGGCGCGCGGCGCGCAGCAGCAGGTCCAGCCCGGTCTCCTTGAAGTCGCCGGCGCTGGTGTCGCGGTAGTCGCCGGTGCCGCGGCGCAACTGGCCCAGCAGCCGGAGGCCCGAGGGGAACTCGTAGCCGCCGGCCACCCGCAGGCTGTCGACATCGACATCGGCGTCGATGGCGCGTCGCTCGTCGCTGCGCACGCGCGCATGCTCGACGCCGGCCTCGGAGAGCCAGCCGCCGCCGGGCTCCAGCCGGGCCTCCAGCAGGTGGCGACGCTCGGTGCGGCGGTCGACCCGCATCAGGCCGGCGCCGGCGTCGGTGAGGTCGCGGACCTGCTCCTGCTGCGTGGACACGGTGCCGCGCAGGCGGGGGGTCACCGCGAAGTCCCAGGCGGCGCGGTAGTTCAGGAGCTCGTGGTCCAGCGCGTCGTGCCGGTCGAAGCGGCGGGCGGTGAGGTCCGCGTCGAGCACGAGGCGCTGCAGGCTGTAGGACTTGTCCAGGCGCACGCCCGCGCCGAATAGGCCGATGCGGTCGGACTGCGCCTGCGACGCGCGCAGCACGTTGGTGTCGCGCTCGGCGCCGGCAAAGACGCGCCACACCAGCGGCCGCGGCGTGTCGTCGGTGGCGGGCAGCGGCATCGCGCCGGCGGGGAGGTCCTGCGCGGCGGGGCGGGCTTCGTACGGCCAGGGCTGTGCGGGCGATGGCGTGGAGGGCGTTGTGGAAGACGGTGCGGACGGCGTGGCGGGCGTGGCAGGTTGTGTCGGTTGCGCGGGCTGCGCCTGCACAAGGGCATGCAGGCCCGCGAGGGCCACCGAGAGGCTGGCGGCGCGCAGGATCGTGTGGGGGGTGCGAGGCATCATGGCCCGCGCATCGTCTCCGTGGCGGCCCCCAGCGGCAATGGCCCGATCGGGTCTGGCCACCGCATGGGGGCCGGCTGTCGCCGCGGCGCGGTGCGTGTCAGTACGCACGCGGGTCGCCCAGCACCACGCGCACGGTGCGAAGCAGGATGTACAGGTCCAGCCAGATCGACCAGTGGCGCAGGTAGTCCAGGTCGTGGCGGATGCGGCCTTCCATCTTTTCGAGCGAATCGGTCTCGCCGCGGAAACCGTGCACCTGCGCCCAGCCCGTGATGCCCGGGCGCACCTTGTGCCGCACCATGTAGCTGCGTATCTGCTGCCGGTACAACTCGTTGTGGGCCACCGCATGCGGCCGAGGGCCGACCACGCTCATGCGCCCCTGCAGCACGTTCACCAGCTGCGGCAGTTCGTCCAGCGAGGTGCGCCGCAGCAGCGCGCCCACCCGGGTCACGCGCGGGTCGCCGCGGCGCGCCTGCGGGACCTGCGCGCCGTCCTCGGCCACCGACATCGAGCGGAACTTGTAGACCACGATCTCCTCGCCGCCCAGCCCGTAGCGGCGCTGGCGGAAGATCACCGGCCCCCGCGAATCGAGCTTGATGGCCAGGGCGATCAGCGCCATCAGCGGCGCGAGCAGCGCCAGCAGCGCGCCCGCCAGCAGCAGGTCACTGGCGCGCTTGGCCAGGCCGGCCGCGCCGCGGAAGGGCGTGTCGCACACCGAGATCACCGGCAGCCCACAGACCGAATCGGCGCGGCCCTGGATCAGGTCGGTGACGAACATGTCCGGCACGAAGTAGACCGAGGCGGTGGTGTCCTTCAGCGCCTCCAGCAGCTCGCGAATGCGCGGCTGCGACGCCATCGGCAGCGAGAGGTAGATCAGGTGGATGCGGCGCGTCTTCACGAAGGCGGCGATGTCGCCCAGGCGCCCGAGCAGGCGGTGGCGGTCGTGACCCGGCGCGCGCGGGTCCAGCCGGTCGTCGAAGCAGCCCACCAGGGCGATGCCCGAGTCGCGCGCCGCCAGCAGCCGGTCGGCCAGCGCCAGGCCCTGCGGGTTGAGCCCCGCCACCACCGCGCGCAGCGGCGGGCCCTGCAGGCGCACCAGGTGCGGCGCGCCGCGGCGCAGCGCCGCATGCGCCAGCAGCTGCAGCGCCGGCGCGAACCACAGCCAGTGCAGCAGCACCGGCGAGGACAGCCGCTGCAGCTGCCCGGTGGCCAGGCCCGCCAGCGCGAGCCAGCCCACCACCCAGGCCCAGCCGGCCAGCGTAGCGCCCACCGCGCCCCAGGCCGGCAGGTGCAGGCGCGGCGGGCCGGGACAGGCCAGCGCGAACGCGAGCACCGACGCCAGCACCCAGCCCGGCGCCAGCGCGCCCTCGAACCACCAGGCCAGCCCCCACAGCGACAGCGCGATGCAGGCGGGCTGGGAGAGCGCATCGACGGTGCGCACCAGCGGGCCCGGGGCCCGGTGCAGCGGGGAGGCCAGCGGCGCGGCGGGGGCGGCCCGACGGGCGCCCGGCGGGAGCGGGGCGCTGCGGAACATCGTCAGGCCTGGGGCGTGATGCGGCTCAGGCGCGCCACGGCCTGGGCGCGGTTGGTCACGTCCAGCTTGCTGAAGATGCTCTTGAGGTGGTTCTTCACCGTGAATTCGCTGATGCGGAGGATGCAGCCGATCTCGGGGTTGGTCTTGCCCTGCGCCACCCAGGCCATGATCTGCCGCTCGCGCAGGCTCAGGGCGCCGCCGGGGGCGCGGGCCACGGTGATCGGGCCGCTGGCCGCTGCGGGCCACGCGCCGGACCAGAGGGCCGGCGAGCGCGGCGTCGGGGCCGCGCCAGCAGGCCGCGGACCGAGGCCTGCGCCGCTGCAGGCCAGCTCCAGCCAGGGGGCCAGCAGCTCCAGCGCCGCAAGACCGACCCCGGGCAGGGCCCCGGGCGCGAGCACCGCATGCAGGCGCCGTCCGCGCAGCCCGTGGACGAGGGCTTCGGTATACGCACCCGCACCCACCCCCACATGCGTATCGGCATCGACATCCTCGACGCGGCAGGGGCGGCACCCCCCGGCCAGCCAGGCGCGGTGCAGGCGCGTGGCCCAGGCCGCTGCGTCCTCCGCCGCGAGGGCGGGGGCGACGGACTCCGGTTGCAGCCACTGCCCTGGCCCCGACGGCCCCGACGCGTCCAGCGGCCAGGCCACCAGGCGCGCGCCGGGCCACCAGCGCGCCGCCACCGCCTGCCACCAGGCCTGTAGCGCCGCGGGCGAATCGACCATGGCCGCACGGCGCGCGATCTCCAGGCACTGCACGGCGGGCGGCAGCGGAGGCAGCGCGGCGGCCTCGGCCGGGGCGGGAAGGGGGCAGTCCTGCATGACGTCACTCCAGCAGCAGAAAGGGGAGCCGGATGCTGATGTGGCGACCCCGCCCGGCCCTGTAGGTGCCCGGCGGCGGCCCATGTCGGCTGCCCTCGCGCTGGCGGTCGCGCTGGTAGCCGCGCTGGTCGTCGCTCGGAGGGCTGGCAGGTGGTGGCGGGTGGAGCAGGCGCGGCTCAGGGCAGCGAAGGCGCGCGCAGCGGGGGGTCCTCGGGTTCGGAGGGCTCGTCACGCGGGTCGAACTCGGGCTCGACCGGCAGGCGCGCGGGCGGCGGCGGCTGGGGCTGCGGCTCGTCCTGAGGGCCGGTGCCCTCGCCCGGCCCGGGCCGGTGGGCCGGCTCGTCCCCCTGCCCCAGCGGATGGGGCGGCACCATCGGCTCGAAGCCGTCGCCCAACTCGCGCGGGGACGGTGGCGACGGATGCAGCGTGGGGTCGACGCGGTAGGGAATCATGCCGGCGCCGGTCAGGCGTTCTCCTCGGCGATGCGACGGGCCTCGCGCCGTATCACGGCGCTGGGCTCGTGGGTGAAGGGCAGACGCGGCAACCCCATCAGGGCCTGCAGGCGACCGTGCGCGCGGTCCATTTCCGCGCCGATCATGGCCAGCGCCACCTCGTGGCCGGGTTCGTTGCGGGCCACCTCCAGGTAGGCCGCGCGCAGGCGCTGGTAATCCGCCTCGGCCCGCGCGATCTCCTGGGGCGAGGCCATGACCTTGGGATAGTCCGGACCGGTGTCTTGCTGGGGGGGACGCATGCCCCACCTTAGGCCCGGACGCGGGCGTCAGGTGTTCGCGAATTGAAACAATGGTGGTGCGGCCTGTGACGCGGCTCAGTCGCACAGCAGGGCCGGCAGGCCCCGCTCGCGCACCAGCGCGGCCTCGTCCACGCGTCCCTCGGCCAGCGCCTGCGCCAGTGGCAGGCCCGGTGCCCACGGATCGGCCACGCCGGCCGCCGCGCAGGCCTGCGCCAGCGCCGAGAAGAACGCTTCGCGCCGGCCCAGGTGGGCGCGCCAGTCGCCACTGGCGATCACGGGGCCCGGCCGCAGCGTGTCGCCGCCCACGTAGGTCCAAGCAGGCTCGATGCGCGCGCCCACGCGCACCGGCACCACCACCCGCACGAAGAGGTTGCCCGCGGGGCTGGCCGGGTCGTACTCCTCGATCGCGTCGAGCTCGGGCAGCAGCGCGTCCAGGTCGTACGGCTCGATCAGGTCGCCCACCACCGTGCCGCGCGCCTCGGCCAGCGTCATCACCGGGTAGTCGTCATGCGTGGCATGCAGCGTGCCCGTGGTACTGGCCAGCAGCGCGCGGCGGATGCGGTGGCGGCCCCACACGCCCGCACGCGACTCGCGGCGAAGCAGGGTGCCGTACACGAAGACGGCGGCGGGGGCTCCAGGGGGGTGGTCCATGGCGCCGCCAAGTATGCTCCGGGAAGCGTCCCGCTCCCAGGAGACACCGCATGTCCACCCGCATGTCCGCCCACATCCTCGCCCTGGACCAGGGCACCAGCAGCTCGCGCGCCATCGTGTTCGACGCGCAGGGCCGCGCCGCTTCGACCGCGCAGCGCGAGTTCCGCCAGATCTTCCCGCAGCCGGGTTGGGTGGAGCATGACGCGCAGGAGATCTGGCAGACCCAGCTGGCCGTCGCCCGCGAGGCGCTGGCCGGCGTGCCCGGCGCGCAGGTGCAGGCATTGGCCATCACCAACCAGCGCGAGACCACCGTGCTGTGGGACCGCGCCACCGGCCAGCCGGTGTCCAACGCCATCGTCTGGCAGGACCGCCGCACCGCCGGCTGGTGCGACGCGCTGCAGCGCGCCGGTCACGGCCCGCGCATCCAGCACCGCACCGGCCTGGTGGTCGACGCCTACTTCTCCGGCAGCAAGCTGCGCTGGATGCTGGACCACCTGCCCGGCGTGCGTGCGCGGGCCGAGCGCGGCGAGCTGGCCTTCGGCACCGTCGACAGCTGGCTGGTGTGGAACCTCACCGGCGGCCGGGTGCACGCCACCGACGTGAGCAACGCCTCCCGCACGATGCTGTTCAACCTGCACACGCTCGACTGGGACGACGCGCTCCTGGCGCTGTTCGGCATCCCGCGCGCGGTGCTGCCGCAGGTGCGGCCCTCCAGCGGCTTCTTCGGCGAGACCGACCCGGCCCTCTTCGGCCGCGCGCTGCCGATCGCCGGCGTGGCCGGCGACCAGCAGGCCGCCACCTTCGGCCAGGCCTGCTTCGCGCCGGGCATGGCCAAGAACACCTACGGCACCGGCTGCTTCATGCTGATGAACACCGGCGCGCGTCCGGTGAAGAGCCGCCACCGCCTGCTCACCACCGTGGGCTGGCAGTCGCAGGCCGCGCCGGGCCGGCCGGCCTACTGCCTGGAGGGCTCGGTGTTCATGGCCGGCGCCACCGTGCAGTGGCTGCGCGACGGGCTGCAGATCATCCGGTCCGCGCCCGAGGTGGAGGCGCTGGCCGCCAGCGTGCCCGACACCGGCGACGTGTTCCTGGTGCCCGCCTTCGCCGGCCTGGGCGCCCCCTACTGGGACGGCCACGCCCGCGGCACGCTGGTGGGCCTGACCCGCGGCACCACCCGCGCGCACATCGCGCGGGCGGCGCTGGAGGCCATCGCGCTGCAGGTGGCCGACGTATTCGACGCCATGGCTGCCGACGCCGGCCTGCCGCTGGCCGAACTGCGGGTGGACGGCGGCGCCAGCCGCAACGACCTGCTGATGCAGATGCAGGCCGACGTGCTGGGCGTGCCGGTGGTGCGACCGCGCGTCACCGAGACCACCGCCCTGGGCGCCGCCCTGCTGGCCGGCCTGGCGGTGGGCACCTGGCGCGGGCACGAGGACATCGGCGCCATCTGGGAGGCGGAGCGGCGCTTCGAGCCGCGCCTGCCCGCCGGCGAACGCCGGGCCCGCCTGCAACGCTGGCGCCAGGCGGTCGAGAGGGCCCGGGGCTGGTCGCGGGGGTGACCCGCGCCCCTGCGATACTCGGGGCGTGAGCGACACCGATTCCTCCCGCGCGGACGTTTCGCGCGCGGACCTTTCCCGCACCGACCGGGCCACCCTGATGGCCCGCCTGAAGTCCACCCCCGAGTGGGACCTGGCCGTCATCGGCGGCGGAGCCACTGGCCTCGGCATCGCCGTCGACGCCGCGCACCGCGGCCTTCGGGTGGTGCTGCTGGAAGGCCACGACTTCGCCAAGGGCACCTCCTCGCGCGCCACCAAGCTGCTGCACGGGGGCGTGCGCTACCTGGCCCAGGGCAACCTCTCGCTGGTGCGGGAGGCGCTGCGCGAACGCGCCACCATCATCCGCAACGCGCCGCAGCTGGCGCGCGCGCTGTCCTTCGTGATGCCGGCCTACCGCTGGTGGGAGCCGCTGTTCTACGGCATCGGCCTGCGCGCCTACGCCCGCCTGGCCGGCAGCCGCAGCCTGGGCCCCACCCGCCGCCTCTCGCGCCGCGACCTGCTGGCCCGCGCGCCGCAGGTGCGGGCCGAAAAGCTCAAGGGCGGCATGCAGTACTGGGACGCCCAGTTCGACGACGCGCAGCTGGCCATCGCGCTGGCGCGCACCGCCGGTCGCCTGGGCGCGCTGCTGGTGAACCACTGCCGGGTGGAGGACTTCCTGCGCGAGGGCGACCGCATCACCGGACTGCGCTGCGTCGACACCGAAACCGGCGCCGCCTGCGAGGTGCACGCGCGCTGCGTGGTCAACGCCGCCGGCGTGTGGGTCGACGAGGTCCGCGGCCTGGGCGCCGCCACGCCGCCTGCGGCACGGGTGAGCGTGAGCCAGGGCAGCCACGTGGTGGTGGACCGCAGCTTCTGGCCTTCGGACGACGCCCTGCTGGTGCCCCGCACCGCCGACGGGCGCGTGCTGTTCGCGGTGCCCTGGCAGGGCCACGTCATCCTGGGCACCACCGACCGACCGCGCGACGACATGCCGGCCGAGCCGCGCCCGCTGTCCGAGGAGATCGACTTCATCCTCGCCGAGGCGGCCCGTTACCTGGCGCGCCCGCCGACCCGCGACGACGTGCGCAGCGCCTGGGCCGGCCTGCGCCCCCTGGTGCGCCCGCCGCAGCGCGGCGACCGGGCCCGCGCCACCGGCCGGATCAGCCGCGAGCACGCCATCTGGACCGAGCCCTCGGGCCTGGTGTGCGTGACCGGCGGCAAGTGGACCACCTACCGCGCGATGGCGCAGGACGTGATGGACCACGCCATCGCCGGCGCGCTGATTCCCCCGGGCCGCCACGGGCGCGAGGGCCGCAGCACCGAGGACCTGCCCCTGCTGCGGGACGACACCCTGCTCATGGCCGACCTGCCCGGCGCCGGGCGTGAGCTCGCGCCCGGCCTGACCGAGCAGCGCGTGCGCTTCGCGGTACGCCACGAATTCGCGCGCTCGGTGGAAGACGTGCTGGCGCGGCGCTCGCGCCTGCTGTTCCTCGACGCGCGCGCGGCGCGCGCCGCCGCCCCCGCGGTGGCCGACCTGCTGCACGAGGAAGGCGTCGCGCAGCCCCGCCTGCAGGAGTTCCTCGCGCTGAGCGAGGGCTACCTGCCCTGAGCGCGCCGACTGTCGCAGCCCGGACAGACTGCAAAATCCCCGTGATTGCGCGGGGTGGCTTCACAATCGTTTAGAAATTCCCGCCAATGCGGCGGACACCCCCGCCTAGACTGCCCGCGACACCTCCTCGCGAAACGGCAGTCCCATGTCCGCCACCCCCGTGCCGCAGCGCCGCCAGCGCCTGCAACGCTCCGAGCTGGCCGTGCCGGCTACCTCGACCCGCTTCCTGGCCAAGGCCCGGGAGAGCGAGGCCGACGTCGTCTTCCTCGACCTGGAGGACGCGGTCACCCCGCGCCTGAAGGACGAGGCCCGCCGCATGGCGGTCGAGGCGCTGGCCGGCGACTGGGGAAGCAAGACCCTGGCGGTGCGGATCAACGGCCTGGACACGCCCTGGGCGCTGGAGGACCTCGTCGCGGTGGCCACCCACGCCCCGCGCCTGGACCTGGTGCTGCTGCCCAAGGCCGGCACCGCGTTCGACGTGCGCTTCGTCGAGCACGTGCTCACGCTCATCGAGCGGCGCCACCCCCGGCCCGAGCCGGTGGGCATCGAGCTGCTGATCGAGACCGCCCAGGGACTGGCCCATGCCGAGGAGATTGCGGCGGCCAGCCCGCGCCTGGAGGCCATGATCTTCGGCGTCGGCGACTACACGGTCGACATGCGGACGAACGACGCGGTCTTCGGCCGCCCGAGCGAGCGCTACGCCGTCCTCACCCAACCCGACGCCGACGGCCGGCGCGCGCTGCACTGGAACGACCAGTGGCACTTCGCGCTGGCGCGCATCGCTAACGCCTGCCGCGCCAACGGCCTGCGCGCGATCGACGGCCCCTACACCGACTTTGCCGACCCCGAGGGCTACCGCGCCTGCGCGCGCCGCGCCGCCGCACTGGGCTTCGAGGGCAAGTGGGCCATCCACCCGAGCCAGATCGCCCTGGCCAACGAGGTGTTCTCGCCCGGCGAGGCCGAGCGCGCCTGGGCGGCGCAGGTGCTGCAGGCGCTGGCCGAGGCCGATGCGCGCGGCGACGGCGCCGTCAACGCCAGCGGCGTGCTGGTGGACCTGGCGCACGGCAAGCAGGCGCGGCTGATCGACGAGCGTGTGCGGCTGATCGAAAGCCGCACGGGAGCGCGCCGATGACGGCCTCAGGCCGCCGGCGCCGGTCCTCCCTCGCTGGCGCGCAGTTCATCCACCAGCCAGTCCACCAGGCGGCTGGTGTCGGGCCGGCGCGCCAGGTGCGGCGCGACCCACAGCGCCAGCCGGTTGCCACCGGGCACGAACCCCAGCGGCGCCACCAGCGTGCCGCTGGCCAGGTCATCGCGGACCAGCATGCGCGGCACGTTGGCCAGGCCCAGGCCGCACTTGGCCGCCTGGATCAACAGGTAGAAATGCTCGAACACCTCGGCCACGTGCAGCTCGCCCGGGTCGCGGCCGCACATGCGGCGCCAGTCGTCCCAGGCGTGGGGACGGGTGCGCGAGACCATCAGCCGCGCGCGGGCCAGGTCGGCCGGGCCGCGCAGGCGGGTGGTGCGCAGGTAGTCCGCGGCGCACACCGGGCCGACCCACTCGTCGGCGACGTCGATGCGCACCGCCTCGCGCGGCGCCTCGATGGAGGACAGCCGGATGGCCACGCCCACGTTGTCGCGGGTGAAGTCCACCGCGCCGTACCCCATGTTGAACCGCAGCTCGATGTCGGGGTTGGCCTCCTGGAAGCGCGAGAGGCGCGGCAGCAGCCAGTACATCATGATCGAGTCGGAACACGACAGCGTGAGCGGGCCGGGCTTGACCTGCTCCACGCTGGCCTGGATCAACTCGAAGCCCCGCGCCAGGCCCTCGGCCAGTCGCTGGCCCTCGGCGGTCGGCTCCGCGCCCTGCGCGCCGCGCGTGAGCAGCAGGAAGCCCAGCGAATCCTCCAGCGCGCGCACGTGGCGGCTGACCGCGCCATGCGTGACCGACAGTTCGTCGGCCGCGGCGCTGAAGCTGCGAAGGCGCGCGGCGGCCTCGAAGGCGCGCAGGGCGTTGAGGGAAGGACGGGGTGTGCGCACAGGGCCTCCTGGAGCCGGGGTTTTCCCGGATGCAATGTGAGTTTTCCTCACGGCATGGGGAAATCTTATCGTTTGTTCCCGCTAACAGCGGTCACTAGCATCGACCGGACTCAACGAATTTAACTCACAGTCCGATGCCGCAGTCCGCCGCCCGCCACGAATTCACCGCGCGCTACTTCGTCGAGAGCTCGGTGCCGTCCGACAAGGTCGCCCAGGTGATCGCCGGGGAACAGTCCAGTGGCACCTTCCTGACCCTGCCCGGCGAGACCGAGGCGCTCAAGGCCCGCTCGCGCGCCCGCGTCGTGCGGGTGGACACCCAGCCTCCGGCGCTGGAGCCGACGCTGCACAGCGCCTATGTCGCGCGCAAGGGCCAGGGCGGCCCGTTCTACCGCGCCGAGATCGAGATCGCCTTCCCGGTGGACAACGTGGGCGCCAACCTGCCGACGCTGCTGGCCACCATCGCCGGCAACCTGTTCGAACTGGGCGAGGTGACCGCGCTGCGCCTGCTGGACCTGGACCTGCCCGCCTCCTACGCCAGCGGCTTCCCGGGCCCGGCCTTCGGCATCGAGGGCACGCGCCGCATGGCCGGCGTCCACGGCCGCCCCATCATCGGCACCATCATCAAGCCCAGCATCGGCCTGTCCGCGCAGGAGACGGCCACGCTCGTCGACGGCCTGTGCGAGGCCGGCATCGACTTCATCAAGGACGACGAGCTGATGGCGGACCCGCTGTACGAACGGTTCGAGGCCCGCCTGGCCGCGGTGATGCCGGTGCTGCGCCGGCACGCCGACCGCCTGGGCCGCATGCCGATGTACGCGATCAACATCTCCGGCACGATCGACGAGATGCTGCGCCGGCACGACGCGGTGCTGGCCGCCGGCGGCACCTGCGTGATGGCGAGCATCAACTGGGTGGGCTTTGCCGGCATCGCGCACCTGCGCCAGCATTCGCAGCTGCCGATCCACGGCCACCGCAACGGCTGGGGCGCCCTCACCCGTCACCCGGGCCTGGGCTTCTCCTTCACCGCGTACCAGAAGCTGTGGCGTCTGGCCGGCATCGACCAGCTGCACGTCAACGGCCTGCGCAGCAAGTTCTGGGAGCCGGACGACTCGGTCATCGAATCCTCGCGCGCCTGCCTGGCGCCCTTCGCGGGCCTCGCGCCGCTGATGCCGGTGTCCTCCTCGGGCCAGTGGGCCGCGCAGGCGCCCGACCTGTTCGCACAGCTGGGGGGCACGGACATCATGCACCTGGCCGGCGGCGGCATCATCGGCCACCCCGACGGCGCGGCCGCGGGCGTGAACAGCATGCGCGAGGCCTGGGAGGCCGCCGCCGCCGGCGTGCCGCTGGAGCGCTACGCCGCCACCCGCCCCGCCCTGCAGCGCGCGCTGGCGCACTTCAAGGAAGCGTGACCGCGATGGCGCAAGCAACCCCCGCCCTGCGTCTGGCCTTCTACGGTGACGACTTCACCGGGTCGACCGACGCGCTGGAGGTGCTGTCCTCCGCCGGCTGGCGCTGCGCCCTCTTCCTGCAGGAACCGGACGCGCGCACCCTGGCCCGCCACCCCGGCCTCGACGCGGTGGGCATCGCCGGCGACAGCCGCGCGATGACCCCTGCCGAGATGGACGCCCGGCTGCCGTCCACGCTGGACTGGCTGGCCCGCGCCGGCGCGCCCGTCATCCACTACAAGGTCTGCTCCACGTTCGACAGCGCCCCGGGCATCGGCAGCATCGGCCGCGTGATGGAGCTGGCCCGCGCGCGCCTGGACGGCGCCTGCCTGCCCATCGTCGCGGCCACGCCGCATCTGGCGCGCTTCTGCGTCTACGGCAACCTGTTCGCGCGCGCCGGCACCGACGGCCGCATCTACCGCATCGACAGGCACCCGATCATGAAGGTGCATCCGGTCACCCCGATGGACGAGGGCGACCTGGCGCTGCACCTGGGCCGCCAGTGCAGCTTCCCCATCGCCAAGGCCTCGCTGGACGAGGTGCGTGCCGGCGCCGCGGCGCTGCTGGCCCGCGTCGAGGCGGCGCAGGCCGAGGGCGCGGGCGCGGTGCTGGTGGACGGTCTGGACGCGGCCGACATGCGCCGCGCCGGCGAGATGCTGCTGGCCCTGGGCCGCAGCGAGCGCCCCAGCTTCGTGGTGGGCGGCTCGGGCGTGGAGCACGCGCTCACCGGCGCCTGGGCCGGCTTGCCCGGCGCGGCCCGCGTCGCGCCCGACTACGCCCGACGCGCGGTGCCGCAGGTGCTGGCCCTGTCCGGCAGCGCCTCGGCATTGAGCGCCACCCAGATCGACCGCGCGGTGGAAGCCGGCTTCGCCGACATCGCGCTGGACCCGGTGCAGCTGCTGGACGACACGCGCTGGGAATCCGCCCTGGCCGAGGCCGCCACCCGCGCCGGCGAGGCCCTGGGCCGGGGCGCCAGCGTCATCCTGCACACCGCCCGCGGCCCGCAGGACCCGCGCATCGCCGCGGTGCGCGCCGCGCTGCAGGCCCGCGCGCTCGACGCCGAGGCCGTGCGCCAGCTCACCGGCCGCGTGCTGGGCGAGCGCCTGGGCCTGCTGGTGCGCCGCATCCTGCAGGCCCGCCCGCTGCAGCGCCTGCTGATTTCCGGCGGCGACACCTCCAGCGCCATCGGCCGGGTGCTCGACGTGCAGGCGGTGGAAATGGCCGCCGCCCTCACCCCCGGCGCGCCGCTGTGCCGCGTGCTCGAAAGCGCCGTGGTGCCCGGCATGGAAGTCGCCTTCAAGGGCGGCCAGATGGGTGGCGCCGACTTCTTCCGGGAGGCGCGCGATGGCAGCGCCCGCTGAATCCGTGACTGCGGCCATGACCGAACACCACACGCACTACCACGCGGACGGCTGGTCGCACTACGTCACCGCCGGCCAGGGCCAGCCCCTGGTGCTGCTGCATGGCTGGCCGCAGACCTGGCACGCCTGGCACAAGGTGCTGCCGGCGCTGGCGCGCCAGTACCGCGTGATCGCGCCGGACCTTCGCGGCCTGGGCGACTCCTCCCGCCCCGCCGGCGGCTTCGACAAGAAGACCGTGGCCGCCGACGTGGCCCGCCTGCTGCGCGAGGCCCTGGGCATCGACCGCGCCCTGGTGGTGGGCCACGACTGGGGCGGCCCGGTGGCCTTCGCGCTGGCCGCCTACCACCCCGGGCTGGTGGAGAAGCTGGTGATGCTCGACGCCGCGGTGCCGGGCGACGGCAGCGGCACCTTCTCGCAAAGCGGCCGCCGGTGGCACCACGCCTTCCACCAGACGCTGGACCTGCCCGAGCAGGTCATCGCCGGCCGCGAGGCCGTCTACTACCGCTGGTTCTACGAGCACTACGGCCATGTCCGCGGCGCCATCTCGGAGGCCGACATCGCCGAATACCTGCGCACCTACGGACGCGGCGACACCACCCGCACCGGCATGGGCTACTACCGGGCCATCCAGCAGGACGTGGCCGACAACGCCGAATTCCTCCGCACCGAGCGCCTGCGCATGCCGGTGCTGGCCATCGGCGGGGGCAGCGCCTTCGGCCGCGGCGGAGAAACCCTCGGCTCCCTGCAGCGCGTGGCCACCGACGTGCGTGGCGGCGTGTTCGAAGACTGCGGCCACTGGATCCCCGAAGAACAACCCCAGCGCACGCTCGACGAGCTGCTGCGCTTTTTCCAATAGGCACAAGGAGACACGAGGCATGGAGAAGAACGAGAAAGTCGCATTCGTCACCGGGGGCGCGGTGGGCATCGGACAGGCCGTCTGCGAGCGCCTGGCCAAGGCGGGCATGACCGTCATCGTCGCCGACCTCGACCTGGCCAAGGCCACCGAAACGGCCTCCGCGATCCGCAGCGCCGGCGGCGCGGCCGAGCCGCTGCAGATCGACATCGGCAAGCCCGAGTCCATCGCCGCCGCCTTCGCCCAGGTGCAATCGCGCTTCGGCCGCTGCGACGTGCTGGTGAACAACGCCGGCATCGCCAAGACCTTTCCCTTCCTGGAGTTCCCGCTGGACAACTGGCTGGCCACGATGAACATCAACGTGACCGGCACGCTCCTGTGCAGCCAGCATGCGGCGCGCCTGATGGCCGCCCGCCAGTGGGGCCGCATCATCAGCGTGGCCTCGGTGGCCGGCATGCGCGCGGTGGGCAAGGGTCGCACCGCCTACGGCACCTCCAAGGCCGCCGTCATCGGCCTGACCCGCCAGATGGCGGCCGAACTGATCGAGCACGGCATCACCGCCAACGCGGTCGCGCCCGGTCCGGTCGACACCCCCATGACCCAGGTGCTGCACTCCGCGGAATTCCGCAAGCAGTACGCGGCGGCCATCCCCGCCAACCGCTACGGCCTGACCACCGAGATCGCGGCGGCCGTGGCCTTCCTGGCCTCCGACGAGGCCGCCTACATCAACGGCGTGGCGCTGCCGGTCGACGGCGGCTTCATGGCCACCGGCGCCCGCGGCGTCTGAATGAAACCGATGTTCCCCCGCCCCCTGTCCCGCCCCACCCCGGGCACGGGGGCTCCTGCCAAAGCACCGCTGCGGCATTCCTGCTTGGGTGTTCTTGTTCCAGAAGAGAAGAGGAGATGAGTGTGAAACTTCGTCGAATGATCCTGGGCGGCCTGTCCGCCGCGGTGGTCCTGGCTGCCGGCCTCGCGCCCGGCGCCGCCAGTGCCCAGACCAAACTGCGCATCCAGTCGGCCTTCCCGCAATCCAGCCTGATCTGGGAAAGCGGCAAGTTCTGGGCGGAACGCGTCAACGCGATGGCCGGCGGCCGCCTGGTGGTGGAGATGCTCCCCCCCGGCGCGGTGGTGCCCCCCTTCGAGATCCTGGACGCGGTGAGCAAGCGCGTCGTCGAGGGCGGCCACTCCGCCCCCGCCTACTGGGTCGGCAAGAACCGCGCTGCGGCGCTGTTCGGCCCGTCCCCCGGCGGCCCCTTCGGCATGGACATGACCGACTACCTCGGCTGGATCTATGAAGGCGGCGGCATGGAGCTGTACCAGGAGTTCTACCAAAAGGAACTCAAGGCCAACGTCGTGCCCCTGCCGGTGACCTCCGTGTCCCAGCAGGCCTTCGGCTGGTTCAAGACCCCGGTCAAGAACTGGGCCGACCTCAAGGGCCGCAAGTGCCGCCACACCGGCCTGACCGCCGAGGTGTTCGGCCGCGCCGGCGTCACCCCGGTCAACGTGCCCGGCGGCGAGATCATCCCCGCCGGCGAGCGTGGCGTGATCGACTGCGCCGAGTTCACCGGCCCCGCCGACGACATGAAGATCGGCTTCCACACCATCTGGAAGAACTTCTACCCCAGCTCCATCCACGAGCCGGCCACCGTGCTGGAAGTGCTGATCAACGGTGACGTGTGGAACGGCCTGTCGCCCGACCTCAAGGCCATCATCCAGTCGGCCACCATCGAGGCGACCATCCGCTCGGAGACCACCAAGAACCGCCTGAACGTGGCCGCCCTGCGCGAGATGCGCGAGAAGCACAAGGTCAATGTCCAGCCCACCCCGCCGGACATCATGCGCAAGACCCTGGAGACCTGGGACCAGATCGCCAAGGAGGAAGCGGCCAAGAACCCGTTCTTCGCCAAGGTGCAGGCCTCGCTGCGCACCTACGCCTCCGGCGTCGTGCCCGCGCGCGTGATGACCACCGCGCCGTATGACTTCGCAGCCAACTACTACTGGCCGCAGCAACAGCCCGCCAAGAAGTGACGGGCCCGGGCGGCCGCGGCTCACGAGGCCGCGGCCGCCCTTCCAGCGTGATCCAGAGGAGACACAACAACATGCAAGACACGAGGCACAACCCCGAAAGCAGCACAGGGATTCCTCCCTGGACACGCACGGTCATCTCAAGCATCGACCGGTGGTCCGAGAAAATCGGCTACCTGGTCATGCTGACCTTCATTCCCATGATCCTGGGCGGCGCCTACGAGGTGATCGCCCGCTACGTCTTCAACGCCCCCACGTCCTGGTCCACCGACGTGACCTTCATGGCCAACGGCACCATGTACATGCTGGGCGCGGCCTATGCCCTCCTCAAGGGTGCGCACGTGCGCACCGACATGTTCTACGACCGGTTCACCGACAAGACCAAGGGCCTGATCGACCTGGTCACCTACCTGGTGTTCTTCCTGCCGGTGATGGTGGTGGTGTTCTTCATCTCGGTAGACGACGCGATCCGCGCCTTCGAGATCCAGGAGCGCTCCAACGCCGGCCTGTGGCAGCCGATCCTGTGGCCTTTCCGCATGGTCGTCCCACTGACGGCCGTCCTGCTGTTCACGCAGGGCGTCTCCGAGATGCTCAAGTCCCTGTGGGCGGTGCGCACCGGCAGCCTCTACCAGACGCACGAGAAGATCGAGATCTGATCTCCCGAACCCCACAACAAGACAACAAGGACACAGGAGACTTCTCGTGAACTTCAACGAATTCATGGGCCTGGTCATGCTGGTCAGCATGGTCTCGGTCATCTTCGTCGGCTTTTCGATCTCATTCACACTGCTGTTCACCGCCCTCTTCTTCGGCGCGGTGACGCTGGGGGTCGACCGCACCTTCTACCTCGCCTACCTCCAGATCTGGAGCTCGATGAAGGACGACATCCTTCCGGCGATCCCGCTGTTCATCTTCATGGGGTACATGGCCGAGAAGGCCGACCTCATGACGAGGCTGTTCCAGACCTTCCGCATGCTGTTCGCGCCGCTGCGCGGATCGCTGTACCTGGCGGTGCTGCTCACGGCCACCGTGTTCGCCATGGCCACCGGCATCGTCGGCGCCGCGGTGACGGTGCTGGGCATCATGGCCGGCCCGATGATGGTCAAGGCCGGCTACGACGAGAAGCTCTCGGCCGGCGCCATCGCCGCCGGCGGCACGCTGGGCATCCTGATCCCGCCCAGCGTGATGCTGATCGTCATGGGCCCGGTGCTGGGTGTGCCGGTGAACAAGCTGTACTCGGCCGCCTTCGGACCGGGCTTCCTGCTGGCCGCGGTGTACATCACCTACTGCATGGTCCGCAGCTACATGAACCCCGCCCTGGGCCCGGCGGTGCCCAAGGAGGAACGCGTCACCGACATCGGCCTGCTGCTCAAGGAAGCCGTGCTGAGCGTGGTGCCCCTGGTGGGCCTGATCGCCGCCACCCTGGGCACCATCCTGGCCGGCCTGGCCACCGCCACCGAGGCAGCCGCCTGCGGCGCCTTCGGCGCCACCCTGCTGGCCCTGGTGTACCGCAAGCTGTCGTGGAAGGCGCTGGTGGAGGCCTCGCGCTCGACCATGCTCACCTCCTGCATGGTGCTGTTCCTGGTGATGGCGTCCAACGTGTTCGGCGCGGTGTTCGTGCAGACCGGCGCCTCCAACGTCCTGGCCAACCTGATCAACCTGATCCCGCTGCCCGACATGGGCAAACTGATCCTGATCATGGCGATCATCTTCGTCCTGGGCTGGCCCTTCGAGTGGCCCGCGATCGTGCTGGTGTTCCTGCCGATCTTCCTGCCCATCGTCGAGAAGCTGGACATCGGCCTGTCCAAGCCGGAGTTGATGCTTTGGTTCGGCGCGGCGGTGGCAGTGAACCTGCAGACGGCCTTCCTCAGTCCCCCGGTGGCGATGTCGGCTTACTATCTCAAGAACGTGATGCCCAAGTGGAGCCTGGCGATGATCTTCAAGGGCATGAGCCAGTTCATGGTGCTGCAGGTCATCGTCCTGGTGATCCTGATCGCCTTCCCCAGCGTGACCCTCTGGTTCCCGCGCTTCCTGCAGGAGTGAGTTGAATGAAGACCTACCAGCATTTCATCGACGGCCAGTATGTGGACCCGGCCGAGGGCCAGTGGTTCGACACGGTCGACCCCTACCTGGGCCAACCCTGGGCCCGCATCCCCCGCGGCAGCGCGAAGGACGTGGACCGCGCAGTGGCGGCCGCCTCGCGCGCCCTGCGCGAGGGCCCCTGGCCGGCGATGACCGCCACCCAGCGCGGCAAGCTGATGCTGCGCCTGGCGGACCTGGTGGAGAAGAACGCCCAGCGCCTGGCCGAACTGGAGGTGAAGGACAACGGCAAGCTCATCGCCGAAATGCGCGGCCAGGTGAACTACCACTCCGAGTGGTGGCGTTACTTCGGCGGCCTGGCCGACAAGCTCGAGGGCCGGGTGATGCCGATCGACAAGCCCGACGTCTTCGCCTTCTCCCGCCAGGAGCCGGTGGGCGTGGTGGCGGCCCTCACCGCCTGGAACTCGCCGCTGCTGTTCATCGCCTGGAAGTGCGCGCCGGCCATCGCCGCCGGCTGCACGGTGGTGATCAAGCCCTCCGAGTTCACTTCGGCCTCGACGCTGGAATACGCGGCGCTGGTCAAGGAGGCGGGCTTCCCCGACGGCGTGTTCAACGTGGTGGCCGGCTTCGGCCACGAGGCCGGCTCCGCGCTGGTGGACCACCCCGACGTGGCCAAGATCACCTTCACCGGCTCGGACGCCACCGGCGCGAAGATCTACGCGCAGGCCGCCCGCACCATGAAGCGGGTCACCCTGGAGCTGGGCGGCAAGTCGCCCAACATCGTCTTCGACGATGCCAACTTCGACCAGGCCGCTGCCGGCGTGATCTCCGGCATCTTCGCCGCCACTGGCCAGACCTGCATCGCCGGCTCGCGCCTGCTGGTGCAGAACTCCATCAAGGACAAGTTCGTCCAGCGCCTGGCCGAGATCGGCGCTACCGCCCGCAAGGGCAACCCGATGCTGGCCGACACCAACATCGGCCCGGTGACCACACCGGCGCAGTACAAGAAGATCCTCGACTACATCGACATTGCCAAGAAGGAAGGCGCCCGCTGCATCCTGGGCGGCGGCCCCGCCACCCAGGCCGACCTGCCGGGCGGCCAGTTCGTGGAGCCCACCATCTTCGTCGACGTCACGCCGCAGATGCGCATCGCCCGCGAGGAGGTGTTCGGCCCGGTGCTGTCGGTCATCGGCTTCGACGACGAAGCCGAGGCGGTGCGCATGGCCAACGACACCATTTACGGCCTGGCCGCCGGCGTATGGACCAGCGACATGGGCCGCGCCCTGCGCATGTCGCAGGCGCTCAAGGCCGGCACCGTGTGGGTCAACACCTACCGCGCAGTGAGCTACATGATGCCCTTCGGCGGCATGAAGCATTCGGGCATCGGCCGCGAAAGCGGCATCGCCTCGATCGAACAGTACCTGGAGACCAAGAGCACCTGGATCTCCTACGCCAAGGGCGCACCCGCCAACCCGTTCATCCTGCGCTGAAGGAGACTCCATGCAAGGCATCGTGTTCGCGGGCAACCGCCAGGTCGAGATGCGCGAGTTCCCCGACCCTACCCCGGGGCCGGGCGAGGTGGTGCTGGAGATCAAGGCCTCCGGCATGTGCGGCAGCGACCTGAAGCTGTATCGCTCGGCGCCGGGCGAAGCCCAGCGCGCGATGGGCTTCAAGCCTGATGTGGTGAACATCGCCGGACACGAACCCTGCGGGATCGTCGTGGCGGTGGGCGCCGGCGTGAACCCCAAGCAGGCCTGGGTGGGCCAGCGCGCGATGGTGCACCACTACCGCGGCTGCGGCGCCTGCCCGCACTGCAGCACCGGCTGGCAGCAGCTGTGCGTGGACGGCGTGGCCGAGGTCTACGGCGTCACCCACCACGGCTCGCACGCCCGCTACATGAAGGCGCCCGCCAGCACGCTGGTGACGCTGCGCGAGGAACTGTCCTTTTCCACCGGCGCCGCCATTGCCTGCGGCACCGGCACCGCCTGGGGCGGGCTGCACCGGCTGGAACTGGCCGCGGAGCACACCGTGGCCATCTTCGGCCAGGGGCCGGTCGGCCTGTCGGCCACGCAGCTGGCCGCGGCCATGGGCGCCCGCGTGATCGCGCTGGACGTGAGCGACGAGCGGCTGGCCCGCGCGCGCGAGCTGGGCGCGGCCCACACCGTCAACCCCGCCAAGGACAACGCGGTGGCCGCCATCCGCGAGCTGACCGGTGGCCTGGGCGCCCACGGCGCCTTCGAGGCGGCCTCCTCGCCGCAGGCCCGCCAGCAGGCGGTGCAATGCGTTCGCACCTGGGGCAAGGTCTGCTTCGTCGGCGAAGGCGGCCAGGTGACGCTGGACGTCAGCCCCGACCTGCTGCGCCGGCAGGTCACGCTGATGGGGTCGTGGACCTTCTCGACCATCGGCCAGAAGGACTGCGCCGACTTCATCGCCGAGCGCGGCATCGACGTCGACGGGCTGTTCACCCACCGCTGGAAGCTTGAGCAGGCGGACGAGGCCTACCGCATCTTCGACACGCAGACCTCCGGCAAGGGCGTGTTCCTGCTCTGAGGGGCCCCTACCCGAGCAGGCGTTCGATCCAGGGCGCCAGCTCGGGCTTTTCCTCCAGCCCGAACCCCGGCGCGTCCGACGGGAAGATGGCCGCATCCGCAATGCGGCAGGCCGGCGAGAAGCCGCCGAAGGGACGGAACACCCCGGGGTAGGCCTCGCAGGCGCCCAGACCCAGCCCGGCGACGATGTGCAGGTTGACCAGGTGCCCGCCATGCGGCACCGCCTGCGCGCGCGAGAAGCCGCGCGCCTCCAGCTGCGCCAGCATGCGGGCGTATTCGGTCAGGCCGTAGGACAGGCCCGGGTCCATCTGGAAGATGTCCAGCCCCGGCCGCATGCCGCCGAAGCGGGCCAGGTTCAGGGCATCCACCGCGGAAAACAGGTTCTCGCCGGTGGCCAGCGCGCCGCCGTACACCCCGGCCAGCTCGGCCTGGAGGGCGTAGTCCAGCGGGTCGCCGGGCTCCTCGTACCAGCGCAGGCGGTAGGGCGCGAGCGCGCGGGCGTAGGCCAGGGCGGTGTCACGGTCGAAGCGGCCGTTGGCATCCACCATCAGGTGGGCGCCGCCACCGGCCACCGCCAGGGCCTCCTCCACCCGCCGCAGGTCCTCGGCCAGCGGCGCGCCGCCGATCTTCATCTTGAAGCTGCGGAACCCCAGATCGCGCAGGCCCTGCAGCTCCGACGTGAGCGTGTGCCCGCTGCCGGGCGCGTGGTAGTAGCCGCCACCGGTGTAGACCTCCAGGGGGCGGGTGGCCACCGGGCGGCCGAAGGCGCGGGCGATGGTCACGTGCGCAGGCTCGCCGGCCAGCTTGGCCCGCAGGTCCCAGGCGGCCAGTTCGATCGCCGCGGCGGCGCCGGCCCGATCGCCATGGCCGCCGGGCTTCTCGTTGCGCAGGGCCGCCTGCAGCACCCGCGCCGGGTCGGGCGCGCCGGTGGCGGCATCCAGCAGGTCCTCGGGCGCGGCGGCGAGCACGCGCGGCACCATGCGTTCACGCAGGATGCCGCCCTGGCCGAAGCGGCCGATGGAGTTGAAGGCCAGGCCTACCACCGGGCGGCCGCCCCGGACCACATCGCTCACCAGCGCCACCAGCGAGACGGTGTGACTGCTGAAGCTCACCACCGCGTTGGCCACCGCGCCGTCCAGCGGCACGGTGAGCTCACGGATGTCGACGATGCGGGCCATGGATCCCGGCGCGCGCCTCAGGCTCGCGCGTCCTCGCGCAGCATGTCTGCGGCCTTCTCGGCCACCATGATCGCGGGGGCGTTGGTATTGCCCGAGGGCACCACCGGCATGACGGACGCGTCCACCACCCGCAGGCCGTCGATGCCGTGCACCCGCAGCCGTGCGTCCACCACCGCGCCGTCGGCGGCCGAGGGCCCCATGCGGCAGGTACCCACCGGGTGGTACATGGACTGCGCGTTGTCACGCAGGAAGGCCACCAGGTCGTCGTCGGAGGTGATGCCGGGGCCGGGCAGGTCCTCGGCCTCGTAGAAATCGGCGAAGGGCCGGGTGGCGAAGATGCGGCGGATCAGGCGCAGGCCCGCCACCAGCGTGGGCAGGTCGCGCGGATCGGTCAGGTAGTTGGCCACCATGCGCGGCGCCTCGCGCGGGTCGGCGCTGCGCAGCGTCAGCTCGCCGCGCGAGTGCGGCTGCAGGATGGCGCAGGAGGCGGTGATGGCCGGCGTGGGCTCGGCCGAATACATGCCGCCCTTGCTGATCATGCTGAAGGGGCGCATCTGCAGCTGCATGTCCGGCGTCTGCAGCCCCTCGCGCGTGCGCACGAACAGGCCCACCTGCGCCGCGGCCGACGTGAGCAGGCCGGTTCGCTTGAACGCGTACTCCAGCACGTCGGGAATCATCTTCCAGTTGCGGGAGATCTTCGGGTTGAGGGAGTAGCCCTTGTCCACCCGCGCCAGGCAGTGGGCATAGACATGGTCATGCAGGTTCTGGCCGACGCCCGGCAGGTCCTGCACCACCGGAATGCCGAGCTGCGACAGCGCCGCACCGGGGCCGATGCCCGAGAGCATCAGCAGCTGCGGCGAGTTGATCGCACCGCCGCACAGGATCACCTGGCCCGCGCCCACCCGGTGGCCGCGGCCGTCGGCCGTGAACTGCAGGCCGCGCGCGCGCCGGCCCTCCAGGATCACCCGTTCCACCAGCGCGCCGGTGCGCACCCGCAGGTTGGGGCGACCCATCGCCGGCCGCAGGAAGGCCACCGCGGTCGACGAGCGCTGGCCGCCACGGACCATCAGGTCCAGGTAGCCCACGCCGTCCTGCTGCGGCCCGTTGAAATCGTCGGTGCGGGGAATGCCCAGGGCCATGGCGGCCTGGATGAAGGCCTCCGAGGCCGGGTGCGGGTTGTGCACCGGGGAGATGCCCAGTTCACCCTGGCCGCCATGCAGGGCGCTATCACCGCGGTAGTGGCCTTCGCTGCGCTTGAAATAGGGCAGCACGTCGTCCCAGCCCCAGCCGGGGTTGCCCAGGTCACGCCAGCCGTCGTAGTCCTGCCAGGTGCCGCGCATGTACACGTGGCCGTTGATCGAGCTGCTGCCGCCCAGGGTACGCCCGCGCGGCCAGGCCAGGCGCCGGCCGTTGAGGCCGGGCTCCGGCTCGGTGCTGTAGCCCCAGGTGATGTCCGGGTTGTTCACCACCTTGGGCACGCCGGCCGGAATGTGCAGCCAGGGGTTGCGGTCTGGCGGGCCGGCCTCCAGCAGCAGCACCCGCACCGACGGATCCTGCGACAGGCGGTTGGCCAGCACGCAGCCGGCCGAACCGGCCCCGGCGATCACGTAGTCGTACTGCTCCTGGAAATCCACAACTTCACCTCGCGTCGGCCGCTTGTGGGCCCCTTGTCGTTCTTGCCGGGTCGTTCCCGGCGGGTCGTTGCCGCCGTGTCGCGGCTGGCCAGCACTTTCTAGCGTGCCGGCTCCGAGGACACTGTTACTTCGGCGACTCGATGCCGTCCATCATGTACAGGTGGGCCTTGGCCGAATCGAAGCGCCAGCCGATCACGTCCTGGTAGTCCTTGGAGTAGTAGAAGTCGTGGGCCACCTGGGGGCTGTCGAACTCGATGAAGACGATCCGCTTGACGACGCGGCCGCCCTCGATCACCTTCGGCGAGTCGGTGGCGATCAGGAACTTCGCCTTCCACTTGTCCAGCACCGGGCGCACGCGGGGCATGTACTCGTCGTAGAACATCTTGGCGTCGGTGACTTCCAGCTCCGCGAAGATGTAGCCTTTCTGGTTGCTCATGTCTCTTGCTCCTCTTGATTGAATGGGGGTCAGTGGATATGCAGACCGCCGTTGACGTCCAGGATCACGCCGGTGACGTACGACGACAGCTCGCTGCCCAGGTACAGACAGGCGTTGGCAATATCCGCGGGCACGGCCACGCGGCCCAGCACGGTCGATTCGGCGACCTTGCGCTTGCCGGCGTCGTCCATCTTCCCGATCAGGAGCGCGGTGTCCACCAGGCCCGGAGCGATCGCGTTGACGCGGATGCCATCGGCGCCCAGCTCGCGCGCCATGGCCTTGGCCATGGACTGCACCGCGCCCTTGGCCGCCGAATAGTGCGGACCGCCCAGGATGCCGCCGCCCCGCTGCGCCGCCACCGAACCGATGCACACGATGGCGCCGCTGCGGCGCGCGCGCATGCCTGGCACCACCGCGCGCGACATGTTGTAGGTGCCGCGCACGCTCGAGTCCATCACCAGGTTGTAGTCGTCCTGCGTGCTGTCCAGGATGCGGTGCGGCTGGCTCACGCCGGCGTTGTTCACCAGGACGTCCACCGCGCCAAAGTCGGCCAGGATGCGGGCCACCGTCTCGCGGCAGGCCGCCTCATCGCGCACGTCGCAGGCATAGCCGCGGTGCTGCGGGCCGATGCTGGCGGCGGCGCGCTCAGCGTCCTCCTTCTTCAGGTCCAGCACCGCCACGCGCGCGCCTTCGGCAGCGAAGCGGCTGGCAGTGGCGAAACCGATGCCCAGGGGCGAGGCGGCGCCGGTCACGATGGCGATCTTGTCTTTCATCAGCATGGTTGTCTCCTTGGTTCTTTTCTCAGGTTCTTGTCTGGGGTTCTTGTC
>JACCEA012121827.1_pt1 | contig 40464 bp, 28 predicted proteins | sample 7449851 | NCBI WGS metagenome assembly JACCEA01 (sample SAMN15323453, study PRJNA562643) | freshwater metagenome | isolation source: river surface water | place: USA:Blue River Watershed | collected 2017-08-18 | reverse complement strand
TACAGTTGCTCCAACTGATGCGTAAACATCAGGAATCCGAAAGTTGATGCCAGCAAGTCTTCTATAATCGCTAAGTAACCTTCGTATTTTTTGAACGGGTAGGAGATCATATGCTTTGCCAGTGCTCTATTAGTTACGCCATAAGTACCCAGGGCGAAAATTATTGTATTATAGTTTATAACCGGCAACATGCGCAGATACTCACAAAAAGTAAGGTCGGGTAATCTGTCAGTAAAGGGCTGATGAGCCGAGAAAAGAAAAATAGTTTCGATTCTTTCATTTTCCCGAAAATAAACATGATAGTGATTGGGGTATGCATCAACAACTTCCAGATCTTCCGGGCTAACAAGGCTTCTTAATTCTGCTTTTTCGTGCGGGTGAAATTCCCGTTGTATGATTTTGGTTGACAGTGCATCAACGTGCGACATGTCTATGTTACGACTGTATTGCATCCGATAATATTATTATAGTTGTTACAAGTATCTATCTGTTCTGAAGCTTTATCTATACCGAAGCATGAAAACTTATGCTCACTTAATTAGTCTGGGCAACTTATTCACTTTTCGAATTGTTTGCCTCACTCAGTATGTTATTATATGTCACTGTGACATACCTTTTCCTGAGGTGGCCATAAAGAATCATAGCATTGCGGTAGGGTGGTTCGTACAGGAACAAATTATCGGTATCCCAGCAGCGCCACCTCATAAGATCCAACAAAGAGAACCGCGGACGCAGTAGTATAGACCTTGCCAACTCTTTAGCTGCAGGGCGTTTCATGTTTATGTCCTTTCTGAATCTAACCGCTTCATCTTTTCTACAATTCCTGAGTATCATGAATATCTTTTCCATTTGTTCATTAAACACCAAATAGCCATTAGTGCTTTCAAGGATATTCTCAATTACCTCGTAGGGCTCTCCCATGGGCCTTGCAGTGGGTGGGCTATAGAACGGCCCCCTGAAATTCGCTCCATCAATGAAGTGATGATACGTTCCTAGTGCGGCAAGTACATTTTCATAGGTAAGCTCTTTCATGTCGAGCAGATATTTTGCGAATGTTATCTTTTGAGGAGCAATTGAGTCTGTGGACGAAGATGCGTGTATTGGTATCTTTTTTTCTCCCTCATCTACATATAATACGAGGTGTTCTTTATACTCATCATATCTCTCACCATGCCATTCTTTTACATAGTTTACAAAGAAATCATCGTCACAATCTTTGGTAATAATTACCTGTTTCACCTGGTCGAATATCCAGCTCATTCTGTTTTCCATATTGTATGTATTGTATTTGTTAGTAAAAGAGTGTTTCTATAATGAAGCCGGTTATCAGAAATACTATGCTGCACAGCACCAATGAGAAAAAACCGAACATAAACTGTTCATAGGCGGGCTGAGGTAAAGCAAAGCTTGCAAAAAAGAGTACGATCACAGAGGCCATGTGTATCGCTGCATTGCGCATAGGCACTCCGTCACCTCGCTTCTTTTCAGGGGTCACCAGTTTATACCAACCACTCCAGCCAAGGTATATGACCAGCCAAATGAGTACAAGTATTACCAACGAGCCCGCTATGTTTTTAAGTCTTTTCCACATATTATGTCTTGTTGTCAATAAGAGAGTATTTGGTCAATTAATTCCTTGCCCTTTAACCCCTGCAGCCAATCTTCAGGAATATCTTTGAGACCATAATATATGCCCGCAAGCCCTCCGGTTAGGGCAGCTACCGTATCTGTATCTTCACCAAGGTTTACTGCGGCAAGTACAGCATCTTTGTAGTTATCGGTCCTCAAAAAACACCACATGCAGGCCTCAATGGTGTGGACCACATAACCTGTAGATCTTATTTCCTTTCGATCCAACGCTATAAAGTCGGGCAGAAACAATCTTGTCCCAGTCTTTAGTTGTACAAACTGTAAAGAGTGGCTTTCTTCAATCGCTGTAAGTTGCTCGGTTACATAACCTGGTATCGATATTTTGTTGCCCCCCTCAATTAGGCATCTGAGAGCCAAAATATAGTACAGAGACGCTTCAGAGCATATATCCAGCGCATGTGTGATCGTATTTTCAGCATATACCCTATCCACTACTTCATTGATGTCTTTCAGGAATGCATATGGAAGTGATCTCATCAGGCTGCCATTCCCCGCCGACCAATCATCTGTCGCACCTGCATGTTCGGGGGCTTGTCCATCCCGTATGCTGTCAAGTGCAGATGCGACAGTTATTCCAACATCGAAAACAGCATTGGTTGCAGTATACGCTGCATTTTCGTACCAGTTTAGAAATTTGTCCGACAAAGTGTGGAAATCGCCGTGCTCTGATAGATTCTCCAGCACACACAGCATCATAGACGTATCGTCACTCCAGATACCGGGAGCCTGATTGTGGGTACCATTACCGATCATCTCAACGGCCGGTGACACATCCATCTGCTCTCTGCTGATAAATTCGTAAGGGACACCCATGGCATCTCCCACGGCAAATCCATATACAGCACTTTTTAGTTTCTCTTTTTTGTATTGATCATTCATCCCGAAAAAAATATGAACGAAAGAACAAGACCGCAATTGTAACCTATTTACAAAGATGACTTGGGCACTGAATAATTTTAATTCTAATCTTGCTAACGACCCAGAGGTATAGGCATATGTGTATAAACATCAACGAGTTGACTCTTGGTAACGAACCCCAACCAACTTATATTTACAAGGTGATGGCAACAACTAGTATTCATTTTGAAAAGGCGGATCAAGGTTACAAAGTGTCGATAAACGACGGGGAAATGAGTCACTATTTTTCCAGAGAAGAGGCTTGGGTAGTGATATACTCTTCTGTAAAGAATCAAGATTTCAGCAAAGATATAGTTGAGTTCAACGCTATCCCAGTTCCTGCAATGGACAGGCTCATCATACTGGTGAAGCATATGTTCTAACGGGTATAAGGGACAGAATTGGCGAACTTAAGTAATATTCAAAAAATACCTAAAGGATGACAAGATCGCAGCATATACGCCGCACCGGACCTTTTAGAATGCCACTCCTTATATGTTGCATTTTTTTAAGTACAGTGGTGCAAGGTCAGAACCAGCAGCGCCAAAGCAACAGATCATCTCAGAAACAACCCGCTTCTGCCATAACTGTCTATATTCAGCCATTGGGCGTGGTGAAGCAAAAGAACATTGATATTATAGCAGGCTCTGTAAGGTCTTTTTACGGCTGCGCCGTGATAGTGAATTCGCCTGCGGTACTGACAGATGACCTTCTTGCAAAAAGTAAGACAAGATACGAGGCCGGTAAGATCCTGAAGAAATTCAATAGTAATAACAACCTCCTGATAATTACCGAAAAGGATATAGCCCATCACAATACTGAACGAAATGCTCCCGAATGGGGCATCTTTGGTTTAGGATACAGACCCGGCAATACCTGCGTTGTTTCTACATTCAGATTAAACAGAAAAAACCCGACACATTCTCATGAGCTTTTTAATGAGCGCTTGGCAAAGGTATGCCTTCATGAAATAGGACATAATCTTGGTCTGGACCACTGCACATCCGGTGCGTCTTGTCTCATGAATGATGCAAGAGGATTGATAAAAACGGTTGATGAAGAGAAGATGATATTGTGTAGCAGTTGCCAGAAGAAGTTATAAAGTCAACTTTGCAGTCAATGGTAAGCAGAATCCAGGACGTTCACTACCCTTTTCCTCTACCAAATAGTCTTCTGATCAGGTTCTTGAAAGAGAACTTCTTGCTTGGCTTTTTTATGGTATCCTGTTTTTTAATTACAGGCTTATCCTCAACCGGCATATCATTTACAGGTTCAGAAACCATTTGTGGTTCAGGAACATGCCTTAGCGTTGCAGCCGCCTCTATCTTGCCAATAATACCTTCGTCATATTTGGCCCTGGCCAAAGGATTACTCAGTGTTACGTATGCTTTATAGTATACCTCCATGTTACTATAAGTGCTTTTCCCTGGGTGCCAATTCGGGTGCCACATCGACCCGCCAGCCAGTGACTGCCTCACTGAGTACGCTTTCTCAATCTGTTCTGACGTAGCATCATAACTAACACCAAGTATTTGATAATAGTCCTTTACTTTAAGTTCTTTTAACTGCGACCTGGGTGTTTCTATATGTTTTTGTAATGAACCTGATGAGTCATTATTATCGGCTATTGCAACTCCTTCAATTCGGTGCCGCCTATCTTGCTGAATGACCTTCTTTTCGTAGTCAAGGTTAGACTGACCCACAACATTAGTCAAACTCTTCGTTAGTATCTCTCTGGTTCCGCCTTCTGATGCTTCTACTAACTTTATATTGAGTTCCGATACCTGGTCCTCACCAATTTCATAAATGTCCTGTGCTGTCCAGAATTCAATCAATCTTTTTCTCTCATTAAAATATCTATGAGCTAAGTTCTTTAGCTCTGTCAGATCTTTATCCTTCCAGTCAAAAACACGTTGAGAGACAACTTTCTCAGTGTTATTATTTAGGTGAATCTCTGAAACAACGTAATGATACTTTGAATCGTGCTTTGTTGTTTATATATATAAACCCTTCAAGAACATCTTAATGTTCCTTTTTAGTAGTATTAAATGCCTTGAAAAAGAACAGCCCTGCACCTATCAAATCGATGGGCATCCATGCATCTTTATCATTAAGGTATACCGGTATAATTGGATTAAAAACTATTGCTAATAAACCAAAGACTAATACCCACGGAGTGAGATCTTTCTCAATCTCTGCCACAACAACTACTATAGATCCTATTGTTACCAATATTCGTAAAAAAGTATAATAACCGCTCGACATATCAGCAACTCCTACCAAAAGTAAGATGCCGCAGAGTATCATTAGACCTTTCATATACATTAGGAATTGAGAACGGAGTAAATCGAGATTTAGGCTGTGCTGGTCTGGTGTATAGGAATGACCCCTAATACTGTACTATGCTCTTTTTCTTCAATAACCTTGATAGCTTTCGCACAAGAATTGCAAAGAAAGTAATTACCTGAGCCAGTACCAGTGTCTCAACGAATGTAGCTGCTTCAGCAAACTCTGTTTTGCCACGATGACTTGAGTCGAATATAATTTCAGTAATCAATAAATCGACTATTATGTAGGATACAAAATAAGTAATAATGTTAATCGACACTACAGTGAAACGATCACGAGGAATGGTATAGATCTTGTAATACAAGTAGGTAGATAGAATAAGACCTAGTGTATGAAAAATGAAAATACGGATTGCAAATATTGGCTGATAGTAGATGCTGTAAATTGTAATTACAAAAGACACCGTCAGGCTCACTAACGTGATCAGCAACGACTTCTTAAAGTCGGCAGCATCAGTACTATTTTTAAAACGTAAGTTCATTTTGCTTTTTTGAGTTTAGCAATTTTATTTCTCTGTGAAATTATCACAAATAACATCATAACAAAAACAATGGGTTCAATAATCACAAAGATCCAGATATTGATCTCTTCATACGTCATGTTGCAATATTTCGCCCATACCTTCAGTAAGTGAACGCAATAATAAAAGAGGGAGTTCATTTGTTCAATTTAAGTTTTTGAGCTGATTTCTAAAAGATTGAGTGTTGTTAAACTCTAAATCCTACAATCACTATTCTCTCAGCAGAAACGTTGGTCTACTACTTTGTCACGTGGCAAACTTATTCGTTTTGCATCACCGATAACTCCCCATATATAGTAGTTTTTCGCTAAATCCTTCCCGATAGCTTCTTCAAAAACTCGTTTAATTCTGGATATCTTTTCGCTGGCAGAATTACTTAGGGCGTTAGTCATGTCATCGATGCGTATTTTCATCTCTTCTATTTCACCAGCCCCAGATAGTTGTCCGTATATGGAATAAAGGTCCCTGCGATAATCAGATAGGCTACTCAGAAATACACCTTCTGTTTGTTTCAAAAAAAAGAAATAAAGAGCTTTTTCTAGAGGACGCAACTTAATCTCAATATTACCAAATTCGGGTAGCAATATCTTTGATTGCTTCGTAATGAGTATTGTACTTAATGGAGATTCCTGTTTAAAATTCTGAGCATAGAGCATCTTTACACGAAGTGACTCCATGATCTGTAATGCATGGTGAATTACGGGTATTGGAAGTTTATTCTTGATAAGATCCATACAATCGGGACAAATGTCAGCAGTCCGCAGTTTTAGTATTATCTCACGTTTCTGGATACACATATCATTAACACAACCAATTGGTGTTTGATGTACAGATGCTCTTACATCATGAATCCCATTAAACATGAATTTCTGCAACATCAGCGCTATCAATTCATAGGCTATTGGAAACTGGTTAGGGCAGTCAATATAATGGCTCCACTCGGCAGTATGTATAAATCCATTGTAAGGCATCTGCTCATCAAGACCCGCAAACCAGTTCTTGTTATTTGCAATGTCTGTAAGTAATATCACAAATTCATCCACTGCTATCTTTTTCTCTTGCCTGTAAGCAGCACATTTAGCAAATAAGGTAGACCAACTCACCTGTTTTCGGGAATGCGGGAATGATATTTTCCAACCCTCTCTAAGTTTAAACCTAACCGTCTCAAAATCTTTAGCATTATCAAAAACGTACTCATTTACTGCATCTTGATCAAAATCTATTATTGAGTTTTCATCAAACGAAAAGGATATTGCGCCCTGAATTGCACTCAGAAGCTCGATTATATGTGTAAAAAGTACAGGAGATAACTCTGGGGATTTGATGATATGTATTTTCATCTCGTTAAATTTAGAAGAAATCATTGGATTCTTTACTACCGGTGCTTTTTCGATTGACGTATCGTTCTATTGAATCACCCAACTTTTCCCAAACATCTTCTTTCATGGATTTCTTCTCAAAGCTAAAGCTGTTCGCTCTTTTGATATTCATCTTCTCGGCAACATCTGCAGCATCCAAAGTTGCGCCAATAAAGCTAAAGGTCCATTTACCTGTAGCCTCCAATTCCGTAATTTGCCTGCGAATTACAGGTAAGGTGTATTGTGTGGAAGCATTTTCATGGCCATCAGTCAATATCACTACCACACATGTGGTATCGTATTCTGTCTGTTCACCTATATGCGGCGCCAGTAGCTTGGTTGTGAGACCAATTGCATCAAGAAGAGCGGTCGTCCCTTCAGGAGCGTACATCCTTGTTGTCAAAGTAGGTATTAACGTCGTTGGCACAAGTTGAAGATGCTGTTTAACCACATCATTAAAGGAGGTTAATCCCATAAGGATCTGCTGATCAGGATATTTCTGTTCTATCTGACGAATCCTCGTCACCTGTTCGTTGAAGCCGGTTATCGTGTTTTGGATGCAATCATTCATTGAGCCACTTTTGTCAATTATCAACTGATAAATTGTCCTCTGTTTTTTCATGTTTTAATTTTTTTATCCTTGTTCTGGTTTTTAATTTTGGTGCTTTTGTATGTAGACCACGTCCGGGTAGCTCCCCATTACGTACTGTAGAACTGGGCAAAGCCACATGTTTAGGATAAACCTTTGCTTTTTGTATGCTGCATAATCCCTGCCTTCTTTCTTACCATTGTTTATTCTCTTAATCGAGAAATCAGCACCAGGGAAATTTTCCGTTGAGATTGTCACCCGAAGGCGTTCACCTCCATCAGAAAGTTCGTCGCAGAAAATATCAGCCCCGGCAACCATCTCAAGGTCAGCTTTTGTGCCTGCTCCACTATCGAGAAATTGTGGCAGGTCTACGTACCAGCGTCCTTGCTCTTTTACAAATGTGAGGTCCATCGGACCCTCGAAATTTCGATTTTGTGCTATCATATTCTTGATTTTAAGTGCAAATTATAACTCGATACAAGAGAAGTAGATTTTCTGCAAGCTTGTAAGTAATGTCTTAATTTGGTAAAGCAAGCATTTGACGTTTCGAGATTGTAAAGTACATTCACAAATAAATTGCTAAATATATATGCGAATATGCCAGACTTGTTAATAATTGGTGGGCCAAACGGATCCGGTAAGTCAACAATTTACCCGGCAATTAGAAATGTAACCCGAGAAGAGTGGTCCTACGAGCCTGAGTACATAAAAGAAGAGAATTACGTGAATGCGGACAACATAGCAAAAGACCTTCATTTATCTGACAGCGAAGCAGCAAGAAAAGCAATTCAAAAAATTGAGTACTTCATCGAGTTGGGGGAGAGTTTTTCAATTGAAAGCACTTTATCTGGTAAAACACTGATCGCACACATTAATCGAGCAAAGCAAAAAGGATTTAGAGTGTACGTCATTTATGTACTTGTTGATTCTGCTGAATTATCAATGGTTCGTGTGACACAGAGAGCGCTGCTTGGCAAACATTACATCAATCTTACTAATATCCTGACAAGGTATAGTAGGTCAATCTTAAATTTCTTCAATTCATACAAGCACACCGCAGACTTTTGGCTGGTTGCGGACAATTCGGGTTTGATAATTAGGCCATTATGTTGGGGCGGAGGTATCTTTGGAAACAACGTTTCATTTGCAGAAAGCAAAGACAGTGTTTATTATTTGAATGATATTTTAATGAGAAACAGTTTAAACGCAACTCTGAATGAAGATTTTGTAAATACTGAAGATCAGTTTACGCCTATTGTTATCAGGAAAATACAAACAGTAATAGAACGCGAGATACGCAACAGACCAGTGGGCAACTTCGTATGTATTTCAGAAAAGGGAATAGTAAGATTTGTCAGAGTGCACAATTAAAACACTATATGTGTATTCTCTTCCCAATATTTAAAATCTCCAACACTATTATCATACCATATGCTAACCAGTAATTTTACTCGCCCTGTATTCTACCAAGTAAATTAACGCATTATAGACCGCTTCTGCCTCACCTGAAAGGTATTTGTTGGAATAGAAGAAATCGTCCAGATTCAGTCGGGCCTGTCTGTAATCTCCTTCCTTGTATGCTATGATGGCGAGATTCAACGCGTCTTTGTTTTTGTTGAATTTGTAGTAGTAATCAATCTGATGTTCCTTGATTTGTACGTCAGACGGTACAATGTAATTATTGTTCGTTACCGTCAGGTTTTTTAGTCTGAGATATACACTATCTGTTCTCCCTCGAATCTGACCTACAAAGTTGATGTAGCCCTCAAGTCTGGCCATGAACATTGCCTTATATTTTATGTCAACAATTCCTTTAAGATCAAAGTGTTTGCGGGTGGCCGCCTCCACACCATTCTTCCTCAGGTCGAAAGCCATGGCGCGGATATTCTTGAGCAATTTCCTATCAATGTTTACTTTCTCGTTTACAACAATACCGGTAACTGTCTGTTTCCTGTTTGCCGGTGTCATTCGTACTTTCTTCTCATTGATCGCAAAACCACATTGATTGATTACATCCCGTAACTGGTTTATCTGAACGGCATTGATCAGTTCATTTGAAGAAAAGCTGAGATCATCTGCATACCTCGAATAACTGAGGTTATTCTCCTTCGTAAATTCCTTGAGATGTGCGTCCATGTCAAGGCAGATCAGGTTTGAGATCACAGGAGAGGTTGGCGCCCCCGTAGGCAATTTCCCCTGATAGGTTGTAAGAAGCGCTAATGCGGTTGCAATTTCTTCGTTGTAGTTGAAAAGTTCTGATAAGAACAAATGCAATACTTGCCTACCCGATATGTTGGAAAAGAAATCCCTCAGATCCACATTCAACACATACCCTTTACCTGTATGGTTAGCAGCATTCTCCTTTATATTACACTGCTCCCCTCGCTCACCTTCGTTTATGACGAAACCATGTACTTCATCCGGCCTCACGCACAAGTACATTGCCTGAAGATAATAGTTCAATTGCCTCTGAACCGACTTTAATAGCGGATCCGGCGCATTAATTTCTCTTTTACCTCCTTTCTTTTTCTCAATCTCGTAGCGAGAATATCCGGGATTATTAATTATTTCCTGCAGTTCATGAAGCGGCATACCCAGCAGACAGCATAGATCTTGAGGATTCTGTACAGACAATAAAAGAATGGTAGAAAGTTCGTACTTATTGTACCCCTCAAGGAATGTGGAGATCCTTTTCGGGGTAGCAAAGTATCTCCATATCTGCCGTCTGTATTTTGTCGATGCTATCTTGAGTTCTGAAAGAGTTTTCATAAAAAAGAGCCGTTGCTGATTATCTACTTTTGAATTCCTTGATGAGCAGCGGAACGCAGTGAGCAGCGCAATCAAGGAGGGTGATCCCTTCAATCTGAAGTGGGCTGCAGGAACACAGCCACAAAGTCTTAATTAATGACTCATAATTTTAAACAACGGCTCTTTAATACTAGTGTCTAAATTACTATTTTAATTCTTGCAGTCTGCTATCTGAAAATGTAAATTTCAGGTTGCTTATTTGTCGTGCTTCATCAAAAGTTGTGAAGTTTGAATCCCGGAAGAGTTGTACCATACCCGTTGTGCCGTTTCTGCTTTTTGCAACCAGGATCTGCGTTTCAACGGCACCATCCGTTACTGTATCTTCAACCATTTGAGTATCAAAATCGGGCCGATAAATAAAAAGTACCTTATCAGCATCTTGTTCAATACTGCCGCTTTCCCGCAGATCTGTCAACAAGGGTACTTTGGACTCTCTTCTGTATTCTACTGCCCTGCTTAGCTGACTTGTTGCTACAATCAGGATCATATTCTCCTTCGCAAATTTTTTCAACTCTCGGCTCACATGGCTTATTTCTTGTTCTCTGTTTCGTTTGTATTTTGTAGAACTTAGTAACTGCACGAAATCAATAAAAATGACTTTTACGCCGTTTTCTTTGATGAACTTTGTGCTCATCAATTTGAAGGCGTTTATGGAGGTGTTGTTTCCGCTATGAATGAGCAATTTATGGTCTGATAATTCTGAGATCTTTTTTTGTAGCAGGCCTTTTTGTTGAATTGTAATATTTCTTCTCAGCAGTTCTTCAAGTGGGATGCCGGAAAGTGTTGAGATAAATCTACTGCTTATCAGGTATTGAGAATGATCGTAAGAGTAGAAAAGGGCTGAATGCTCTTTTGATATGTTTAGCGCAAGGTCTATAAGGAACTGTGTTTTGCCTTCCGCGGGCCTGCCGCCAATTACTACTAGTTCACCGGGAAAGAAACCTCCCATTATTTTATCCAGGTTATCAAATCCTGTTTTTATTTGTTCTTTAGTTCCGTCTACGCGCTGCCATTTATCTATGTTTTCATCGAAAAGCTCCGATAGGTTTTTTGTAGCTGATTCATCCTTAAAATTGATCTCGTAAAGAAAATTCAATAGGTTTTCAACAACATTTTGCTGGCCTACATCTTGTTGGTTGATTATGTCGTTAATTGAGTTTCGTAATGACTGGTCCATTTGAACGGATATTTACCTGAGTATAGGATTTAAGGCTTTTATCAAACTTTAAATAATGGATTGGGGGATGATTTTTGCTTACTTCTCGAGATCCATCCTTTCAAAATACTTAATTTTTCAAGCATTAAGTTATAGACCAGAATACTATTGTTCTTATTAGTTAGTATCCTTTTATAAATCTTAAATCCAATCCAAATGGTATCCTTACTTGATGTAATAATAGAATCTCCAAATGACTTTTCCATTCTAATCATACTTAGTCCCACTCCAGAGATTATCAAGGTATTATTTGTAATAATTATTCTATCGTGAAACTCGCTCTCGTTGAATATGCAAAAATCCAAAACAGTTGATTGTTCTTTATTTAATTTCTTAGACAAATTATCAACCCATTTTTCAATGACATCACTTTTATTCAGATTACTATATCGGTTTATATCGGATCCTACAAGAGTAATATGGTAATTCCCCTCTAAATTGCGCGGCATTATCTTCTTCAGAAGAAGCTCAATTGCGTTCTTATTATGTTCGCTGAAAAGATATGGATCTGCTATAACGATTGAATAATGTGGGGTGAAAAAATCATTTGTAAAATCAAACGACATATTCTCATTAGTGTTGAAATTCTGAATTCTATCGGCAAATAAATCGATAGAGCTTGATGAACTTGAACAAAAATTATATCCGGTTTTCTTTTGATAGTCCTTTAACGTGTCTTCATGAAATCCTGAAAGCAAATACAAACAAATCGGATTATTCTTACTCGAAAAAAAAGTTTTGTCATTTAACTTCAATCTTTCAAAACTTTTCGCATCGCAAGATATTCTGTTGTTTTTAATTAGAAACTTTATGTATGGATTTTCTGATTTTTCAATCAATTTTTCATGTGTACTATCTGTAATTATATTCAATCCATTACTTAACAAATCAAGCAATTCAAAATATGATTTCCCCGATGTGACATTTTCAGGATTATGAAATTTCATAATGCTCTGTTTTGTTACTTCCTCTATAAATCCGGTTGTGCAATATGATGAAATATACATAGCTTAGTTCTTTTGAGATTGATTCATACTCCATAAAGTCATAGCTATTTTATCTGCCTCATCAAAAAATCCAGGACCAAAATCATTTGTCAGAATACCATTCTCGTCAATATTTATCTTTCTCACTTGCTTCTCCCCATTTGGCACATCGTCGGGTGGAAAGAAATAATAAATCTGCGTTTTTGAAGGATCAACGTCCCCTTTTGCAGTTAGATATTGAAGTTTTCTGATAAGATATTCACTATGAGTTTCTACGATTATTCTAACATCATATTGGGAAAGCGAAACAAGCATATCCGCTAACTTAGATTGAAGCGCTGGGTGTAAGTTGCTTTCTGGTTCCTCAATCACAATTATTGGAAATGGTGTTTCTTCTTTCTCCTTAGCATGTTCTTCCATATTATTTTGGAGAGCACTTTCTATCAGATAACTAACCTTAACTACAATAGGAATCAACTGGTTTATTCCGTGACCTTGATCAGCAAGATTAATAGCTTTATTATCCTTGTTGACAAGATAAAAGGAAGTAGTTGTCCCATCCTCAGCAATCTCAATAGACAATTTCTCAGCAATTCCTAAGTTTTGGATAGTTATATTAGATCGAGAAATTACCCGCTCCCAAAAATACGTGTCGGAAATTGATTGAAAAATTTCAGCTAATGTCTGAGCGAAGTAATTACTTTTCTCTTTCATTGAATAGTATCTATCTACCATAGTGTTTCTGTTGGCAGGGATAACATAAACCTCTCGAAAGCAATTGAAAATATTCTCAATATTCTTAGTAATTGATTTTACTGCAATTCTGAGGATATTATTTCTATTGTCTCTGTTGTATTGACCTTTATAGGCCATGCAGAAGTTCTCTTCATTTTCTCTCTCCAATATCCAGCTGATTGGAAAATCTATACCGTTGAGTTTTTTCAACAATAGCTTTTGTTCAAAATCAGAGCTTCTGAATAATCCTCCATGCCAGCTTCCATTTTCATAAATATCAAGTTTTATTGATTTCCTCATGAATTTGTCAAAGTAATCAGATACTTTGTTCATTGTGAAGAGAAGTAGTGATTCGAAATCCTCTCTATTACCAAATAATTCGTCCAGTGTTTCTATCTCAATTTCTCTGAGCTGATCTAAAATCTTCATTTCATCTTCTGAGAATACTTTTTGAGTAGATCGAATATCCCTCAATTTCTTTTTATATTCATCCTGTTCGTCAAATTCAACATTAACAAATGCACCGTTTTCCTCCTTACTTGGCCGATTAACCACATCATACGTATATATCGGAGCTATATTATTAATTGTATGTATGAGAGGGATGAGATCGAAATAGGAAAAATTATCGTGATCATGAAAATATAGAGAACTGGATGATTTTTCATAAACATCTCTGAGAAAGAAAAATTCTCTTCTTTCATCTTCATTTAGTAATTCTAGGAACATTTCATACGTGAAAGTAAAAATCCCCTCTGAGTCATAAGTACTGCGATTTCCATGTAGAAAATGCAAAACCAAATTTGAGGGACGATCCCCTCCATTGTCATCACTCCATACGAATTCTGAAAATCTAGCTTGAATCTTAGATACAAACTGATGAGTTTTTATTTGAAAATCCTGAAAATCATTTATTTTACTCCATAGTGCTTTGAAGCCAAAATGAGAACTGGTTTGATCAATATGAAAAATTTCTTCTTTTGACTTCTTGTTGAATATGCGGATTTTTAAAAGTTTACCATCGGGAATGACAACATTGCTTTTCCCATAAATAAACTCTATACAATACTCGTCAAGGACATTAATAAAATAAAACGGGAAGGAAAAAGAGATTGTTTTATCTTCTGTTATTTTGTCGTTCAGCCAATAGTCAAAATGTCCAAGATTCAAATCCGGCTGGGATCTTAGGCTTAAAAAATTAAAGAAAGGATTATCGTTTTTCTGCTTTTCCCCAACCGTGTTCTTTAACATTTGCAGTGCCTTTGTTAGGCTACTTTTGCCACTACTATTTGTTCCCGTAAGAATTGTAATAGTCGCTAAATCGAATTCGAAATTGCCATTGAATACCCTAAAGTTTTTAATTGAAATTGAATTAAGTGACATGCTGTGTAATAGATTAACTGTAATATAAACTTGAATTATTGAAACAACTGCAATAAAAAATAACCATTTAGTACTATGAATTTTAGAATCGCAATCCTATCAAAGATAAGGAAATACCCTACTCTGGTTTTCTATATTTAATCAATATACCTCTAATGTTATTTTGGCTCTAGTAACAGCGGTATATGACCATCTAGGGTCTTTCACTCCAAAGGTATTGACATATACTTGATCCCATTCTCCACCTTGGGCTTTATGACATGTGATGGCGTAACCATACATTAAGCGTATTGCTCCCACATATCTGTCGTCTTCAGGTTTGCCGCTTTCACGAAAGACCACATTCTTCCGGAACCGCTCGACACGCAGTGCGTTTTCAAGTGTTCTTTCTATTTCCGGTCTCTCGCCCATTAATACATCAAGGAGAATGTAATCATCGATTGTCTGTTCACTGCCATCTAATCCTCTTGCTTTTAACTTGACAGGCGCAAAATGCAAATTGGCGACAGTCTCCATTTTGTCTAGGTATACCTCTTCAACCACCACATGATCGCCATTGAAGAGAATATCTCCGTTACGTTTCCAATTTTGAGTAACAAGCATTAGGTCGCCTGCCTCTACTAATTTTACATTACCAGTAAAGAAGTTTTTCCTTACCTCATCATTAAATATTTTATTAGCCTTGTGTGATTGACCGATCGATATTAAAAAATCCGGGTTGCATGGATCATAGTGGCTTGAAAACTGCCTTGCAGCAACAAAACCGTTCCTGTGCCTATAAGCACTAATTGCTGGGACAATCGATGAATTATCATCAATCGCCTGTCTAATCGTGGTTGCATTCGTGAGAATGTAACTGCCGTCTTCCTGTCTTTTGACTTCTGTCAAATAGTGGAAGCTGCCTGTCCAACTAAATTTCCTTTTAAGGAAATTTTGGCTGAGCGCCATTGACTCTTCTTCTCCAATCGGAGGTAGCTGGTTTTTATCTCCCAGGAAGATCACTTTATTTTTCGGGTTTCCTTGTTTAACGTACTTGGTTAAATGGTTAAGCAATGAATCATCTGTCTGGAAGAATTGATTCTTGTTACCGGAATCACCGGATGGTATCATCGATGCCTCATCAATGATAAATATCGTAAAGTCTGGACAAGTGTTCTTCTTAAGTAAAAACTTTACCGCACCCGTTTCTTTGTTTGGTTCTACCGAGTATATTTTCGAATGGATCGTAGCTGATATGCTATTTGTTTTACGGCCAAGAATTCTAGCAGCGCGCCCAGTGGGTGCGGCAATCGAATAATTGATTTTACCAGCATTAAGATAGCTGATCAGTGCCGAAGTGATCGAAGTTTTCCCTGTCCCCGCTGCCCCACAAAGGATCAGGAAATCATCGCTATTTTCTTCATCAACAAAGGCGGCTAATGCGGAAAGTGCATTTGTTTGTTCTATTGTAGGGTTTTGAAAGTGAAGGTAATCGTGTATTGTTTTGAAAGTAGTTTTCATAAAACAGCGCAATCATATTTGTTGATCACGCTGTAAAATTGCATTTAACCTGTGCGAAGCAACTGCACAACTGATTTTATTTTACTTGCAAAGCTAAATCTCCATTTCCAACAGTTTCCATCCCCATAAATCCTTCTCTTTGTTATATGACTTTATAGCTTTACCTGTTATAGCTTGTCCGTCTTTAAGGTGATGTTTCGATATAAGGGATGGAGGGACAAATACCTTGTCAACAAAGCCGATGTTTTTCCCAGTTGGTATTTTTATGTTTCCTTCAACGATTTTAAAGAACCTTTCACGAAATTCTTTATTTTCCGTTTTCTCCAGAGTATTAAGTTTGTAATAACCATTATCTGAACCTCCATTGAACCGCACTAACACAACATCGCCAGGTTCTAGTTTATTTAAAAACCTGTCGAATTTGAAAAAACCGTAGGTAGTCTCGTCTACAATAAAGTTGGCAATTTTTTTGTCGTTATTTACAAATTCTATGATCGCTAATTGCTCGGGAATGTCCGAGTACAAAATTGATTCAGCAATAGGAACATTTTGTTCGTAAAGTTTTCTATTTATCCCATTTTGCGGTGCGCTCGCGTACCATTCCTGTCCCATCCAACTATTTACAATTGCGGGAATGTTCCAGGATTGGGCTTGTCTGGTTTTCACGAGCTGTGCGATTTCATTTCTCGCCTCAGCAAACAGTTGTTCCTTAATAAATACCGCGGCTAGCTTTTGATGGACATTGACGAGAAACTCTTGAGGAGTCTTGCAAGTTAGTGCTTTACAATAGCAGGCTATTTTCAAACGAATATCGTTGTCAAAAGCATCTGCCAAAATATCCCATACCCAAAAATCGTTCTTCTTTTTCTTGGCAAAGGGTAGCAGTGCAGAAAGCATATTATCTTTTTCACCAATTGCAAGCAAAAGCTTGGCTTTATAGAAATCAACGTAAGTATACTCTGGGTGTTTTTCAGCGATCTTGTCTAATGTCTCCAAGTAGTCTTTTGCTTTTTCCGTATCAAACTGTGGCTCATTTCCTGATTCCTGCTGAGGTAATAAGTGCTTTGCATATGTGATATATGCCTGCTCGGCTAATGCCATCAGCTCTTTACCATTGGGCATTTTCTCCTTCAGATAGTCCTCCTCTCTAAAGTTTTTAAAATCCCACCAATCTGCGAAACTGATATAATTGCTGCTATCTTTTAGAATTTTGTGAAATGCCTTAAATAGAAATGAATAGCCTTCCGTTTGGGCGGGCAACTGCATTACTTCAACTAACGGCAGTAAGGCAGAAGCATATCGAATGATCTTGTTCTTCTCTGGAAATGGTAGGGATGCCCAGTCAACGTTTTTAGTTAGGGAGAATAGATATCTACCTATAACCCAACAAACATTTTCAAAAAGCACCACCTCATCCACAGGCATGTTCAAGCCTGCAATTTCAGACAATTTGTTCCTCACAATTTCATGGTCTCCAGAATCGATGCTTAGCTTTATTGAGTCGATCAATACCCAGCTAATATTTCTCTTGGCCCAAATATCGTCTGGAGCCGAAGAGAGTTCATTTCTAGCCATTTCATAAGCTTCAGCAAGCTTACCTGCTTTTCTTAATTCCTTAATTTCGTTGGCTGGCATATTCTAACTTTTAAAGGTTTGTAATCTATCACGAACATCCCCGATTAGTGAATAGCTATTAGTTTTATTAGGTACTGGAACAACCCTGCCGAAAAAGCCGCCGGCATTATATTCGAAATCCATCACAGCAACTTCTTGTACACGTTTGAACCAATAACGTTCCTTATACTGTAGGTGGTCGACCTCTGATATAATAATGTTTGTCTTATTAAACAGTAATGAAACGTCATCGAATAGCGCTCTCGTGAAGGGGAAACACTCTTCTTGTTCTAGATCAAATTCTATCTTCGTGAAAATTGTTTCGGCAGTGTTCCTATTTATACTGATGTTTGGGAGATGGCTTAATGTGGAAGAAATTGCGTTATTGAATGTAGCATCTGGCGAGTAATTAAGCATGGGAACAATAGGATTTCGGAATTCATACTTTCCGTTAACAAAAGTCTTAAATACGGCCAATGAATCCCCTCTGCTAAATGTATATCGAATTTCATAGCCCAGCCTTTGCCAGCCTGTTATGTCAATGTACTGTGCTCTTGCAGCCTGGCGAACTTTAATGAAATGATCTTGTAATTGAACAGGCTGCTCAATAAGATTAAATTCTCGTAATTCCGAAAGTAGCTCATCGTCGAGATCGATAATATCAGCTTCAATATTTTGACCAGACAGTTCGTTTAAGGATTGTATTACATTGTCATCCAGAAATGTCATTGACGAGTAGGAATTGAAAAACGGTGGGTTTAACGCATACAATCGGCTAGAGGCCCTGGTAATCGCCGTATATCCCCAGCGGTAAAAATTCTCGTTTGCTTTGCCAGCTCTTCTTTGTTCATCTATGTAGCAATTAAAATCACCCTGATTATCATGGTCCCAGACAGTAAAAACGTTGTTCCACTCACCACCCTGCGCTTTATGGCAGGTAACCGCATATCCAAATTTCATCAGCAAGCAGTTGAAATATTCGTCTTGAATGATAGCTTCCTTAAACTCTTCCGTGTGCGGCTTTAATTCTTTATTCCTACTTCTGAAATCAACAAATAATGCTTGCGTTTCTTCTGGTTTTAAATAGTTATCTCCCAATAAGAAGTTCTCTAGCATTTTCCCAGTAACAATTTTGTTGCTACTCTCTGCGTCCGGGAAAATTATTTCTACATCACGCCAACTTAAAGTTATTGGGCTCTTTCCCTTTAAAGTGATCGTTCTTTGAATGGGCACGTCGCTAATTGCATTAACGACTGCAAACTCCCCATTGAAAATCCCCTTACGATAATTGTTGCCCCCCATGATCACGATGTCACTTTTTTGCATTGGCATATTTGCATTGCCAAACCTTTTTTCCCGTATCTGTAAATTAAGGTCCAAACACGTTTTGTTTTTACTGGCAACGATTATTTTCGGGCTTTCCGCCTTTTGCCAATCGTCGAGAAAGGTAGTATAGGATGGATTGAATATGTCCTTACCATTAGCTTTCAAATTGAAATCATTGAAAAATCCTGACGAAATGCTCTTCCGTAATTTTGATGAGGCAGAGAGAATGCCGCTTTCGATCCCTTGCCGTATTACTTCTTTCATTTCGGTTTCTTCAGAGAGCACTCCGAACTTATCGATCAGATATTTTGGGTCAAAGGCTTTTGAGCTACTGTCATTCACCGGTGACAACTGGCAAGGGTCTCCTACAAAAATTATTTTTGATCCAACTTTTTCGTGAGCTACACGCGCGTAGGAAATTAGGTCAGAGAGCAAATGGCTGGTGCCGAAGCGAAAGAATTCACCTTCACTCTTTGCGTCTGACAACATGGACGACTCATCGACAATAAATACCTTTCCGGTTACGTCTACGTTGCTGCGTATTTTGTAGTAGTAATAAAATGAATCACCCTCTTCAACCTCAACCATATCGTCAAAACTGTATATCGTTTTGTGGATCGTGTATGCTTCCTGGCCAGTCTTTTCACGAATCACTTTTGCAGCACGCCCGGTTGGTGCCATTAATGCAAAGTCTTTTTCAATAGCGCTAAGATATTCAACCAACCCCTTCAAAATTGTGGTTTTACCACTCCCAGCATAACCCTTGAGCATAAAGACATGGCTTGGTCCATCCAAAAAAGCCTCCAGCTTTGCTAGTGCAGCTTCCTGATCCCGGCTTAGGTTGATGTGCTTGAAATGGTTGAATATGCTCATGACTATATTTTTTTGATAATGTCAGTAATCGAATGCATCCAATTCAATATTTCGTTACTCCCCAACCGGGAAAGATTTCCCCTCTTCGAAGTGTCTGAATGAATGAAATCATTTCTGTATTCTGTTAATGAAATTAGGCTGGATAACAAATTACTATCAGCGATATTCAGTCTTTTTACAGCTAGGTTTAATACTTTGTTGGAAGTGGATTTTAACCATTCCATTTTAATTTTAGCAAGCACCTCTGTTTTACTTTTTTTGTCGAGATACTTTATTTTTTCGGTATGTTTTTTCCATGCTTTCGAGTTTTTGTCATAGTATTCAACAGCCCCACCATCGTAAAAAAGTGGAAGTTCGTCCCAAGAAGTCCTTTTGTAAAATATCTCATTTAAATATTCAAGTATTTTAAACAGCATTATCATTGCTAGATTAAATCGGTTTTCGTTGCTTGTAGTCAATATATCATACACTGCTTCTACTTCATGAAGTAATAGATGTTGATACTTGATGCCGTTTGATTGCCCCTCTAAATTTTTTACAAAGTATTTTCTTGTAAGAGGATTTTTTGAAAAGACTTTTTCAATCTCCTTGGACATAATCCAGATATCTTTAAGATAAATGTTTGATAAACATTTGTCGACCTGCTTAATTAGTGAGTATATAGATTTAACCGTAAAATCCGGGTCAACGCTATTTTCTGGAGATTCCTTAATAATAAATGCATCTACTCTTTCATCTAACAATCCTTGTAAATTCCAGATTTTTGTAGTGGCTGAAAAAACCAATACTTGAATTCCGGGATTGAACGCCTTTATTTTTTTCAGCAATTTGAAACCAGTAATTTCCTGAATATTTATTGATGTAAAGTCATCCGGATGAAGGCGAAAATCTAAAATAACTAAATCAATGTCATCTTCTCTGATCTTATTTATCGTTTTTTCAATAATTTCTTCTTGCGATATTTTTTTTAATTCATCTCCCAAATAATCAAACGAGCTGAATCCATTTATGTCAGAGAGAAGAGTGCACAATATTTCATACCATCCCTTTTCAGCGTCGTCATCTACATATAAAATTTTAGGTACTCCTTTATAGGTTAATCTCAACTCTTTTTGATCAACTCTAGTTATTTTACTTATTGGATAAATCGTGCTTAGATATTTAAAATAAAGTTGAGTATTTATTCTTTCAATTATTTTTTCAATAGCATCGTTGTCCGCGTGAATAGCATTTGCCCATCTATAGATTGCCCATTCATTACTTATGCTATGATTGTCCTCATAATTACCAGGGACATCCAGCTTAAGCTTTGCCATTTCTTTCGGCAGATCAGTTGATTCTAAGTGGATGGTATTTAGCCTTATTGCACTATCAAATGCTTCTAAATTATATTGTATTAGATGAACGTTCTTCGTTTTAAGAATGTTGAAGCACTCATGACTAATTAGCTCTTCCATTTTCACAAAACCGTAGATGAAAACCGGTGAGCATTGGTTAGGTGTGGAGGTGCATCTGATATGTATTGCTAGTCTTAAGCCATTAAAGTCTGATAATGTTTTACCAAAGCAAAGAGGTATGAATATAAGATCGTACTTACGTTCCCTAAAGAAATCTATTGTTTTTTCATGAAGATATCTGTCGGTAGAACCATTTAATATTTTATACTCTGCTTCATCAACTACTCTCGGCAATTCATTCTCAATCGTTCTAGCAACAAAAATTCTCTTTCCGCCTATATTCTCTACGGATGCATGTGTCGAGAAAGAATCGTTTGCTACTACAAGGCGCCTAAGATACTCAGATTCAATTTGCGGCTGTGAACCGTATAATAAATAGTGTAAATCAACATTTCCTTTTTCAGCGTGGTGTATAAAAATTTCCAAGTTTGCGTATAAAACCGACACCGGTAAATATGCAACATTACCATTTGACGCTCGTTCTGCTTTGCTTCCACTAAAGAATGCCAGATGAAAACTGTTATGCTTTTCCGCAAAAGCTTCTAAGTCCCTCCTAATTTCAAGTGACTCTTTGTTTTTTTTATTGAAATCCGCATCAAAAAATGATTCATGAAAAAGGATAACATTGCCTTCAGAAAAAATTTTATTTCTCTCGTAATCGGTTGCGACTTCGCTATACTGATAAATTGGACGAACAAAATCGGCATATGCACTGAATTTTTCGCTATTCCAATTATAACTTGTCTGCCTTGATCTTTTATCGTCAAAAATGTATATCATTCTGATTGTATTAAAATACTAGTTGATACTCGACTCCTTTAAAATTTTCCAATCTTTCTGCTCTTCTATCTTCTCCGTTCCAAAGGTTGATCCTCGCGAAATCATTACCTCCAAAATCAGCTTGGATGTATAAATCGCACATGCCATTTATTTGGTTCTTAATGAGATTTGTATGTGATTGGCCAACCCTTTCGAGAGTATTATTCATGCTCTTGGCGTAGATTGAGTTTTCGTGGTGAATCGAGAAAATAATATGACCGTTAACCTCTTTAAGTGATAATGTTACAACCGGTATACCTTGATTTTGCCGGTCTGCAACATCAAGAACAATTCTTATAATTCTTTCGTAAGCCTGCAACAATTTGTCTACATCAGTAAAAAACTCAATGTTCTCAACTACATTGCAAGTATCGAAATTAATTTTCTCTTTCCATCCCTTTTTGGTGTTAGCATACTCAATCAAGCGCTTTAAAGAATTGTCTTGCCGAACGTGAAATAGGCATTTAAAATAAATTGTCAATTGACTAAAGGTGCTTATTCTTGTACCGAACCATTTCGATTGGAACGCTTGATTGTTGAATTCGAATCCGAAGTTTTCCGTTTTTGCAATCAAATCCTTGCCGGGATTCGGGGCAACTCCGCGATTAATCACACTCCATTCAATCAATTTCGGTGATTTCCAATTAATATTCACATTGTCAGAAGCCCACTCTTTGCCGCCATTTATATAAAAATGTATTAGTGTCCGTATATATCTAGGTGGATCAAACTCTTTGTATAGCTTTTCAAATGAAACAGCTAATTTTTTTTGAAATGTTTCTAGATTAAACATTTTCATTTCGCATTTTTCATTAACAGCGCTAAGTCCGTCCTCATCAAACTCGTGGCAAGTGTATTTTAGAATTGGGTCTTGATTGTAAGCTCTTAAAAATTGAGAGAGCTGCTTTGGATCAGAGTAGTCTGGTAAATCGGTCTGTCGCGGAGAAGGGGGCGCAACATTAGTTTCATTTTGGTAATCGGCAAGTCCATTTTCTTCATCAAAATAGTCGCCCACCAAAACGACTGCGGTTGCACCGTTTTCCTTCTTGAAATTATCTAATTCAGAATTCAGTTTTTCAGTTAATCCTTTTTCCAACTTTTGAATTGCGTCAGAACCAATGTTCGATATAGATTCATCTACAATTTTTGCAACAACCCCGTTATCATAAAAAACAATACAACTTAGCTCTATAATTAGATCTCCAGTATTTTTATTCACGAAAGGAAAAATATTCTTTGTTTCTCCGTCAGCTATAACGTACTGCTCTCTTCCTCGGAAAACAGCTTTAAATATTCTCGGTTGGTCTGAGTTGCCATTTTCTCCAATTTCTCCGGCTCTATATTTTATTGCTTCTATTTTTTGTTTTACATCGTCGATCTCCTGGCGAATTCCATCATCATCTCCAAGCTTTTTAATCTCGTTTAATGCAAGGGCAAAAAATCTATCCTTATTGTAAGGGTCTAATTTTTTGCTATTAATTATATCGGCAATAAAATCAATTTTTGATTTATTCATCAGTCAATGATATTGAGTTTTCTTGTTTATAGTATACATCCATTGCAATATCGATTCCGTCTTTCTCCCAAATGTCAAGTATAGAATTAATGGATAAGTAATTGGCAACAAGGGCTAAAAAACGACCTTTCAACTTCAAATACATTTCATTATTCTCACCCTTGACCATCTTTAGGTAATTGAGTTTCCCGCCAATTACATTTGCCATATCTGGTTTGCCCCTCACAGGTGTTGTCTTGCCGGCAAGGTAGGAAGGTATAAAATAGCTGTAAGCTCTATCGTAGCCATACCTTTCCCAATTATATAACCACATGCGCAGTTGCTTGATGTAATTCTGAGACACGTTAACAGTCTTATTTACTATTAGCCCTGTCACTTCCTGCCGATACGCAGCTTGCTGCAATCTTACTTTGGATTCTTTTATGTGAAACCCTTGCTCTGCTATTATTCTTCTCAATTCTTTGATAAACTCGCCGTCATCTTTAAATATATTATGCTGAGAAGAAAATGTAATGTCGTCCGCGTAGCGGGAATATTTGAGCCCAAAGCGCTTTGCCACACCAGTTAAAAGGTAATCAAGACGTTGGCATACAATGTTAGTTATGACAGGAGAAGTTGCAGCTCCTTGTGGTAAAACGTTTCTTTTTACGATTTGCCAGTTCCCATCCTTATCCATTCTTTCTACATCCATTGAAGTGCAGGCAAGAGATGCAATAATGTTGGCAATAAGAAGACGGGAATAAACCTTATCTTTTAAAAATGCTGCACGCTTTTCTGAGCTCTCTTTCATCTGCGCAAAAATTGTTTCTCTTGTTTGTCCGGGTAAGAGACGCGCGCCTTCAATGAGCATTTTTAAAAGTTCGAGATTGTGCTGCTTTTGCTCCTCCTTAGTTACTATTTTGGGTGGTGTTTTATCCACTAGATTGAAAGGTGCTAATTGCAAGCATTTCCATATCCTTGCCTGGTCTATACTTGGAAAGAAATCTTTCAGGTCAATATTATAGACGTAATTGCGGCCAACATGCATTTTGGCATTGTCAACAATTGATTTACCTTGAACAAAACCTTTTGCTGCATCATGTGGTGTAAATACACATTGAAGTATTAGGTTTAGGCAACGCTGAATTACAGAAAGCCCCTTCACAGGTGAATGAATTGTTCTTATCCCACCGGACTTCTTTTTTATTTCAAACTTTTTATAGCGTCTCCCGGACACTTTGGGATTGGCATAATAAGTTATTTGCTTGAGTTCGAACGGGTGAGACTTTTCTCCTACAACAATGTTCTTTGCGTAATTAAGCAAGTCTACAAAGTCTTCTTTGCCGGACATTTCAGCAAACTTCGCATTAATATGGACTATATGTTCTGGTGTTAGTTGCATAGTATTTAATCAGTTTGTGAATGTCCGTTCCGTATTCTTTGTGTATGAAACATATCTAATCTAAGAAGTCTAGAAATATAAACGTTAATAGCAATAAAGAACTAATAACTAATAATGTCTAGTAGTATCGACTTCAATAGCGGCATAGCTAAAGTGTCAAGGAATTACACCTAGGACATTTCGCCTGGGAGCAAGCTCCCAGGCTATCTGCCGATCTGTTACCGGATAAAATCCGATAACCAGCAGACACAAATCAATATTGTGGAACGGACATTCAAAGAACTGAGTGCAAAGCAAACAACAAACTGTGCGGTCTTACTGCACAATAATAATAAAAAATGTGTTTCTTTGTTGTCATTACACCCTTAAAAAGATGGCGACCACAAAGAATCCGTTAATACGGTACAAAATACTCGATAAATGCTTCAGAAATCCATACAAACGGTATTTCATTGATGACCTTATAGAAGCGTGTAACGTTGTATTGATGGAAATGGCTCCCGAGAGTAAAGGTATTAGCAGGCGTCAAATTTTAGATGATATTGCATTTATGGAGAGCGGTGAAGGTTGGGGAATTGATCTAGTTCGGCACCGGGATGGTAAGAAAGTGTATTATCGATATGAAGACCCAAAATATTCGATAAATAATATGCCTCTTAATGATCTGGAGGTTAATCAGCTTGAGAGTGCTATGCAAATACTTGGCCAATTTCAGGGAATGCCTCAATTTGAATGGGTAAACGAAATGCTCCCAAAGCTTCGTCAAGGAATACCAAGCAACAACCAAAAGCAAATAATCAGTTTCGATTCAAACCAATACCTAAAAGGAATAGAAAATTTGCCGATTCTTTACAACGCAATTGTGTCGCAAAATGTGTTAGATATTATATATCAGGATTTCAAATCGGAGACTCCATACCATATTGTTGTACATCCATATTATTTGAAGCAGTATAACAATCGGTGGTTTTTATTTGGGATGAACGATGAAAATAAGAACACCCATTGGAACCTTGCATTAGATAGAATAAAGCACATAGAACCTGCACCAGGAAAATACAAAGCTGACAAAACTAACTGGGAAGAGTATTTTGATGATGTTATTGGGGTAACCGTTCCTGAAGATGTACCGATTGAGGACGTTGTTCTCAGGTTCTCTGGCGACACAGGCAAGTATATTATTAATAAGCCATTGCATGGGTCGCAAAAAGCGAAGTGGTTGGATAAGTCTTTATTGGAAGTTACGATGAAGCTAAAATTCAACTATGAATTAGAGCGACTCATTTTGTCATATGCGGATTCGGTCAATATAATTGCTCCTGTTTCTTTAAAAAAATGCATCTTGAACAAACTAAAAAATGGCTTGATAAATAATGCTTAATTTAAATTAACATATTTTCAATGTTTTATCCATAAAAAATGACTGGGCCATACTCGGCTTGTAAACATTAATAGGGTTCTTTAGGATGCCAAACGTCAGCCTGTAAAGCAACGTCCTTTCATAGACGAAAAACTAAGCAAATTGTGCGTTACAGCAATATTTTTAGCCAGTACGCTTTATAAAAGCTTATCAATTCTGCTCGATTATTTCATGCGACTCTACCGGGATCAACGACACTTAGTATGAAGTTTTAGGTAACTCACTTCTTGTGTCTACGTCATATAGTTGGTCAATAATCGGCTGTAGATCACTGGATTTACCCATTTGTCCACAAGCAACATACTTTACATCGCTTTTTAGAGAGATCTTAGCCAGTCAGGTGGGAAGTTATCTACTTCAATCACGGGAATTCTCTAATTCAAATTCAAATGGGGGCTTTGAAAAGAATTCTACTGAAAGTGCCAAAATCATCCATTATTTTCTGGCTTTTGCAAATCTTTTAAAATCAACTCGTTCGCAATTGGTATGTCAGCCGGCGCAAGATTCCAGTTAACCAAATCTTTTACATTTATCCACTCTATTAAATCATGATCTGTTAAATTGAAATTCGCCTCTATAAAATTACATTTATATGAAATAAGTTCAACTGTAAAAGTTTCATATTTATGCATATTGGTGGCGAAAATGCCATATACATCCACTTTCATCCCAAGCTCCTCATTAAGTTCTCTATTAAGCGATTCCTCATACCGTTCGCCTTTCTCAACCTTACCGCCAGGAAATTCCCAATAACCACCTAGTGATTTATCAGATTTTCTTCTGCAAATCAAGACCTTGTCTTCTTTGAAAATAATGCCGCAAACAACCTTAATTGTATCCATGACAATTTCGATGATACTCCATGTTTGATTTGTTTAATTTATGTTTGGGATGAATTCTCAAGGAACCTACCTCAGAACCAACTAAATCCAAATTGTCCAGTATTGCAAAACACCCCTTGTCAAACATTACGTGATGATTCGGGCAAAGGCAAATCAAATTATCAGTATTATCATCACCATTATGTGGTTTCCCTAAGGGCCTTATGTGAGCGCCCTCCGAATACTTCCCATTCTTTGTTTTTATTGTAGTGCCGCAAACTTGACATTCATAATTGTATAGCTCTTTGATTTGGTGTGCAATTTTAGTGTCTCTAATAATTCTGAGTACGGTACCTTCTTTTCTATTCTATTCTTTTCTTTCTTTTCATATGAAAGTTCAATTTCTTCAGGAGTCTTCCTCTTTCTATTTTGTCCACAATATTCCAATCGAAATCTACAGATTCTAAAACCACTTTTCCCTTTTTCTTCCCATGCATCTACTACACTGTAAAGACCTGCGTAAGTGTATCCGCTATCAGGTGAAAAATCAGACTTATGATTAAATCCCCGAATTACCCTAACAGGCAATCCTTCGTTCATACTTTTTAATAAACCTGCATTTCCTCTATTTTCCCAAGTTTGATTTTCAACTTGTTTTCCAGTCCTGGGGTCATTCCCACCAGCTCCGGTGTAAATTATTTCATCTCCTGAATCAAAGTCGTCTTCATACCCCCCAGAAAGAACAATAGCCGCTGCTCCTTCGCTTCCATTTCCGTCAATACCAGCCCCCCAATTCCTATGAAAACTTGAAGGCATCATCTCTTTTCTTCCTTCGAACCATTGCCCTTCTTCGATTCCAGATATTTCGCCAAAAATAATTGGTCTACTCATAATGATATTAATTTAATTGTATTCAATTGTTAATGATAAAAAAGTTAAACAACAGAGAGCTGCTAGTAAGATACTTGTTATTTGCAAAGTTAACATAACGGGTTTAAGATTTTAGACTGTAGGGATACCTCCCTCCTATAAGAATTAACACGTCCTTTTATTTAAATGTTATCTAATCGCCTGTTTTATCCAAAAGTATAGACTAAAAATTTTCAAAATAGATGTCCGCTAAAGCAAGTAGTACCAAGATAAATTACAATGAAAATTATCATATAAATAAACTAGATACTTTGTCTTACTCTTCCATTAAAAGCAATAATAATTATCCTGCAATTCAAACCAGCATTGAATAGTCACAGGATGCGAGGATCTCATTACTAACCACCCTTCTGTATTAATCTATACAGTTGTATGTAACTTGTATTTTATCTTCTGCATCTTTGCTGAGTATGTAATTAATAACAGTGTAGGCCATGTTATTCGAATCAACTACTATACTTATTGCATCTATTCCGTGATTATATAAAAATGTCAATTTGCTGATGTCACTCACCAGATTTACATCATTTGAAATAAATTTAAATCGCACACCGATAAATTTTTCTCGAAGCTTGTGAATCGTGAGAAGGATTGTTGCAAACCCCTCTGTTTCGAATCCCCCAATTGTAGAACTATCACAAACACGTTCTGAGAAAATAATATCTCTTTTGTAGCAGTATCGGTATAATTCATTCCTCACTTGGCTAATATCACGACCACCCGGGTATGTTTTCACATATACCAACGGAATCTTCCCATTAGACTCATGTATAGATTCATAAACGTATGCCAACTTACAATCTTGTTCATATTTGCCCTGCGAGTCTAAAATCACAGAAAATTCATCTGGAGCATTAATGTCACTTAGGCACGCAGATACCACTATTCCAAATTCATTTAGCAGTTCTGTTAATGTACTGTCTACTTCTTCGAAATAAAATTGACTTATGCTTTCAAGGCTTGCAACAAAACCCGGAAAAATAACGAGATCTATATTTTGGTGATATTTCAGAACATATTCCATCAAATCTCTGTATCTCGATAATTCAAAAGTGTCTATAATCTCAAGATCATTTAATTCCGCATAATTCCGCATTTCACTAAACTGCATTTCCAAGTAATAGTAATCGTTTAGGTATGGATGATCCAGTACTATCTGAATTGCTCTATATTTTTTTATCCCTTTCTGGTTAAACGTCAGTTTGCGAGGTGAAATAATTTGTATTAAAATACACTCCACACACGCCCCAACATCTCGATGACCTACAGTTGTGGGCAGGTTCTCAACCGAGTCTTGCTCTATGGTAGTAAAATTGATGCGATCGAAATCTATTAGCTGACGAATCGAATTATGTATTGATTTATAAGGATGTTTAGTACTTCCATCATGGAAATGTAACATAAACAAATCATCAATGTTGTCTTTTTCTTCACCAATAATTCGCAATACATCTTCACCCAATATGTTATGTGTACTTTCGTCAAACGACAATCTGATATCGCCCACTGAGCATGCATATTTAATGTGGTGTTTTATTATATTCATCTGTTTAATACCGGAGATAGGAACATTATCCCAACCCAATAAATTGTTCCTTACGTAAAGCATTGTATCATTTCTCATATACCCATTTATATATTTATATTACAATTGCAAAGCCGCATTCTTGGCATCAATTTGTCGTACCATACAGCTGGTTGCTTCATAACGACTCGCAGCTAATAATTTTTTTATATTACGCTATCAATTCATCATTAATGCAAACCATTCTAATAATAGGTAATTTTATTGAAAGAGGCAAGTAAAATGCCATACTGATTCTAAATTCTAATACATATTTGAATTAGCATACTGGAATATAACTTGACGAAAGAAATCGGATTCACTAACACCGGCTTTCAATATAATATTCTCCAATACCTTTTTCTCATTCTCATCAATCCGAAATCTAACGTACTGATCTTTCTTACTTTTTTATCGTTTTTCTTTAATAATAGTATATTATTAAAGAATGTAAACATAATTTATAAATCTAATGGGCTTGGGTTTACTTTTTGGATTCCATGTATATATTTATTCAAAAGCAATAAATTATGGAATACATTTATCACGTGATGTTGGACACTACACCAATGTCGAAAAAGCCCAAGAGATGGGAAACTAAAATAATAAGTAACAGGCTAACCCTATATACCGGCCTTACCGAAACGGAAATGATCAGGTATAGCCAACAACCCTATAGCTATACCTTCGTACCTGCCGAAATAAAGGGTAATCGTTGTAATGCCAACTGGGCAAAGCAAAATCTATTTGCCCTGGATTTCGATCGCGGCATTACGCCACAAGCGGTAATAGATCGTTTTAACGAGTTCGGGATTACACCCAACATTATCTACTATACTTTCAGAGACACGCCTGAACATAGAAAATTCAGAGTACTTATATTGGTAGATAGGGTTATTACCGACTGCAAAGAAGCAGAATATTACAGAAAGGGTTTAATTTCTGTTTTCCCGGAAGCAGATAAATCATGCAAAGACGCTGCAAGGATGTTCTTCGGGGGTATTAGAAGCGAAAAGCTCTCCTCCCCTCCTACAGAGTTAACAAAGCTCTCCGAGCTAATTAATATTAAAACAATAACTAATGATAAAGGAAGAACCAGAAATTTGGAGAAAAACAGTAATTTCTATAATTATAATAGAAATACACAAATTTCTCCAAAAAATGAAAATAATCAATATTCATTCTCTGAACCCCAGAAAAGAGTATACCTGGACACAGTCAAACAAAATAAGTTCCCCTTCGAAAAATGCCTTTCAAATGTGAAAATATTACAAGATTTTCATAACGGGGTACAGCTACCTCACCCTCAGTTGTTTGGTTTGGCTACCAGCTTTATCTCAATTCGGGGTGGGGAAAAGTACATGAATCAGACTATGAAATTTCATAATGAGAATGGAAAAACCAACTATAATGATGATAAATTCAGCATAATTAAATTGGTGAAGTACTATGATTACTTCCCACAAAGGCTAAGTTCCTATTCGCCATACGAAGATGATCACCAATACACCGACCTTATAGATGCCGGTAAGGCTACAAGGGGTTTCGTGGAACAATTGGAAGTTCCCTGCAAAATCACCCTGGTTGAAGCGCAGGATAAATTTGAACAGGAATACGCCAAAGCGCTCGCTCAAAACGATACAAACATATACATATTCGTAATGCCAACCGGGCTCGGAAAAACCGAAAAAATAAAGGATGCCACAGGTGTTACCATTTGCTGTGCAACTCATAGGCTAAAAGACCAGCTAAGTGAGCGTATGAGCATTGACCATTTTGTGGTGCCAGAACTCCCAATATTCGAAAGCAATGAAGTAAACTCCAGAATCGAGTATCACTACCAATTGGGGCTAAACGACTATGTATACCAAATACTAAAAGAAGTGGCGTTTGATTTTGGACACAAATACACCGTTAATGACCCGAATAATGCAAAAGCGTATTTAAACCTCGTAAACGAGTCCTATAACGCAGAAAAAACTGTGTTAACCACCCACATCCGAGGAACATTTGACCAACACCTGCATGACACCATTATATTCGATGAAGATCCAATCAAGGACTTGCTATCGTTGGGGCAATTCAAGCTATCCAACCTGATCAGCCTGGAGCATTATACTCGACAAAAAGATGCAATATCGAAGCTCATCGATTATTTAAGGCAATGTGAGCCGGGAAAAATTGCTCCAGCTAAGGATTTCGGATTTGATAAGGCTGAACTTGCACAAACAGTATCAATAGTCAAGCCGGATGGCAATGTTCTTCAATTTTTTAACGCAAAATGGTTACTGAAAGACAAAAAGAACCCAGATGTGATTTATTATATGATTGAACGACAGTTACCAACGGATAAGAAAATAATGATCATGTCGGCTACGGCTCATGTCAACATTTACAAGTCATTGTATGGTGATAGAGTTAAAGTTATTGATCTGTCTTTAGTGGAAAACCAGGGTGAAGTAATTCAACATTCCAAGAAATCATTCAGCCGTTCATCAATGGCATATACCGACATGTCAAAGGTCGAAGCAATGATAGGTGATAAAAAGGTGATCACTTTCATGAAATTTAAGTCGAAGATCATCAACGCACACCATTTCATTCATTTTGGCAACTGCGAGGGATATGATGATTTAAAAGGCCAGGATCTGGTGGTACTGGGAACACCACACAAAAATGAAAATCAATACCTGCTGTACGCCAGAGCCATAGGTATTGATGTGAACGCATTAGATACTGGTATGGCCGAACAAAAGATCGATTGGAAGGGGTTCAGGTTCCAATTTATGTGTTACAACAATGAACAGCTACGTGACATACAATTAGGTTTAATTGAAGCTGATCTCATCCAGGCAGTTGGGAGAGCAAGAACGCTCAGGACGGACGCAACGGTTATGGTTCTTTCGAATTTACCACTAACGATTGCTGACAAAATAATCTTTGAGTAAGCGCCCTAACATTTGCTGCTGATGATGTTTTGATAGCACTGTACAATACTGCCAAATTGCACGAGAATTTCACTAACGTGTCTTCGGGTAGTGTTCGTCAATCATAAATACTTCAAAAGAATATTCCTACAACTATAAAGCTATCAAGCCGGCAGCAATGTCGGCTTTCTTTTTATGCCTGTACTCAGCACCATGTGAGGATAAGCATAGAAAGTGTAATACACCTGAGAAGTTTATCTGTATGGCAATGTGTTGATGAACGGGGTAACAGATCCTTATTCAGTCCATTGTGCTACAGCATGTACTTCACCAGTACAACCAGTCTATCCATACTGGGCACAGGCAGGCTATTAAACTGCACTGTAGTAGCTGTAAACCAATATCCTTCGTTGCAGCGTATATGGCTTCCCAGGTTGCTTCACGTGATTCATAAAAGGTTACTGCTTCACCATCTATTGATACGTTATAACCCCTCTCTGTTTTCTCAAATTGCACATCCAGTACTGGCATGTAGTAAAGATAGGTATAGCAAGCTGAAAATCTTCGGTGCACTCAATAGTCACTACTGGGTACAGGCAATCAGAGTCGAAGTAAAATGAGATGATACACCCACTACATTATCCTTACCAGATGAGTGATCTTGAGTAGTTGCCTGAACCAGGTTGAGAAAGCACACAGGCACAGGTAAAAATCATGATCTTTAATGCTATTTCGAGGCAGCCAAGAGTATATACCGATTATGATGTAGCAGCCAAAACAATGGTCGTTTATCAGCATATATATACCAACTACCCGGGCGGAGATCAACCGAAAGCGTATGCATGACGACACCGAGAATTGTGACCATACAATTGGAGTGGTTAAAACCACCGCATTACCCGCCAGTATTGAAACACAGGCGATAGATTGGCAATTAATAACCCGAAAGATATTTGATACCCGTTCAAGGGCACTGTAACAATATCTGGGTTATTCAGGCGCTGCAATGACCTCGAAGCCCGACATCTCGTAGTATTTATTCCCGCAGAAGATAGTACCCTTATTGAAACCTTCCACATAAACGTCATCTTCCATCGTGTTTTCGATGGTGAGCAATTTGGCCACCATGCGGTTAGTTTGTTCGTTTGACACCTGTATTCTTTTGTTCATGATGGGTGAAGGTTCTCGCGCCATAACCGTCTTAATAGAGCAGGAGTAATTGACGTTATGCACCATTCTTACCAGTTCATCTTTCTTTACAGTAACACTTGGCGTAGGTGTATCTGGGTTGTAATGGCGTTCAAGTACGGTAACCATCATGTGTGTAAATATCTTCTGTAACTGCTGTTCATTTACCACCGAGCGTTTTTTCGGTTGCATAGTTTGTATTTCATATACAAAGTTGCGAAGAAGAAATTGAATGGGTGGCCTGGGGGTATCCCCTACCATAGGAGAGGGACGGCGGTACCTATTAAGGGTATCTAACCTGTAAAACAAGCCAAACTATTTAGGGAATAGGGAACATGAAAAAAAATTTCTGGCCAGGAAAATGTTGGAATATTGGAACTTGTTAACGGCAAATGCATTGTTATACGTTAATAGCCTTTATCTAAACTAAAGTATACAATATATTTTTAAAAAAGAAGCCTTCTGTTGAAATTGGGCTATGTGAATTGTGCCAACCCTAATTTAAATTATGGCAACTATCTCTTTTGCATTCAGTTGGGTGAAGCAGTACCATATTAGTAGATAGATAAACATTTTTGGGTACACTTATCGTGCATTTGTAACCTAACAGATTATCGAGATATGACATTTTGAAAGTTGTCATTTACAGCAGAGTTTCAATCACTGTACAGGATTACATCGGCCCAACAAAAGAATTGAGGGAATACACCTAGAAGGTGGGCTTTGATATTATCGGTGTATTAGAAGAGAAATTATCGGGAGGAGAAAAAAACAAAGACCGACCGAAGCTAATGAAAATGATCAAATATGTACAGACCAACTAGGTCGATAATGCGTTGACTTGGGAGCTGCACGGGATCGGCTAGAACACAATTGAGGTATTAAAGACGATAAAGGTACTTAATCACAACTGCACCTCACTTTATACAAAAGATTAAAACATTGAAACACTCGACGACAAATACGTGCCAACACCGCTATCGTAGATCATGATCCAAATTCTAAAATCGTTGCTGGAGATGAAGAAAACAAGCATACACCAGCATATGAAATAAAGTTATTACAACTACTGTAAATCTGGAGGTAAGGTTGAGAGAAAAAAAGGTTTTCGGAACGGGGAGAAACAGTTACTAGCTGAGCATAAAGATGAGGTTGAGATATTGAAGAAAGGATATTATCCTCGGTCGAAATAATGAAACATAATGGAAACAGTATTGGAACGGTTCAAAAATAAAAAATGTACACATCATGAATCCTAATGGATATCACGCGAGAAAGACATCGCCCCGAAAAAATCATACCCATGCATTGGATCATAATAATCAATTTGCTTAAGAGAATTAGGATATTCTACGAACGATTGAGGAGTGGGGCTCACAGTAGGAATAAAGAAAAAACATCTACATTTTGTGCATAAAAGATAACTTAAATAGACCCAGAGTTATGAGAGGATTTTTTGTAACAGCCATTTTTGTATTTGTAGTTCAAAAACACAATTTTTATTACTTTGTGTGGCAAGCCCGCACAGGTTATGTGTTGCTTTGCATATCGATTGCAAAGACAAAACATTAAATAGATTATAATACGCATGAGCGAATTTAGCAAAATTCTCCAAGCCAAAGGCTTTGACACCCACACCCAAAAAGCACTGTGGGAATATGGTTTAAACGACGATGAATTCTATTCATTAAAAGAAAGTCTTTCGGAAACGCATAGTCTAACACATGTCGATCCCCGGGATTGCGCACTATACTATGCAGAATGGTGGAGGCGACTGTACGAGAGCGGGTCACCTTCAAAAAAACAGGTATTCGATTCCGTATTCAAGGGTAAACTCTTCAATGAAAATGATTTTTATGAAACCGCCAAAAGGGGAGCACGATTGCTTGGCATAAAGTGGATAAAGCACCAAAGGACATGGTATTTAAGAACGTTATTGTTGCAGGGGGGGCTACCAATCACTCACATCACACAAAACTCTGGTTCCTATAAAAGATTTCTGCTGCGCATTCTGGACCTGAACCCTAGCAGCATAGCCGATTTTGCGTTTGACTCTAGTATCACGTGTATTCTGCCTAGAACGTGCCAAAACGATGATATTTACGAGTGTTGCCTAGAAATAGTAAGGTCTATAATTGACGAGGATAAACAGATAGTTAACGAGAACAGAAAACTTGTTGAAATACTTGACGGCAACCAAGCGCTACAGGATATAGGAAACGAGCTAAGGGTCAGAAAGCAAACGATCCAGCAAAGGCGGAAAAGTAAAGTTAAGTGCACATGGATGCTGAATCCGGAAAAGAAGAGGATACGCCTTTACCTGGGCATACCGGAGGACATTGATCGGAAAGTTTTTTGTAACCTGTTCCTGGATAATAGGGACGTGATCCCAGACTATGAATACAAGCTATTTGTAAATGACGACCTAGTATGCAAGTTCAAGAAAAAGGCCAATGAAGACTACCGAACGATATGGCTAAATCAATCGGATATACAATGGGACGGAAGAGAACATTTGCCGGAAATATACCTGATCGATGCGCAGGGTGAGAAAAAAAGTCGCTGGCATCTTATCACTCATTTGCCGAGCCTTACAGAACCAAGCTTATGGACCAAATACTCGGACGTGGAATGGGTGCTGGAAAAAGGCACACATACTAGTCAAAAGGATGCGAACATACTGTCGCCTGTAGGGTTCAACGTGCAACCACTCATAGACGCTACTTCTATAACCATTTGCAATCAGGAATTAACCTGGACTGCATTTGAAGGTTCCATAACGTTTACAAACGGTAACGAAATATGCAACTTCCAAACTGACTGCCCAAAGATAGATTGGTATATAGACGAAGACAGACCGGCTTGGGTAAAGACAGCAAACTACCCGATTGTAAGAGGGAAACCCAAGGTGTATGTTTACAATCCGGAAGGCGACTTGATACATAATGCCACATTGCATTGGAAGCAAAAAAACGGGGCAATTTGGAATAATTGGAGCGCCGGGGCACTGCCTCCCGGACTGATAGAAATAAAAATTGTGGTCGGGCAGATCATTGAGTTTGATCGAATTTTCAATATTTCCGGTTTCAACCTGTTGAAGTCATCTACAGATATTCATCAGGCAGAGATAGAATTAAATCAAAACCAGTTTCACGTGCAAGTCTCAGAGGATGATTTCGTGCAGATCACGAAGCTCAACTCAGATAGATTCCAGGCGCAATTGAAGAACAATTATTGCGTCCCGAAATCATTGCAGATCAGCCTGCGGTATGGTAACCAGGCTTCATCTTTAAGGTGCGAAATGTTTCCTCCGTTCAATGGAGTAGCGATTCTGGACAAAGATGGCAAAATGATTCCTGAGGAGCATTGTTTCGAGATCGGCAACCTAAACGGCTACCGACTTATGTCAAATAGCAGGAGCACCGTGGTAAATATTTACAACAGCAGCCGTCCTTCCATCATTGTAACCAAATCGCTAAATGACACCTATGCCGCACTCCGTGAGTTTGAAGATAAAATACAGCAACTTGCCAGCTTGTCGGATCCCATCCGCAATAATACTGAAATAGTCTTCGAGCTTTGTGATAACTCCTTCGCTAATCAAAAGAAGCTAAAAGAATATCGCTTCAAAAAATATGGTAACCATATCAATTGGAGTCTTGACGAAGGCTGCAAAGTTGTGATAAAGACAGACTCGCAAGAGCAAGTGGACCTCTACGCGATACCGGTAGACGGTTCTTTAAAAGATCTGGCGTTATACGACCTGGTGTACGATGGAGAAAGCTACAAATTCAGAGACGGGATCAACTTTGAGAACTTTGTCGTCTTTTCATCAAGAGAAGGCAACGCCAGTGTCCAGCCGGCCGTTATCTGTGCAACTCCGATAGTTGAAGTGGAAAATGAAAATGTAGATGCCGTAGCCGATGTAAATTACAAACAACAACTGCTAGAAGGCGAGCACCAAAGTGAGGTATGGCAAAAATTTCTGTATTACTACAAAATATGCACACAGAATAACCTGCCATATTCAACGTTTGAGGTACTCAAAACAATGGCCGGTTCATCTGAGATAGCCGCTAAAGCCTACGTCCTTTTAACCTGTCATGATGAGAACAGCGAATTTGTTGAACAACATTATAAGACCATGGAAGATGACATTGGCTTTGCGTTTCACTGGATAAACAAACAGGACTGGGGTCGGGCAATGGAGTGGATAGGGTGCTTCGGCGAACACAAGTTAAGGGATTTCGTAATGGAAGCGATCAAAGATCATTTCAAGCATCTGCGTCCGTATAGCGGTTTCGAACAAACGTCAAATTTTATTTTGCAAGATGCGCGGCCTCCACTGTATAACGATTTCCATCTAAATACAAAAATATACAACGTTAGAATGTCGATGGGGGCGAGAGTATTAAACGAGCTGCCCGAAAAGTGCCCGAAGATACTGGAGCAGTTCAAATACATCCTTAAGGTTACGAAAGAGAACTCTAAAGTAAAGATATTGCTCAAATCTCCACTTGCAATTGCACTGTCCATAACAGGAATCGACAATGAAATGTGGAAGGAAAATGGCGAAGATATCCGCCGGTATGTAAAATACGCACAGCTACTCAATCCCGAATGGTACAGTGAAGCGATCAACTACTCCTTATCTAAACTAAACGCCTAGAATTAAATGAACTTTAAGAACTTTTATACCAAAACTAACAATCGTCTACAAGATTCGATCCTGTCGCTCTGGGCAACGGGCGACGATGAAATGCAGCAGTATTTTTCTGCTATTCTGAAGAAAGAAGAACTTATGGCTACTCCTGTTTTTCAAAACACATTTCCATGGGAGCCATCAAAATATAGTTTTGAGCAGATGAATTCAATATTTGACGAGGTATTTATAAATTCCCTCGATCAAATCAATAATGCTGAATACCGGTTTCCAAAGAACCGTCATCCTTACAAGCATCAGGTTGAAAGTTGGGAAACCTTGCTCAAGACACCAACAAGATCGATTGCCGTGACTACGGGAACAGGTTCTGGAAAGACGGAATGTTTTATGCTTCCCGTTTTATATGACCTTTTTAAAAACTGCAGGAACTCGCACGGTATCAATGCAATATTTCTTTACCCACTGAACGCTCTGATAGGTAGCCAGAGAAAAAGGATTGATGCCTGGTGTAGAGCTTTGAGTGGGTTAAACTATGCGGTGTATAACGGCAATACATTCGAAGGAGATAGGCAGATAAAAGAAAAAGATGCACGGAAAGCGCTACCCCAACTTATAACGCGAAAGCAAATTCGCGAAACACCCCCACAGATATTATTTACCAATCCTTCGATGCTTGAATATATACTGGTGCGAAATAAGGATGTGGAATTGCTAAAAAAATCAAAAGGCAAGCTTCGGTGGATTTTATTAGATGAAGCGCATACGTTAACCGGTTCCGCAGCAGCAGAAATGGCCTTATTGATAAGGAGAGTGATCGATGCTTTCAAAGTTGACAAAAGTCAATTACGGTTTGCTATTACGTCTGCTACAGTTGGTTCAGATAACGATGCGCAATTGAGGAACTTCATGGCGAACCTGTGTGGTATCCCGGAGGATCAGATAACGGTAATTAAAGGGAAGCGTGTGCTGCCTGAACTTCCCAAGGCCACAATTTCCGCGTGCGATTTGGCGGATATTAGAAATAGCGACACGCCTGAACAATTTGCCACAGTGCAAAAACTAAGGAGTGATCTAATTGGCCCGCCGGCACTGACGTTGACAGATATTGGGAAGCGTTTCAACACGAATACCGCTGAAGAACAACTCGAGGTTGTTGACCGATTGAGTGAGCGCAAGATAGGAGGGCAATCAATACTTCCGGTTCGCGGACATTTTTTTGCGCGTGGTATTGGAGGAGTGTATGCTTGTGCTAACCCGCACTGCGACGAACACAAGGACTTTAGACCCGCTACCGCGCTGGGTACATACACCACTGTTGCAGGGATATTGTGTAAGTGCGGGTCACCCTTACTGGAGTTGGTTGCATGTCGCTCTTGTGGGAATCAACTGATAGAAGGCGAGAAAAAGATTGGAAAAAATGGAGACGAGTTTCTTGGGTTGACCACGGCGGTGACGCAAGACGCATTCACCATCGACAAGGAGGATGAGGAAGACGAGGACGGATCCATTTTGAAAATAGGCAATAAATGCTTTTTCACGAGGCGAAGTGCCCATGCGAAATTTATTAACGATAGTAGACTGATACCGTTTTCACTAACAGCAGAAGGGAAGATCATCAAGGGTGAAACATTCGTTGAAGCGACAGATGCAATTTGTCCGCACTGTGGTGAGCCTTTGGCCAACCCAATGCACTTCCGCATATCTGCTTCATTCGTTAATCGTATCCTGTCTGATATCATTCTCGAGGAGACTCCCGAGTCTGACACTCAAACGGAAGAGACATTATGGCGAGGACATAAGTATATTTCGTTTACAGACAGCCGGCAGGGCACTGCAAAAATCGCTGCATTAATTAACCAGGACTCGGAAGCGACTTGGATACGTTCTCAGATATTTCATAAGCTTTGCGAGACGAGAAATGAGCGGAAGACACAAAATCCGCAAATTGCTGAGGAAGATGTTTTGCAAATGATC
>JACCEA011295447.1_pt1 | contig 40467 bp, 38 predicted proteins | sample 7449851 | NCBI WGS metagenome assembly JACCEA01 (sample SAMN15323453, study PRJNA562643) | freshwater metagenome | isolation source: river surface water | place: USA:Blue River Watershed | collected 2017-08-18 | reverse complement strand
TTTCCGTATTTGCAGCCCTAATAGCTATCATCGCATTGAGCTTAAAGACGGTGTAACTGCTTGGACTCTGTTTATGCCCGGTCCTCAAAAACGTGACTGGGGATTTCTAGTTAATAATAAATGGATTCACAACGAACAATATCTCAAGGAAAGATATGAACAAGCTCATAATTAATGATGAAAAACTAAAAGGCCTAGTTGCTAATATTTGTAGAGATATTAGCAACAGTGACTGGCGGCCCGATTACGTAGTGGGATTAACCCGTGGAGGGTTAGTCCCTGCTGTTATGATCAGCCATTACTTTAGAGTTCCTTGTGAAACTCTTAAAGTAAGTCTACGAGACGGAGGAGAATGCGAAAGCAATCTATGGATGCCTGAAGATGCTGTTGGCTACGAGGATGAACGAAAGAACATACTTATTGTAGACGATATCAACGACAGTGGCGCTACCGTCAATTGGATAATCAACGACTGGTCGGAAAATTGTCAGCCAGACAACGAACTTTGGAAGGATGATGTTTGGAATGTTAATGTTAGATTTGCTATGGTTGTTGACAATCTTGCTAGCAATGCACTAGTTAAGATGGATTATACTGGTATGGAAATTAACAAAGCCGAAAATAATGTTTGGGTAGACTTTCCTTGGGAAGATTGGTGGGCTAAATGATAGATCAACAAGTTAAAGTACATTGTACAGATGCTGGAAAAGATTTTGATATGCACGTTCTAGGTTATAAGCCTAAGGCATTTTTAGAAGTTGCATTCCAAACTCTTAAAATTAGAATGGTTTACAAAGAAAACACTAAAGCATTTGTCGGAAGTCTAGGCGGACGTGAATTTGTTATTCGAGAATCTGCATTGCCTCAGCAACCACAGGAGTTTAAAAGATGAAAGATACTCACAAAGCATTTCCTTCAGAAGCAGAATTCATTGACGACTCTACGGCACCGTGGACTGATCTTGTAGAAGAAGATTATCACGTTAAAGTTTTTCAAGATAAGTATCCAGTTACTGAAGGTCATTTGCTGTTTGTACCTAAATATAATACCGTAGCTGTACTCACTGATTGTTTTGAGTCAGCAGTTAAAGACGGAATTCAAAGAGTAAAGAACGGAGAGTGGGATGGATTTAATGTTGGGTTTAATTACGGAAAAGCAGCAGGTCAAACAGTACCTTGGCCGCACGTACATTTAATTCCCAGACGCAACGGAGATATGGAAGATCCGACTGGTGGCGTTAGACACGTTATTCCTGAAAAGGGAAATTATCGTAAATGGTAAAAATACATATTCCTTGGAATTCTAAAAACAATCGTTTATCTCAATGGAATGACATTTGTGCAGATATTGTTGAACACTTTGGATTGCCAGGCGATAGATATGTAACAGAAGTAACTGAGGATTATATGGATTTTAACTTTCACGATGATCGAGACGGACTTATGTGTAAAATTTTAGTGAGCGAATACCTATGAAAAATATTCTACTTGTTGTTGGTCTATTTTTATGTGTATTGGTTGTTGCATTAGTAGGAACTGATCAACCGCAAGGTAGGGTCTACGACTGCGGTATGGCCGAATGGCATCCAGATATACCTACTGCCGTAAGAGAAGAATGCAGGCGTAGAAACTACGAAGAATGGAAAAGACAAAATGCAGGTAAGTACAGAACCTAAAAGCTGGACTCTAACAGTCGAAGAAGACGGTATTCTGCCATTACCTCAAGACTTGTTAGATGCAGCCGGTTGGAAGGAAGGTGATTGTCTGCATTGGATAGATAATCACGACGGATCTTGGAGTTTGGTCAAAGAAGACTTGACAACGTTTATTAATAATGGTATAATAAAGAATGAGCAAAATTAAAATCGCAGAGCTGTTTTACAGCATTCAAGGTGAAGGACGCTATATGGGCGTGCCTTCAGTTTTCTTACGTACATTTGGCTGTAACTTCAAGTGTGCAGGCTTTGGTATGCCCAAGGGCGAACTAAGTACTGAAGCATCAAAAGTAAATCCGCTTAACTATACAAAATACGAAGAACTGCCGTTGGTTAGTACTGGTTGCGATAGTTATGCTTCGTGGGATCCTAGATTTAAAGATCTTAGTCCAATGCTAACTAGTGATGCTATTGTAGAACGCATTATGGAAATTCTTCCGTTTAACGAATGGCAAGATGAGCATTTGGTAATTACAGGCGGTGAGCCACTGTTAGGTTGGCAACGTGCTTATCCAGACTTGCTTAATCATCCTAAGATGGCAAAGCTAAAAGAAATTACTTTTGAAACAAATGGCACTCAAAAACTAAGTCCAGAATTTAAAAACTGGCTTATTGAGTGGCAAATGCCGCACGTAGATTTTACTCCGGAAGTAACATTTAGTGTTAGTGCTAAACTAAGTTGTTCTGGTGAGGAACGTCACGAAGCAATTCGTCCAGACGTTGTTTGCGAATATCAAGAAGTCGGTTATACATATCTTAAGTTTGTTGTTGCTACTGAAGAAGATGCGGAGGAAGCAATTGAAACTGCGGACATTTATCGAGCAGAAGGCTTTACTGGTCCTGTTTATCTTATGCCTGTTGGTGGCGTTGAAAGTGTGTACACTCTCAATAACCGTCGTGTAGCAGAGCTAGCAATGAAAAACGGTCTTCGTTATTCAGATCGTTTACAAGTACCTTTGTTTAAGAATGAGTGGGGAACCTAATGTTACAAAAATACTTTAAGAAAATGCTTGGCCTTGACAAGCTAGAGGAATCAATTAAGAAAGCAGAAGAAGATCTTCGTCTTGCCAACGAGCGAGTTGCGGCCGCTGAAGAAGCGTCCAAAAAAGCTGAAGAAGCTGAAAAAGCCGCTCAAGAACAAGAAGAATTGGCTAAACTGACTCCAAAAGAACGTGCTACACGAAAGAAAGAACCGTGGGTAGGCGTATTAAATACTCACGTAAACCAAGATAACATTCGAAACGGTTTTTTTGAACTTGACTGGAATGAGTATTTTGTGTTAAAATTAAAACAAGAAGCTTATGGTGCAGACGGTGATAAAGACGAAGAAATTGTCGATCGCTGGTTCCGTGAGCTTTGTGCAAATGTAGTTGTCGATGGTGACTACGGTGGTCCTGTTAACACAGGTGTTATAGACATACAGAGCGTAAAGAAGAACAATCAATGACCTATATTTTAGTTGATACTGCGAATACTTTCTTTCGCGCACGACACGTTATCAACGGAGATGCTGATATCAAACTTGGTATGGCATTTCATATTACTTTGAATTCTATTAGAAAAGCGTGGCAGCAATTTAACGGCAGTCACGTTATCTTCTGTCTTGAAGGTCGCAGCTGGCGTAAGGATTACTATGCTCCTTACAAACGCAATCGATCAGATGCTCGTGCCGCACATACCGAAAAAGAAGCAGAAGAAGATAAACTGTTTTGGGAAGCATTTGATACGTTCAAAGAGTTTATCAAAGATAAAACTAATTGCACAGTAATGCAGCATCCTAACCTAGAAGCTGACGATTTAATTGCTGGCTGGATTCAAAGTCACCCAGATGATAATCACGTTATTATCTCAACTGACAGCGATTTTGCACAACTTATCGCTCCAAACGTTAAACAATATAACGGTGTAATGGAAACTACCATTACACACGAAGGTTACTTTGACGATAAGGGTAAACCTATCATTGACAAGAAAACGCAAGAACCTAAACCTGCACCCAACCCAGAATGGCTCTTGTTTGAAAAATGTATGCGTGGCGACACTAGTGATAACGTCTTTTCAGCATATCCTGGTGTACGCACAAAAGGTACTTCTAAGAAAGTAGGTCTTACAGAAGCATTCGAAGATCGTAAGACCAAGGGGTTCGCGTGGAACAATCTGATGCTCCAACGTTGGACTGATCACGAAGGCAAAGAACATCGTGTACTAGAAGACTATGAGCGCAATCGTCGTCTTATTGACCTAGCTCATCAGCCTGACGATATTAAAGAAATTATCGCTTCTACTATTGCAGAAGCAACTTCTGCAAATAAAAATGTCACACAAGTCGGTATTAGGTTAATAAAGTTTTGTAATACTTGGGATCTTAAAAAGATTTCTGAGCAAGCACAATCATATGCGGAGCCGTTGAATGCAAGATACAACAACAAGGAAACACAAAGTTTGTCCGTTTGAAAAGACCTGCGAGTCTAAAACGGAAAACTGCTGGGAGGGTAATATGACAGAGATACACGCTAAGCCAATCATTGACAACAAGTTCTGGATCGTCGAAGAGAATGGTGAAAAAATTGCTACGTTGAGAAAGAACGAAGATAACCGTTTTGTGATGAGTAACGAAACTGGTATCAAAATCTATGAGACTAAAGAAAGCCTAACTAAAGAGTTTGGCAAAGAATTCTTTACTGTTAAGATTGTTAAAGAAGCTGATAACTCCAACCCCAATGAAGTTCACGGTTATGCTACCAGTACAACTCCACACAATCCCTTATATGATGTAAAAAGAAAACTTCCTCTGTTTACAAAGAGCTCAGATTCAAAAAGTTTGTATTGTGCAGGATACTACACAATTAAATTTGACAAAGGATGGGTCAAGAGCTTTTGCCCTAAACTAATTACTTTACAACGATACGAGTACAAAGGTCCTTTTAAAACTGAACTTGAAATGCGACAGGTGCTAACTAATGTCTCAAAATAACATTCCAACTAATCTACCCAGCGTAGAAAAACTAATTCAACGTGTTGTATCAGCTGACAGAAGTCAGCAAAAAGAAATACGCATTACAATACAAGAAGCTAAAGACTTGGTTTCTGAATTAGCAATGTTAACTTCTAAAATGGGCAAGACTGTGCAGGAAATTCACAGTATGCTTGTCCAAATTAAAGAATCTACTACTCAAATCGACGTTAAGTTCGACGGCGGCACCTTTTAACGATGATAAATATATACGTGGTTAATTAGGAACAACGTATATATGAGTAGACCAAAACCAAAAATACTTTTAGAATATGCCAACAAGGAAACATTCAAAGTCGAACAAATTCTCGACAGTGAAGCCATATGGGCAGTTTTCTACAAGGGTCAGCCGTTTAATTTAAAAAGTGGCAGTCTGGTCGCTAGCTATCCCGGTCCTAAGTATAAGAAAGTCAGCTTTTCAAATCCGGGTCACGCCTACAATCTAGCAAAAAAATTGAATAAGTTGTTTAAGACATCAGACTTTGCCGTTTACAAACTGACCTCAGGCGAAGAGGTAAAATAATATGAATACCAAGGATGCCTATACAAAGGTATTCTTGCAGGCGGCAAACATAGACGCCGACGAAGACACAATCAAAAAATATTCAGCAGTATTTTGGTATAGCTTTAGAAATAAAGACCAAGGTGGCCTTAGATTGACAGAACAGGCCTTGGAATTTATCAACGAATATGCTAAAATAAAAACATACAAAATTGACTTTCCAAAGGAATTTTCTTTTACTCCACAAGTATTAGTTTGGTTAGACAATTTTATCGATTCACCTTACTTTATAACCAAAAAAAATATAACTGTGTTAAAAGAACGTGCTGCCTTTGAATTGTACTTGTTTTCCGGAGATATTAAGAAATTCGGACATAACAAAGCACTTGCCAGAAGACTGAATCAAAATTCCACTGTAGAATAAACTGACCATATAAATATTCAAGCTATGTTTAACCTAAACCCGTTATCTATTTTAAAAGAAAGAGAACTAAGAACTTTGCCGCCTCATTTTGCAAAAATTAAAATCAATGATGGCGAAATGTTCGATGGTAAAATTAGACAGTGGATTAAGGAAAAACTAAAAGGTCGTTTTTGTGTGGTTAGAACTCCTTCTGTTGATCAAAACGGAAATCTAAAATCTGCCACATTTGCAGCCTTTGAAGACCAAAAAGAGCTAACATACTTTATGCTAGCTTGCCCATTTTTAAGGAGAAATTAATGTCTGAAGAATTAGCCAGCGCAGTAGCAGAACAAGCTGCACAACAATCTACCGCTACACAGCAACCTCAGCCAGCACCCGCCGACCTAAACATCAGCGACTTGGCCGCATTAAAAAATATCATCGAAGTTGCTAGCCAACGTGGTGCATTTAAGGCAGTTGAACTAGAAGCAGTAGGTAGAACATTTAACAAACTGAATACATTCTTAGAATCAGTTGCCAAAAAGGAGGCTTAATATGCCAGTCTTAAAACACATAGGAAGAATTACTAAAACGGGAGCGAAAATTTTAGTAGCGTTTAGAACGTTGCCTGGGGAATCAAACTATGCTCTTGTTGTTCCTGTGGCTGGTTTGAGCGACTCTTATCACGATGCAATTATGAAAGTTGTGGAAAGTGACCAAGCACAAGAAACATTTGAGTTTGGTGAAATTCTTTTCCACCGATCATTTCCAGATGGTCGACCAATGCTACGTGCATTACAAGCAGACGGAGTATTACAAAAGGTTCCAACTGATGCTGTGACAATGACGCCTACACCAAATGATGTCATTGAACTACACCAGTTAAATGCACTAATCGCAGAACAACGAAATTGTGCAATTGACGATTTATGTAAGTTTGTGTCAGGAGCTCCTAGCTCCGATACCCAGGTAGAAGATGTTGCTAAAGTATCCGAAGTGCCGAAAACTCAAGAAGTTCTAGGTCGTGAAGTTGGAGAACCAAAAAACGTTCCTCAACAACCACTTAAGGCTCCTGAGAATCAGGTACTTGATGACAAAGACATTGCTAGAAACCTTAGAAGTCAAGCAGACGCACTTTACAAAGAAGCAGCAAGACTTAGAAGAGAAGCAGAAGAGCTCGATCCGACTGTAAAGAAAACAACGAAGAAGGTAGAAGAGCCAGCTGATGTCTAATCCGTTGTTTAGGCCACCCCGCCATTTGATAAAAGAATGGCCGGAGGTGTTTGAAGATCTTTATATGAACACAATGCCTGTGGCGTATCTTGAAGTTGTACACTTAGAATTCGCCGACGGTAGAGTTTGGGAAATTGATGTTAAGAAAGAATTAGCATCACAAAGCCCAGATAATATTGCCGGCGTGCTAATTAACACATTACAAGAATATAAAGAAGAAATTAAAAAGATTGACTTTAAAGTTGATATAGAAAAACTAAAAAAGGATATTAGAGATTCGTCGAAAAATATTTTTTAGTTGATTCGATTAACGTATCAAACATTATTTTTTTGAAGTTCAAAAATTTATAATGATTAAAGTTATGTTCAACATCTTTCAACCATTGTCCTATGAGATTAATTTTATTTTCATAGGACATTTTTTTCCACTCTAATAATTGGTTGTGTACTAATGTAATTCGCTGATTATTGTCTAAGACACTGTCATAGGAAGTGTCTAAAAAATTAGTTTTAAATCCTAGGCTGTTTAATTCTTTCAATAAGAACGGTTGTCCTATTACTATAAAAGGATGTCCTAAGGCCATTGGCCTAAATGTCTTTTCAGTTATAAACAAACCTTTCTGTTCAAAGTGACTTTCTGTAACTACTGTTAATAAAGAATTTTCGTATATTGAAAAGTTTGATGTAAGACTCGGATGAATCGTTGTTGGTACTTTTAAATCATCTACTGTTAAATCTACTGTTCTAGGATAACTCTTTAAAAGAATATCTTTGTGCTCTGGTTTAATATTTTCTTCACTAAACCAAATACCGCCACTCACTATTCCGTCATCTAGTAGCTGTTCTTTGGCTAGAAAAAATAAATGCTCTGTTCTGTGAGGGCGATGTGCTCTGTTTAAACTGTTAAAACTTTTAGCAAATTTATTAGATATTGAATTATAAACAATAGGTCTGTTTGGTATTTCCCAATTATTATCTTTGCCGTCCCATTCAATGCCGCCAATGATTTCTATTTTTTCTTCATTATTGGTTATCGAACACCAGTGTGTATATCTGTCTTTTAATCGCAAATTTCCAGCTATTATTACAACACTATATGTTGGCAACTCTAATCTTTGCATAGCTACTGTTAACTGAGCAAATCCATCAAAATATTCGTATATATAATCATCGCCTTCGATGATCGATACTATTGCTATACGAAGTTTTTTATTTTTTACTGCGGCGATTACGTGTGTTGGGATTTCAAACAATACACAGTTACTTCCCGGAACGCTACTCTTTCCTGTCCAGTGTGTAGCGTGTTTGCTGACTTCAATAACATAAAGACCAGGTTCGTCGTAAGTCGTTGATTGTTTAAAATTAAAATTAGAATTTAAAAGTCGTGCTTCAATTCTATTTCTAGGCCTCACCGATCTAATTTCTTCAACGTGAGATAAGTTTACTTCTTCACTGTCAAAGTAGCACAGCATTATAGACCTCTTGCTAGTATGACTCCATTGTTTTCAGCATAAACAATCTTAAAGCCGTGTACAAGAAGATACGGAACTACTGCTCCGCATTTTCCGGTATATGTTCCGTGATGATCTACAATAGGAGTATCATCGCAAATAACTATCGACTGTTCAGCCATATGCGGTAAACAATGAACCATCTGTGATAGATGTTCTATTTGACTTCCTAGATTTGACCACTCTACGTTTCTTGTTGCATAGAACTTTTTAATTTCATCTGCCATTATTCCAGGATTTGCCCAGTCATAGTTGTCAAGATAAAGGATTTTAATCTTTTTGTTAAGAGTAGGTAAAGTATTTTGTGCCCAGTCCGAGCCAGAACTTACCACGTGCCAGTGTGTATTTTTTAAATGCGATAATCGAATACTAGCATCCTCAAGGACGTCTACACTATGAAATTCTCTGTTCAACGAATCAAAAAATGCTGTTGATCCTTCGTTATTGTCGCTGCCGATTTCGACTATAATTTCGTCTGTGAAACCTAATCTACTAATAAAAGGTTTAGAGTTTAAATGAAAGTTTGCCATTATATAAATTTAGATCTCCGAGGATCTTCTTCCCAAGTAGCATTACTAGTATAATAAAAATGAATTAAATTATCTCTACTAACGTTTTCTGGAGTAGATAACTTTTCCGACTGTCCGTGTAATAACCAAGATTCGTAATTCCAAAAAACTAATCTATTAGGCGTGGGTTCTATTTTTTGAACACAGGCACTGCCGTCTTTATTCCATAATTCTAAATCGCCGTTCCAGCTGCTTTGCCAGCCAGGAGTTAGATACAATATTAAATTTACTTTTCTGTTAAGGCGTAACTGATCGTTCCAGTTAAAGTCTGTATGTAATCCTAATTTATTATTAGAATAAATTTTAGCTAGGCCGCCACCTCTTAGATGAGGATCGGGTATTAATTTTTCAACGCCTGTGATCTTTTCAATCCAATAGATAAACGGGCTAGAATGAAAACTGTTTGATAGTGTTTGTAGTACAGGCGCTGTAGAAAAGTTTCTCAATTCTTTTCTGTTACTGTCTTTAGACGAAAACGTAGAATACTCTTCAGATGGAATATTTTTAATTTCTTCGACAACGGCATTAAAAATATTGTCGGGCAAGAAATTATCTATAATTGTAAAGGGGACTGGAACTTTATACTTGTGCAGCTCTTTTAACGAATCAGTTGAATATTGTTTTTCGATAGAAGAAACGAATTGATAGATTTGATTGATCATCTTGTTTTGCTTTTAGTATTCTTAAGTTCTCTTCGGCTATTGTTTTACAATTATTAACCAACTGTCGATAATCATTATCACTTAATGCACATATCCGATTGATTTCATCAACTATCATATTTAACCGTTTTACACTATCTGTTTCTGTGTCATAGTGTTCGTTGATAAACGGCGAATATGTTTTAAACCCTAGATTCCTAAGATCTTGTAGATAGAAAGGAGTTGAAAAAACAATAAAGGGTGTTAGACACGCTATAGACTTATAACATTTTTCTGTGATAGAGCTAGGTGAAAAATCTCTAGAATACTCTTTGTTACCAGAAAAGAATTCTTTTTGGTCAAAGTGTGTTTCAATTACTAAATGAAAGTCTGATGCTCTTATTGTGTCATAGGTTACATTTGACCATTTATTACGAACTTCGTTATTTGAACTTAGTTCGTGAGGGCATTGTTTTAACCATTTATTGATTACCTTAGGCACCGACTGTCCGGTCATTCTTAGAAGATCATTCTGCATTGTTTCTAAAGGAATGACTTTAGGCGGATCGTTATAAGGATGAATATTATGAAAAGAATAATTAAAATTTTCTATAAGATTTCTTTTAACTAACTCAGAAAAAACGTACAGTCTCCATATTCTATAGTTTCTGCTCAAGGAACTAAACTTATGAGTAGATGGTAACTTGCCATCTATATGAGTTACATTTGACAATAGATAGTTGTCAACATTAATGTTAACTCCGCTAATATTTCTTTTAGATAAATGCTTTTCTAAAAACTCTTTGTGATTTTCATCCATTACAGCAATGTGCAACTGGTTAGGATTAATTTTTCTATCGTTGATTGTTTTTTCAACATCATCAACAAAAAAGATTTCAAAGGTTTCGCTGTCGTTATTATGAAAAAGTTTTACTTTGGGATTATCTCTCAAGTATTGCCAGTTTTTTTCGTCTAGAGCATCATACAACGGGATGCCGCTTTGCAACCTATCATAAGGATGATGATAAAAAATTACTTCATCAGAGTAATCAACTTGATCTAAAGTTTTAATACCCTTGTATTGAAAATCGTGCGAATAATGTTTTCCGCTTTTACTGTAAATTGGCATCTACTTGTTCCTTAATCCAGGCATAGGTATGGACAAGACCGTATTCTAAATCTTCATCAGGTCTCCACCCTAAAAGTTCTGTAATTAATTGATTGTGACTAGACCTTCCCATTACGCCAACTGGTCCAGGAACATTTTTAATTGTTATGTTCTTATTAGCAATCTTACTGATTAGGTAGGCTAGGTTGTTAATTGAGATCATTCTTTCACTGCCTAGGTTAACTGGAACAGTTATGTTACTGTCCATAATTTTTAATAGGCCTTTTAAACACTCTTCAATATATAAAAACGTTCTAGTTTGTGTACCCGGTCCCCAAATGTCGACAACACCGCCGTCTGGGCACTCTGCTACTTTTCTACATAATGCCGCCGGAGCTTTTTCCTTGCCGTCGTTCCAAGATCCTTTAGGACCAAATACATTATGTAGTCGAACTACTTTTGCATCTATGCCGTAGTTTTTTCTGTGTGCTATATACAAACGTTCACTGAATAACTTTTCCCAACCGTATTCTGTATCGGGCTGAGCAGGGTATGCGGTATGTTCTTGACAGTCTGGATTATCGGGATCTTCTTGATTAAATTCAGGATAGATGCAGGCACTACTGGTATAAAGAATCTTAGGAATACGTTTTTTAGTTGCTTCGTGTAATACATTAAGATTAATTAGTGCCGAATTGTGCATAATATCAGAATCATTCTCACCTGTACCAATATAACCAGTGCCGCCCATATCTGCGGCTAGTTGATAAATTTCATCTAAATGGACTGTTACTAGTCGTTCGACTAATTGAGGATTCCTTAAATCATATGTGTAAAATTCGTCTGCTAGAGATTCACCGTACAAAGGACGTTTTAAATCTGCTGCTACAACATAATGTCCTTGACGCTTTAGTTCATTTACTAAATGATATCCGATAAATCCGCCTGCTCCACATACTAATATTCTTTTCATTTTATACTCCGTACTTTTCTACAAACATATCAATTTCTTTATCCTGCATTGTCCATAAATGCAAGAAATTATATTCTATAATCTCTTTTACATCCTGGCTAAATTTAATCTTTTGATCGCTACTCCATTTAGAAACGTCATCAACAATTTTTAAAACTTCTAACATCCGTTGTGCATTATCTTGTATATTATCGTAGTCTTCATTCCAAAATTGAGAAAACGTTTTAAATCCTAGATCGTGTAAATGTTTTAAACTACCATAAGACCCTAGCATAATAAATGGTTGCTTAAATGCTATAGGCTTGAACGTTTTTTCTGTAATGTGAATTTGCTTATCAAAAAAGAAAGTTTCGCTGACGATATTTATTAATGAGTTCTTATAGAAATCTTCGACTGCATCGACTGTATTTTCCATTGGATAACTATTAAAATTTGTATTATCTAAAATCAACGGAAGATGTTTATTTGCCTCTAAAATATCTTGTTCAGTAAATTCAAACATAGGATATTTAGATGCTGTATATTTTACATTATCAACGTATGTTCTATTATTTTCTGGCTGAATATTTGACATACTAATAAAGAACTGATCTAATAGATTTTTCTTAGACATAGCAGTATAAAAAATTAATCTATGATCGCTGTATCGTCTATTAAAATTTAAAAAAGTCTTTTCTCTTGGGCCGGGCCGATAATGAACAAATTTATATTTGTCAATTACTTGAGCTACGTCTGTTTTATCTACCCTAAAGGTTGGAAAATATTCTATATTAATTTCTGGTATTAAAGAATGTCGCTGACAAAAATCTTCGTAAATTTCTTTTCCGTTAGCACAGTTACTAACATATATTACCTGCGATAAAGGAACATTCTTTCTTTTAAAATAATTTGTCATTGCTAACAAAAAATTATCCGAGAAATAAGATTCATATAAAATTGTTATCATTAGATATCCAACTTTATTTTTGATTTTTTCTTGCACAGTTTCGCTTATGTGTGCGTTTGAAAGAAACCCGTGACTGTCGCTAAAAATTCCCAATACATCGCTGTAATGTTTAGACGCAAAATTAAACTCATAGATAAAAGGCCCGTCTGGAATCTTTGAAGTCGAACACAAGTTTACATTTTTAAATCGCTGATAGAAATGTGGATATTGATAATGATTGTGATCAATACCGCTGCTTGGTTCTATAATACCAGAAATAAAATCGGCCACGGATGGAATACGATTATTTGTTAATGGGCCACGTGGCCCAATCCATTCATATACCAAGTTTAATTTCTTAGACATCTTTGCAACTCCAATAGAAGTTTTCTAGCTCAGGAAACGTTTTGATAAAAGCTGTGCCGCGTCTACGGTCATATTCTGTAAACCAATTAAAGAAGTCTCTTTTGCCTTCATTTAAGCGTTCAGACGTATAAAGAGTCGTTTCCATATATTTTACTACTCTTTTAAATTTTTCGTACTCTAAGTCATTGAATTTACTACGGTTTTTATCGTCTAAATTAGTTTTTATGTAATTTAGGTGTGAGTACATATAAGGTAAAAACTCGTCTTTAGGCAATAGATTCATATCGTACTGTATTGGTTCTTTTAAAAACGGAGTATCAAATCTCACACGTTGCCATTTGTTCTGCTGATCTCCGTTATACTTTGTACGCCATTCTAAAATCTTCTCTAACAAACTTTGAAAATTAGTTACTGTTAGTATATTAAAGGTTATCATAAAAGTAATCGGAAGATGTGTTTTAGAAAGATACGTATCTAAGTTCTTTTCCCATACAGAAATATCTAACCCTGTTCTAATATACTCTGCCTGAGATCCCCAGGTATCCATACTGGTAAAAATCTTAAAGTCTTTGATCTTGCCGTTGTTAACTAAATTGTTAACTTTCTCAACTAGTCGATCAATTAACACAGGCTTAACTCCGAAATTTGTGTTAATGTTCAGTTCTAAGTTAGGCAAAGGATTTTGTTCTAAATCTTCTAACAATCTCCAAGTACTTTGTTGTAGTAAAGGTTCCCCGCCAGTGATGCGTAAGATAGTTAATGTCTTACGAACTTCAGGCCACCATTTCCACCAAGCTTCTACGTAGGGGTTAGTTTCTTCTTCATAAATTCTAAACCAGTCAATGTCATTACGATGATTTTTAACCATTGTATAAGGACCGTGATCCTTAATTTCTTTGTAGTATGCGCTACTATGTTTAGGGTGACAATATCCGCATTTAAAATTACATTCGTTACCAAAGCTGATTTCGATATATTGAGGATTGATATTTTGATCCCAATCACCATCTTTAATCTGTTGAAATCTTTCAGGAGTATAAATTGTGCTGTTGCGTTCTTTTCGATCGCTGATATAATCTTCGCCCAAAGCTTCTATATTCCAACAATAATTACAGCCGCTGGGTTTTCCGCCATTTAGCATTTCTAATCGTTCGTGTTTCTTTTGATTAGTGTTATGCAATGCAGACGGATCGACGATTATTTCTTCTACTGGAATCTTATGAGGGGCAGGATGATAACAACTATGTGTTTCGCCTGTTTGTAGATAGATAGTTGTGTGGTGCCACTTAGCCATACAAAACGTAGGGCTAATTTCATTCATAATAGGAATAAACTTTTTAATTCGTGCTATATCGTCCACGGAATTGTTCCTCTAACCACTCATAGTCATTTATATATTTTAATGCCTCTAAGTTTGTTTTATTTTTATTACCGTACTCTCTGCCAGCTCTGGCACCGTCTATTGCATATTGGTCAGTAGACTGTTCGCACCACACATCTAAACGCTCTTGAGTTTCTTTATCGTCCTGGCGATCAATAACTCTACTAGATAACTTACAACATTCTCTAAATGCAGATCTCCAAGTTGAAAAAGGATCTGTGTTAAATCTAGTAATATTAGAAATAGATTTCATCGGGCGGAACTGTTTACTGATACTTGTGGTCATATCTGGTTTAGATAGGTCCATATTTCTAGTCATTGTTGTAGGTAACAATTTTATACCGCCGTAGCCATAGACTAAATCATTTACAGGATTTTTACTTTGCCAAACGTGTACAGTGTTTTTAGCGTTAAAATCATAGAACGGAATTTGATGATTAAAATCAAATTCATCAACTACTTCTGCATCTGCATCTACTACCCAGAACATATCTGTTCCTACCAGATTAGCAGCGGCAATGTGTGCTTGATGTATACCTTTAACACCGTTGACTCTATATGCTCTGTGTTCATCAACTCTTGTTAACAGATTATGCCAGTTTTCATCTGCAAAAGACTCGTTATAAGAAATAAACACAATGTCAAAGGGTTTTGGTTTACTAGCTTCTATATCTATTTCTTTTTTCTTTGTAAAAAATCTATAGTCCCATTCACGTTGCAAAATTTTGTTTGACTTATTAAAAATGCAGACACCGTCAAAGTAATCTCCGTTCTTAAATACGTGAATATATTCTTCGTCCCATTTAGGTATAGTATATTCAAATTTCCACTCGTCGCGGAGTATAATATGATCCCATACTACCCAAAACTGTTTAGTAAACGCCTTTGATCTTACATCTTCAAATGTACGAGCATTTTCAACTTTCTGAGCTCTAGGAAATCTAGCCTTAATATCTTCCCAGGCTTGTTCTTCTATAGCACCTCGACTAACAAAAAAGATATCATACATTGTTAGGCATCACATAATAAGTAAGACCAAGATTAATTGTTTCGTCATAAAGGTCTAATGTATATTTGCTTTGTCGAGCATCTAACCACGGCCAATCTAAACCCAACTGATTTTTAATTTTTGTACCGAGGTCTTGTGCATCTTCTTCAACAAAAGTATGGTTAACATTTTCTTCGTAGATATTACGTAGTATTTCAAAGTCTCTAACATCTACATAATTCCAGTCAGTGCAGTTAGTCATCCAGGTTCCCATACGAGCACCTAGTATGGCATACTTTCCGTTTTCTTCGTGCATACCTACAGTGCTCCACATACGCAAACGATGAACGTTGTGCCACCAGATACGTTCTTTAATCTCTTGCGGAGGAACTTTAACTCCGTCAAGAAGTGTCATCTTAACACCTTCACGGAACCCTGCTCGCCACGCTTGAAACGGGCTACCAGTAATAATGCTTTCGCTATAGACACGAGGGAAGTTTTTATATCCATCTTCCCAACAGAAATCAACCTGAGCTCGATCGCTAGTTGAATTTTCGTGTGTCTGCATATTCAACACAAAATCTTTACGCCAGATTTTTAATCCGCCATTTCCGTAACGTAGTCCGTTGATAGCATTTCTTCCGCACCATCCGTAGACCTGAATCTTTGGATCGCTCATATCTAGTTCTAAATCAAAGAACTTAGGATCTACAATATTATCTGCATCAACAGTAATAAACCAGTCAGTGTCGCTTAACTCGGCTGCGGCTTTATGTGCGTGATCGCTGCCTTTAACTCCGTGAACTCTCTTTGCCCAAGGCACCTTATTGCATAGGTCTGCATAATGCAGGTCTGCATTAGGTTCGTCATAGCTTAAAAAGACAACATCAAATTCTACAGTTTTCATTTATGTTCCAGCACATAATTTTTAAAAATTCGTCGAGTGTAGACACTAAAGACTTCAGGTATTTCTACCTCAACAGTCTTCGCCTTGCCTACAATATCATTAATTTTAAACGAAATCAATTCAAAAATCAAGTTCGGGTCATTATAATCAGTTAACATAAAATTCATTTCGGTGTCTCCGTCCCAATTTACTTTTCGTTTTTTAACAGGATGAAACTTTTTTGGTAACTTTTTTGTACCACTGAATTCTTCAGTTAATTCAAACTTAATTGTTTTCTTTTTTGAATCATAGGTAATGTAGACATCTGGACGTTCTACCTTAGACCATTTTTTATCAATTACTCTGTGTAAAACATTATCTATTTTAAAAATGTTTTTAGTTTCAGTAATTTCTAACTCGTTGTTAGCAAGGTCAACAAAACAAGAATGAATTTTAATCTTTCCATCCATTATAAGTTCAGCGGTCTCTTGATCAATTTCAATAACATTTTCTTTGTTATTAAAATAATGATCCGGACCAACTGCAATAACAGATCCGGTATGAGAATCAAATTCAGCTTTGTATTTTAATTCGGGAAAATTTAGAATTAATTCTTCCACGCTATTTCCTCAAGTATGTTAATCATTTCGTCATCAATTTTATCTTTTTCAACATAGTGAACAATATCGTGTTGTTCATAATTTCCTATTTTAAGTTTACCTTTTTTATTAAGATAAAATCCAACGTGATCACTCCACATTGTGGCTGGCCAAGGCCAATTTTGTGCCATTGGCTTCATATGCACAACTCTTGGAAATTCAAGGTCATAGGCTATCTGATCAACAATGTCTAATATTTTAGCACTAAGGGCAAATGCTTCATCTGTTCCAATAACTTTTGGTTTCAATTCAGTTAAGAAATGATTAGAAAATTCTGTAGGATTTTTAATAATATGTCTGCCTAACTCAAAAAAATCTTTAGCTAACTGGCTGTCTTTTTTAAAGAATGTATAAAAGGAATACAGGTTAGGCAACGTATTTCTAGTAAATGCTTTTCTATAAAAATCGTCTACTACTAATTCACCTCTATAGGTATAACTCTTGTTAGCAACATATAATTCAGAATTGTCTACGAAGTAATCAATCCAATGACTGTAGTCTCTTGTAAACAACATATCTACATCAAGACATACTGTGTTTTCAAAGGGAGTTAACTTATCCATCCAGCTTCTGCCGTCCCAATAAGTTTCATCACTCCATTCTATTACGTGATCAAACACCCACGGACTTTTTAATTTTTTAATTTTTTCTGGATGATCAATTACTAATGCTACTTGATCGTAACCAGGACGTTGAGTGTTCTTAATGCTCAAGGCAAGAGCGTAGGCTAGATTAAGATAATCTACTTCCGGATGGTTAGAGACCACTAACAAGTACCCAAATTTCATATTAACTCCAATAATGCGTCTGCGTGACGAATTATACTTTGTTTATTCATTACGTGAACATCACTGTTTCGAATAGAGGTGATACAAAATCTATCGCTAAGTGTTGGTGATACTAAAAATGTTAATTTGCCTGTATTGTCTACAGACTCTAAAATATCTTTGTCTAGTGTTGTTAGTACAGAAGGAAGGCTTAATGATATGTCCGTTTCAAATCCATCTAATATATGTTTTGCAACACTAAATGCAATATCGTTTCTAAACTGTGTAGTTGAAAATCTAAACAGATCTCCATAGTACTGATATTTTTCTCTAACAAGTTCTACAGTATTAAAGAATATTTCAGATTCCTTATTTTTTGTAAACATAATATTAGTAGCCCAACTCATATGTATACCAGTATCCGATACATACTTGTCGTGGTATCCCAATCTTGAATCGTCTACAATATCAAAAGCTGCCTTAGATATTAATACCGAAGAATCTAAATCCCAATAATTGTTTAGTCTATCTGAAAATATTAAAAAATCACTGTCAATGATTAACGTCTGATCATAAGGAGTTAAGTCCCAAGAAGAGCAACGATTTGAGTTAACAAAAGGAACTATTTTATTTTCTAGGCCATCGTAAAGTTTACGTTTATTATCAGTAGATGGTTTATCTATTGAAATAATTTTGTCAAAGATGGCCGCTGCCTTGTTAAAGTTTTTAGATTTAATTAACCACTCAACTGTGCTAGGATCTGTTACTAAAGATACTGGAACATTTAAATGTTTCTTTGCAAGGCCACCAGAGATCATTGACATTAGTGCATAGTCAATGTCTCTGTTATTGTGAGCAAATATTAAAACACCTCTAGTCATAGGTCGACCAATTTCTCCACTGATCTACTTTTCTTTAACTTTTGGTATTCTTCGTAATATTCTTGAGTTGCTGTAAAATATCGATCCAATATTTCATCTCTAAATAATTCTAGGTTATCTATTAAAATTGGATTTTCGTTAGTGTCTAAAAGCGGAACTCCGGATGTTCTTCCTTGAGATATCAACATTTGAACAAAAGAAATAAGTTCTCGGTCGATTTTAAATAGGCCGCCTGCGTGACCGTAGGTCAACTTTGCATCAATTTTTTCTTTTAGAGTTCTTCGTTGAATAGACAGTGTTTGTCTATAATTGGCAAAATCTAGAGCTTGCTTAAGGTGCTCTTGCATATTTTCTCCTAATTATCTACGCAGTTTATTTATTGTGTAGTATATCAGGAAGAAAAAATATTAGCTAGTTACTGCGCCAAGGGTAAGAGATGGTGATTCTACTGTAAAATTTCCAGCAGTTATTGGTTGCATAACGCCAAAAGCTTCTAGCGTTTGAACAGATATGCTAAATGTTCCGTCAACATAGTCAGGGCCGCCGGCAATGCCCACGTGTCCGTCAGCAAATTCGATCTTGAATTCAATTGTATTAGCTGTACCTGTACTGTTATTAACAGTAAAAGGTGTTCTAGCATAGATTCTATAAGAGTTAGAACCATACGGTGAAGAAGCTGATGCAGAGTACCAAAGTGAAAACGCATTAGTACATCTATAAAAGTTTTGGGCGTCTGCTGGACTTGTGCCGCCACCCGGAGTTGCACCACCCCAAGACCTACTACCTACAGAAGATAATAAGTTTCTCCAAGCAAGGTTTTGGTTAGTAGCCGATCCGCCAGACTGGGACGCCGTGAATGTTATTAGTCCGCCAGTATTAAAGAAATGTCTAGCACGTTCTGCAGAACTAAAACTAGCAGTAATTGTACATTGGGCCAATGACGCCCAACTTCCTCCGTAGAGGCCTGGCCAAGTGGTTGACGTAGTACCTTTGTTTACTGAAATTCGTTGGCTTGCAGGCGGAACCGCTTGCCTACTTGCTACCAAAGAGTTAGCAAAGGTGTCGAATTGATTTACTGGCGCTGTAGTTGCATTATATCTAACTGTTTCGCCTTCAGATACTGATACAATCGCCGGAGCAGAACCGTTGAGATGTGTCCAAGCATTGATAATATCATATCTAAGTTTGGCAATATCGTTGACTGAAACCTTGTTTGATTCAGTTACTTGACTACTTTGAACTAATTGTCCATAGCCGTAGGTAGCGTTCGATGTTGAACTTATGCCCAATACAGAAGCTACTTTACTTTGAATATTGTTATAGTCAGTTTTTGATATTTTGTCGTTTACGGCTGGCATCTGCTAATCCTCGATCGTATTTACAGATTTAAGTTAAGCTAATAGCAGAAAGCGAGTAACTAGGACTTGTTATACTAAATGACCCTGAAGGTTGCATTAAACCAGATGCTTTGAACTCGTCAACTGTAATTGTTAACGTTCCGTCAACCAAATCGCCGGGTGCAGGAGCTCCTGGGTCGGAATAATCATCTCTAAGTGTAATTCTAATAGTAACTGTTGTAGCAGTTCCCAAAGAATTAGACGGAACATTACACATTGCCTCTAATTTAAAGTAATTAGAACTGTAAGGTGTTGACAACGGCAAATAATAATAAGTTTGGAATGAGTTAGTCAGGCTGTAATAGTTTAAAGTTGCAGGAAAGTCTCCTGTAAACTTTTGTGTACCTACGCTGCTTAATAAATTTACCCAAGCATTAATTTGAGAAGTTGTACTTGCGCCTGAAATATTTGCATTTACTCGAATTTCACCGCCGCTATTAAAAAAGTATCTTCCTTGATCTGCTGACCCAAAAGTTAAGGTTAATGTAGCTTGTGCTTGAGTACTCCACGGAGTTGAAGTTGTTGCAGTCGCTTTATTAGAAATAACCGACTGTCCAGTACCGACTTTAAATCTATTAATTAAACAAGCGTCGGCAAGCGAGTCATAATTAGTGTTTGGATCACCTGCGGTATATCGAACAACATCGCCCCTAGCAACATCTGCAATAGAGGGTAAAATTCCATTCTGATGCACTAGTGCATTAACTAGGTCAGTTTTAAGATTATCCCATTGTTCAGCAGTAATGGTGTTACCGGCAAAAACAGGAGTACTTACAATAGCTTGGCCGTAGCCCCTAGAGCCAGAACCAGTTCCAAGGACACTTATTACCTTGTTTCTAATTTCGTTATAATCTAATGACGAAATTCTAGCTGGGTTTTGAGAATCTAATTTAGGCATTTTATAAAATAATTGCTTCTACTAATTTAACTCCGCTATCGTCACTGCTTTCTAGTGCAATAGCAAACACATCATTTGCGTGTGGAACTGCTGCCACTGCTGTTCCGTTGTTAGAAGCAACTAGTCGTTGTCCCTTTTTAACAGCACCTACAACTTTTACTGGAACACGACCTTTTAAGGCAACATAAACACCGCCTTCAAGGTCTTTGTTCATCATATAAGCAGGGTTAGTACTGATTGCACCGATGGCTCTTTCACCCCAAGTGCTGGCAGTAATCTCTTTTTCCCCACCAATCACTACTACTGTACCCGGCTCATAATCTGCATCAGGTAGGTATTTTTCAGCTAGGTCAGCATAACGAGCTGCTGTAGCAGTACCATCAAACAATACAGCAATTAAATTACCAGATCCATCACGTGCGGCAATAGTGTTTGCTGTTGCTGTAGTCTTAGCAGAGCGATAGCTAGGATCAGAATCAGTTGCAGAGTTGTCAATCTTTAAACGATCAGCTTTATCAGTTGTACCAACAAACTGATTGGCAAAAATGTTACCGCTAGAGTTTCTAACTGGAATAGATGTCTTGTCTACTGAGCCAGGAACTGCTACTTGTGGAGTAATACCTGTTAATTTTGTAGCATCATCAGCAATACCTGTTAGGTTACCTTCAACAGAACCAAACAAGTTACCTTTGATAGTAGCACCAACATAACCAATTTCTTTAGTAGTTGCGTTTACTAGAACCTGTGTATCAGATGCTAGAACATTACCTGTCAAATTGCCAGTGGTATTTCCAGTAACATTACCAACTAAATTGCCGGTAAATGTACCAGCGTACACGTTGCTCCACTTGGCTGCTGTTGCACCTAGGTCAAAGCTAAGGTTTGAACCAGGAACTAAACCAGTAGATCTAACTAGCAAAGGCTTACGTTGATCACTTTCAGATACAGTTATCTTAAATGTGATATCATTGCCTAGTCTGTTTTCAATTACAATACCATCAACTGGTTCTTTTCTTACTCTTAGGTCGTTGTTGTCACCTAGTTGATAGCCGTTATCTTTAAATCTGATTTCGTTGTCAAATACAACACTGCCCTTTTGAATAAAGTTAGCAGCTTCGACGCCTCCTAGCTTAGAAGCGTTAGATGCAGTACCCCAAAAATAATGATCGTCCGATGTAACGCCTGTTGAACCTGTCTTCAACATTGTGATACCTTTCTTAATTACAGAAAAATCTTCAATTGGATTTGTTGTACTGTTTAATGTAAATTCGTCTTGGCTCACGATTGCGATAGTTTGGCCGCCTGAAACAAATTTTACAATGGTGTGATTGTTGTTTAATGTGTCTTTAACAACTTGTGCTGTAACTGCACTAGCACCTAGGTCTGGGCTAGCAGCTGGTCCAATAAGAACGTAGTCTGTACCGGTCCAAGTATACAGTTGTTTTGCCGATGTATCGAACCAAAAATCACCTGCGGTTAAACCGGATGGGGCAGAGCTGCTTGTTTCAGCGCCTGCAGCCACTCTAAATCTAGAACCGTCATAGAATTTTAATTTTTTATTACCGCTATCATACCAGATTTGACCAGTAATTACCTTTGGTGGTGCACTGGTATTAGAAAAGTTTTCTAATAAATGTAGATAATTTTCGTTTTGAACTTCACCGTAACCGGCATAGTTTTTACCTACAAATCGTAAATCTGTAGTTGTGTCAATGGTTCCGTCTTCTACGGCTACTAGGAACGTACCATTAAATTTGTTAACTTGATAGGCCATTTATAAACTCCGCAATAACTTATATTTACACGATTCCAGCAGATGCTGTTTCACGCTGTTGTTCTAATTCTAGATACTGTGCATCCGTTAGTGTAGTTGGGATACCCAGAGCTTTTTGTCTAATGTGACGTAAAACTTTCCAGTCGGTGCTGTTTAAAAACTCACGCTTTTCAGCATTAGATAAATCTTTTGTTTTTTGTGCAGCAAGATCACCGCCCACCGGTTTAACAGTTTGAGAATTTAAATCAAAAAAGTGAGTTTGCTCTTGAATTTGCAATGCTTGTTCATCGCTAATTTCAAATACTGCTACCGATGTTGGCACCGATGGTTGATAGTTTAAAATACTAACGATAACTTCATTTTCTACGCATACGTAATACATTTATTAACTCCAAATAGCTAGGTAGTTTGCTGCTGGTGTCGAACGTTGTTCGGTGTTTTGCACCCATACTCGAATTCTATCACCGTATGCTGCCCAGGTACATCTCATAGAGTCGTCACCGTTAACACCGCCAGCATAGTGTATTACCGCAATGCTAGGAATAAATGCCAAGAAGTTTGACATTGATTTCCCACTTGGAGGAAATACATCAAAATAGTTAGCGCCGTTGTTCCACGATCCTACTTGGTTAGTGTAACCAGTAGTACTGTAGATTGTATTCCCGTAGGTAAATGTAAACTGTTGAGCAAATGTATCAACATACTGTTTTGTTGCAGCGTGAAGAGCGTTAACTGGGTTACCATTTAATGTTAGGTAGCCGCTCATCGAGTCGCCAGTCTTAGCTACTTTGTTAGGATCAGTTGCTGTGATAGTAATGTTTGCAGTACCGTCAAAGTTTACACCGTTGATAGTTCTTGCAGTCTGAAATTTAGTTGCTGTTGCAGCGTTTCCGTTTAGACTTGCTGTAATTGTTCCAGCTGCAAAGTTGCCAGAACTATCTCTAGCTACTACCTTATTTGCTGTGTTAGTAGTTGACGCATCAACTGACCAAGTTCTTTCTAATAGAGTATCGTAGTCAGATCCAGAAACATAAGAACCAGGTCTTAGTTTTTCAAATGCCAAGGTAGTCCAAGTAATACCACTACCAGTTGATCTCAAATATTGACCATTTGGACCAATTGGAAGCATTGACGTAGTATTGGGTGCTGACTGATAAGGTATTGAACCAGCTGCTCCGCTAGCTAGGTTAGTTGATGTAACTGCGGTGGTAGCCGAATCTGCGTTGCCTTTTAGTTCAGCAGCATAGACCTTATTCCATTTGAAGGAAGGATGACCTAAGTTTGTATCGTTTCCTGTTCCAGGAATAAACGCTGGCTTGTTGTCTCCGCTGTTTGCTAGGCTAATAGTTGAAGATACTAAAGAAACACTAGCATATCCTCCAGCTCTTGTACCATCTGCGGTATCTAAAACAATATTTGTATTAGCTGCTTCGTTTCTAATTGTAGGAGTACCTGTTGCTACAATTTTAATTTTTGATCCAACGTCAATGCCGGCTGCGGCCACATTTAGGTTAGCCAGTGTTCCTAGATGCTCAAGGTAAGAATGAGTAACCGTAGGATTAATCATTGTACCCGTTAATGTATCGGCGGCAGCAGGTACTGTTACATTAGATGTGCCGTCAAAGCTAACACCGTTTATTAATCTTGCTGTTTCTAATTTTGTTGCCGAAAACGCATTACCTGTTAAGGTTGCGCCTACAAATCTGTTAGCTGCTACAATATCAAAACTACTGGTACCAGAAGTTGAAGTAACATTACCTTGAACGTTACCATTAAGATTAGCAGTAATAGTGCCAGCACTGAAGTTGCCGCTAGAATCTCTAGCAACTACTTTTCCAATTAGATTATTTGGAGATGCATCAACAGTCCAAGTTGTTTGTACAGATCCATCAAAATCGTTACCAGTTAAATATGCACCTCTTACTAGATAGTTTGTGGTGCTAGACTTAACTATAATATCTGTGGTACCGTCAAAGCCTACTCCGTTAATTTGTCGAGATACCTCTAGTCTTTCAGCTCTTGTTGCTTTACCTTGAACATTGCCTTTAAGATCAACTAAGGATAACATATTGATACCAGCAACTAATGTTCCAAACCCTGTCGGAGCTGTTGCCGGAGCTAGGGTAAATGCTTGACTTGTTATGATTCCAATTACTGTACCGTTAATCTCAATTAAGATTGCAGGTTTATTATTGCCATCGGAATCAATTAATGTTGTTGAACGAGTTCTTGTTGTTCCAAATCCTTCAGCAGTTTCTGGTCCAATAAATTTCCATTCGCTACCGTCCCAAGTGTATAATGTTCTGTATGGCATCTTATACCATAATGCACCTACAGGAGGAGATACTGGAGCAGTTTCAGCTACTACTGCTGATCCAACAATATTCCACTTTGTACCGTCGTAGACATTTAACAGATCGTTAGTAGTGTTGTACCACATCTGTCCTTCTATTGGTCTTGCAGGTGGATTAGCGTTGGCAAAGTTTTCTAACAGATACAAAAAGTTTTCGTTTTGTATTTCGCCATATCCGACATAATTTCTACCTACAAGGCCTATACTGGTGGTAGTGTCAACAGTTCCATCTTCTAGAACTACTAACTGTACGCCACTGTATTTGTTAATTGTATAAGCCATTTAAAACGCTCCTGATTCTCATTATGGTGGTAATACGGTGTCAGACACGTGGTTCCAAGCACCGGCAATAATTTGGAATACCTTAATAATTCTTGTGGTGCTAACACTCGGTGCAGGAACTGTTGCTGTCGAAACGCTAACGTTAGTTACTGCCGGAGCAGTACCAGTAGGAGTATTAAAGGTAGATGTACTTTGACCAATCAACGGGTTGATGTCTAAGTTAACTGTTGAATTGCTGATAATAGTACATAGAATTCTAGCGATTGTGCCATCTCTATAATCAACTACAGGAGCAATATTATTTAAAATGTTCGAAACAATGTAACTGTTTGGCTTACCGTCTGATAAGTCCATACTCAATACTATTGAACGAGTTTCAATTGTGTCGTCTACATATTCTTTTGTTGCTGCATCTTGAGCAGCAGTTGGATCAGCCAGGCCGACAATCTTTGGACTTCCGATTAAAGAAATATTACCAACGCCTTGTGGTTCTAATTCTAAATCTTGATCCGTTTGTAAAGTTTTAATTCGATTATTTTCTAATCTTAAGTAAGCTGGATCACTTACTAGACCAGGACCAACGTTAATAACAGTCTGCTTACCAAAGGATGTTACACCAGGAATACTTGTAATACCAACACCTAAGGAATTTTCTGTTAATACCTCAATTCCGTTAATTCTATAACTCTTGCCAGATGCAAGATTCATATGCTCTGAGCTATTCCAGGCAGAGCTAGTAGTTGTCCAAATTAATGTTTTGTCAGGATCGCTGCCTGCTTTTAATGTTAGGCCGCCGCCGTTAGCATCAGCATTGTCGACTGCATTTTTAGCCAGCTCGATGTTTTTATCTTCAACTGTTAATGTAGCTGTATTAACAGTAGTAGTTGTTCCTTCAACTGTTAGGTCACCAGTAATTATTAAATTACCGCCCAATGTTACTACGCTATCAGGATAACCTTCATAGACTCTAACTTCTCTTGATGACGATGAAATCGTAATAGCGTTCTCTTGGTTAATGCCTTTTCTAACGTTTAAAATTAAATCTTTGTCCGATGCTGCGTTTGATAAAAATACATTACCGTTGTTTACTGTTAAGTTTGCCTGACCAGCAGATCCAATAACAATACCAAGGTCTGTGGTAATTCTCAATTGTCCAGCAATGGCGTTTGAAGTATCTTTACGGACATAGGTAGTTGATTCTTCACCACCTAATTTTTCAGAGTTAGTGCAAGTTACGTTAAATTTAATTCCTGCTAAGTTACCTGCATTAAAGCCCGGAATGATACTTCCAGTAAATCCGTCAATAGCATTTTTTGGAGTAAAGCTATCTTTGGCAAAAATACCTAATAAGATTCCGTTGTTATATAGATACGTTACAACTCGTGTTTGGTTTAATGTATCAAGAATACTTGCTACTTTTAATCCGCTAAGGCCCTGAGAATAAGAATAGGCGGGCGCCAACAGAATTGTATTTGTACCGTCATAAAAATATAATTGACGATCAACGTCGTTGAACCATAAGTCGCCAACCCCTAAGTTTCCGGGCTGTGTGTTTGAAATAGTTGCCGAACTAACTGGTTGGAATTCTGTTCCGCTATAAACTTTTAACTTTAATTCTGCAACGTCGAACCAAATTTGTCCTCTAATAGGATGCGTTGGTCTAGCGGTGCTGGCAAAGTTTTCTAATAACTTGATAAAGTTTTCATTTAATGCTTCGCCAAAGCCGCTATAATTCTTTCCTATTAAAGTTAAATCGGTACTGAGTTGATCAACTTGGCCGTCTGCCACCGTTGCTACAATTGTTCCGTCTGTTTTATTAATCTGATAGGCCATAGTTTAACTCAATTATGATGATGTTGTAAATGCAGGAGGACCTGATCTAATAATGTAATTTATTGTCAAGAACGGATTCATAATACCAACAGGTGTTCCTAATAAGAATGTAGGATCCGGTTTCTTAATTCCTCCAGAATCTTGTAGGTATTGCATTTGTCCAGGTGCTGTTGGTCCAAGTCCAGTCGATGCAGGAGGATTAATTGCTGTATCATACTTGACCACAGAATACTGCACACCGTTATAGTTTAAAGAGTGGCTGTGCTCAGGCAAGTTGCCTAAAGTTAATGTTACTGAACTTTGTCCAGCATCGCCACCAAGGATTTGAGCTTTAGTGTCAGGTACTCTGCTAGCAGTTCCGCCGCCGCCGTCAACGTATCCACCGAGACTGTTAGGAACAGTAACACCGTTGTCCATATTGTCTCTACCTAAAGCAAAACGTCCTCTAAGATCAGGCAAGCGGAATGTGTTAACACCTGCTAGTGCAGTGGATCCGTTATATGTAGTTCCAATAATGTCATATAAATCTGGATACTTGGTTTTTTCAACTTCTGATCCGTCGCATAATAAGAAACCGTACGGAACGTTGCCGCCAGCGTAAGGTAAAATAGCACCAATAGGTAAACCAAGGTCACCTACAAATGTGTCTCGGGTCTGCTTTAAAAGACCCGAACTAGTACCAGAGGCTTCGCTAGCTCTATAAGTTAATACAAAGTCTGTTGGTTTAGAAACGTTAGGAGCAGGTGTTGCTTTACCTGCAATAATGTTTGCTGTCAACGAAGTTGTAAAAATTTTAGTATAGCTACCAACCTGTCCGTCAAATTGAATTGCAGGACTAATAACGTCACCGGCTAATTGGAAAGTAGTTACGTTTTTTAGGTTAGTTGCTGTGTTAGCATTACCATTAATGTTACCGTTTAGAATACCTTGAATCTCGTCGGCAATTACTGTTTTAGCTCTAACAGTTTTCCAACGCTTTAATTCAGTTCCACTGTCGTAGACATCTGTAGTTCTAGGCTGAATTACGCTAACTTGAGTAGTGCCTGTAATGTCTAAAGTTCCGCCAACTAGTAGGTTTTTAGATACTGCGGCTCCGCCAGCAACTCTTAATGAACCGTTGTTTAAGTTAGTGCTTTCGGCAGTGTTTGAAATAATCAAAGATCCAGTCAATGCAATGTTACCGTCAACATCTAACTCTTGATCAGGAGCTGCTTTGTTAATACCAACTTTATTATCCAATACTCTTAAAATTGTACTTGGAATACCGTTTCGGTTAACCTGTAGGTCTAAGCTACTACCTGCAGCCGAATTATAAATCTTTGCAGCAGTAGCAGACGATGACAAATTAAATGTACCGTCGATACCTAAAGTTAAACCAGTGTTGCTTCTAATATTAAATCCATAGTCGGTTGTATTAGAAACATCTGATCTCAAAAACTTTCCTGAAGATACTTCAACTCCGTCAATGTTTAAAGCATCGGCGCTGGTTGCTACTCCGTATAGTTTTGGCAGATATCCACCAACAAATTTTTCAATTTCTGTAGATGTCGCCGGAGCATTTACGTTGATACCAGATTTAATTGTAACAAAACCTGCAATTTCAACTTTTGGTGTAAAGCTATCTTTACTAAAAATAATAACAGGAACATCGGCGATGTAAAAAATTAAAACTGATCGTTCTGTGTTATCAGAGTCTGCAATCTTTTCAATGGCCGGTCCGTATCGCAGACCGTCTACTGAACTTTCACTAGGTCCTACTAGGATCCAACGAGTACCTGTATAAATTCTTAATTGCTGATTAGTGGTGTCAACCCACAATTCGCCAACTTTAGAATTCGAAACGCTTGGTTCAGTTGCTGATTTTTGAATGTTTGAAGCTGCTTTCCAACTTGTATTATCCCAGATCATTAAGATACCATTGGTACTATCGTACCACAACTGGCCTTCTACTGGGTTAACTGGCTGTGTTCCGCTGGCAAAATTTTCTAAAAGATGTAAAAAGTTTTCTGCAACAATTTGACCGTAACCAGTTACGTTACGTCCAGGAAAAACTAAGCTGGTATCAGTACTAGAAGTATTATCAAATACCGTTACTGGACTTTTATTGTCTTTGTCTGTAAAATTTACAATATATGGCATTCTTATACCTCAGTGAAACCAGTTAAGCTCTGGCAACGAATTGTATAATCAATTTGAATCAAACGATTTAACGATTTTTGCACAGGATGGAAAATAACGTGAGTTAACAACTTTCCAGTTCCGCTAGGATCATAGCTTCTAAGTCCTAGTTCGTCAAAAACAAAGTTTCCGCTCATATCAACAGAATTGTCAAATGCTTCCTGATCCAACGGCTCGCCATAATCTAATAAGCAAGAGACTAAAATGTCACTGTATGTTGCACCGCTGATGTGTCGAACTTCCATTTTATTTCTAACTGGATCGGCATTTTCAACGGCATTTGCATCAACAACTTTTTTATATGTTTGATTGTATAAACTAGAATTAACACCAACGGTATTAGGAGTTAGATAAGTGATTAATCCTGTAGGATCTACAGAAGTTCCGCCTGTACCGAATACCATTTCATAGATAAATCCCTGCCCTTGGTTACTTAAACTCTGAACCATTGCTACGCTCATATTTTCATAATGGATAGCATTGCGTTTATCTATATAGACCTCTCCGGATTGAGGATCAAAAATCTTAATGTGGCCCTCAAAATGAAACCCGCCAGACTCATTCGGGCGGCTTTCAGGGGTATTTTTGGTGGTTTTTTCTAGCATTTTAGTCTCGTTTGATTCCATAATAGTATTTATTCGGGTAAATCAGTTGTCCCTTGAGCTATGAAATTAGAAATAGTAGTGTTGCTATCTAAGAGTGTAGTTCCGCTACTAGCGGTAGTTGCGCCTCGTTGATACCAAATTTTACCAGTTTTCTTAATTATAGAAACTCTAGTTCCAGCAGGAACAGCAGTAGTTAAACGAATAGTATTGTCTGTACCGTTAACAGAAAACTCTGCTTCTAGGGTAACGTCTGCCGCTGGGCTTTCTGCTCCTAGTGTTTCGTCGTAGACTGTGATAGGATCTTTACGTAGTCTGCGGCCAGCTACAAATACTTCTATTTGATCGCAAGGGCCGTAGTTTGTAGGAATAGTAGACCTATACCAAGAAGTTCTAGTAGCCATCGAAGGAACATATTCTAATGGTCCGATTAATATCGTGCTTCCGTCGCTGATGAAGTCAACACGATCTTGTGTTTCGTTATAAGGAATAGTATTCTTGTAACCTACGTCAACTACACTAGAATCTTTCTTATGTAGAATAGCTATAGGAGTTCCAAAACTACCTCTTCTCAACTGACCTAGTATATTACCAGCTTTGGTCATATATTCGATTTTTTCACCGTTAATATGCACAACGCCTGGCAAGTTTCTAGAAGGTACAGGTTCTGTTAAATCTGTAGCATCTGTCACTTGAATTGTCTTATCGTAATAGTTTAGATCCTTTGCTAATTTAACTTTGTTAACAGAGTATCGTTTGAACTGATATCCGTTCAGCATATCTTTATAAATTTCAAATGCGCTTGGATCTTTATAAGTTTTATCGCCAAATAGAACAATTTTAATTAAGTCATCTGTAGTTGATTCGCTAGTTAAGTACAATGAATTCTTTCCTAGATCAACATAGAAATCTTGATCCTTGGTTAAACGTTGTCCGTTCTTGTAAACCCATATGTAGTTAACGCTGATAGGTGTATAATCTAATCTATAGTTTACTTTTCCGCCTTTGTATTCGTCCGAAATAATACTCATCGATGGATATTCAGAGAACCAAGTTACAACAAGTTCATCTTCATCTAACAATGGATAAGAATCTGCAATAGCAATGTTATTTCCAACTACATAGTACTCTGCACGGAAATCGTTTTCGATAACAATACGATCCCCTACTGTTAGTACGGCAGGAGAAATTGTTAGCTCTTTAGAAGTACCATCGTAGTTATAATCTTCAACAAACGTCTTTAGTTCGTTGTTGACAAATACTTTAATGTTACCTGGCAAGATTGTACCGGATGGTTCAAACGGATCTGTACCTAATACAAACACATTGTTAGTTCCATCATAGGTAGCATTAACTGTGTCAACTCCCTGAAGAGCTTCGCCATTAAGTTCAACAATCATCGATGACACTGCCGAAGATCTTTGTAGATCAACAAACTTATCTAGGTCAAAGCTGCGAGTACTACCTTCAAAGGTATGAGTTTGACGATTAATTCTAACCACTGATAAGCCGGTTGAATCAACATCAAAGTTTGCGCCTAGTGCAATAATTTTAACTATACTTCCAGCTGCTGGTGTTATACTAAATTGAGCAACTGCTTTTTCAGTTGCATCAAATTCACCAGTACTATTAATGAATCCAATATCTGTTTGAACTCCATCTACTGTTACAAAAATTGCACTAGTGTCAGAATAATTTGCTCTAGTTAAGAATAAATTAGTGTTTCCATCAGCTTCGTATTCTTGGTAGTCTAACAATGATAAACCACCGACGCTAATTGCAACAATCTCTACAATAGAGTTTGCAACAGGAGCAGATGTAAATTCCACTCTATTCAATTTTAGATCAATTGTATAGTCTGTACTTTGTACCTTGTTGACATATACCAATACAGAAGATTTTTCAAGAACGTTAATTCCAATATCAAATGTTTTGATTACACCGTCGGCTACTAATACTGAATTTTCAATTGCTGCCGAACCTGTCTTTGTGGTCTGGAAAACTTTGATAGAAACGCTGTCAATCACTTGACCTGGAATGTTTTCTTCAGGAGCAGGAACCTTATCAGGTGCAATAAACTTACCGCCTTCAATTACGATTTCTTCGGCAGTCATACCGGTTGCAGTAGCATAAGCACCGCTCATTGCACTTAATGATCCACCGCTAATCTTAGTGTCAAGAATTGTAGGATCGTTAATTGTTACAGAACCGTCGCTGTCGCTTGGTCTAAAAATTATTGTGTCACCGGCGTATGTTTGAACATATTCGCCAATTTCTACAAAGTTGGTAGATCCGTCACCTATAAAAGTAGGCATTTGTGCAGCAGGATTTGTTGCATAAGAACTATCTAGCGATGGTGTCCAGTAAGGATCATCTATTCTAGTAGTCAACTGCTCACCGGCTCTCTTAATATAAACGTTTATAGCTTGGCCATCTGCAGGTGCGTATGGTAAAGTTACATAAGTGGTAGAACCGTCAGCAATGTAGTAGTAATCTGAACTTGATTCTACACTGTCCCAGTTATCTGTAAACCAAGGTAAAGCATCCCAACCTCCGGTAACATCAAATGTAGTACCTTGGATTGATACGCCGCCGTAATCAATACCAGTCATTAACTGGTTCAATTCTTTACCAATCATTCCGGCAGTTGGAGAATAGTATTTTTCAATTCTGTTAATACTATCTAACAAGCTATCGTTCTTTTCGTAGGTAACTGTAATAACATCGCCGGCTACAGGAGCTTCGGCAAAAATTAGTTTACCTTTTAATAAACTGTAACCGCTGGTTGTAGAAATGTATAGACTAATTTCATATTCGCTACTTAACACCACTTGATCGTTTTTCTTGATCAATATTTTGCTCTTGTCTCTTGTAGGAGCATAATTCAATTCAAATACCGCAGTATAACCAGTAGCAGTGAAAGTTTGTGTTTGAGATAGGTTAGTATACAATCCGTGTTTGGCTAATCTATCAAACTTAACCGTTAGGTCAAACGTTCTAGTTTTTGTATCGCCTAGAATAGGAACTACTTTAGCCTTCTTTGCACCACTAGGATTGCCGCCAATTAATGTAACAGTAGGCGACTTAGTATAACCGGATCCAGCTGTTAATACCTTTACTCCAGATACACGACCGTTTGAAATATATGCCTGTGCAGTTGCTCCCGAGCCGTTACCTTCAATAACAACTCTAGGTGCTTGTGTATATTCTTCACCAGCCTCGGCAACTAATATTTCAACCACTGAATAACCTTGGTTATCTTTCCACCACTTCCAAGGATATGAATCAACCAACACATTACTGTCAGTAACTGGGGAAATTTGTCCTTCAGTTTGACTAAAGACTGCCGGTAGGTCAAAGTCTGTAGTTGCCATACCTAACGGTTCTTTGGTATCGTATCTACTTACATATTCTCTTACAGTAGATTTGTATGGCTTGACTTCGTTAATATAATCTTGGAAACTTGCTAGATTATCATTCTTATAATTTAGTCGCTGTTCTAAAGGTCCAATGTTATGTGTAGCTGTTAAGAAGCTAGTCTTAAATGCCCAATCAACATATAATTGTTCAGAGAATACATATCTAATGCAAGTAAAGAACAATTTGTTCCATTCTACTGCATAGTTATTAATAAAGATATCTTCTTTAATCGCTCTTAAAATATTTCTTAATTCTTTAGAGTTTTCAATATCGTAGAAGTCGGTGTCAAAACTAACAGTATTGTCGTAACCAATTCCGGCTGTATTGATATTGTAAAGTGTATCTTTAAGCTGAATTGTTCCGTTCTGTCTTGCAACCATTGAATAACGATCTAAGAAAGTTTCTCCAGAATCGTTGATTTTTTCAAACCAAGCCCAACCACCATTTGAGTATTCTTTGATCTGTATTACATCACCAACTTTTACATTAATGATTGGCTCTTCAGAGATGTTATAAATTTCTTTTACTAGACGTGTACCAATACCGTATCCAGTTTTGTACCAATCAATATACTGCCAATATTTTGTAGTATCAAATGATTGAGACGCACTTCTAAAGAAATTCTTTCTGTTATCGTCCCACGCATAGATGCTCCAGAAGCCTCTAGCTGTAGAATCAGAATTTACCAATACAGAGAACTGTCTTGTTGTAGCAATAGCAGAATTATAACGTCTGCCTCTGGAAGTAATTCTTATAGAAGTAATTCTGCCTTGGTTATCGATTATTGCTTCTGCCGCTGCACCTTGGCCGTCACCGTCGATTACTACCGGTGGCGGAACCTTATATCCGGCACCTCTATCTACAACATCAATAGTATCAATTTCTCCATCTAAAATGTTTACTCTTAGCGAAGCCTGTTTTACTCTAACTGTACCAACTACAGAAAGATCTGCATATGTGTCAACAACTACGTCATAGAGATTTAAAGCATTACTAGGAGCATTGTCAACTAGATTTAAATTGTCATAACTAATAACGTCTGCAAATGCTTCTGTTTGTAAAATAGTGTTTACACTATTGACTAAAATCTTTAATGCTTCTAGTCTATTAACAAACATACTTTGACGCGGTCTAAATTCTAAACCATATTTCTGCTTGGCAGGTAATGAAGGATCAGGAACCCTGTTACCTGCTTGGTCGTAACCAATCAAGCTGTCAAACCATTTAGTTTCTAACTTAGCCGATGGTAGGCTGTCAGCAACTCCGTCTGATAACAGCTGGTATTCGTTGTGAACCTGATTTAGAGCAGAATTGCCTTTTCTAAACTGAATATTTAGAACCGCTGTTGAGGATCCTAACAATCCACTAAAGTTATAGGCCAAGATCTTATCAGCATCTGCAAAACAAACAAATGCTGTTCCGGAGGACGCTGGGTTAGATATTAGATTTGCAACAGATGCTGCCGACAACTCTCGTCCAGGAACAAAGGACGGAACTGTAACCTTGTTCTTTACCCAGTAGTAGTATAATGTGCCAGTTTCTTGACCAGCAGAGTTATAAAGGACTTTGACAGAGTATACGTCATTATTTGGATATAACGGTTGACCAGAAATACCCTCTGCAATGCCTTCATTGGTATCTGCAAGTGCAGCCCATTCGTTTGGTAGCAATGGAGTTTCTACCCATTCGTAGATATCAATACTTGCGCCGGTTGCAAGAGCATTCCAGTTACCTAGTCTATATGCCAAGTCGCTCTGCTCGTAATGTTTCCATTTAGCAGTTGATAGATCCCACCATAAGTGTCCGACCCATTTAGTAGTCCAAGCAGTTCCTTGATCAACAACTTGTTCATCTGTTCCAACACTGTATACTGCTGGATCAAACACTGTTTTAAATCTAATTTCTGTTTCTGCAGAATTTAAAATCTTTAATTTTGCGTGATCTATAAAATCAATTTCTTGAATTTTAAAGTTGTCAGCTGTATCGTAAAGAGAGATGCTCTTAATCTTAGAAATATCAACTGCTGGAGTTTGTCTAGCAATTGTGTTTAAAGAATTCTTGGTAGGATCTTTCTTGAACAGTCTAACATTACCAACTTTTAATCCGGTAGAATCTCTGTAATCTGGCGAACCTACAACTACAGCCGAGGAACCAACATCTACACTATAACCAAAACTTTCAAATGGTTTAAATTCAGTTTCTAACTTTTCTGCTAAGAAATAGATAGAATCTTTTATTTCAAATACATAAACTCCGCCACTGTATCCTTGATTCTCGATGAATCTAGTTCTACCTTTATCAAATGTAGTACCAACAGTAGTGTCAAGTCTTGTAGGAATAATAAATGGTGAATTCTTTGCGCCAACTACAATCTTTTCAGTGTTGGCACTAATTTGTACGCTTTGTCCAAAGAACTCATTAGGATATTGTTCAAAACTTTCGAGTTTTTGTTTTAATCTATATTCTACAGGAGCATAGCCGTCTGTTCTGAATACATAGACACTACCTTGATTCTGCAAATTAATATCTGCCATTGGGCTGGAAATTACAAGTGTAGTACCACTGTAGTCGATGTCAAGACTCCATCCGAACTTGTCACCGGAGTTAACAACAGTTCCAGAATCAATATCATTAATTTGAGCCATTGATCCACTGTTGATAGTTTGCTTTAATTCGTAAACATTATTAGAATTACGCTGATAAACAAACACTTTTCCAGATGCTTCTGTTGAACTGTCGCCAACGTTTTCCCAAGGCAATGCTCCTGGTTCTTCGTTGTAGCTTCTAGTTGTTGAATCTGCAGATTCGCCGATTCTTTGAACTAGTCTGTGATAAATGTTATCATACTTAACAACATCGCCTTCAACGTATTCAATATCGGGTCTCCATAGACCACGATAGTTAGCAAAATATTGTCCGTCGCTGTTTGGAGCGCCTACTACTAAAATACTGCCGTCGCGGCTCATTGTTAGGCTTGTTCCAAACTCGTCTCCTTGTTTTACCAACTCGGCTAATTGTGTTTCGCTTACTAAGCCTAAAGACAATGTAGATCCGTCGTCGCCAATCGAAATATTTTGCGGTAAAGAGCATTGTGTCGAAATTGGATCAATCATTTGCCAGCTGAGAGAATCAACACTAATTGTAGATCCGTCACCGTAAGTGTCGTCAGTGGCTTGCCACATACTACCATTGTACCATACAATAGATCCTCTTGGATAGAATGTAGCTGGGCTAGAATTATAAATTCCTTTATAGTTTTCGTTTTCTAAATGTTTCCATTCACCGGAATCGTAAACATATAGATAAACTCTACCGCGGCCGTCTAAAGCACCAACCGCAGAAACTGCCATATAGTATTTGCTGCCACCGATACCAACACAAACATCAGAACCAAAATATTCTGCGTTAGAAGGCCTTGGGCTAACGAAAGACTCTGAGATAGACCATTGTTGGTTCACATATTCGTAGATAGAAACCATACCTTGTCCAGTATGGCCGGTTCCTGCTCCGGCAGGGTTTACAGGAATATGTGTGGCCACGGTCCAGTCGTTAAGATCAAAGTCTGCTGTACTACCGTCCGCAAATACGTCTTTAATTGCTTTCCAAAGTTTACCCTGGTATAGAACAATATCGTCAGTTTGATAATCTCTAGTAGAGTCAAAGTCGCCAAGGAAATCAGACGGAACGTTGTTAGCGTTAGGGCTAGTGATAATTAAGAATCTGCTATCTGGTGTTAGCGCCATCTTTGTACCAAAAGAACCGTTGGCGTTGTCGTCTAGTCCAGCAGGTGGAGCAACAATCTGTTTTAGTTCAAGACCACTTACTCCTTCAACGTAACACATTACGTATCCAGTATTTGGCATACTAGCAAGAGTTTGTTTTAAATTATCGTCGTATAAAACTTTAGTACCAGTACCCAAAGGAGCACTTGCACCATACTCTACCAACGAATGGTCAGAGTATTGAGCTTGCTTATTAATAACTTCCCACTGTTCGTTGCCGGAATCATCAATCCACAACTTAGAATTGTTTTTTAACAATGCTACAGAATTTTGATCTACAGATTCGTAATTTGCAAAGCGAGCTTCAGTTAGTACATATACAGGTACTATTGAGCTTGTATCGTACTCAGGATCTTGAGCTTCGCTAGAGACAGTTACCGTAATATCTTTAGTACCAACTGAGGTAATCTTAAAGAAGCCTGTTAAGTTTACAACATCCTTGATACCAACATAGTCACCTACAGAGAAGTTATGAACTCTTGATAAAGTAATTGTTACATTAGTGTCTGTCTTAACAATATTCTCAATTACTAATACAGGGCTTTGATTGTATCTTAGAACATTCCAACTTGGGCCGTCAAACGTTACCCAGATGTGGGCATTTTCATATATAGCTGTTATGTCTAATGAGGCTAGATCGTCTCTAGTCTTAATAGTATAGTCTACGTCTAAAGAATTTACATAGCCAGCTGTTTTAATTGGTTGAGCATCAATCGATAACGGGTTAATGTTTGTGGTGTAAGGGATTGGCTCTATTGTAAAGTCTGACTTTACAATTCTATAATTTTGATCAACGTCTAGGCTAGGCTGGAATTCTACAAACAGCAACGGCTGAGGATTGATTTCAAATTTTTGTTTTTGAATGTTGAATTCAATTTCAGAAACTTGATCAACTCCTCCAAATCTACCTACTCTAAACGCCCATTCTTCGTTTAATTCAATACTTGATTCGGACGTTCTGCTAAGTTTATCAAAAACTTTTGTAATAGAATTGATTGTGCCTTTTTCTCTAATAAACCCTTGATACAACTGGAATTGAGTTACAGGATCTTCTGCAAGATTCTGCAAGTAATCTCTCTGCTGATAACCCACAGTATGTCTTGCAAGTGCTCGCTGAGATTCTCCAACTCCTTGACTATCTACATTATAGTAATCGTAGAATTGATTAATTCTAAAATCAAAGTTAGGAACTAATTGTTTTTCGGGTGTTAGATCTAACTTTGTCCAGTATGTTTCATTAAATGTTTCTGCACCGTTTTGATTTACTAAACTGGTCCAGTTGTAAGATCTATAGCTTACAATATCACCTAATTTATAATCAGTCCAAGGCATCCAAGGATCGATAGAAACATTGTCAAACAAGAAACCAGGACTTGTGTAATCGCCATCCCAATCAACTGTTCGGAATCCTTGAGTTTTAATACGCTCTTGTCTGTAACCAGTGATCTTATCATAGATTACATCGTTAAACACAGTCTTATCTGTAAAGATAGCAACGTGTTCTTTTAACACATAATACAACTTTAGATAATAGATACCATCAGTGGTATTAGTAGTTTCAACTGTTAAAGACTGGAAGTCTCTGTTGACATTTACAAAAGAAGGTAGCAACGGTTTGCCATCAACTTTTAGAATATTGTAATCGTAAAAACTATCTAATAAATTGTCTGCAACACCAACTGAAGTCTCAATGCTTAATTTATTAGCCGCTGGACTTAGAGTCAACAAAGATCCCACTGGCCAATTTTGTTTTGTCCAGAATAAGAACTCTTTAGCCGACGTTGTCCAGTCTTCAGGCGATTGAGTTTCGATGTTGTAATTTTCAAATTTAAAGCCTACAGATTTTAGATATTGTTCATAGCCTAACAAGAAATCTACTACTTCTTGTCTGCTGATTAATTTAGTTCCGTAACTAATTCTTAAAACTTTTAATGTGTTAAAGTTTCTTCTACGCAGAGCTTCGATTGCTCCTACCTGCGGAATAGAAGTTAGTTTAGACCATAGTCTTTCTTCAAAGGTATCGCTAGCGGTATGTGTTCTTAGTGCTCTGTAATATACATTTTGATAACGTGCTAATTGTCCGTTATTGTATAGCTGACCTGCTGTCCAGTCAACAAATCTTTCGCTGACTCCGCCTACCGACATTACTGGATCTCGTTGATTTGGTACTGCTGCATAATAGTTAAAATACGGAGCAATATCATCATAACCTTTGACAATCCAACCGCCATCGGTCTTTTCTAAAATTACACCACTATAAGTTAAACTTGTAATAGGTGAACTTATGTTGAAAACAATATCGTAGTTCTCAGGAGGAATAAAAATTGTACTGCTAGAACTACTTGGGCTCTTAGAATCTAATAGATACTTTTGTTGATTTTTATCAACAAAGCCAGATAATCTAGATGACAATCTTACATCAATACTTCTAATTGTATCTGTAACTGCATCGGCTGTTAGTCCTTTTGACTTAGCATAACCGATAAGGTACTGCATCAATCCGCTGATTAACGATTGATTATTCAAATCAACTACATTGTCTAATTTAGAAAACAATCTAGTATTTGTATTAATTGTTTGGTCTAATAAATTAGTTGTTGTCTTAGAAGTGTCAAGATGAGTTGTAATAAACTCAAAAGGTTTCATCAGACACATTGCCATTACTACTGCAAACGGCCATTCAGAGCTTGATCTCCAACCGTATTCTACAGGAGCGACATCTCCTAACTTAAACGGTCCTCTGTTATTAACTAATGTAAAGTTACCAGCTAGTCCAGAGTCTAACGGACTTAATAATTTTCCGTCACCGTCAACTGGGATGTGCGTCATAATAGTAGGACGCTTATATCGATTATGTGTTCCGGCTCTAGGACCTTGACGAATAATACCATCGCGAAGATCTTCCCATAATAACAGGTTGTTACGAGTGTAAGGAGCTTGACCGTACTCTGCATCCCACCAGTCTGGCTTTTCTGAGAATCCTAACATTTCCCAAGGACAGCGATGTGGTCGATCAGTATCATAGAACCATTGGTACACACCTCTCCAGAATCCAGGCAAGTTTTGAGTACCTGTTGGATCTGTCATATTTGAATATGTGTAGGTAAAGGAATTCTCGCTGTCAAAGTAACCATTATTGATATAATCAATATTGGTGTTCATAATCCATTTTAAGAAGTTTTGACTTACAATATCATCAAGCTGATATTTTTTGTAAAGTCCTTCACCGTTATAACCTGCTACTACACTGTCAATATCAAAGACATCGGGATTGTATTCACGCTTAATGTTATTGTAAATTCTGTATTCAAGTTCCAATAACAAGTCATCTCTGTAGTCGCCAAATGCCGCAGTAATACTACCGTCGTGACCTTGGATAACTTCTCTAGGTTCTTGGTAGGTGTCGTCTACAAACTTCATAGGAGTGT
>JACCEA010022964.1_pt1 | contig 40687 bp, 38 predicted proteins | sample 7449851 | NCBI WGS metagenome assembly JACCEA01 (sample SAMN15323453, study PRJNA562643) | freshwater metagenome | isolation source: river surface water | place: USA:Blue River Watershed | collected 2017-08-18 | reverse complement strand
GCGATTTTTGTCGCCATGATCTTCGAATTCTGCGGTGCCTATCTGGCTGGCGGCGAAGTCACTGAAACCATCAAGAACGGCATTGTCGATGCCGACCGGATTCCACCGGACATGATGGTGCTGGGCATGATGTCGGCGTTGCTGGCGGCCGGAACCTGGCTGTTGATCGCGACTCAACGTGGCTGGCCGGTGTCCACTACGCACTCGATCATCGGTGCCGTGGTCGGTTTTGCTGCGGTCGGGGTGTCCTTTGATGCCGTGCATTGGGACGGGCTTGGGCCGATCGTTGCCAGTTGGGTCGTCACGCCTTTCCTGGCCGGTCTGGTGGCTTTCGGTTTGTTTGTCAGTGTGCAGAAACTGATCATCAATACCGACCAGCCATTCGCCAATGCCAAACGCTATGTACCGCTTTACATGTTTCTGACCGGCTTCATGATCAGCATCATGACGGTGACCAAAGGCCTCAAACATGTGGGTCTGAAACTCGAGGGCAGCGATGGTTTCCTGCTATCGCTGGGCATCGGCGGTGCTGTGATGCTGCTGGGTATTGCTCTTCTGAGCCGCATCAAAGTGGATGAAACGGCCGACAAGGACTTTCACTTCGCCAGTGTCGAGAAAGTCTTCGCCGTGCTGATGGTGTTCACCGCCTGCTCCATGGCATTTGCCCATGGCGCCAATGATGTGGCCAACGCGGTAGGTCCGCTGGCAGCCATTGTCAGCGTGATCCAGGCTGGCGGCAGCGGCGTGCTGGAAGTCAAGACCGCCGTACCCGGCTGGGTGTTGCTGCTGGGGGCGATCGGTATCGTGGTGGGCCTGGCAACTTACGGTTACAAGGTGATCGCTACCATCGGCAAGGAAATTACCGAGCTGACCCCGAGCCGTGGTTTTGCCGCTGAACTCGCCACGGCATCCACCGTGGTGGGCGCGTCGGCACTGGGTCTGCCGGTGTCGACCACGCACACGCTGGTCGGCGCGGTACTGGGCATTGGTCTGGCCCGTGGCATCGGCGCACTCAATCTGGGCGTAGTCGGCAAGATCTTCATGTCCTGGCTGATTACCCTGCCGGTCGGTGCGGTGCTCTCGGTCATCTTCTTCACCATCCTGAGCACCATCTTCCTCTGATTGCACTCGGCGCAGCCACGCCTGCGCCCTTGCGATTGAGTGGTTCCCTCTGCCTTGCTGCCGGCCCTATCATGGGCCGGCCCTGCGGAGATCAATGATGCCCCTTCCTTCCCTGCAACAACGCTTTGCCGCGCTGCTTGCCGCGCCTTCGGTGAGTTGCACCCAGCCGGCGCTGGATCAATCCAATCGTCAGGTGATCGAGTTGCTGGCGAACTGGCTCGGCGAGCTGGGCTTCATCTGCGAGTTGCAGGAAGTGCAGCCGGGCAAGTTCAACCTGCTGGCAACCCGCGGCCAGGGTCCGGGTGGCCTGGTGCTGGCCGGACACAGCGATACCGTGCCCTTTGACGAGGCGTTGTGGCGCTCCAACCCGTTGGGCCTGAGTGAGCGCGATGGCCGCTGGTATGGCTTGGGCAGTTGCGACATGAAGGGTTTCTTTGCCCTGGTGATCGAGGCCGTACAGGGCTTGCTGGAGCATGATTTCCGCCAGCCGCTGCTGATTCTCGCCACCTGCGACGAAGAGAGTTCAATGTCCGGGGCGCGTGCGCTGGCCGATGCCGGTCGGCCGTTGGGACGTGCAGCGGTGATCGGCGAGCCCACAGGCTTGCGGCCGATCCGCCTGCACAAGGGCGTGATGATGGAGCGCATCGAGATCCGCGGACAAAGTGGCCATTCGTCCGATCCGAGCCTCGGGCACAGCGCGCTGGAGGCCATGCATGCCAGCATCGGAGAGTTAATGGCCTTGCGCCGGCAGTGGCAGCAGGCGTTCAACAATCCGCAATTCAGTGTGCCGCAGCCGACCCTGAACTTCGGCTGCATCCATGGTGGTGACAATCCCAACCGCATCTGTGGCCAGTGCTCGCTGGAATTCGATCTGCGCCCATTGCCGGGCATGGACCCCCAGCAGTTGCGCGCGGCGATCCGCAGCAAACTGCAGCCGCTGGCCGAGCTGCATCGGGTACAGATTGAATATGGTCCGCTGTTTCCCGGCGTGCCGCCGTTCGAGCAGAGGGCTGACTGCGAGCTGGTGCGGCTGGCCGAGCGACTGACCGGGTATGCCGCCGAAGCAGTGGCCTTTGGCACCGAAGCCCCGTATCTTCAGCAACTGGGCTGCGAAACCCTTGTGCTTGGCCCAGGCGACATTGCCTGTGCCCACCAGCCGGACGAATACCTGGAGATGGCGCGGATCGAGCCGACCGTGCGCCTGTTGCGTGAACTGATACAGCACTATTGTTTGCGCTGAAGGGGCGCTTGGGAAGGGGGAAGTGGGGGAGTCGGGAGTTGGTGTGCGGCGCTGCGGATTTTGCTTTTGCCCGCACCAGCGCGCAGAACAGCCTCCCGACTCCCCCCCTTCCCACTCCCCACTCCCCAATTAATACCGACTTATCCTGAGATTCATTTATGCACGACTACGTCAACTGGTTGCGCCATGCCACCCCTTATATCAACGCCCATCGGGACTGCACCTTCGTGGTCATGCTGCCCGGGGATGGCATCGAACATGCGAATTTCGGCAACATCGTCCACGACCTGGTGCTGCTGCACAGCCTGGGTGTGCGTCTGGTGCTGGTGCATGGCTCACGCCCGCAAATTCAGGCGCGCCTGGCCGAACGCGGACTGACGGCGCACTATCACCGGGACTTGCGGATCACTGACGGGCCAACGCTGGAGTGTGTGATCGACGCCGTTGGCCAGTTGCGGATTGCCATCGAAGCCCGGCTATCCATGGACATGGCGTCCTCACCGATGCAAGGCTCGCGCTTGCGCGTGGCCGGGGGCAATTTTGTTACGGCGCGGCCGATTGGCGTGGTCGACGGGGTGGATTATCACCATACCGGCGAGGTGCGGCGGATCGACCGCAAGGGCATCAGTCGCTTGCTTGATGAGCGCAGCATCGTGCTGCTGTCGCCGCTGGGCTATTCGCCTACCGGGGAGATTTTCAACATTGCCTGTGAGGATGTGGCCACCCGTGCGGCCATCGAGCTGGGTGCCGACAAACTGGTGTTGTTCAGCAGTGAAACCGGTCTGCTCGACGAGCAGGGCAAGCTGGTACGTGAGCTGCGTCCACAACAGGTCCCGGCGCATCTGACACGGCTGGGCAACAGTTATCAGGCGGAGTTGCTGGATGCTGCGGCCCAGGCTTGCCGGGGCGGGATCAAACGCAGTCACATGGTCAGTTATGCCGAAGACGGCTCGCTGCTGACCGAATTGTTTACCCGTGACGGTAGCGGCACGCTGGTCGATCAGGAGCAGTTCGAATCCCTGCGTGAGGCGACCATCAACGATGTAGGTGGGCTTATCGACCTGATCACGCCACTGGAAGAGCAGGGCATTCTGGTACGTCGCTCGCGCGAGGTACTGGAGCGTGAGATTGGCCAGTTCAGCATTGTCGAACGTGACGGGCTGATCATCGCCTGTGCGGCACTCTATCCGATCAACGAGTCGGACTCTGGCGAGTTGGCTTGTCTGGCGGTGAGTTCGGATTACCGGCATGGCGGGCGGGGCGATGAGCTGCTCGAACGCATTGAGCAACGTGCCCGGGCCATGGGCCTGAAGACCTTGTTTGTGCTGACCACGCGCACCGCGCACTGGTTTCGCGAGCGCGGATTTCAGCCCAGCACGGTGGAGCGTCTGCCGGTAGCGCGGGCTTCGCTGTATAACTTCCAGCGCAATTCGCAGGTGTTTGAGAAAACTTTATAGGCAGTGGGAAGTGGGAAGTGGTCAGGAGCGGGAGGCGTAGCCTGGGGTCAGGCGCTTTTCGAATGAGGATGCAGCTGGGTCTGTTCCAGGCCGTCATCCCAGCCGGCTTCCCATGCTGCCGCCAGCACATCCGCCGAGTACGGCTGCTGATCGAGTGGATGGCCGGTGAGGCCGGCCATGTAGCCCTTCTGATAGGCCTTGTTCAGGCTTTCCAGGCTCCATTGCTGCTCTTCGTCGATGTGCGTGGTATGAACCATTGGCCGGCTCGTCCTGTGGCGATGGGGCCAGCATAGCCCCGCCCAGCGACCAAGGGTTACCTGCCTGGCTCAGTCGCCAGGCAAATCTGTGACGTGATAGACGTTTTGCCGGTCAGCCCGGCTGACCGGTAATGCTCGCCTGATAGGCGGCAACAAACTCGTCGAAACCTGTCGAGTCGTTGCGTTCGATAGCGGCCTGCTCCTGCAGGGACGCGCTGGCCAGTGCTTCGAAGTCCTGTTGCCGCGCATCGCTCAGCGGCTGGCTGCGGAAATACTCTGCATGTTCACGGCTCTGGCGCAGGGCAAACGCGCGGAAACTTTCCTGACGCTCCTGCAACACCGCCAGCACTTGCGCCGAAGGCGTCAGTCGCACATCGGCAACCTTGGCCCGCTGAGTCTGCAGGGCGCTCAGGTGCGGAGCGTCCGCCAAGCCCTGATCCAGCAGTTGCGCGCTGTGCGCGATGTGGTCCAGCAACTGGCCTGCCCATTGCTGCAGCTCAACCGCTTCACCGTTGCGCTGCAATTCGAGTCCTGGCCGGCGACCCTCCTTGACCACCTTGAGGAAGTTGTCGGTGCAGTCACGGCATTCGCTACCGCCCAGTGTCGGGCTTTCTTCGAAGGCGCAGAACAGCAGGAAGGCATCGAGGAAGCGCGCTTCTTCCAGATCAATGCCTACCGGGTTGAACGGGTTGATATCCAGGCAGCGCACTTCCACATATTGCACGCCCCGCGACAGCAGCGCCTGTATCGGCCGCTCGCCGCTGTTGGTCACGCGCTTGGGACGGATGCTCGAGTAGTACTCGTTTTCGATCTGCAACACGTTGGTATTGAGTTGCTGCCACTCGCCGTCCTTTTTCGTTCCGGCACTCACGTAGGCCGGATAGGGCGTCGACACCGCCTGACGCAGGCTGCTGGTGTAGCTGGCCAGATCGTTGTAGCAGGGCGTCAGCCCGGCTTGCGCGTTGTTCTGGTAGCCCAGATCGCTCATGCGCAGGCTGGTGGCCCAGGGCAGGTACAGGGTGTCGGCATCGAGTTGCTGCAGTTCATGCTGGCGGCCGCGCAGGAAACCGGCATCCAGCACCGGCGAGGAGCCAAACAGGTACATCAGCAGCCAGCTGTAGCGGCGGAAATTGCGGATTAGCGCGATATAACTGGCGGACTGGTAGTCGCAGGTGCTGCGGCTGTCTCCTTCGGCGGCCTGCAGCAGCGGCCAGAGGGCTTCGGGCAGGGAAAAGTTGTAGTGGATGCCAGCGATGCATTGCATGGTCTTGCCATAACGCAGGGCCAGACCCTTGCGATACACATACTTCAGCTTGCCGATATTCGAGTTGCCATAGCGGGCGATCGGGATGTCTTCTTCGGCCGGCAGCGGGCAGGGCATCGAAGGACTCCACAGGTATTCAGCGCCCAGCTTGCTGTAAGCGAAACGGTGGATGCGTTCGAGGTCGGCGAGGGTTTCCGCCGGATCGGCTTCGGCAGGGGTGATGAACTCCAGCAGCGATTCCGAGTAATCCGTGGTGATTTGCGCGTGGGTCAGCGCTGATCCAAGGGCTTGCGGGTGCGGCGTGAGTGCCAGCTGTCCATTGCCATCCACGCGCAGGCATTCGCGCTCGATGCCGTGCAGGCACTGGCGCAGCAGGGGCAGATTGGCAGGTTGGCCCAGCAGGGCCAGGCGACGGGCGTAGAGATCGCTCACAGGGGAGCTCCTGGGGGTCGTTGGCCGAACAATATGGGGGCGATATAGCGTGTCTGCAAGCCTGTCGGTTTACCATGGGCGCCTTTTCAGCCCTGTCAGGAGTTGCCGGATGCTCAAGGTTCAGTTGCCGCGATGGCTGGCCGACAGTTCAGTTCCCGCGCTGGTGGCCGGCTTCATTGCCATGCTCACCGGGCATACCAGCGGACTGATCCTGATCTTTCAGGCAGGACAGGCCGCCGGTCTGGAACCGGCGCTGATTACCTCGTGGATCTGGGCCCTGTCGCTGGGCATGGCGGTGTGCACCATCGGTCTGTCGCTGCGTTACCGGGCGCCGATTGTGGTGGCCTGGTCGACCCCCGGCGCGGCCTTGCTGATCAGCAGCTTGCCCGGTGTATCGTTTGGCGCAGCGATCGGTGCATATCTGGTCTGCGCGCTGTTGCTGACGCTGGTCGGGCTGACCGGCAGCTTCGAGCGACTGATGAGGCGTTTGCCGGCGTCGCTGGCTTCGGCCCTGCTGGCGGGCATTCTGTTTCGCATCGCCGGCGAAATCTTCCCGGCGTTGCAGGCGCATACCGCGCTGGTGCTGGCGATGCTGCTCGGCTATCTGCTGTGCAAGCGCTGGCAGCCGCGCTATGCAGTGCTGGCGGCTTTGCTGGTAGGGGCGGCCAGCGCCTATCTGGGCGGGCTGCTGGACCTTTCCGGGGTGCCGCTGGAACTGGCCCGGCCGCAGTGGACCACGCCGGAATTTTCCCTCAGCGCCATCGTCAGTATCGGTCTGCCGCTATTTGTGGTGGCCATGGCTTCGCAGAACATCCCGGGGCTGGCCGTGCTGCGCGCCGACGGCTATCAGGTACCGGCCTCGCCGTTGTTGAGCATCACCGGGATCGCCTCATTCCTGCTCGCGCCTTTCGGTGCCCATGGGGTCAATCTGGCGGCGATCACCGCGGCCATCTGCACCGGGCCACATGCCCATGAAGACCCGCACAAGCGCTATACGGCGGCACTCTGGTGCGGCGTGTTCTATGCGCTGGCCGGGCTGTTCGGTGCCAGTCTGGTGGCGCTGTTCGCGGCGCTGCCGAAGGCGTTGCTGTTGTCGGTGGCAGCGATTGCCCTGCTCGGCTCGATCGGCAATGGCTTGAGTGTGGCGCTCTATGAGTTGCGTGAGCGCGAGGCAGCGTTGCTGACCTTTATGGTCAGCGCTTCGGGCATCAGCTTTTTTGGCATTGGTTCGGCGTTCTGGGGGCTGGTGGCCGGCATCCTCACGTTGCTGATTGTGAATGCCGGAAGGGACTAGCTGTGGGTAGCCCGGATGAAATCCGGGGAAACCTGCCGCTGTATACATGCTCCCGGATTGCATCCGGGCTACGCGGGTCGAATAACCAAACTAGACCCTGGCAAAGGTCCCCGTGGCTTTGGCCACCAGCTTGTCGCCCTGCAGCACTTCGGCCTCGACCATCAGGGTGCGGCGTCCGGCGTGAAGTACCCGAGCTTGGCACAACACTTCGCCTTCGCCGACTGCGCGCAGGTAGTTGATCTTGCACTCCAGCGTCACGCTGTGTTGATCGAAGCCATGGCTGGCCGAACAGGCCAGACCCATGGCGACATCGACCAAGGTGAAGATCGCCCCACCATGCAGTTTGCCACCACGATTGCGCAGTTCTTCGCGCATGCCCAGTCGTAGTTCGGCGGTACCTGTCTCGCCCAGACTGAGCAGTTCACAGCCCAACAGAGTGGTGAAGGCACTGTTCTTGTAGCTGTCTGGCATCTCCATTGGGTGCACCTCTTTAGCGTTTCTTCAGTTGCTTGGCACCAGCAAACAGTGCAGCCATGCCGGCATTCACCGGGGCGGGCTTGTCTTGTGCTGAATGCCGTTCCGTCCGCGGTGCATTGCCCCGGGATGGCCCGCCCCGCGTTCCTTCGGTTTTCTCGCCGGGGGTATCGCTCATGCGCATCGACAGGCCTACCCGGTTGCGCGGGATGTCCACTTCCATGACCTTGACCTTGACGATATCGCCAGCCTTGACCACCTCGTAGGGGTCTTTGACGAACTTCTCCGACAGCGCACTGATATGCACCAGCCCGTCCTGATGCACGCCGATGTCGACGAAGGCACCGAAGTTGGTCACATTGGTTACCACGCCTTCGAGGATCATGCCGGGCTTGAGGTCCTTGAGGCTTTCCACGCCGTCCTGGAACTCGGCGGTCTTGAACTCCGGGCGTGGGTCGCGGCCGGGTTTGTCCAGTTCCTTGAGGATGTCGGTGACGGTCGGCAGGCCGAAAGTCTCGTCGGTGAACTGCTTGGGATCGAGCTTGCGCAGGAAGCCCGAATCGCCAATCAGCGAGCGGATGTCACGCCCGGTATCGGCGGCAATGCGCTGCACCAGCGGGTAGGTTTCCGGGTGCACCGCCGAGGCGTCCAGGGGATTGTCGCCATTCATCACACGGAGGAAGCCAGCGGCCAGCACGTAGGTTTTTTCGCCCAGACGCGGCACCTGTTTGAGCGCTTCGCGGGTCTTGAATGCGCCGTGGGCATCGCGGTGGGCGACGATGTTCTGCGCCAGTGTGCTGTTCAATCCGGAGATGCGCGCCAGTAGCGGCGCTGATGCCGTGTTCAGATCGACGCCGACGGCGTTCACGCAGTCCTCGATCACCGCGTCCAGCGAGCGCGCCAGCTGCAGCTGCGACACATCGTGCTGGTACTGGCCGACGCCGATGGACTTCGGCTCGATTTTCACCAGTTCGGCCAGCGGATCCTGCAGGCGGCGGGCGATGGAAACGGCGCCGCGCAGTGACACATCCAGCTCGGGGAATTCCCTGGCCGCCAGTTCCGAGGCCGAGTACACCGAGGCGCCGGCTTCACTGACCATGACCTTGGTCATCTTCAATTCCGGCAACAGGCGGATCAGTTCAATCGCCAGTTTGTCGGTCTCGCGGCTGGCAGTGCCGTTGCCGATGGCGATCAGCTCGACGCGGTGCTTGGCGCACAGTTTGCCGAGCACGGCCAGGGTTTCGTCCCAGCGGTTGTGCGGCACGTGCGGGTAGACGGTGGCGGTATCCAGCAGTTTGCCGGTGGCATCCACCACCGCCACCTTGCAGCCGGTGCGCAGGCCCGGATCGAGGCCGAGGGTGGCACGCGGGCCGGCCGGAGCAGCCAGCAGCAGGTCGTGCAGGTTGCGCGCGAAGACGTTGATCGCCTCGCTTTCGGCCTGCTCGCGCAGCTCGCCGAACAGGTCGGTTTCCAGATGGGTGTAGAGCTTGACCTTCCAGGTCCAGCGCACCACTTCGCCCAGCCATTTGTCGGCGGCGCGGCCCTGGCTGGAAATGCCGAAACGCTCGCCGATCATGCCCTCGCAGGGGTGCATACTGCCGGGCGTAGCGACGCCCTGAGTTTCTTCACCGACCTTGAGGCTGGCGCTGAGCACGCCTTCGTTGCGCCCGCGGAAGATCGCCAGTGCGCGGTGTGATGGTGCGCTGCGCAGCGGCTCGTCGTGCTCGAAGTAGTCGCTGAACTTGGCGCCCTCTTGCTCCTTGCCCGGCACCAGACGGGCGCTGAGGGTGGCTTCCTGCTTGAGGAAGCTGCGCAGCTTCTCCAGCAGGCTGGCATCTTCGGCGAAGCGCTCCATGAGGATGTACTTGGCGCCTTCGAGTGCCGCCTTGACGTCGGCCACGCCTTTGTCGGTATCCACGAAGCTCGCGGCTTCGGTTTCCGGGTTACGTGTGGGGTCGCTGAACAGGCTGTCGGCCAGCTCGCCGAGACCGGCTTCCAGGGCGATCTGGCCCTTGGTGCGGCGCTTCTGCTTGTACGGCAGGTAGAGGTCTTCCAGGCGCGTCTTGGTCTCCGCCAGATTGATTTCGCGCGCCAGCTCGGCGGTCAGCTTGCCCTGCTCGTCGATGCTGGCAAGGATCGATGCGCGGCGCTCATCGAGTTCGCGCAGGTAACGCAGACGCTCCTCGAGATAGCGCAACTGGGTATCGTCCAGGCTGCCGGTGACTTCCTTGCGGTAACGGGCGATGAAGGGCACGGTGGAGCCTTCGTCGAGCAACGTCACGGCGGCGGCGACCTGTTGCGCCAGTACCTGGCCGCTGGCCATGGCAGAGAGTTCGGCGGCGATACGCTGGTTGATGCTGTTCATGGAGTACCTGAAGTAAGTTAACTGATTGAAATAAATAAAAAATCAGAATATTCGGTGCGGCCGGTAAAAAGGCCGGCGCATTATAGGCGTGCCTTCGGATGCGCAAGACTATCATCCGGGAAAAATCTGCTAACAATGCAGCGCGGCTACCACACCGGCCTTGGGTAATAATGCCGGGCGTACAAAATTCAGGAGAGTGTATGAACAGTTCGACAGTGGTTGAAGGCGAAAAAATCCTGCTCGTCGATGACGACCCCCGTCTGCGCAGCTTGCTTGACCGCTTCCTCAGTGAAGAGGGCTATCGTGTGCGCTCGGTGGAAAACGTCGAGCAGATGGACCGCCTGCTGTCGCGGGAAATCTTCAATTTGCTGGTACTGGACCTGATGCTGCCGGGCGAGGATGGACTGTCTGCTTGCCGCCGCCTGCGGGCCGGCGAGAATCAGATGCCGATCATCATGCTGACCGCCAAAGGCGATGAGGCCAGCCGCATTCAGGGGCTTGAAGGCGGCGCGGACGATTATCTGGCCAAACCCTTCAACCCGCGCGAACTGCTGGCCAGGATCAAGGCCGTGTTGCGTCGTCAGGCGCCGCAAGTGCCAGGCGCCCCGGCGGGTGATGACGATGTGGTGACCTTTGGCGAGTATTCGCTGTTTCTGGGCACTCGCGAACTGAAAAAAGGCGATGAAGTGCACATGCTCACCACGGGAGAATTCGCCGTGCTCAAGGCGCTGGTGCAGCATGCCCGTGAGCCGTTGACCCGTGACAAGCTGATGAGTCTGGCGCGCGGTCGCGAGTGGGATGCGCTGGAGCGCTCCATCGATGTGCAGATATCCCGCCTGCGCCGCATGATCGAGCCCGACCCGGCCAAGCCGCGCTATATCCAGACCGTCTGGGGTGTGGGTTACGTGTTCGTCCCCGATGGCGCCAAAGGCGGATAACGCCGCGAGCGGCTTGCCCACCGGTGTGGGTCAACTCGAGGAAAGGGTCTGCGGCCGTTTTTCATCCTGCGCTGGGTCTTAAATGAAAATGCCTTCCTGGTTTCCGCAAAGTTTCTTTGCCCGGATCATTCTGCTGGTGCTGTCGGTCGTGCTGTTTTCCAAGGCACTGACACTGGCTTACCTGATGCTGAATGAAGAGATGCTGGTTGATCGGCAGTACACCCATGGTGCAGCCCTGACCTTGCGCGCGTACTGGGCGGCGGATGAGTCTCAGCGCGATCAGATCGCTGCCGCCACCGGCCTGCGGGAAGCCCCCCTCAATGCGGTGCCCAAAGCGGAAGAGCATTTTCCCTACAGCCGGGTATTTCTTCAGCAAATGCGTACCGAGCTGGGGCCCAACACCCAAATCCGCCTGCGCATGCGCGGCCAGTCGGCACTCTGGGTCTACGCCCCGTCATTGGGGGCAAGCTGGGTGATGGTGCCGCTGTATCCCTTTCCCCTGAGCGGCGACCGGATAGTCGGTGTGCTCGGCTGGTTTTTCGGTATCGGCTTGTTATCCACAGCGGCCGCCTGGATTTTTGTGGGCCTGCTCAATGCGCCGTTCAAGCGTCTGGTGGAAGCGGCCCGCCAGTTCGGTCAGGGCCGCAGTATCAGGCTGCCGGTTTCCGACTCGCCCCATGAGATGGCCGAGGTGTATCGGGCCTTCAACCAGATGGCCGAGGACGTCGAGCGGGCTGCCCGCGAGCGTGAGTTGATGCTGGCTGGCGTGTCACATGACTTGCGCACGCCGTTGACGCGCATGCGTCTGGCGATCGAGTTTATGCGCGGTGATGCCGAACTGGCTGCCGATATGGTGCGTGATATCGAAGACATGGACGCCATCCTTGACCAGTTCCTGGCATTCATTCGTGATGGCAGTGACGAACCGCTGGAGCCGCTGGATTTGTCGGCATTGATCCGCGAAACGGTAGCTCCGTATAACCAGCCGGAGGAACAGGTCCGGTTGTGTCTTGAACCGCTTCCGCAATTGCCTCTGCGCCGGGTGTCGCTAAAGCGCCTGCTGGTTAACCTGATCGACAACGCCCTGCATTATGGGGGGGCAGGCGTCGAGGTGGCTGCTGCCATCGAGGGTGCCGGCACTGCGCCTTATCTGGTGCTCAGCGTGCTGGATCGCGGGCCGGGGCTTGCCGAGGCGGAACTGGATGCTCTGTTCAACCCCTTCATTCGCGGTGACAGTGCGCGTGGCGGCAAGGGGTCAGGATTGGGTCTGGCAATCGTGCGGCGCATTGCGGCGCTGCATGGCGGCAATGTCGAACTGCGCAATCGCCCGGGCGGTGGACTTGAGGCGCGGGTATGTTTGCCGCTGGGCTTGTTGCTGCCGCGCGAGGCGAGCGGGCAGGGGTAGAAAACGGACGGATTGGCAATCCGTGACTGATTATGGCTGCGCCGAACTGGTAAGCGTGCGCTCTGACATATCTGTTCCGCCCTGCTGGGCGGGTCACTTTTCCCAGTCGCGGGAAAAGTAAACAAAAGCGCTTGCCCCACTATCCGGCCCGTCGCTACGCGCCGGGTTCCCTCGCTCCGGTGCAGCTCCGCAGGCACGTTCCGAAGGGCCATCCATGGCCCATCGGAACTTTCTCGGCGTCCTGCCTCGAAGCCTGCTGCGCCACACCTGCGCTCGGCCTCCTCAATGGGGCGTTTGGATGCCACCGAACCATCAGCCGAGCCAAGTTTGAACAAGAGCCGCCTACTTGCACGGACTGACAGTCCCGTCAGGAGGGTGAGCGGAATCGGCGTGTAAGGGGTTGAGCGGCATGGATGCCGCGAGAGCTGAGATGGGCCAAGGATGGCCCTTCGCAGCGGGCCCCTGAAATGCCGATGGAGCGAACGAACCCCGGGCGCGCAGCGAGTGGGGCCGTATGTCGGGGGCGCTTTCTCTTTGCTTACTTTCTCTTTGCGCAAACAAAGAGAAAGTGAGGCGCCGTGGAAGGCGCAGTCTGTAGTCCTGCGCCGAGGAAAGTGTGGCGTTCTGGCTCAGAAAATCAACGGGTTGCCAATCCGTTAAGGGCTGCCGGGCTCAGCCCGACCCTTTAGTCCGGGTCATCCCCGGTTCGGCATTGTTTTCCAGGTACTCGATGATCAGCCCGGCGATATCGATACCGCTGGTGGTTTCAATCCCTTCCAGGCCGGGTGAAGAGTTGACCTCCATCACCAGCGGCCCGTGCGCCGAGCGCAGGATGTCGACGCCAGCGACCCGCAGCCCCATGACCTTGGCCGCGCGAACGGCGGTCGAACGCTCTTCCGGGGTGATCTTGATCAGGCTGGCAGTGCCGCCGCGATGCAGATTGGAGCGGAATTCACCGGGCTTGGCCTGACGCTTCATTGAAGCGATGACCTTGTCGCCAATCACCAGACAGCGAATGTCGGCTCCACCGGCTTCCTTGATGTACTCCTGCACCATGATGTCCTGTTTAAGGCCCATGAAGGCTTCGATCACCGACTCGGCGGCTTTCTGTGTTTCGCACAGCACCACGCCGATGCCCTGCGTGCCTTCCAGTACCTTGATCACCAATGGGGCGCCGTTGACCATCTGGATCAGATCCGGCACATCATCCGGCGAGTGGGCAAAGCCGGTCACCGGCAGCCCGATCCCTTTGCGTGAAAGTAGCTGCAGGGCACGCAGCTTGTCTCGCGAGCGGCTGATGGCGACCGACTCGTTCAGCGGGAATACGCCCATCATCTCGAACTGTCGCAGCACCGCACAGCCATAGAAGGTGACCGAGGCGCCGATCCGCGGAATGACCGCATCGAAGCCTTCCAATGCCTGGCCGCGGTAGTGGATTTGCGGCTTGTCGGTAGCGATGTTCATGTAGGCGCGCAGGGTATCGATGACCCGTACTTCATGGCCGCGCTGGGTACCGGCTTCCACCAGCCGGCGAGTGGAATAGAGGCGCGGGTTGCGCGACAGAATGGCGATTTTCATGCGTCACCTGCGGGAGTATCGAATGCGGGCATCAGCGGCTGCTGCTGGGTGTAGTTCAGTGCGGGGTTGACCAGCCACTGGCCGTCGATCAGCGCCTTGGCGCCGAGCAGAACGCGAAAGCGCATGGTTTTGCGGCAGGCCAGGGTGAAGTCTACTGGCCAGGAGCGCGCGCCCAGTGCCAGCGTGGTACGAATCAGGTAGCGCGTCTGTGTCTGACCGTTGGAACTTCGGATGGTCTTGACACTGATCACCCGGGCTTCACAGCGATGACCGCGTTGAAACAGGGTGCCAAAGTGCGCGGTAAAGCGTACCCAGCGCTGGCCGCGCCGCTGGAAGGGTTGAATGTCGCTGGCATGCAGGCTGGACGTGCTGGCACCGGTATCGATTTTGGCGCGCAGACCGACCATGCCCAGTTCCGGCAGGGCGATCCATTCACTCAGGCCGATCACGCCCAGTTGGTCAAAGGTTTTCACAGTGGTTATCCCCACGTCTTTCGCGGCATTCTATATATCCGGCCTGCAAATAGATTGCTTTGTGTAGGAGCCAGCTGGCTGACGATGCACTTAACGTAGCGAAGGCTCCTGCAACAGGATCGGTGTTCCCACTTAATTCGAACTGAATCAATAGTAGGCATTAACGGCAACTGCACCCAGGACGAGCAAGCCATGCATGACGAACAGGAGAAAGTCCGGCTGGACAAGTGGCTATGGGCGGCGCGTTTCTACAAGACCCGCGCGCTGGCCAAGGAAGCCATCGAAGGCGGCAAGGTGCATTGTCGCGGGGAGCGTTGCAAGCCGGGCAAAGAACCGCATGTGGGCGATGAGTTTCAGCTGCGCCTGGGCTTTGATGAGCGCTGTGTGATTGTTCGGCAGTTGTCCACGGCGCGCCGAGGGGCGGCATTGGCGCAGTTGCTCTATGAAGAGACAGCCGACAGCATCGTGCGTCGTGAAGCCGCGGCCTTGTTGCGCAAGGCAGGCGCCTTGGGGGTTCAGACCGAAGGCCGGCCGAGCAAGAAGCAGCGCCGGCAGCTTCATCAGTTTCGTGATAATCAGGACTCATAGAGCCGCTCTTGAAGGCTGATAGACAGCCGGTTCTTGGTCGAGGCCGGCTTTGCCCCTAAAATCGCCCTCCCTTTGGCTCACAGCGAATCCGGCATGTCCGACTTCACCCAGCGTTTTCTGTTTGATGACACCGATGTGCGCGGCGAATTGACCTCGCTTGGGCAAAGCTATGTCCATGTGTTGGCCAAGCACACCTATCCAGAGCCAGTGGCCCAGTTGCTGGGTGAATTGCTGGCAGCGGCCACCTTGCTGGTCGGCACCCTGAAATTTGACGGTTTGCTGGTCTTGCAGGCCAGCTCTTCCGGCGCAGTGCCCTTGCTGATGGTGGAATGCTCAAGCGAGCGTGAAGTGCGTGCAATTGCCCGTTATCACGAAGATCAACTGAGAGAAGGCGCCAGTTTGCGTGAACTGATGCCGGACGGAGCACTGGCGCTGACGGTCGATCCAAGGCAAGGGCAGCGCTATCAGGGTATTGTGGCGCTGGATGGCGAGACACTGGCCGATTGCCTGACGGACTACTTTGCCAATTCCGAACAGTTGCCGACGCGTTTCTGGTTGGTCGCGGACGGTCATCGGCATGCCCGTGGCCTGTTGTTGCAGGCGCTGCCTGCCGAGCGCCTGAAAGACCCCGAAGAGCGGGCGGCCAGTTGGCAGCATCTGACCACGCTGGCGGATACCCTGACCACCGAAGAAATGCTCGGGCTGGACAATCAGACGGTTTTGCACCGCCTGTATCACGAGGAGGCGGTGCGCCTGTTCGAGCCGCAAGGACTGGAGTTCCGCTGCAGCTGTTCGCGCGAGCGTTCGCTGAATGCGTTGGCCAGTCTCGGCCAGCAGGACGCACAAGAGCTGCTCAAAGAGAATGCCGGCGAAGTGGTGATTGATTGCCAGTTTTGCAACCAGCGCTATGCATTTGATGCGGCGGATATCGCCCAGCTGTTCGCCGGAGGCGGCAGCCAGCAGGCTTCGAGCACCCGCCACTGAGGCCTTTTTACTAAACAGGCGCGTTCTGGCATAATCGCGCGCTCTTTTTTCGCTTGTAGTAATGAGTGACGCATTACTACCTTTTGCTTGGAGGACTCGGCTCACGCCGACGAGGACCACAATGACGCAAGCCAACCAATACATCGATATCAGCGCCGCTCAGTTGATCGAAGAAGCCATTCGCCGCGGTGAAGGCGAGCTGGCCGCCAACGGCTCGCTGGTCGTGCGTACCGGTCATCGTACCGGCCGCTCCCCGGCAGACCGCTTCATTGTGGAGGAATCCACAACCAAGGCTTCGATTGCCTGGGGCAACATCAACCGGCCCTTCCCGGAAGACAAGTTCAACGCCCTGTGGGAGCGTGTCGAGGCCTATGTAGCAGGTCGCGAAAAATTCGTTTCGCACGTGCATGTTGGCGCTCACCCGGAACACTACCTGCCGGTCAAGATGACCACTGAAACGGCCTGGCATAACCTGTTCGGCCGTTGCCTGTTCATCAATCCAGAGCAGTTCAACCCGTCGACCAAGCGCGAGTGGCAGATCATCAACGCGCCGTTCTTCGAGTGCGTGCCCGAGCGCGACGGCACCAACTCTGACGGCTGTGTGATCATCAACCTGACGGCCAAGAAAGTTCTGCTGGCGGGCATGCAGTATGCCGGCGAGATGAAGAAAGCCATGTTCTCGGTGCAGAACTACCTGCTGCCGGAAGTCGATGTGCTGCCAATGCACTGTGCTGCCAACGTCGGTGAAGACGGCGACACTACCCTGTTCTTCGGCCTTTCCGGCACTGGCAAGACCACCTTGTCGGCCGATGAAAGCCGCTACCTGATCGGTGATGACGAGCACGGTTGGGGTGTTGACACCGTGTTCAATATCGAAGGCGGTTGCTATGCCAAGTGCATCGATCTGTCGGAGAAAAACGAGCCGGTGATCTGGAAGGCCATTCGCTTTGGCGCCGTGCTGGAGAATGTCGTTCTTGATCCGCACAGCCGCCAGCCCGACTACGCCGATGCCAGCCTGACGCAGAACAGCCGCGCGGCTTACCCGCTGCAGCTGATCGACAAGCGCGTCGAAGCCAACCGTGCCGGCGAGCCGAACGCAGTGATCTTTCTCACCTGCGACCTCACCGGTGTATTACCACCGGTATCGATCCTCAATGAGGAGCAGGCGGCTTATCACTTCCTGTCGGGCTACACCGCACTGGTCGGTTCGACCGAGATGGGCAGCGGCGGCGGTATCAAGTCGACCTTCTCTACCTGCTTCGGTGCACCGTTCTTCCCGCGCCCGGCCGGTGTGTATGCCGAGCTGCTGATCAAGCGCATCCAGGGCTTCGGCTCCAAGGTGTACCTGGTCAATACCGGCTGGACCGGCGGTGGTTATGGCGTCGGCAAACGCTTCAACATCCCGACTACCCGCGGCGTGATTGCAGCGATCCAGAGTGGTGCGCTGGTCGGTACTGAAACCGAACACCTGCCCATCATCAATCTGGATGTGCCGAAGGTCGTACCGGGTGTCGAGACCAATCTGCTCAATCCGCGTAACACCTGGGCAGACAAGTCCTCCTATGATGCTGCCGCGAAAGTGCTGGCCCAGCAGTTCATCGACAACTTCAAGAAGTTTGATGTGTCGGATGCCATCAAGAACGCCGGTCCTCAGCTGTAATAACCGATGCGTTTAAAAAAAACCGCCTTCGGGCGGTTTTTTTATCTGTGTTGATTAGCCCGTGTTTCCAAAGGTTTCATTGCTGATAGGTGCGCAGCAGCTCAGCCCCTTGTTCTTCACGGATTTTCGCCAGCGAGGTCCAGATGCGTTGGGTCAGTGCTGGGTTGGCGGCCTGGAACTGATGAGAGAAAACCAGGTGCCAGTCATCCTTGATAAACGGCGTGGGCAAGGTGGTGACTTCGGCGGTCAGTCCCATCTTGTGCAGCAGATGCTGACCAATGTTGCGCTCGACCACGTAGCCGTCCAGACGGTTCAACGCGACCAGCTTCAGTCCGGACTTGGGTGGCAACACGGCAGGGTTAAGCACGCCGGCGTCTTTAAGGCGCTGCCAGGCGACATAACCGGATGGTGCACTGAGGCCGGTTTTCACGCCGCTGAATTGCGTGCCGTCATAGCGCAGGGAGCTCTGCTGCGCAACGAACACCGGATACTCCGCTGTCCACAGCCGTTTGCTGCGATCAGGCATGCCTTGAGGCTGACCGGGAAGCTTGGGATACGCGCCCCATGCCTCGCGCTCGGGTAACCAGATGCTCGCGGCCAGGGCGTCCACCTGACCTTTGCTGAGCATGTCAATGCAGCGCTTCCATGGGTATGTGATGACGTCGAGTGTCTGTTGGTTGTTCTGCGCAGCAGCACGGATCATGTCCGGCACCATGCCCCTGCCTTTCAACTCGCCGATACCGCTGATGTAGGGTAGGTAATCGGCCTCTTCGACGCACAGCGTGATGGCCCATGCCGGGCTGTGCAACAGGCTGCAAAGGATGAGTGTCAGCAGAGCTTTCAATTCAGCGCCGGCCATTTCACGGTAGAGACCCTCAGGGTAGTTGCGCCGGACACTGTGGTAAAGCATCCGGCGCTGAGCAGTGCTCTTGCGGCTGCCGGGTTGGCTACTTAGCGATAGCCCGCCTGACCCGCTGGATGCCGTTGACCACGGCCAGCACCATCGCGCCGGCCACCACGCCGGCCAGACCATTCAGTACTGGCGCTGCCAGGAACTGCAAAACGGGGCCTGCCAGCGCCAGGCTACCCAGGCTGGCGGCCCACTGCTCCAGCAGATGATGAGCAACGGGCACACCATGTACCAGAATGCCGCCGCCAACCATGAACATGGCTGCGGTGCCAATCACCGAGAGGCTCTTCATCAAGCGCGGCGCCGCGCCCAGCAGCAGCGTGCCCAGTGCGCGTAATGCCGCGGAAGGCTGCCGGCTCAGGTGCAGGCCGGCATCGTCCAGTTTGACGATACCGGCCACCAGACCGTAGACACCCACGGTCATGACCAGCGCGATCAGGGTCAGTACGCTCAACTGTTTGAGAAAGGGCTCGCCGGCTACCGTGCCCAAAGTGATGACGATGATTTCGGCCGAGAGAATGAAGTCGGTGCGGATGGCGCCGGAGACTTTATCGCGCTCGAAGTCAGCCATATCCATGGCTGGATCGCTGACTGCCTGGTCTGGCGCCCCATGATCGGCGGCAGCCTCGTGCAGGTATTTATGCGCCAGCTTTTCAAAGCCTTCATAGCAGAGGAAGGCACCGCCCACCATCAGCAAGGGGATGACTGCCCAGGGGGCGAACGTGCCGATCAGCAGGGCGGCCGGGACCAGAATCAGCTTGTTTTTCAGCGAACCCTTGGCTACGGCCCAGACCACCGGTAGTTCACGGTCTGCGCTGACACCTGTGACCTGCTGGGCGTTCAGCGCCAGATCGTCACCCAGCACGCCGGCGGTCTTTTTCGCGGCCACTTTACTCATCAGCGCGATGTCGTCGAGTACGCTGGCAATATCGTCAATCAGGGTCAACAGGCTGCTGCCGGCCATGCAAGGATCCTTAAGGGTATGGGCTCGCGGGTACTGCGAGCATGGGGTCAGGTAGGGGAGGTATACGCGGGCTTTTGCTTAATCGGCAGCGCCGGACTCCAGTCGCGCCAGCCGCTCTTCGAGCGCTGCCAGGCGTGCTTCGAGTTGCTGGATGCGGCTTTCCTCGTCGCCGCGATTATCAACCCGCTCTGCCGGGCTTTTCAGGATGGCAGCCTGCAGTTCTGTCGGGTCACCCAACAGGTGCATGTAGCGATCCTCGCGCTGACCGCTCTGGCGCGGCAACTGGCAAGCCAGGCCGCGACCGGCCAGACGCTGAAGTTGATGTTCTACCTCGGCCAGGTCTTCAAAAGCGTACAGGCGGGTGCTGCGCACCAGCAGTTCATTGAGGGTCTGCGGGCCGCGCAACAGCAGCAGGCCAATGAGCATGATCTGGGCGGGGACCAGTTCCAGTTGTTTGTCGCTGCGATGTTCCCAGCGGTCGGCGCGGCTGCCCATGACCAGTCTGGCCAGTCCACGGCTTTCCAGATTGCGCAAGGCTTTGCCGACCTCGCCTGGATTGAGGTTCATCAGTGGCTCGCGGCTGGTTTTCTGGTTGCAGGCCAGCACTGCTGCATTGAGCGTCAGCGGATAGCTTTCCGGCGTGGTGGCCTGTTTTTCGATCAGGCAGCCCAGCAGACGGACTTCTTGCGGACTCAGTGGATTCTCGGCAAACGGCGGATTAACGGTGTCATTGTTCATGGCGTGCAGTCACGGCAAGTCGGAGGTGCCAGACTAACCTTTGTCGATGTCCGTGAGATAGGCATTTGCCGCTGTGCAGAATGAGACAGCCGCCCGTGGGCGGCTGTTTGGCGCTGGCCGGGTTAACAGCTCAGGCGCGGGCATCAACATAGGGTTGCGGTCTTTCGGGTGGAAAATCGGGTCGTTGCCGACCACCACTATCTGGATTGTCCAGCCTGCTTACTGCGTCGTTGTCAGACAGTTCCAGTGCGTCTTTAGTAGACCCAGAGGTGGAATCGACCTGACCATCGCTGGCGACAGCGAGGTAAGTGTCGATTTGCTTTTGCTGGCTGTTAGCACTGTAAAGCTGAGCGGCATACGTGCGGCGTTCAGTCTGGTTCTGTTCACGGCTGGCTTGGGTCTCGCTGACTCGATCACTGGCGCGGTCGACGGCGCGGTTGACCTGTTCCGGGCTTGCCGGGGCTTCAGGTGACTGCGCCGCTTGCCCGGCTTTCTTGATGATCTGAGTCGAGAGCGGCAAGCTGCTGCTGGATCCGGTTACCTGCATGCAATTCTCCTCTGCGGTACCTGTTATGGGGAGACTAGGCTTGTTTTGCCGGACAAGTTATACGGATTGGCTATAGACAAATCAGCGTTTAAATTCAGCCAGTCTTAGGTCAGCTGCAGGCCTTGGCGGGCGGCGGGGCAGTGCGAAGATGCAGAACAAAAGAGCTTGTCTGTACTTGTTACCACGGCGCACCGCATCATGGCAGTCATTCTCAGGGAGAAGCCGGTTTGGCGATTGAACACGACAGCGTAGTGCTGCTGGGATACCTGTTTGTTCTGCTGCAGGGGTTGGGTCTGTTGGCCGCCGTGCACGCGGTGCTGAAGGTGCGAACCGCCCAGGGTGCGGTGGCCTGGGCGATTGCGCTGGTGTTTATGCCCTCGCTGACGTTGTTGCCCTATCTGGTGTTTGGTCGGAACCGGTTTGACAGTTATGTGCGCTCGCGGCGTCAGGCTGATCTGGTGATGCAGCAGACGTTGGCCTCAAGGGACTGGCGGCCCTGGGTGGAAAAGGCCAAGACCGCAGAGTTGCTGAGCGCTGTCGAGCGCCTGAAGGCCGTTACCCGGCTGGCCCATATGCCGCTGCTGGCGCATAACCACGTGCGCTTGCTGGTGAATGGCGAGGCTACCTTTGCGGCGATCTTCGCGGCCATTGCCGGCGCGCGCAAGGTAGTGCTGGTGCAGTTCTTTATCGTGCATGACGATGAGCTGGGCCGGCGTCTGCAGCAGTTGTTGCTGGAGCGTGCGGCAGCCGGTGTGGCGGTTTATCTGCTGTTTGACAGCGTTGGCAGCCATGCCTTGCCCAACGCCTACGTGGATACGTTGCGCGCCGGAGGCGTCAGGGTGAATGCCTTTGCCAGCCGTCGCGGACTGCGTAATCGCTACCAGCTGAATTTCCGTAATCACCGCAAGATCGTGGTGGTCGATGGTCATCTGGGTTTTGTCGGCGGGCACAATGTCGGCGACGAATACCTGGGTCTCAAGCCACCTCTGGCACCGTGGCGCGATACCCATGTCGAGGTCAGCGGGCCGGTGCTGGCCTGTCTGCAGGAGTCATTTGCCGAAGACTGGTTCTGGGCGACGCGGGAGATTCCGCCGCTGCTGCTGGCTGAGGACTTCGCCGCAGACGGCATGCTCTGTCAGTTGCTCACCAGCGGGCCGGCTGATGCCCAGGAAACCTGCTCGCTGTTCTTTGTCACGCTGATCAATGCCGCCACCCGGCGTCTGTGGATCACCAGTCCGTACTTCGTGCCCGATGAGGCTGTCCTTGCAGCGTTGCGCCTGGCGGCGTTGCGCGGCGTGGATGTGCGGATTCTGCTGCCTTCACGGCCGGATCACCGGATCGTTTATGCGGCCACCAATCACTATGCCGAAGAAGCGGCGCGGGCCGGTATCGGCATCTACCGTTATCAACCCGGCTTTGTGCACCAGAAGGTCCTGCTGGTGGATGACGATATGGCGGCGATTGGCAGCGCTAATCTGGATAACCGCTCGTTCCGGTTGAACTTCGAAGTGATGCTGCTGACCATCGACGACACTTTTGCCGATCAGGTCGAACAGATGCTGCTGGCCGATTTTGCCCAGGCCGAAAAGCAACTGGACAGCGCCCGCGCCGAGGTCAGCGGCTTGTACCGACTGGGTATGCGGCTGGCCAGGTTATTGTCCCCGGTGCTCTAGGGTCTGTTGCCGTTTGGTCACGGCCGCGACGGCGACGCGCTTTGCGCAGGACTAGGCGTGAGGAGAGAGATTTGCTATTGCCAATGAACGACGAGCAACAACGGCCTGCGTAAAGCGCGTCCCGTCCCTTCGGGTTGCGCGGCAAATAGCGCCATGCGGCGTTGCGGGACTTGGCAAGGGAATAACCATTACCGGCGTCCCGCGCCTTGCCTGGCGCTATTTGCCGCAGCAACGCGGTTCGCGACCAAACGGCAACAGACCCTAGGCGGTTCGCTGGGGTAGCCAGTCGCGGTAGTCCTCAACGGCGGAAAACTCTTCGGTGTCCTTGCCCGGTTTCTGGCTGTCCGGCTGACGTACCGCCAGCAGGTGGCCAATCCCGTAGTCGCGTGCACTGCGCAGGATTGGCAGGCTGTCGTCGATAAACAGGGTGCGTGCTGGATCAAAGCCGAAATCCTGCTGCAGGGCGAACCAGAACTGCTGGTCTTCCTTGGCGAAACCGTAGTCGTGGGAGCTGATCAGGCGGTCGAAGAACGGCGCGAGCTGGATCCGTTCCAGCTTCAGTGACAGCGAGTCGCGGTGCGCGTTGGTGATCAGCGCCACCCGTTTGCCGGCGGCGCGCAGTGCCGTGAGAAAGGTATCGGCGTCCGGCCGCAGGGCAATCAGGTGCGCGACTTCACGCTTGAGGTCGCGTACCGAGAGCCGCAGCTCTCGGCTCCAGAAATCCGTGCAGTACCAGTTCAGTTGCCCGGCATGTTGGCGAAACAGCGGCAGCAACTCGTCTTCGGCCTGTTGCTGGCTGACACCATGATGCTCGGCATAGCGGCGGGGCAGGTGGCTGAGCCAGAAATGGTTGTCGAAATGCAGGTCGAGCAGGGTGCCGTCCATATCCAGCAGTACCGTGTCGATGTCGTTCCAGGGCAATCGCTGCATGATCTTCTCGCCGGGTGAGTGGGCATTTCTTTGTGCGGTAGTGCGGCCAGTGCGAGCTGGCGCGGGTATGATAACCCGTCGTTTGCAGGAGTGAGTTATGCGCCAGAAACCCACTGTGCTGAGCAGCGCGATTGTCGCCAGCAGCCGGTTGTTCCGTGTCGAGGAGTTGCAGTTGCGCTTTGCCAATGGCGTTGAGCGCACCTATGAGCGGCTGGCCAGCAAGGGCAGCGGGTATGGCGCGGTGATGATCGTGGCCATGGCTGACAGCGAGCATGCGCTGCTGGTCGAGGAGTACTGCGCGGGCACCGATGATTATCAGGTGTCACTGCCCAAAGGGTTGGTCGAGCCAGGTGAAGATGTGCTCGATGCGGCCAATCGCGAACTCATGGAAGAGGCCGGCTTTGGCGCACGCCAGCTGGAATGGCTGGCCGAACTGTCGCTTTCGCCCGGCTACATGAGCCAGAAAATCCAGGTGGTACTGGCGCGTGATCTCTATCCGCAAAGCCTGCCGGGTGACGAGCCAGAGCCGATGCGGGTAGACCGGGTCAATCTGCACGCGCTGAGCGAACTGGTGAGGAATCCCCAGTTCAGCGAAGGCCGTGCCTTAGCTGCGCTGTATCTGGCGCGTGACATTTTGCTTGAGCGTGGAGAGTTTCAGTGATCAGTCATCCCCATCTTCCAGTCGTGATCGAATTGGTACGTCAGGCCGGTGCAGCGATTTTGCCGTTCTGGCGCTGTGATACCGAAGTTGTTGCCAAGCTGGATGATTCGCCCGTGACCGCCGCCGATCTGGCGGCCCATCATCTGTTGCTGGCCGGTTTGCAGCAACTGACGCCGGAGATTCCGGTGCTGTCAGAAGAGGCCGCCGATATTCCTCTGGCCGAGCGCGCGCGCTGGACCCGCTGGTGGCTGGTGGATCCGCTGGATGGCACCAAGGAGTTCATTTCCGGCAGTGAAGAATTCACCGTCAATGTGGCATTGATCGAGCAGGGAAGGGTGGTCTTTGGTGTGGTGGGTATGCCGACCAACGGACGCTGCTACTTTGGCGGCAACGGCTTGGGCGCCTGGTGTGCAGAGGCGCACGCGCCGGCGGTGCCGGTCAGCGTAAGGGTGGCACCTGCCGATGCGTTCACGGTGGTCGCCAGCCGCCGGCATTCCAGCCCGGCGCAGGAGCGTTTGCTTGAAGGCCTGAGTGAGCGCTTTGGTGATCTGCAGCTGGCCAGCGTCGGCAGCTCGCTGAAGTTCTGCATGCTGGCCGAGGGCAACGCCGATTGCTATCCGCGTCTGGCGCCGACCTCGCAATGGGACACCGCCGCGGCGCAAGGGGTGCTGGAGGGGGCTGGCGGCGAGGTGCTCGATCTCAAGGGGCAGGCGTTGACCTACGAGGCGCGCGAGTCTTTCCTCAACCCTTCTTTTATAGCTTTGCCGCAGGCGGCGGCCTGGCGTGATGAGCTGGTGCAGTTGGCGCGTGCGCTGGATTGAGCCCGATGAGCAACCAGCCCCATCGCGATCTTGAAGCCTTGCTGCAGCGTGATATTCCCTTGACCCGCGCCATGCAGGTGCGCGTTGCCAGTTGGGAAAATCATCAGCTGTGCCTTGAGTTGCCGCTGCAGCCCAACTGCAACCTGCACAGCAGCATGTTTGGCGGCAGTCTGTATTGCGCGGCGCTGCTGGCCGGTTGGGGCTGGCTCCACCTGCGCCTGCGCGAAGCCGGCCTGGACGGTGCGGTGGTGATCAAGGATGCGCAGATCAGCTATCTGTTGCCGGTCACTGGTGCTGCGCTGGCGTGCTGCACTGCGCCGGATGAGCTGGCATGGCAGAAGTTCGTCGCACTGTTTGCGCGCAGAGGCATTGCCCGCCTGCATTTGGACACTCAGGTGCATAACGCGGACGGCGAAGTGGCGGTGCTGTTCAGCGGCCAGTTTGTCTTGCAGCGCGAGGCTTAAACGATCAGCTTGTAGCCGATAAACACCATCATCATGGCCAGGCAGGGGCGCAGCACCTGATCAGGAACGCGGCCAGCCAGATGGCTGCCCATGTAGATGCCGGGCAGCGAGCCGATCAGCAGGTAACCCAGCAGGTGCCAGTCCATGTTGCCCATGCCGGCATGGCCGAGTCCGGCAACCAGTGTCAGGGGCACGGCGTGCGCAATTTCAGTGCCGACCAGCCGTTTGGTGGCCAGAAATGGATAGAGGATAAACAGCGCCACTGTTCCCAGTGCACCTGCGCCAATCGACGTCAGGGTGACCATGATGCCGAGTACTACGCCGGTAAGCACCGTCAGTGCATTCAGGCTGGTGCCGCTCAGATGGTAATGATCGCCGGCATGCTTGTGGGCGAAGTTCAGCAGTTGCTGTTTGAACAGAATGGCCAGCGCTGTGAGTAGCAGGACATAACCCAGCGCATTGCGGATCACTGCGTTCAGGGCTTCGGTGTCTGAGTGCAGGCTATGCAGCAACCACAGTGTCAGGGCTGCTGCGGGCACGCTGCCCAGGGTCAGCCAGCCGGTGATGCTCCAGTCAATATTGCGGTTGCGATGATGCACATAGATGCCGCCGGATTTGGTGATTGCGGCATACAGCAGATCAGTACCGACGGCCGTTGCGGGGTTGATGCCAAACCACAGGAGTATCGGTGTCATCAGGGAGCCGCCGCCAACACCGGTCATGCCGACGACAAAACCTACAACCAGGCCGGCAATGATAAAACCGAAAATACCGACTTCCATGTGTGCTGTTCTGCCTGGCGCGGGAAATGAGCGCCATCATAACAATACTTTTTATAAGTTTTTATACTGATGTGTTTGTTGCTTATAGCTTTCAATGATATGCAGCGGCCAGCCTGGAAATCCAAAACCCAAGCCCGTCGGACGCATTATTTCGCAGGCGCTCTGTGGGGCAGAGGGTTGGTCAGCAGTCACCTGCCGACCGCAGGATCACATCAGCGGTTGGCCATACTTGACGAGGATTTCGTCCAGTGTCTTGCGGATCATGGTGCAGTTGCGGATCAGCTCGATCTGCGCCTGGGTCTGTTTACGGCCGTCATTGACCAGGGCTTCAGCTTGCGCCTGGGTGATGGGTGAGAGCACCTCGTGGATACCCAGCACTTTCTTGCCTGGCAGGATGTTGATATCGGCCGTGTATTCCTGGCCGGCCACCGAATAGAACATGTGGTTTACCGATTTGATCCACGGAAAACGCCCAGTCAGCTTGCTGGTGACCGGCTGAATGGCTTTCAGGTTGGCGCGAAATACATCCGTGGCCCATTCAATCACCCGCTTGCCATTGGGACCGGCATTGCCCGCGCGTTTCACGGCCCACAGCACCGCCGGATTGGTCTGGCTGGTAATGAAGTGATTGACCCCGTAGAGGCGGCCGAGGCGCCGCGATGGCAGATCAAGGCCCACGGAGCCGTCTACCCACTTCTGCCCGCTGATATAGGGGCGGCGCTGGCCGTCATAGCCCTTGGCTGCCAGTTCGACCGGTGGGAACACCCCCGGCACGGAACAGGAGGCGCGCACCGCCTCGCGGATAAAGACATGCGGTGAAGTCGTGGCGTTGAGCAGCCGCGAAGAGCCGACAATGCTCGCCGGCGTGATCGATACGTTGATTGCAATGCCGGATAACTCGAAGGCTTCGCCAAACGTCAGGTCCGGAATCCAGGATTCGACAATATTCTTCAGCGATTGCTCGGTATGGATACGTGGCAGAAGGCTCCAGCGCTTGTTCGGTTCGGCATCGTTATTCAGGTCAGCCAGACTCGCGCCGATCAGGCTGTACAGATCATCGCCTTCAAAAATTTCCTGCAGCTCGGTCGGGCTGCGTGTGCCGAACATGGCGGCGACCAGCGCGCCGCCACTGGAACCGGAGATGACTTTCGGTACCAGCGCGTTTTGGTGCAGGGCCTGAATCACTCCGATGTGGTAAGGCGTCAGGCTGCCAGCACCGCTGAGCATCAGCGCGGTATGGCCGTAGCACTGGCTGGCGCGGCGGAACAGGTCGATTTTTTCGGCCTTGGAAATATCCGGCGACTTGCTGTCGGCCAGATCATGCAAGGCCATGCAGGTCTCGCTCAGGTACTCGCGGATCAGCGCACGTTCTTCGGCAGTGGCCCGCTTGAACAGGTCGGCATTACCAATGCCGCCGAGGTTGCCGTGCACGCCTTCGTTGATCACGAAGAGCAGCTCACGATTATCGTGATGTTTGCGTGCGGCCTTGATGGCTGCCAGCCGGTTACGGATCAGTCGCAGGTTGTAACCGGGTTTTCTGGCTTTATTCAGTTTGCCGGTCTTCGACTGCTCGATAACGTTGTTCACGCTAAGACTGCTCATGATCAGTGGCTTCCAATGGGCTGACGGGGCTGCAATCCATGCATCGTCTTGCCGAGTGTGACGGATTAGCCAGCCATGGCCAATCCGCCCTTAGTCTATGAATGATGGTCTATCTGCTGTCAACATGCAGAAACCGGACCCAATCAGTCCAGCATATCGCTAAAACGCGGGTCTTTCGAGAAAACCAGCGGCTGACGGAATCCTGGTACCTGAATCTGCTGCGCCGTCATCTGCAGTTGCTGATCGTCGATCTGGTCGTTGCCGAAGTTATAGAGGATGTTGAACTGCCCTGTCTGCGCCTGCTGGTCATACCGGCTGGCCGCCGCTCGGGTGTGCTCGCGAAGGGCGCAATAGTCGGCAAAGCGTTGCGCTCCATAGCGATTTTCCAGCATGCGGTCGACGACCTGCGGAGCCAGCACTACCGCGCTGGCATTGTTACCACCAAAACCTTTGGAGTTGATAAAGCAGACCTCCAGCGGCTGCTCGTCGCGACGGGTATCGGTGGTGCTGATGCGCAGATGCTGCTGATGCACGTCATCGGCGATCGCGTCGATGGTTTTGATGCCCGGAATGATCTGGTATTTGAAACTGCCCAGTGCGCTGACCAGCTGATCGGCGCTGGCACTGGCCAGCGAATGGCCGACGTAGGCTTTGGCAGCAGTCACTGGCCAGGCGTGGATGCCAAAAGTGGCGGCAATGCGGTCCAGCAGCTCTGACTCGGTCACCCGGTTGGCCGGTGTGCTGGAGCCGTGGGCATGTACGAAGCTGTGCTGGCGTACCGAGTCCTCGCCGACAATCTGTATGGCACTGGCTACCGCCTTGGCCATGGTCAGGTAGTTGCCCGGTCCGGGCGCGGAAATGGATTTCTTGAAGCCATCGGCGTTGATGAACACGTCGGTTACTGCGCCATGGACCTCAGCGCCCAGCTGCAATGCCAGCGCATCGTCCATCAACACCACGAACTGTGCCGACTCCGCCAGGGTGAAGCCACAGTTCTGGCCGAACGGACGGCTGGCGCGGCGCCAATCGACTTCACTCGGGTCGGACGGCTGCTTGCCTTCGAGCTGGCGCAGCCCTTCTTCGGTGGCGAGTGCGCCCATGGCGCCGTAGCCGTCGATGCATTCCTGGTTGATCGGCGCTTCGCTGTTGCCGACGATCACCACCCGTGCCTTTCCGGCGCTGATCTGTTCGATGCCTTTCTGCAGGTTGTAGAGAAAACTGGCACAGGCGCCGGTAATGCTGCCGGTTGTTCCGACACTGCCCAGCACATAGGCGTTGATGAAGTCCGCCGGCATGCTGTTGAGGCCCAGCGCCAGTTGCTTGGCGCTGACCCGGCCACCCTTGAGGCGCGACTGCATCAGCCCGCCAAAGCCGTGCTCATCCAGCTGACTCATGATGCTGCTGGCGAACACGGCGACTTCGTCCGGAGCCACGTGTTCGAGGATGCTCGACCACTCGATACCGGTTGAGCGCAGCGCGTCGGTGGCCGCCACCACGGCCATTTGCAGGCCGCGCGGGTGAAAGCGCGAGGCATACAGTTCGCCGGGCTCGAAGCCGCTTGGCAGCTGGCCGGCAGATTTGACCGGCAGGGCGCGGAAACTGTCGACCTTGATGTCACAACCGTCATACAGGGTGACCTGAACATCGGTCTCGTTGAGTGGCTCGACAATCCAGTCGCTGGGCAGGGGTTCCGGCAGGTGCTTGCGCAGCGTGATGAACTCCAGCGGCTTACCGGCAGTGCCGGTCAGGTTGAGGTTTTTCTGCCAGGGTGCGGCGTCGACATCCAGATGGTTCTTCTCGATTCGACGGATCAGGGTGCTGGCAATGATTTGCCCGGTGAACTGCTTTTCCAGCTCGGCCAGTGACAGAGGATTGCCGCTGTGGGTCTGGTACTGGCCATCGACCACCTTGACCAGCTTCATCATCACGGCCAGCCCGGCCAGGGTCTGCTGGCGCTGCTGTTCGTCCAGTGACTCGAGGATCATGCGCCGGAAAGCGTGATGGGCAGAACTGCGGCCGGCGGCGTTGTAGCCGCCAAAGCCTGCGATAACGGGTAAGCGCGACATCAAAACAGAACTCCTGAGAAGGCCTGGACAAGGCGCAGGGCGCTTTGCTGTGGGTCCTGGACACGTGTGTAGTGGGTAGGTGACGCAGTCGCTGACTGTCTGGTCACGCACCAAGTCCGGGTTCGTGCGCCCTTATGGGCGATGGTCTTTCAGGACGTCGCCGAGCCTTTGCCAAGCACGCTCATTGGCGGAAATGGATCTGCCCGGTGGACTGTCACGGCTTCATCAGTGGGTAGTTGATTGCCGCACCGCAGACGTGCCTGGAGCTGTTGCCGGCGCCGCACGAAGCAGGCTTGCCGGCAATGCATGCTGGGTTCAGGCAGCAGGGTGAGTGAGATCCTGGCGCTTATACGGCCAAACGCTCGCCGCAGATCTCAGGGTTGCGGATAGAGCATGAACATCTGTCGGGTGTGCGCGCTCGGTTCGCCAAAGTAGAGCCGGTACAGGGTTTCGCCGTCTGCGGAATGGAACAGTTGGCTCAGGGTGGCATCCACCAGCAGGCGGAAGTCTTCATCGCCCCGGCCTAGCGCCAGCGCTGCCGGCGTTTCCCGAAACAGCCGGTCAAGCACCATCAGGTTTTCACCATTCCATACCGAGGCTTGCTGGTTTAGCAGCACCAGACGGTCATCAAAGAAGGCATCCACCATGCCGCTGGCCACCAGCTTGATGCCGTCGCCTACGGTTTCCACCAGCACCGGCTTGGATTTCAGCCCCTGTGCGCGCATCCGTTGCTGCACCATCTCGGCACTGTGAGTGCCCGCCAGTGCGGCAAAGTTGTAGCTGTCGAACTGACGCAGCAGGTTGCCTCGCCAGAGTGGCCCGTTGTCTTGTGCTTCACCGCGCAGCGGACCGAGCAGGCTCTGCGGGGCATCGCTTTTGACGATGACGCCGAGGCCGGAAATCATCACTGGCAGGGAGAAGCTGACCCGTTCACGGCGCGTCAGGGTTTCATCCACCGGGCTGCAGAGGATGTCCACCTTGCCCTCCTGCACGGCCGTCAGCATCTGCTCGATGGCGACCGGTACAAAACGCAGTTGCAGGTCTGGCAGCGCCAGTTGCTGCTGGATGCGCGCGGCCACCTTGCGGCACAGTTCGATGCTGTAACCCTCGGGGGCCTGCAGGTCACCACTGGAGAAGGGTGCGTAGTCGGGCACAAAGCCCATGGTGAAGGTGTTGCTGTGCTGGATGCGCTGCAAGGTGTCGGCAGACGCGGGCATGGCCAGCAGGCAAATCAATGTCAGTACGCAGTAGCGCCAGGAGCGTGAGTAGTGCTTGGACATGGTCATGCTCCTAGTGTCCGGTCGTCAGCAACAAAGCGTTTGGCAATCACGCCAAACAACAGGTAACCCGCCACCATCACCAGCGCGGCGCCGAACACGGCATCCATGCCTGAGGCGAACAAGGCGTAGAAGCAATAAAGCATACCCACCAGCAGGATCAGGCTGTTGCGACGGAACACGCTCAACTCGACCTGCGCCTTGTACATGATCACCAGCAACCCGGAGAGTGAAGTCACATAGGGAATCAGGTTGGTGACAGCCGCCAGATTGACCAGTTTGTTGAACTGCTCGCTGACATTCGGTGAGATGGTTGACAGCGCAATCAGGCTTTGCAGGATCGCGCAGCAGACCAGCCCCAGCAGCGGTGCGTTGTAACGATTGAGCCGGCCGAAGACCTGCGGAAACATGCCCTGCTCGGCAGTGACCTTGGCCGTCTGGGCCAGGGTGAACTGCCAGCCGAGCAAGGAACCAAGGCAGGCCAGCACGGCCAGCGCCATGACAATGTCCCCCACGGTGTCATTGAACATCTGCGCATACACCAGCGCGAACGGCGCACTGGAGTTGGCCAGTTCGGCATTCGGTACGATGCCTTGAATGACGGTGGTGGACAGCACATAGACCACCGCCGCGCCGAGGGTGCCGAGCAGGCAGGCCAGCGGCACATTGCGCTTGGGGTCTTCGACCGCATCAAAATTCTGCGCAGCGGACTCCATGCCCAGAAACGCCCAGAGGGTCAGCGGAATACTGCGGGTAATGGCATCGCTGACCGCCAGTTGATTGGGGTTCCAGGCTTCGGCAAACACGCTGGGTGAAAACCAGAACCAGCCGATAATGCTCAGGCCGGCGACCGGGATGATGATGCCCCATACGGTGATCGAACCGAGCCGGCCAGTCAGGCTGGCGCCGCCGAAATTGGCGAAGGTGGTCAGCCAGATCATGCTCAGGGTGCCGATGAACAGGGGAATCGCGCCGCTGGCCAACCATGGCAGGAACGGCGAGAGATAGCCCACCGCCGCGATGCTGATGGCGACGTTGCTGATCACCAGCGAGAGAAAGTACAGATAAGAGCAGAGAAAGAACGCCGACTTGCCGTGAGCTTCCTCGCTGTAGGCCGACATGCCGCCGGCGCGCACGCAATAAATACCGCACTGGGCGAAACAGTAGGCGATGAACATCGAGCCAATCGCCGTGACTATCCATGACAGCAGTGAGACTGCGCCCAACTGCGCCATGCTCGAAGGCAGCAGGATGATCCCCGAGCCCATCATGTTGACCATGACCAGGGTGGTCAGCCCGGCCAGGCTCATTTTCTTATTATTGTCAGCCATGCGGGCTTCCTTGATTGCTGCTGATGGGAGGGTGTTTCGGGTAACTGATGTCGGTTGGTCTATTTCAGAACAAATAAAGGTGTCAGCCATTTCTACCGGTACGGGGGCGGTGGAGATTCGCGCTGCGAGATCTCCACCCTACATCCATTCCGATGGGTTTAACGGTAGCTGATGCCTGGTGTAGCGGTGCTGATCCGTGTGCCTGCAGTGCCCTGCACGATGGCTTCGATATCCGGCAGCGAGCCGATCACCGCGACCATCCCGGTTTCACGGGCGAACTCGCAGGCGGCCTGCACTTTCGGCCCCATGGAGCCTGCGGCAAAACCGAGGCGATCCAATTCATCGGGGTGCGCTTGAGCCACGGCTTTCTGGGTCGGTTTGCCCCAGTCGATGTATACCGCGTTCACATCGGTGGCGATCACCAGCAAATCAGCGTGCAGTTCCTTGGCCAGATAGGCCGAGCACAGATCCTTGTCGATCACCGCTTCCACGCCGACCAGCTTGCCGTCCTGATACATGGTGGGGATACCGCCACCACCGGCGGCAATCACAATGGTGCCTTTCTCCAGCAGCCACTTGATCGGACGAATCTCGAAGATGCGCTTGGGCCGCGGGCTGGCCACCACGCGGCGGAATTTGTCGCCATCCGGGGCAATCGTCCAGCCCTTTTCAGCGGCCAGACGCTCGGCTTCATCCTTCGGATAGACCGGGCCGATGGGCTTGGTCATGTTCTGGAAGGCGGGATCGGCCGGATCCACTTCCACCTGGGTCAGCAGGGTGGCGAAAGGCACCTCGACGGGCAGCAGGTTACCCAGCTCCTGTTCGATCATGTAGCCGATCATGCCTTCGGTTTCGGCGCCCAGCACGTCCAGCGGATAAGGGTTTTTCGCGTCATAGGCATTGCCTTGCAGTGCCAGCAGTCCGACCTGCGGGCCGTTGCCATGGGCGACCACCAGCTCGTTACCGCTGGCGACCTTGGCAATCTGCTCACAAGCGATGTGTACGTTGTCGCGCTGGTTCTCTGCGGTCATGGCTTCGCCGCGGCGTAACAGGGCGTTACCGCCCAAAGCAATCACGAGTCGCATAGCGTTCTCCTTGTTCCAGCGCAGGGATGAGATTCGTAGCCCGGATGGAATCCGGGAAGCCGTAGATGACTTCCCCCGGATTTCATCCGGGCTACGCTTCCGGGTAGGGTGGATAACCGCGCAGCGTTATCCACCGGATCCCGCTTGGTGGAAAAGCCGCAAGCGGCGTTTTCCACCCTACTGACGGCATCGAATTGCTTTAAACGTTGCCGAGGGTGGCGACCATCACCGCCTTGATCGTGTGCATGCGGTTTTCCGCTTGATCAAAGGCGATGCAGGCTGGCGACTCGAACACTTCTTCGGTTACTTCCACGCCATTGGCGAGGAACGGATACTGCGCTACCAGCTGTTTGCCGACCTTGGTGTCAGTGTTGTGGAACGCCGGCAGGCAGTGCATGAACTGGGTGCGCGGGGTGCCGCTGGCTTTCATCATTTCGGTGTTGACCTGATACGGCAGCAGCAACTTGATGCGGTCGCCCCAGGCTTCTACCGGTTCACCCATGGACACCCAGACATCGGTGTGAATGAAGTCCACGCCCTTGACCGCTTCTTTCGGGTCTTCGGTGAGGGTGATGCGGGCGCCGCTTTCGGCGGCGAAGTCGCGGCATTGCGCGACAAATTCATCGTGGGGCCAGAGCGCTTTCGGGGCAGCGATGCGCACATCCATGCCCAGTTTGGCGCCGATCAACAGCAACGAGTTGCCCATGTTGTTGCGGGCATCGCCGAGGTAGGCGTAGCTGATGTCGTGCAGTGGCTTGTCGCTGTGTTCGCGCATGGTCAGCACGTCGGCGAGCATTTGCGTCGGGTGGTATTCGTCGGTCAGGCCGTTGAATACCGGCACGCCGGCGAATTTGGCCAGCTCCTCGACGATTTCCTGCTTGAAGCCACGGTACTCGATGGCGTCGTACATGCGACCGAGCACGCGGGCGGTGTCCTTCATGGTTTCCTTGTGACCGATCTGCGAAGAAGTCGGGTCGATGTAGGTGACATTGGCACCCTGATCGTAGGACGCGACCTCAAATGCGCAGCGGGTGCGGGTCGAGGTTTTCTCGAAGATCAGGGCGATGTTCTTGCCCTTCAGGTGCTGGGTTTCGGTGCCGCTGTATTTGGCGCGTTTGAGGTCGCGCGCCAGATCCAGCAGGAACATCAGCTCACGCTTGCTGTGGTGCATCAGGCTGAGCAGGTTGCGGTTGTGCATGTTGTAAGCCATGGGGTGTATCTCCACTGGTAGGGTGGATAACGGCACAGGGCCTTATCCACCGAAAAGGGGGTGGTGGAAAACCGCTGCGCGGGTTTTCCACCCTACGGATTGTTGTAGGGTGGGTTAGCCGCAACGCGGCATAACCCACCGGAGGTGTTTCTAGTAATCAATCGGGTCGCGGATAATCGGACAGGTCATGCAATGGCCGCCGCCACGCCCGCGGCCCAGCTCGCCGGCGCTGATCGTGACCACCTCTACGCCGGCCTTGCGCAGCAGCGTGTTGGTGTAGGTGTTGCGGTCGTAACCGACGACCACGCCCGGCTCCAGGCAGACCACGTTATTGCCGTCATCCCACTGCTCGCGTTCGGCTTCATAACTGTCGCCGCCGGTTTGCACCACGCGCAGCTTTTTCAGGTTGAGCGATTCGGCGACCACGTCGAGGAACGGCTTTGGCTCGCGGCGCACATCCAGTCCACCGGCCTGACTTTCGTCCGGACGCACGCTGAAGGCGACGATCTGGTTGACCACTTCCGGGAAGATGGTCACCAGGTCGCGGTCGCAGAAGGTGAACACGGTATCCAGGTGCATGGCCGCGCGCGACTTCGGCAGGCCGGCGATGATCACCCGATTGGCGGCACCCTTGGCAAACAGCGCCAGAGCCACCTGGCCGATGGCCTGCCGCGAGCTGCGCTCGCCCATGCCGATCAGCACCACACCATTACCGATCGGCATCACGTCGCCGCCTTCGAGGGTGGCCGAGCCGTGATCCTGATCCGGGTTGCCCCACCAGGTTTCGAATTCGGCATTCACGAAATCCGGATGGAACTTGTAGATGGCGCTCGCCAGCAGGGTTTCCTGTCGGCGGGCCGGCCAGTACATCGGGTTCAGCGTGACGCCGCCATAGATCCAGCAGGTGGTATCACGGGTGAACTGGGTATTGGGCAGCGGCGGCAGGATGAAGCTGGATTTGCCGATGAAATCGGCATACGCAGTGAGTGCCGCGCTTTCGCCAATGCCGCTCTGCAGGTCCGCCATCGAGACGCCGCCAATCAAAAACTCGGCCAGCTTGCGTGGCTCCAGGGAGTCCAGCCAGCTGCGCACCTCGTGCTTGAAACTGACGCCGACCTGATCAAAGGTCACCTTGCGATCGAGAATCCACGCTCTGGCTTCGGGAAGGGCGACGGTTTCAGTCAGCAGGTTGTGCATTTCCACCACGTCGATATTGCGGTCACGCATCTTGGTGACGAAATCGAAGTGGTCGCGTTTGGCCTGATTGACCCAAATCACGTCATCGAACAGCAGCTCATCGCAATTGCCCGGCGTCAGTCGCAGGTGCGCCAGACCGGGGGAACAGACCATGACCTTGTGCAGCTTGCCGGCTTCAGAGTGAACGCCGAGTTTGACTTTGCTCATGTTGAACGCCTCTTGTCAGATTTCCAGGAAGCCGGCATACAGGCCGTAGGCGGCATACACCGCACCGGCCAGCACCACCGCGAAGATGATTTTCTCGATGCCGGTAAACACCGGCTTGCCCATTTCGGTCTTGGCCTTGGCGAACAGAATGGCGCCGGGGGCGTAGAGCAGGGCTGACAGCAGCAGGTATTGGATGCCTCCGGCATACACCAGCCAGATGGCATACAGCGTCGCGACGCCGGCGATCAGCAGATCCTTGGTGCGATCAGTCGAATCGGTTTCGTAGGTTTCACCGCGCACGGTGATCAGCAACGCGTAGGCGGCAGACCAGAAGTACGGCACCAGAATCATCGAGGTCGCGAGGTACAACAGCTTGAGGTAAGTGGCGTCGTTGAACAGGGTGATGATCAGGAACAGCTGAATCATCAGGTTCGACAGCAGCAGGGCATTGGCCGGTACCTTGTTGGCGTTTTCCTTGCGCAGGAAGGCCGGCATGGTGTGATCGCTGGCGCTGGCGAAGAGGATCTCGGCACACAGCAGGGTCCAGGACAGCAGCGCACCGGCCAGCGAAACAATCAGGCCGATGCTGATCAGTATGGCGCCCCAAGGCCCGACAACCTGTTCCAGCACGCCGGCCATGGACGGGTTCTTCAGGCCAGCCAGTTCAGGTTGGCTCATGATGCCCATCGACAGCACGTTGACCATCACCAGCAACAGCAGCACGCCGATAAAGCCGACCACGGTGGATTTGCCGACATCGCTGCGCTTCTCGGCGCGGGCGGAGAAGATGCTCGCGCCTTCGATACCGATGAACACCCAGACGGTGACCAGCATCATGTTGCGCACCTGATCCATCACACTGCCCAGCTCGACGTTGCTCTCGCCCCAGAAGTCGGCGGTGAACAGGTCCAGCTTGAAACTGATGGCGGCCAGCACGACGAACAGCGCCAGCGGCACGATCTTGGCAACGGTGGTCACCATGTTGATAAAGGCCGCTTCCTTGATGCCGCGCAACACCAGCAGGTGCAACAGCCAGAGCAGGACGGAAGCGCAGACGATGGCGGCGGTGGTGTTGCCTTCACCGAACACCGGGAAGAAATAGCCCAGTGTGGAGAACAGCAGCACCATGTAACTGACGTTGCCGATCCAGGCACTGATCCAGTAGCCCCAGGCCGATGAGAAGCCCATGTAGTCGCCGAAGCCGGCTTTGGCATAGACGTATACGCCGCCGTCCAGTTCCGGTTTGCGGTTGGCCAGCGTCTGGAACACGAAGGCCAGGGTGAGCATGCCCACCCCGGTGATCGCCCAGCCGATCAGCACGGCACCGGCACTGGCGCTGGCCGCAATATTCTGCGGCAGCGAGAAAATCCCCCCGCCAATCATCGATCCCACGACCAGTGCGATCAGTGCACCGAGTTTTAGTTTGTTTGCAGAGTCGCTCATGGCAGGGCAATTCCTTCTGTTGTTTTTCGAGGTTCAAATGTAGCGCAGCGTTTCATTTGATACCACTTGAATTAGTCGTTATTGACACAAATCAAACGAAGTCGGGAAAGCTCAGGCCATGTCTGGCGTGCGGCCAATTCCACTCTAGTAGTGTTTAGGCGCGCCATATTGCAAACAGATGACATTCTTAAATGTCCCGCAAAAGTTGCTTGCAAAATAAAATATAAAAAAATATATTGTTTATCAGTTAATTGTTTGAAGGTTTCCCATGCTTGGATCAGAAGCTCAGCTGGATATCCCGCGCCTGCGTCAATCGGCCGATCAGGCCGGGCAATTGCTCAAGACGCTGGCCAATCCGGATCGCCTGCTGCTGCTGTGTCAGCTTTCGCAGGGCGAGCGCAGCGTGGGCGAGCTGGAGGCCATGCTGGGTATTCAGCAGCCCACCCTGTCACAGCAACTGGCGGTTTTACGCCGCGAACAGCTGGTGGATACCCGTCGCGAGGGTAAGCAGATCTTCTACCGTATCAGCAGCCCGCAAGCGCTGGCCGTGATCAACACTCTCTATCAGCTGTTTTGCGGGAGCGAAGAATGAGTATTGATTGGGCAAACTTCACCCCTTGGGCTTCGCTCGCCGGGGGCGCGATGATCGGCCTGTCCGCCGCTCTGTTTGTGCTGCTTAATGGCCGCATCGCCGGGATCAGCGGGGTGTTGGGCGGCCTGTTCAGCCGCGCCCGCGAAGGGGTCGCGCAGCGCCTGCTGTTTGTCCTCGGCCTGTTGCTGGCGCCGCTGCTCTGGCAACTGTTCGGCGAACTTCCGGCGATTGAGTTCACCGTCGGCTGGCAAGGGTTACTGGCGGCAGGCTTGCTGGTAGGCATTGGTACCCGCTACGGCGCTGGCTGCACCAGCGGGCATGGCGTCTGCGGGTTGTCGCGGCTGTCGGTGCGCTCGCTGATCGCGACGCTGCTGTTTATGGGCGCGGGATTCCTGACGGTGTTCGTTGTCCGCCATGTGCTGGGGAATTGATCATGCGTAATGTCAGTGCATTTTTCTGCGGGTTGCTGTTCGGTTTCGGTTTGTTGTTGGCCGGCATGGCCAATCCGGCCAAGGTGCAGGCCTTTCTTGATCTTGGGGGGTTATGGGACCCCTCGCTGGCGCTGGTGATGGGCGGGGCCATTGCCGTGGCTATCCTGCCGTTTACCTGGGCGAAGCAACACACGCGCAGTCTGCTGGGTGCGCCCATGCAGTTGCCCGGCAAGCGCGATGTGGACCGCCGGCTGGTAATCGGCAGCCTGTTGTTCGGTTCGGGCTGGGGGATTGCCGGTATCTGCCCGGGGCCGGCGCTGGCCACCGTGCTGACCGGCCACTGGCAGTTACTCTTGTTTGGATTGGCGATGCTTGCGGGCATGCTGATATTTGAAGCGCTGGAACGGCGCACACACTGACCCGGGGAGGGTATGTCATGACCAAGAATGTGGGTGGTATCGATCGTTTGGCACGGTTTGCACTCGGTATGGCGCTGATCGCCATGACCCTCACGGGCTTTATCGGCGCCTGGGGCTGGATTGGTCTGGTGCCGCTGCTGACCGCCGTGTTCAGCACCTGCCCGGTGTATTCCATTCTGGGTATGCGCACCTGCAAGGTGAAATGACCCAGCCCGGGGGCCGCGCGGATACGCACGGCCCCTGTGCCAACTGACTGCGGGGGGCTGTGCCATGCCGGTGCCGTTGAAAATCGATTTTGTCTCGGACATTTCCTGCCCGTGGTGCGTGATCGGCTTGCGTGCGCTGGAGCAGGCCATAGCTCGTCTGGACGGGCAGGTTGCGGTCGACCTGCATTTTCAGCCCTTCGAGCTGAATCCGCAGATGCCGCCCGGTGGTCAGGATATTGATGAGCACCTGCAGCAGAAATATGGCTCAACCCCCGAGCAGGCAGCCCTGGTGCGCGAGCGGATTCGTGCGGCCGGTGCGGCGTTGGGCTTCACCTTCAGCCTGCAAACGCGCAGTCGCATCTACAACACCTTTGATGCCCATCGCCTGCTGCACTGGGCGGCGTTGGAGGGGCACCAGTTGGCACTCAAACAGGCGCTGTTCCAGGCGTACTTCACTGATGGCGAGGACCCCTCCAATCATCAGGTGTTGATTCGCGCGGCCGCCCGTGTGGGGCTCGATGCCACACGGGCAGCACGGATTCTCGACAGCAACGAGTTCGCGGCGGTGGTGAGGAAGGAGCAGGCGTTCTATCGGGATCAGGGCATTCATGCCGTCCCCGCCGTGATCATCAATAACCAGCACCTGATTCAGGGTGGTCAACCGGTTGAGGTATTCGAGCAGGCGTTGCGGCAGATTGCCGGGCTTGCCTGAAGACCATGCCGACAAGGGGTTTCTCCATGCACGCGCAGATTGCCGCCTTTTTTGATCCGGCCACCTTCACCTACAGCTACGTGGTGAGTGACCCGGCCACCGGTGCCTGCGCCATCATTGATCCGGTACTGGATTACGATGGTGCGGCAGGTCGCACCTCCCGGCACAGCGCACAACGCCTGATCGAGCATGTACGCGCACAGCAACTGCGGGTCGAGTGGCTGCTGGAGACCCATGTGCATGCCGATCATCTGTCAGCCGCGCATTACCTGAAGGAGCAGTTAGGCGGGCAGATCGGCATCGGCAGCCAGATTACCCAGGTGCAGCAAACCTTCGCCGCGCTGTTCAATGCCGAAGAGGGTTTTGCCCGCGACGGCCGGCAATTTGATCACCTGTTCGCTGACAACCAAACGTTCCACATCGGCAATCTGCAGGCCCGAGCCTGGCACACCCCCGGACATACCCCGGCGTGCATGAGTTATCTGGTCGGTGATGCGGTGTTCGTCGGCGATACCCTGTTCATGCCGGACTACGGTACGGCGCGCTGTGACTTCCCCGGGGGCGATGCCCATGCGTTGTATCAGTCGATCCAGCGCCTGTTCAGTCTGCCCGATGCCACCCGTCTGTTCATGTGCCACGACTACAAGGCACCGGGCCGCACCGAATACCTTCACCTGAGCAGCGTCGGTGAACAGCGCCAGCACAATGTGCACATTCATCAGGGCATCAGCGAAGAACAGTTCGTGCAGATGCGCAAAACCCGTGATGCCAGCCTAGGCATGCCGGCGCTGATACTGCCCTCGGTGCAGATCAACATGCGTGCCGGGGAGTTGCCGCCAGCCGAGGGCAACGGCACCCGCTATCTGAAGATTCCGCTGGATGTGCTCT
>JACCEA011267180.1_pt1 | contig 40706 bp, 58 predicted proteins | sample 7449851 | NCBI WGS metagenome assembly JACCEA01 (sample SAMN15323453, study PRJNA562643) | freshwater metagenome | isolation source: river surface water | place: USA:Blue River Watershed | collected 2017-08-18 | reverse complement strand
GTAGTTTTCTAGTTCTTGTAATTTTGTCATTATTCTTCTTTTTGTTATTGTTGACAGTGTCGAATTGTTCCGACTTTCAAATATTATAACTATAACCAAGATTGCTCAATATAAAAATATCTTGACAATTGTGAATACTGTGTCAAGTAAAGAGCAATTTTAAAGGAATAACTCAATGGTTTGGCGCTATCGAAATTATGAATATGAAAAGCAAAACGATCTTTTGCCGTGGAAATATCACACACCATCGGTCGATGGTCACGCGCCTGATATTGAGGCGGTAATGGTGGCTGTTCAGAATGGCGCAAACCAAAGTGACTTTCTGTTTCAGGAACGCCCAAAGGGTGAACAGTTTTGGGGCAGGAGGCTGCATTTTATTCAGTGTTGGGATGGTGATTGTGAATATCGATGGTTGCCTTACAATTATCTACAAACCCTAATCGACATTGATCGTGCGTTCGTGGATGTTCCCGCCGATTTGCCTGATGATTAAGGCTATCCACCCCGTTTAACACACAGTTCGACCCTAAACAGTTGTTTTCAGAGGAACCTATAAGGTAAATAGGTTCCTCAACAACATATAGGTTACGTTTTGATTAAAAAAATACTTGCGTTATTATTTTTTATAACACTTTCATCGCCATTGCTGGCTAGCCCGCAATGGCTTAATACTATTTCAAGCACCATAGATTCTGACGGTCACAACCCGAAAGAATTGTCGTGCCTCTCATTGACCGTTTATCACGAAGCCCGTGGTGAAAGCGAAAGAGGACAACGAATGGTTGCATCCGTGGTGATGAACCGCGTCAGAAGTCCAAAATTCCCCAACACTGTATGTGGTGTTGTGTTCCAAAAGAGCCAGTTCTCTTATTTGCGCAAATCTGATTTGACGCCAAGAGAAACAAAAAAATGGCAACAAGCTGTTCGTATCAGCAAAGAATACATCAACAAAGGCACCTCTGAATGGAGCTTTTTGTATTTTGATAGTATCGGTCGCAATGGCGGCACCAAGGTTGGTAATCACTACTTTAGGTAAGGATGCCAGCCATCTTAGTGTACACATAATCTCGTCTGGTTTCGAAGACCACGAATCCTCTCGACATATTTACGTAGAAACGATTTCGTAGGTTTTCTTCTAACCAATTGAACATACCAGAGATATTAGCTGCCTTGGAATATCTAAAGCTAGCACAAGACAATTTCAACAACCCACTGTTTTGATCGTGTTTATCCACACGATCAAACGTTGGGTAGTTGTGGGACGATATAGCTTTAAACTGCTTGTGGGTAATTCTCTTGATATATCCAGAGAAACCAAAAATCCTCTGAGAAGATTTTGCTTCATCTGGAATCCATGTCGGTACATTTGATGCGTGACGATAAGGTTCAAATATCGGAGGGCCATCGATGATAGGAGAAAACAAATAGTTGTCTCCCAACGGTAGCCACAATTGGTTAGCATCATATTTTTGTGATAGTATTTTAGGCACAATATTCCTCAATAGTGACAGCCTTACGGGCTTGTTCTCGATAGTGTGTATAAGTATGATATTCAACAGGAATTATTCCTGAAAATTTGGAATAATCAGGGTCATCCATGATCGCACCAATGATGGCTCGATGTTGGTTACCTGCAAACATGAAATTTTGAAGTGTGATTGCAGCATCCATAGCTGCCAATGTGACATTTGGCATATCGGTGCAGCGCAACCAAATCACTTTAGAAATGGCCTCTGGTGGTATATCGCCCATATATGCACAATTGCCCAAAACTGCCAAGCTGGTTTCCCATGCATCGGTTCCAACATACTGGTCCATATTGTTACGATAGATTTCGGTTCGTTGGAACATATCTCCCTGAATATTATCTTGACCACGTTGCGCTTGCTCTAGCGCATCCTCATCAGGAACCATATAAAAAGTATCCAACTTATCGGTATCGATCTCGATAATAGCACACTGTGGGCCTTTGGCTTTGGTGTTTACCTTTTCAGGAACAGAGTTGATTGCAAAATATGCAGCATATGTGTTGGTGAGATATACACAATCAGGGTGGCTCGGATTTTCCAACCAATTGGTTTTACCGCTATGATTCGAACGGGGGAGCAACCCCATTTTAATGGCTCGTTTCGCAGCAGCTACCGAAGTTCCGTGATATAGTTTCATAACAATCTCAATTATTAAAAAACCATTAATATCATCAAACTTTATATTGTCAAGACTTTTACCACTTTTTAATTGTATAGGTGGGCTTATCTGAAGGCGTGAGTTTGCATTTATATTCGTTATACAAATCCAAATATTCCGCTCTGGTTTTTCCCTGTATGACTTTAGTGCATTCCCGAGGAAGATGGTTAAGAATAGTATTCTCGAACCATATTTTGTCGGATACAAAGATGAAATCATTTCTTTTTATTTCTAAGGACCATCGGCCAGCACCAACAAAAGTTGATTCTTCATCACATCGATATATATCTCCAATTATATCGGGGGCGTCCACATCTTGGTATGTCATGGTCGATGCCAATTGCTTTACATACTCATCCGTCTTATATTTTTTCAACGCCTGTTTGAACCATGGGAGAGGAACTTGTGCTGCATCTATATCGGCCATAGACATGGAATGCACATTGGCCATTAATTCAGCAATATGTGGCTTTTTCTTTGCTTCGTATTTCAGAAGCTGAACAAGGTCTCTGTTTATCATTCAAATATTTATATTGGGTAGTGTATCAGTTAGAATTAACTTAAACACTTACTGCCCCATCGCAAAACACATGTCTTACGAGAAAGCAGTCTTGAACTCATACCTGTTTTGCCCTGAGTTCTCCATCCCAAGTGGAGATTTTTAAAAATGACATACAGGTCCACCCAAGTATCATACTCCGCACCAGCCATTTCCTTCCAGCGGTGTTCCAATGCGGTATTAGTAATCAACTTAGGGTAAAACTTATTTTTTTCGTATTGATGCGCTGCGCGCCTAGCGACTTCGGTCGCGGCTGCGCACGAATCAGGTATATCTGGGTAATTTAAATTACCAATAAAAGAACTATAAGCAGCATTCATTTCACAAAGTCGAACTTCGGATAATGCGCATATCGACACCAACTTGCTAACAAAAGCACTTCGGAGCCATTGATTATTAACTTTTCGATTAAACGCACGTCCTTTGCCGTGATCCTTAGCTTTTATATCAAGTGCTTCGATACCTATCCGATGGCAACCATAATGTTTCGCTAATTCGTATATACGTTCTGCGATGTGTGATATCTCGTTCTTTCGCTTATTTGTTTTGTTGCCTTTGCGAAGCAAAAACTCATTACTGAATCGTAATGCTTCGTAAGCAATAATTTTTTTTGTATTTCGATCATAAATTGATATACCAATCTCATTTGGATTCATATCGATGCCAAGAACCCGCCCAGCTATTTTCTTATAGGCGGGGAACCGATTTCGCCAAGCAGCTAGTTTAGTCTCGTCATAAACCAATGATGCGTATCCGTCTCCAACCGAATAAGTGATTGCTATTTCTTTCGCATTACTCATTCGGATTAGATCGCGCAAAATATTGCGGTAATTGGATTTAAGATTAGGTAATTCCATGCGGTATTCTTGATTTTTGTCTTTATAAACCAAATGTGTGTCAGTAAGGCGAAGTCTTCTATTGCCGTTACAATTGGCTCGTCCGATACTGTATAATGGCTGAAGGCGGCATCGCCGCCATTCGTCTTTCGTTATTTTATTCTTGGCTTTTTTGCTGAAGTTTTCTACTGAACCGAATAAGATTGGGGTATTATTTCCTGTTGCATTTCGTGCTTCGTTTATATCCCAACCTTTTTTACAACCGGATCGGAATATATCACCATCGATATTTGGAAAGCGGGTTATAAGTAGCAATTCGATTTGTCTTGGGGTAAGTTTTTGATTTCTTGCTATTTCGTAACTTGAACGTATGACAGCACTTTGGACTCGACGTAGGTCATCCAGTAGAGTTGTGTCAATAGGCAGTCGTAATGTTTTCACATATTTATTTAGTCTGTTGTATTGAAATGGTGTCAATTGGTTAAAATTTAAACTGATACACTACCTTATATTGACAATAATCAAATAAAAGGTATCTTTGCCTTTTAGGGGTTAGAATTATGCTTATCATTTTCACTTTTGACCAATTTTATCCCGCTGGTGGATGGAACGACAAGGTTGCAATCATCAACGATATTACCGAAATTACTTCGGATATCGTTGACAAGTTGCGTGATTTTGTTCAGATTATATCTGTAGAAGATGATGAAGCGGTATTTAAAGGTTCCAAATCAGAATTTGTAATTTGGGCCATTAATTCAAAATAATTATGCGCGTAGTCCCAAGGCATCTGCTAGGACTTTGATAGAGGCGCGATACTCATCTGGATGAGAGTTATCGTATGACGACCAATCCAGTCGAGTTCCATCACTAAGAGCAATCACTGTTTCATCTGTGTTGGTATAAAAAGCTTCGCCGTAATGCCTTCTAAGCGTCTGTGGGTCTACTCCTGAACCATGGCCTAATTTAGAATACACTTCAACCGCTTCTTCGGTGTCTATAGCTCTCCACCCATCAGGAAGAGATTGTGCCATGGCTTCGCTACGTTTTTGCAGCAAACGATTATATATCGATTTTTTTTCAAGGCGCTTAAGTCTTGTTTTCATTGAAGCCAAGAAATCATCCATGGTGTTATATGAAAAAGTGTCGCCATTATTTATGAGAGACAACGCATACTGTATATCTCTGTTATCCAAGTCGTATGGTTTTTTCAAATAGGTTGAAACCAACCACTTTAAATATACCCCATAAGGTGTCGGATCAAGATGTTTGAAATCAGATACGGTCAACCCATGCTTAGATAGCTCTTCGCCATGTATTCGGTTGACCATTTCCTGATTGGTTTCGGACGATTCGGTTATAATGTTTATAAATTTTCTCATAAATTATTTATCATAAAGACTTCATTATCGACTTAACCGCGTTGACTTCATTTTCGTAAACATCTTTTATTTTTTGTTCAGATTTTAGAATACTGGTATAGTCTTTAATGGACTCCTGAATCTCTTTCAGCTTATCGTTTATTTCAGACAGAAATTCTTTGTTCCAACGATATGTAGGCAATCCCATAGCTTTATTGATATGTTCCTCAGAACAGTCAAGCTTGGCTCCTTTGGCCATTTTTTGAATCTCGTCATACATCGCTGATTTGTTTGCAAATGTTCCCAATTTGTTGACGAACCCATTTTTGAACAATAATGCTAACAATTTCCAATACAACAGTTCATCATTTGCATTTACCAACAACAATTTAAATCGTTCTTGGTATACCCCAAGTCGGAAGGTCACGAAATCTTGTATCAAGGTACACGGATTGTCATAAGTTTGTATGGTCTTGCCGCCCCATCCAACAACAACAATGCGCTGTGTAACTTTTTGACGGAGTTTTAGAAAATTAAGGGCGCGGTCTTCGTCCCAATCTTTCAACGCTCCTCGCTTCATCCGTATCTCTATACAAATGTTGTCAGTGGAATGTTCAGTGAACTCTTCGATCTGTTCGCTGTCTTCCATTTCAATCAATTTCTTCCGAAAGTTATCGACATCCATCCCTGGTGGGATTTCAGTAATTGTCATCGTGGAAGTATTATCAATTGTTACCTTACCGGATATTTCCCATTTGTTTTCTTCCAATGGTTTTATGGTAACATCGTATTTCTCATAATGAGGGACCATAGGCTTCAATTTTTCCCCCTTGATAGCCCGTATAGTATTGTCGATAATATCCTTCAACGAGTGAGGTAATATCATTGTTGACCAGCCAACGGCAACGCCCTCAACCCCGTTAAGAAGAACCAATGGAACAAGTGGATTAAAATGCTTTGGCTGCTTCGTGGACCCATCATAGTTATCTTCCAACGGAACCACTTCTAAGTCATTATAAAGAAGCTTTTGTGCAATATTGGATCGTCTTACTTCTGTGTATCGAGGAGCGCCAATGCCATCAACTGGTGAGTTTCTACTTCCGAATTGACCAATACCATCTATCAGCGGTATGTTGTTTTTATACGGAGCAGCCAACATACCAATAGCATTGTTTGCAGAGGTTTCGCCATGGACGTATATTTTCTCAGCAGCTAGCAACCCAGATAGTGCGACCGTTTTTATCTTTTCGGCTTTATTTCGCAACAGCCAAAGTGCCATTCTCTGGCCGTTCTTGAGACCATCTTCTACTGCGGGTATCGCCCGATTAGAACACACATAAATTGAGTATTCGCGGCTGGTATTAAGTAAATAATCGCTACTAGGAGTTTGTTTTTTTATCATATGGTATTTTATATATCAAAAATCAATAAAACTCAATATAAATATCATAATGCATAAGAATACGATAGAGAAAGTAAAGGATAGTTTTGCCAAAGTTCACGGAAATCGTTATCACCATAGAATAAAATCAATGTCCGATATAAACCCAATGACAAAAAAGACATATCAAGAACATTATGACTATACTCTATGGCGGCACAACCTTATATTATCACATGGTTTCACTATAGTATTTGCATGGGAAAGAGAATGGAAAGTTTCCAAAAAATCATATACCCATGAACGCTTTACGGTCGTCAGCACGCTTATCGTTGAACAAGAGACTTAATGCTTCTTCTAATGCGCCATCATCTACAATTGGCGTTAACTTCGGTTTCTCTAGCATGTTGCGCCAATCTTCCTTGGTCAGTGCGGCCAATCCTTTACATCTCACGACTTCCCATCCTTTTACCGTGTCGCCATCGAACACATCATCCGCGAACCAATATTTTCTGGTTTTGCCTTTTTTCGCAATGATAAGAGGAGTTTCGAAAACATATAAAAATGGATTGTCGGGGTTGAACAATTCAGGCCATAGCGTATAGAAAAAGTTAACCAACAAACTTGTTATGTTCTTACCATCTTCATCAGCATCGGTAGCGATATAACACTTGCCATATCTCAACATATGACGATTTGCACGTTGGCCTATGATGAGACCGAGAGAATTGGTTATTTGTGCCAAGGCTTCATTTTCATAAATCTTTTTTAGCGGGACGCCATTAACGTTCAATACTTTACCTCTTAGTGGTAACCCGCCATGAATGGTCGAATCACGAGCTTCAACCAAGCCCGATATAGCGGAATTATGTGAAATCATCCCATTGGCTAGCACAAAACTTGAATCTTCTTCTACTGTTATGTCTATAACATTTTCCATATTTGATGGCGAAATGTCATCTATATCCACGAACTCCAAAAAACTATTGTCTGCTAAGTTTTTCATATTTTTCTTCCAATTTTTGTATTATCCTCAATTAACAGAGCATGTTGATTTGGTATAATATCTTTCGCCATAACCTTTGCAAAGGTCATGCTATTAAAATCAAACACACCATAATAATGCGTTGGTGTGCATATTTGATATTCGCGTTGACCATCAGGGTTTTGGTAAATAATAGTATGATAGCCGTCTATCAAGTCATTATGGGTTATTTCATAAAAAGACGGATTATCCGCTACTCTATTTCTGACCAGTCGATGTATTGTTTTATCGAGGCTTTCGCACTTCACCCATTTGATAGTATCATCGGTATTGTCATGAACCAGCATACGATGTGCATCAGTCATAACAATATCACCATATTTTGTTTTGAGGGTGGTGGTCTTCGATATTTTTTTAGAAGTAGCAGATACTCGACAAATTTTGTTAGACTTACCAACCACCAGTGAGCCAACTGTTAAATTTTTGATTTTTACATTTTGGCGATTACCTTTTTCGTCAAAAGATATTACTTCAGTGTCTTCGTGTAAACAATCTCCTTCCCCTAAGAACAGAACAGAACGAGAGCGATCTTTTCCGGTAGCATCTTTCAATTTTTCTACCTTGGACCTCTTACCTTTACGGGCAAGTTTGGCCAAATCGCTGGCATCGCTTTTTTGGGTTCTTTTCTCGCATCTCTCAAATACTGATTCGATCCATTCTGGGTTTTTGCGAACCACCGATTTGAAGAAATCAGGGTCGTCCATAGCAGCGGTTATTTGTTTACCGGCTGTCTCGTTGATAAGCCTCGTCTTCGATTGAGAGTCAAACGAAGGTAGGAGCATTTCGGTTATATTATATATCAACAAACCATCGGATACATCGGAGCGATTAGGCTTTAGTTTTTTCTTTTTAGCCATTGGCTCTAGCGCCTTCAGCAGCCCAGAATAGAATCCTCTACGGAATGAATCAATATGAGTTCCTCCTGAGAACATCGGTATCCCGTTAACGACGCTATGGCTATGGTCTGCCCCTGTTGCGAAATTAGGTATCAACCAAAACTTGCTGACAAAACCTTCCTCGGACACTTCAAAGACGATTGGTTTGTGGCCTTTAAACAAGGTGCGTTCTACGCCTTTGATAGCCTTTAAATGTTCCCCATTGAAATAAACTTTCAGTGTTGGATACGATAACGCTATTTCTATTGCTCTGTCGCGGATAAAGAATTCTGGCAAAGTAGTATGTTTGAACACTTTTTTCGAAAGCTTAAACTCGATGGTGGTCCCAGTTCCCTTATTTTTTGTTTTTGGGGTGATTAGGGGTTCATTGATAACAAGTGCTTCTTTCCCTTCTGAAAAGGTTTGTGAGAATTCTTTACCGTCGCGACAAATGTCGAGTTTAAACCATTCAGAACAAAAGTTCACAATTGCCGCGCCAACACCATTCAAACCACGAGACCCACCGCGTTCGTCATCATTAAAGTTTCTACCTGAAAATGCTCTCGATAATGCGAGTGTTGCTTCTGGGACGTCGAACTTTGGGTGATTTGATATTGGTATCCCACGACCATCATCGGATATTTTGAACACCATTTTTGTTTCATTGTAGGAAATATCCAGTCTACTGCCATGACCTTTTGAAACTATTTCATCAACGGCATTATCCACTACTTCTCTATAAGCAGTAAACAAAGCAGGAACCCAAGTAATAGTTGATGGTGTGGGTAACCAATTTTTATCATAGGTTATTATTTCTTGAGTATGTGGGTCTCTGGAACCTAACCACATCTCAGAGCGAACTCTTGCTTGTTGGTATGGATCGAGAACATCTATTTCATAAGTTTTTTTCGTCATGGTTTAATTTATCTCGAAACAAGTATTTCGTGCAATATCTTTTTTCGAATAAATATTACATGCGCAATTTAATCAACTTGGTGTCATTGATGGAAGCCTATAGCTCATCTCTCACACTGTCTACTTACAATGACCAATTATGGGATGCTATCAAACGAGAAAGTCGCTCCATGACGCCATCCGACGCGTTACAATCATTCGAGGATGCCGATCCTACACCAAAGAAGGCGTTCGTGCTATATTTGGTTAAGTGGTATCTTGATGGTTCAATGCGCTTCGTTGAAGACGCGAGCAAGGCAACAGAACCTTTTGAACTATATTCGAAGTTCAGAAATAGAGCCGACATGCCAAAGTTGGCATCTTTGTCTTTTTCAGAATTGTTAGATTTGGGCGATAAGTTGTCTGACACCAAATCAAAGAAAGAAGAGAATAAGGAAATAGAACTAGCGTTTTATAAAAATGGCACAGCGGAACTATATGTAAATAACGATGAATGGAAAGTGGTTATACCGAAGACAAAGGAAGCGGCAATATATTTTGGAAGAAATACTCGTTGGTGTACTTCTGCTGAAAAAAACAATATGTTTGAGTATTATTCTGATTTAGGAGAGCTATATATAATATTAGAAAAGAAAACCAACAAACGTTGGCAATTTCATTTTGAAACAGATCAATTTATGGACGAAGAAGACTATAGAATATCAAGTAAATCGATTAAGCAATTATTGAGAAATATTAAATTGGAACCATCTTTAGATAAAATTAAAAAAGATGGGAGGTTGATTCGTTATGTATCAAAACCAACGGAAGAAATTAAACTGGCTGCGGTTGAAAGCAGGGGGAGCGCGATAGGATATATAACAAATCCGAGTGAAAAAATTCAATTGGCGGCGATCAATCAAGATGCGATGGCTATTCTCAATATTATAAACCCAAGTGAAAAAGTACAAATAGCAGCAGTTAAAAAAAATGAAAATGCGATTTGGTATATCGACGAGCCAACAGAAGCTCTACAACTGTTTCTCGTTCGAAAAAACCCTCTTAAGTACCAATACCTAAAGGGTATAACGGACCCATCCGAAGCTGTAAAATTAGAGGCAGTTAGCCGAAATGGTTATGTGATAGGGCACATCAAAAATCCCAGTGAACAGGTCCAACTTGCTGCTGTTCGGAAAGATAAAGATGCTATCCGATACATCACGAATCCAACCGAAGCAGTTATACGAGAAGCCAACAAAAAATAGTATAAATAATATTTTGGAGAATATAATGAGATTTGAGGTTTCTATAATAAGTTTACCGTTTGCGGCGAATGCGGCACCAAGAGATGGTTTTATCGAACCTTCTTCATCAGTTGTTGATTATCCCACATCTTTGGCTGCTGGCATAGCAAAGGCTCGTGGGTGGAGACGATATAAACTAATGATGTTGTTTTTGGCAGATTTAGGAAATGTTGTGGAAGTTTCCAGAACCATATCTGGTGGAGACGAAGATAATTACCCAACTGAATTGGAATTCGTATTTGAAATTTCAAACCCAATCACCGTCGATGAAGAAAACCCTCCTGTTAAGTTGTTTGGTGAAGATGCTGTCCAGAGAGCTATCGCTAGAGCAATGGTTATCGATGAATTTTACAATGTCGAATATTACGATCCTACCGAACTTACGATTGTCAACAACGGCAATGACGTATTGATACCGCGTGGTCTTAGATTGGAGCGAATCGAAATTGGTAAAATTGCCAATGACCTTGGGGCTGCTGCAAACGCCATAACCGTGAACGCTATTTAAGGAGGGTTAGGTTAAATGGCAGGAAATTTGCACCGCCATCTGGTGGTTACAGCATTCGTATCTTCTCCCCCCATGTCAACAGAATGCGGAGAAACTTTTTTAAGAGAGCTTGTCGCGTTGGTCGATATGCAAATACTTATGGATGCTAAAGCTATATATTGTGAAGATTTAGGGAATGAGGGAGTAACTGGATTGGTTGGTTTGACAACAAGCCATGCTTCTTTCCATAGTTGGCATTTAGCTGAGGAGCCGTTCGTTAGCTTTGATTTGTATTCTTGTCGTGATTTTTGTGTGGATAGTGTATTGTCTTTTATAAAGGACAAGTGGAAAGCTTATCATTGCGACTATGTTTTAATTGACAGAGAGCCTAGAAGGTCTGCTATACTACAATTCGTTAAATCGGAGTAAGTAATGAAAATTTGGTTAGGTATAATCTGTCTAATTGTTGGGATAGTGGTTTCTGGTATTGCTGGATATTTTTCTGTATTCGGTATGATGAAGATATTTGCGGCTAATGCTATAGGTGTTGCTGCGATGATGACTGCTCTGGAAGTAGGAAAACTAGTAGCGGCTACTTGGTTAAAGCTATATTGGACTGACAAAATAGTTCATTGGACGCACAAAATGTATTTGGCCTTTGCTGTTGTGTGTCTGATGGCACTCACAAGTATGGGTATTTTTGGGTATTTAAGCGCTGGTCACTTAGAACAGAAAGCACCATTGGCTGGTATGGAATTACAGCAACGCCAATTAGAAAGTAAAATAGAGCAAAAGACTGCTGAAAACACAAGACTTGAAAATAGATTGTCGCAAATTGACAAAAATGTCGATGTTTTTTTGCAGAACGACAAAGCGTCTCAAGGTGCAACTGCTTCTCAACGCTTCCAAGGGGAAAGAAGTAAACTCCAAACGCAGCTTGATGCAAACAATGCAGAGATAAACAAAATAAATGAGACACTTATTCCCATGAAGATGGAGTCTGGGGAGGTTGAAGCAAAGCTTGGACCAGTGAAATATGTGGCTGCGTTGTTTGGGTGGGACGATCCCGAGGTGGCAGTAAGAATGGTCATTTTGGTAATCATGGTCGCATTTGATCCTCTTGCCATCATGTTGATTATATCTGGTATGATATCGCTAAGCAAAACGAAATTAGATCCAGAATCGGTAGAAACGGTTGAAGATATCGTCCCCGTAGTGGAAGAACCTATAGTGGAAGAACCTATAGTGGAAGAACAGGTTTCAGAAGTTATTGAGGAAACTTCCACGGGTGACCCGTTTGAAGGATGGGAAGAACCTACGCCCGAAATAGTCGAAGCGCCAATTGAATCACCAACCATTGAATCACCAACCATTGAATTAACCAGAGATGATGTCATTGGATTTTTAGAAACGAATCCAGAAATGGTAAACGAAATGATGAGCATTTTCCAAGAAGAAATGTCAGATAGAGACAAGTTGTTGGATCTGTTAGAAAAGAATCCTAGCATCATTAATGATATGGCTAGTATTATTGCGGCTGAATTCACTAAACCGAAAGATAATAATCAAAGTTGGCTAAAAGATTGATAAATAATTGCGTAACAAGAGGATTGAATTATGAATAAGTCCGAACTAGAATGCTCGTTTTGCAATGCTAACGGATCTCAAGTTGATATATTGGTATCTGGAAATAATGAAGATATATGGATTTGCGCATCGTGTGTTGAGACTTGTAATAATATCGTAAAACAACAGAAAGACACCTTAGAAGAAAAAGAAAAAGAAGAAGATGAAAAGCCCCCAGAAGCTACATACAGCCCAAAGAAGATAAGAGAGTTTTTGGATCAATATGTAATCGGACAAGATAATGCTAAAAAAATAATATCTGTATCTGCTTACAACCATTACAAAAGATTGGTCAATCCAGACGATAGCGTTGATATTGATAAGTCCAACATTTTGTTAATTGGGCCTACTGGCTCGGGTAAAACCTTACTGGCCCATTCGTTAGCCAAGTGCTTGGATGTTCCATGTGTTATATATGATTCAACAAAATTAACCGAATCTGGATATGTTGGTGATGATACAGATGCCATTATAACACAATTGATGGCTGCTGCTGGCGGCGACATCGACAAAGCAGAGCGCGGTATAATTTTCATTGATGAGATTGATAAAAAAAGAGGACAAGCATCTAACGGTAGAGATGTTAATGGGGAGGGTGCCCAACAGTCATTATTGAGGCTCATAGAGGGAACCGAGATGGCGGTAAAAGGGTCAACACGTCGGATAAACACCAAGAATATATTATTCATACTATCTGGCGCATTTGTTGGTCTTTCTGAACAAATATCTGGAAAAAAATCTATCGGATTTGGATCAGAGAAGGCTTTAGTAAACAATAATGCAATACCCACCACCGAACAACTGATTAAGTATGGTATGATTCCAGAATTGATTGGGAGATTGCCTGTTGTTGCAAAACTTGAGTCATTGGACCGTGACCAATTGGTTACGATATTAACAACGCCTAAAAATGCCATTATCAAACAATATCAGGCATTATTCAAGATGGATAACGCTGATTTGGAAATAACCAAGAAGGCTCTCAATCATATTGCGAATATAGCTATTGATAATGATACTGGTGCCAGAGGACTTAGAAACACATTAGAAACACACTTGGTCGAAGTTCAATATACTTTACCTGAAATGGTAGAACATGGGGTTTGTAAGTTTATAATAGATGAAGAAGATAGCATAATTAATATCAAAATGTTTGATAATCAGAATAAAAATATTGCGCCAATACTGTAATTTAGGTATTATTTACTTACTCTATAAAGGAATAAAAAATGAGTAAACACTACCGTAATAGTTTTGAAAACAAAAAAGGACTTTGCGTCGATGTGCGGAATGGAAATTTTGATATGGCACTTCGGCTCTTTACCCGAAAGATAAAGAGAGAAGGTTTGATGAATGACCTTCGTGCGAAAGAATTTTATGAAAAGCCAAGCGAGAAGCGTAGGCGAAAAAAAGCCGAAGCTGTTTCGCGATGGCGAAAAACATCAACAACCCCTGTTGAATAAGATTATGGTGAGGGTAATTCCCTCACCATTTTTTTGTTGCGTATTTTAAATTTATCGTTATTAGCAACATCTGACCATAGAAATAAGGATTCTAACTTTGCCTGAAGTATCATTAGAAAACAAAAACAAACAGGAAGTTGCCACCCCAAAATTGTACTCAATTCGGATGTTCAATGATGATTTCACCCCATTTGATTTTGTTATCGCCATTCTCATTCAAATATTCAACAAATCTGAAATCGAGGCTATGGATATCGCAACAGGTATACATAACGAAGGTTCTCGAAAAATCGGCATTTATACTTTGGATATTGCAGAAACGAAAGCAAAAATCACAAGGGCTAATGCGCAACAAAATGGTTATCCACTAAAAGTTGCTGTCGAAGAGGCATAAGGATAAATATCTACTCAATATATAGGAAAAGATAATGAGTAGACCTAAGCCTAATGTCTTGTTGGCACACACGAATAACCATACATATAAAGTTGAAGAAATTCTTGAAGCAGATTATATATATGCGGTATTCTACAAGGATAAACCAATTAACATACGGCTTACCAACAGCCTGATTGATTACCCTGGCCCAAAATATAAAAAAAGCAGCTTTCAGAATTCAGGGCATGCATTTAATTTGGCAGAGCGATTGAACAAATTATTCAAAACTGACGGATTCAAAGTATACAAGCTAACAGGTGGCACGGAAATAACGGAATGAAAAAGGAACTCATCAACGCTCTAGAAAAAGAAATGACCGAAACACCTCAAGATGGTTTTTCGGCTGACTGGAGTTTTGAAGACCGTTACCATGAATTCTTTGTGGACAAAAGGGATAACAATATCCTCAGTGTGACGCCATATGCGGTTTCAATATTACGAAAAAGATTCCCGTGTTGGGAGTTATCTATTGGTGATGAAAAACTTACCATTCGGGATATGTTGTTTTTCAACAAATCAAAACGTCCACATGGTATTATTTCAAAAAACAAAGAGAACATAATTGTATCTTTCGACAAGTCGTTGGGGACGTTGATTACTATGGCTGGCGACTTGGCAACCGTTCGGAATAATTTTTGAAAAAAACATATTGACTATTTTTTAAAATCTGTCAAAACCGACTTTGCATACGAAATGCAAAATACTCATCGGAGCAGAATATGTCAAAAACAACCGAAATCTTGAAATTGTCGCCAACGCAAATCAAGTCCACCATGCGATTACTAAGCAGAACCTTGCAACCAGCTTTTATTTGGGGTCCGCCAGGTATTGGTAAATCACAGGTTGCTAAAGAGTTGGCAAATGATACCGAAGTCGCATTTATTGATATTCGTTTGTCGCAAATGGACCCTACCGATGTTCGCGGCATGCCCTTCAAAGTTGAAGAAGGTGGTGTAACCATCGGTGTTGCATGGTCGCCACCCACTTCTTTCCCTCGCGATTTGAACGAAACTATGGTTCGTGATATTCAAGCGATGGAAACAGAAATCTCTTTTGAGAAGTTGAATCCACGCGGAACTAACAACATTCCATATGTTAAATCTCCCAAGGTTACCGTTCGGTCCCTTACTGACGGATTGACGGCTGAAATTGTTCCGATTGAATCGGAAGAGCGTTATGCTTCATCTGACCGTTTTTGCGTCAAATTGGTGGATAGCAATGGCAAATTGTCGGCTGGTAAAATCGCTTATACCATCTCAGGCAAGGCTGAAGGTATCATGGCCTTTGAGGAAATGAACTCTGCCCCTCCATCGGTTCTTGCGGCTTGTTACCAAATCGTTTTGGACCGCCGCTCTGGTGATTATAAGGTTCCTGATGCCGTATCTATTTTTGCAATGGGCAACCGCGAAGATGACCGTGGCGTTACGTTCCGTATGCCAGACCCATTGGCAAACCGTTTTACCCATGTGGAAATGCAAGCCAATCATGATGACTGGTTGTATTGGGCGATTAAAAATCGTGTCAATTCCAAGGTTGTTGGTTATGTGAGCAACGCGCCAGCCGAATTGTTCAAGCATGACAAATCAGCATCTCGTGGTTTTGCCACGCCGCGTTCGTGGGGTTTCGTGTCCAGTATCGTGGATGAATATGAACGCAATGCTGCGGCGGTGTCGCCAATCGTTTTGACCGCTGCTATCTGCGGTTCGGTTGGTGATGCGTCTGGTCTCACTTTCATCGAATTCATGAAGATTGCCGAAAGTATGCCTAATCCAACACAAATTTTGGACGGCAAGGTAACCGAAATGAAGGCCGATAAGCAAAACTTGGTGGCTCTGTCTTACCATGTTACTACACAGTTGTTGTATTTGTTGTCGGAAGACCATCAGAAGCTTTGTGAAAAGGGTAACTTCGGCAAAACCAAGGCCGAAAACAAAGACCCTGAACGCGAACAATGGTCTAAGCGTGTCAACAACTGGCTGACGTTCAGCATGAACAACTTCAAGCCTGAAATCGCCGTGATGGCGGCAGTTCAAGCATTGCGTTCGTATGGTATTCCTATCGATGACAATACTGTTCCTGCGTTCGGCGTCTTTATTGACAAATACGGTTCCTTGATGACCGCGCAATACGGCGAAGACTAATTAATGGGCGAGGGCGGGTATTCAAACCCGCCCTTGACATATGTGTGAAATAATATATGAATATAAGAAAAGGAGCATAATGTGTCACTATATGATTTAGACGACCCCGTATACTACAGCATTACCCAATGTATCACCTTGTTGATGCTCAACCACCCATTCTTTGGTCAATTGGCCTCTCGTATGGATGTTGAGATGCATGATGGTGATAGCTGGTGCCAAACTGCTGCCACCGATGGTAAAAAACTGTATTTCAACCGAACTTTCGTTTCCAATATGTCCACACAAGAACTTATGTTTGTGGTTGGTCACGAAATTTTGCATGTGTTGTATGACCATATGGGTCGTCGCCGTGGTCGTGACCCTCAATTATTCAACATGGCCAACGATTATATCGTTAACTACACCCTCAATCATCCATATGAGGGGAAGTCCAGCAAAATAGGCAAAATGCCTTCTATGGGCTTGTATGATCCACGCTTCACCGATGAAATGACATCGGAAGAAGTATATGACATCTTGAAGCGGAATTCCGTAGAAATCAAAATGCCGTTGGACCAACATCTTGATTCTGCCATGGAAATGGATGATGGTGATGGTGATAAGGATGGTAACGCTGAATGTGATGGCAATGGCAATGGTAATGGTAATGGCAAAACCGCAAAGATTACCGTAACTGGTAAGAACGGTCCACCAAAGCTATCCAAGGCCGATTTGGAAGAAATCCAACAAGCCATGCGAAGCGCTGCAATCCAAGCACAACAAACCGTTGGCGCTGGTAATACCCCTCTGGGTGTTCGCCGATTGATTGCCGATCTAATCGAGCCAAAGCTTGATTGGAGATCGATGTTGGATAGCCATCTTCGGTCGGCAATCAAAGATGATTATACTTTCCAACGGTTGTCACGCCGTGACTTTGGTAGCTTCATCATGCCTTCTCAAGATATTCTTGAAGTGGTTGAAGTTGACGTTGCCGTTGATACTTCTGGTAGTATGTCTCCAGCCATGCTTAGGGATATTTTTTCCGAGGTTCGTGGCATCGTGCAATCGTTCCCAGATTTCAAGTTGAGAGTGTGGACATTTGATACCGAAGTGTATGGTTTGAAAGAATTTGGTCCTCATAATCTTTCCGAAATTGAAGATTATGCGGCTACTGCCCAAGGTGGTGGCGGAACCATGTTCGAGTGTAATTGGGAATTCATGCGTCAGAACGAAATTTCACCACATCGCTTGGTGTTGTTTACTGATGGCTATCCCTGTGGAACATGGGGTGAACCGGACTACTGCGATACCTTGTTCGTTATTCATGGTAACACAAGGATTGTGGCACCGTTTGGCCAGACATGTTATTACGAGGAGCCTGAAACTCTCAAAGAGGCGGCATAAAAGAAAAAGAAAAGGGAGGGTTCGCCCTCCTTTTTTTTATGACCACATAAGTCTGAATTTACCAGCATCATATTTCGACTGGAAAGCATAAACATGGTATGCCCCATATGAAAAATCGCTTATCCATCCTCGGCAATTCTGCCAAAGCCATCGTTTGACTTCCCTGCCCTTTTCCATATATTTCATTTGGTCCATCTCAATAAAAATGGTTTCCTCTGGTAGGTACGGAAGACCTTTACCAACTGCCATCAATATTGCATATTCGTCTAGTTCAAAATCTGTGAATTCTATTTTTACCATATTGTTATAATACGATTGTATATATTATCCAGCAATATTAAATTGCCTTGACAATATCGATTTGTAATGATATCTGTTATTTTATAAATTTAGGATTAGTTATGACAGTTATTTTTCATCCATCAGAACTTAGCAAAATTGAAAACGGGCGGGGGCAAAAAACAATGGTGTTGGATGTCCCGTTGCGTGGACCACAATACGATGCAACATGGTCCCCGAATGTTTACAAACCTCATGGCGCATATGGTTGGACATGGTGGGATGGTCCGTCTCATGGGCAGTCAATGTATCACTCGATGCGTTTACCAAAGGTGGGGGATTTTATTGACCAAGACGGTTATTTGATTGAAATCACGTCTATCGAGGTGACGCGGATTCAAGAAGTTCATCTTGACACCATATTAAATGAAATGCCTATTCCTAAGAATGTTCAACAATTGAATTGTTATGGACCATCCTGCGCGCCATCGTGTAACGCGCTCGGATGTTATGGTAACCGGCAGATGTTTTCTGACCATGTTGGTGCGGATTGGGAAAACAATTCATGGATTGCCATTCTTGGTGTCGAGTTCAAGCTCAATGTTCCGCTATATGTTAATTTATATGGTAGTGGAGTTGGTCGGGGAGAGGACGACTTGTCCAAAATGATGCACCAGTTTGCGATAAATAATGCAGAAGCGATTGAGAAAGAATTTGCTAAGAGGGTGATGTAATGAGAGATATTTATGCTCTATTGGCAGCAATCGCCACCACATATTTACTGGGACCATTGGCTGGTTTTATAGTTGGTATTATCGTCCTTGATGGGTTCGCCAATGTCGTAAAGTATTTTTATTTCACGGCTTTATTGGTCTACTATGTGGTGATTAAAAATCCATACCGATGGGTAAAAACAAAATTTACCACCAGATAATTATTGCACTTATTCGAACTACGTGCCAATATACCTTTACCAAACAGTAAAGGATAATTATGAACTACGTTCCAATAGTAATAGAGCAATCCGGACGCGGAGAACGGTCTTTTGATATTTTCTCAAGACTTTTGCGTGATCGAATAATTTTCATAGGTTCAGACTTCCAAGACAACATGTCGTCAACCATCGTGGCGCAACTTCTCTTTCTTGCTGCGGAAGATGAGAAAAAAGATATCTATATCTATATAAATTCCCCAGGTGGGGTGGTTACTTCTGGTCTAGCTATTTACGACACCATCAATTACATTAAAAACGATGTGGTGACCATTTGTATGGGGCAAGCTTGCTCGATGGGCGCGTTCATTTTATCGTCAGGAACCAAAGGAAAACGATACGCTTTGCCCGAATCCCGAATAATGATACATTCGGTGTCTGGTGGTGCCGCCGGAAATATGTCCCAATTAGAAGTAACTCTAAGAGAAACTTCTCGCCTCAATACCAGACTAACTGAAATAATGGCAGGTAATTGCGGCAAATCGGTAGAAGAGGTAGCTAAAGATTTGTCTGGAGATTATTGGATGACTTCAACAGAAGCATTGGAATACGGCTTGATTGACCGTGTTATAAAAAGCGCAAATGATATCACCTAAGAGATTTCCATTTCTTTTCCCACATTATTACTAGATTATAACCAAACTGTCGGAGTTGTTCTTCAATTTCGACAGTTTTTTGTTTGACATTACGGCACCAAATATCTATCATGATATTTTTAGGTATTGTGTATGAGAATCGTATCAGGAATTCAACCGACCGGGAATTTACATCTTGGCAACTTCCTCGGTGCTATTAAGCAGTGGGTAAATCTCCAAAGCGACGGCGAATGTTATTTTTTCCTTGCTGACCTTCATGCAATAACCACCCGCAGCAATCCAAAAGAGTTGCGAAACAATTGCCAAGAAATGGCCGCTTCTCTAATTGCTTGTGGTGTAGACCATACCAAATCAGTTTTGTTTAACCAAGCGAGGGTGCCTTACCATGCAGAATTGTCATGGATATTACAATGCACTGCTCGTGTTGGATGGCTGAACCGCATGGTTCAGTTTAAGGAAAAGGGCGCTAATAGTGAAGGCGAAAGTGTGGGCCTTTACTCCTACCCTGTGCTGCAAGCTGCTGATATCCTATTATATCATGCGACTCATGTTCCTGTTGGTGATGACCAGCAACAACATTTGCAGTTGACTAAAGACATTGCAAATAAATTCAACAATGAATACGGAAAAGTCTTCACCATTCCCGTTCCCAAATTGGTAGATAACGGGACAAGGGTGATGAGTCTACAAGACGGAACTCGCAAGATGAGCAAGTCTGACGAAAATGATATGAGCCGTATTAACTTGGTTGATGATGCGGATACGATTACAAAGAAACTCAAGCGGGCCAAATCGGATACCGAATTGCTTCCTGACAATTTAGAAGAATTGTGCGCTCGACCCGAAGCTTTGAATTTGCTAACCATATATGCGGCAATCACCAATAGTGATATGGATAGCGCCTTGACCTTATTTTCGGGTAAAGGGTATGGTGTATTGAAGCCAGCGGTTGCTGAGGTGTTGGTGGAGACTTTTAGGCCAATCAAAAAAACCTTCGATGAGATCAAAAATGATAATCAAATTACAGAGATTTTGCAGGATGGTGCGGATCGTGCTGCTATGGTAGCCAAACCAACCATTGAGCAAGTTTTTTCTGTAATTGGACTTGACCGTTAGGCTAACGCCAATCGACTGTTCAGGGCCGACATTCGGAACAAAACAGCATCATGTTGTTTATACAAGATAAATTTGTCTTGGGTAATTTTATAACGACCCTTGCAATTGTAAAAACACCACGATTTGAGCATAGTTTCGACTATGATGTCGTTGTTTTTAAGGTTGACAATATATGATTTCATTGTATGGTTATTTATCATTGGAGTAAACTCATGAAGAAAACCAAACTTGCATATTTTGAAGGAGGACTCCTTATCAACGGCTGACGGCAAAAAGGGTTCCAATGAATGAACTAACAGCATTGTTGAATGAGCATGGAAACAATGGCAATTTATGATACTATTTTATCGTGGGCAGCATCACCAAAACCAGTTACCATTGTAGCTGGTTTTGGTTCACAAAGCGACATTTCCAATATTTTTGAAATAAATGAACAATATCCGTATTGGGCGTGTGTAAATACTTACGACTATGGTTTGGTGGCATCTATGCTCTTAGATCTCAATATAGGCCCGTCTATCGCATTTTGGTGCTCAGAAGGTTCCATTGTTATCTTTAAAAACATACATGACGAAATCAAATTCATTCTTGCCTGTAAACTGGAAATCATTCCTAAGTGTAAATTGCTTTAGTATCAATCCAAGAAGCCCCCGTTCCTTTAGGTGCGTGGGATGAATTGGATTTCAATTAAATCAACATAATATAAAAAGAGTAGGGTAGGAACTGCCCGAACTCCTTCAGATAATGGAGAAAACGCCTGTGGAGACGAAAGTCGATGAATCAGGAAATCAAGCGCATAATCGAATGGAAGCCCCGTTCCTTTAGGTGCGGGGTAGTTCACGGTATATATTCTTCGGCGCTTAGTGGGCAATCGTTAGCCACCAGCAAAATTTCCTTGTCATCAATTCGCCATACTTTCTCAACACCATTACCGATATCGAGATCCATTCCGTTTGTCCAACGGCCATGTGGCAACAATACCCATTGGCCGACTTCCACAAAATCAACATCAGAACCAATCAAGGCTACCTTTGACCACCGTGGTCTGATGCCATGCTCTTTGGTGTTATCATCAGTTAGGATGATGCCACCAGCGGTCTTTCGCATCCCCTTTTCCATATCAGTAACAAACACCATATTCTTCATTGGTTTAAGCATAAAAAAACTCCCGTATAATCTAATAAATGATTATACGGGAGTTTATTCATATTTTGCAATATTATTCAGTTGTTTTTTCCAACGAGCGAAGCAACTCTTCTTTACTCATAGTATAACCACTGTATTTCCATTGCTCCATCATGCTTTTCAGAATGATGCCCATTTGCGCGCCTTGCGCAAAACCTTTTTCAAGAAGGTCGGAGCCTTTCACTGGAAAAGTTGGAACTTCGCTCGGCATGTCACGGTTATACAATTTAGCAATATCGGAAACCCAATCTGGGTTGACCCCATCGACCAGCATTCCCATGATATTTGCTTGTTTCACTGGAACCGATACTTTTTCGTTGATAAATTTTACCCGAGAGCTTTCTTCCTTGGACATTTTCCAATTATCAACAAAATCAACATCGATGCAAAGAAGACCAAGCAGAGAAGATGGATCAGTAATCCCACACGAAATGCCTTGTTCCAACGCAATACAATCAATATCACCGATGCCGATTTGGTTAATGATACCAAGGTCACGCATCAACGAAATGGTATTTGCTGCTTCTGGGCCAGAAATAATTTTTTTGAATTCGGACCAGATGCGTTCGATGGAGATATCAGCCAAACCAGAACGATTAACGACGATGCCAACCATCGCATCTTGGTCGATTTTTGTTTTGGAATACCGAGCGTAAAACCGAAAATACCGAAGGATACGAAGATAGTCCTCGGTAATACGGTCTTCTGCGTTCCCCACAAAGCGGACAATGCCACTGTTGAGGTCATCGACGCCACCAAACGGGTCAATGATATTACCATGAAAATCAATGGCGATAGAATTGATTGTCAAATCCCGTCTGGCGCAATCTTTTTCAATATCCCGAGTGAATTCAACTTTGGCATGACGACCATCCTGTTCAGTATCGATACGGAGAGACGTGATTTCATATGTTTCGTTGTTCGAAACTACGGTATAGGTGCCGTGGTCAATCCCAGTCGGAATATAACGAATTCCAGATGATTGATAAATTTTCAATTGCTCATCGGGAGTAGCATCTGTGGCAAGATCGATATCGTTACAAGGCATACCCGCAATAAAATCTCGTGGAGCACCACCAACAATCCACAAGTTGAACCCGTGCGCAGAGAATATTTTCCGAATATAATCCAGTTCGGCAGTTACGATAGACGAGATGTTCATAGTGGTTCCCTTTATTGTAAAAACACCTTAGCTTTTATTGAAACATTGTCAAGTAAAAAAAATCCTTGCATATATTGGATTTTTATATAAAACCGCCTCATAACACTATGAGGACATATCATGATATACGCTGTTTCTGAAGATTTGACGCTCACGCTGGTTGCTGGTGATGATGGTCCAACTGATTTCAAAAGTCAAATTGACGCCATCTGTGAGAACCACGAAACCACCGTTATGCCAATATTCACAATGATGATGGATGCGGAATACGGCGCAATGATGAAGCTACCTCCTCAAATCATATCATTTGGTGATGAGGTAGAAATGAACGATTTTATCAAATCTTACGACATCTCCGTTATTCCAAAATCGTATGCGGCTTTCGAATTCAAGAAAATGATTATGATTGGTGACGATGATGGTCGGACCATTCGGGAAGTTCATAACTTGGATGAGCATGACCCTTGGGATACTAGGACCGAGGAAGAAAAAGCACCAAAAGGTGCGGCCCAAGCTAAAGACAAAGACAAAGATAGCACCGATGGTTCATGGGGTGCTGACAAAAAACCATCTTCATCGATTCGCGTCAACGGTATCAAAGCCCATGTTGATGCTGATGGTAATGTTGTAATTGATGAAGTTGTGGTAACCAAAGGTTATTCCTATCTACATAATATCATCACAATTGAAGATGGTGTAGCGGAAGATTATGAAAATCTTCTCCGTGATGCCGGTTTGCGCGACTATGAACAATATTCGGTCGTGATTGAAGACTGCTTGACACTCTCTACCCATGAAAGCGGTTCATCGCACCAAGGTTTGGTGGAAGCGTTGGAACGGTTGGAAAAACCATACACCCATACCATAGAAGAACGCGGAACCGAGGAAGAGGCCGAAGTCAACGAAGATTACTTGGTTGCTGAAGACAACATGGTGGAAATCTATTTCCGTCTGGATGTACCGAACCAAACAGCCGATGTTATGGTTGACCTTTTGGTTGAAAATGGCATGCGCCCCGCATTTAATAGCAACACCGTTGATGATAAATGTTGGTTGGCCTATGTGAAAAAAGCCACAGCAGAAGACAATAAGATTATTTTGGAAAACAACGGTTATCCATGTGAGATTGTTGCTGTTGACCGTCTCGGTAATCCTATTCTCGAAGAAGGCGCAAACGCCATTGTGGTGGATACGAAAGCCGACGTTATCGAACCACCGTTCCCTTGGAATGATAAAGCGGATGAATTTTACGCATTGTCGGAAGAAGAACAACAAAAGTCCCTAACCGGAAAATGGTTGTGCTTCAGTATTCGCGATTTTGGGTCTGCTCCATATTTCCGTATCATTCATATCACACCAATTTCATACTTCAACAAAAACAAAATGATATGGGACGGAGACCTTCCTATTGAACATTTGTTTAAGGGTGTTCCAATCGAAAAGTTCGGTGACAAACCTTATGTTTATCAGTGTAAAGCATACGACGCTGCGACCCTTAACCATCTCTTGTCCAAGGGTAAGATGGTCGATAGCATTGGTTTGACCAATTATGTTAACTCGTTACAAAACGGTATCCAGTAGAGGAAATTATGATGAAAAATAACACAAGGGTTCGCATCGTTGATTGTGAAGAATTAACAGGTCGGACAGGAACGGTAAAAGGCATCGTGTTTGACAATATCATCAAAATATACATTATTTTGCTGGATGCTCCTGTGATTGATGGAGAGCAAAGGGAGTGGGATTGTGTGTCAATCCCCTCTGGGTGCCTAGAACTATGCAAATAAAGGCAGGTGCGGTTAAGCCACAAATTCATCCAACTAGTATTCCTCTAAAGGTTTTACAGGGGGAGTGGGTAACATTATCAATCAACCTTCCTGACTATGACGTTGGTGAGGTGTTGTTTGTGCGTCTTTATGTTGATGGCAAGCTGTATCTTTATCCCTGTGCCAATTCAGGCAGTGGTTATGAAATCATTGAAGATGTTCAAGAAGGTGTCCATTTTGAGTTTTTAGTATGAGGTATAAATTTAGAAAATACTTGACTGTAGTCAATCATGCTATACCCGAAGTGGTTTACACTATGGTCCCCGTAACGGTTGTTTTGCATTTCTTATTATATAAGGATGTAGTCAAATCATTGTTTTGTTATGTGGTGGCGGTAGCTATTATGGTCACTATCGTAAAGCCTATACAGTTCAGATATAATAACAAGGCCATCACTGTTGGGATGTGGGAAAAAGGCTATCGTCGAATCATTCCGAATAAGAAAAAAAGTGAAGTTGCGAGTTTTTGTGAAGAAAATAATATACCCCACAGATTTGAAAAAAGAATGAGTGACGGTATGGCGTCTGATTATTTCCTCACAACCACTTGGATTATTTTTATGTTCAAAAAAGACTTCATTAAATTTATCATGACGCATGATTGGGCCAGTCGTGACTGATAAACAAAAAGAACGAAACTCGGCTATATCCGAGTTCGCGTTTAAAATAAATCTTTGGTCATGGTTAATGATGATTTTCGTCATTCTCTTAATGTTCGATGTATCCCAATACTCCATTATGGTTTCTATAGTATATGCGGTAATGTGTGTTTCTAATATATTGCTGATGATTTTTTGGTATGGTCACACGAAGCCATTTCGAAAATATTACATGTTCAATACCTATAAAGCGAAAATAGGATACAGCAATTACAGTGATATATTGGAATTCCTTAAAGAAAAAAATTTCATAACTAAAATGTCGCTGGATGATAATTCAATATCTATATTGTTTCTTCACAAGTCTGAGTTCGCCCAATTCAGACTAATGTTTTCGGATAAAGAAATATGAAATTCGTAACTTCGACCGTACAAAATTCGACTAGGGTTACCAGAATAACTAATGTCAATAAAAGTCTAAAATTCAATGACGACACTAAATTCGCCAGATTTCTACTAGACAATGCTGACGAAACTATCAAAGTTAACTCAGATTTGGAAATTTCATTAGTAGCAAAAAAAATATCCCGATTAAGTGGTAGAAGTCACGGTAATTTTATATGGGCTAAAGAAAACCATGACATTTTTCCTGAAGCATTGGAATATGAAAAAGTAGATATCCCAACAGGAAAAGCTATTGTTATGTTTAACTATGTTTATCAACATGGATTTGGTGAGATGTATGTCAAAGATGGAAATAGAATTTATCTGAACCCAGATTATAAAAATTATTACCGAGTGATAGAATACGAAGAAGTCGTAACGTATCTTGGTCTTGTAAAAGAATCGATTCCTACCTTAATACCATCGCTGATTATCGGAATGTTTATTGTTGCAGCACTATCGGTGATAACTGGTATCAGTTCGTTATTATTATCAGGTAGTATAGTGTCATATATCTTGTTCCAATTGTTTGCGATTCAACCACTAATATCAACTGTATTATTAGAGGGGAACGCTTTGCGTTCGCCCTAAGACAATTAATCTAAAGAAAATGATTTAAATCTTTATCTCATCACCTTCGGGAGAGACATATCTCTATCCCCCCTCTACTAACGGAATAATGATGTAACAAAATTCTACTAGCAGAGGGGGGAAAAATGTTTTTATCACCTTGCGGTGTCAACACGTGAACTGCAGTTTCCGACTTTACGCCTTAGTAAGTGGTCGCCCTAGACCTTACAAATGCTGCATTCTCCAAATATAAATATTTCGACGGTTATCCTTGAGGAAGCCTTTCCACCAGCCGTTCAACATTTGACCGAATGGAAAGAGATGGTCGTCAGACATGACGGTGCCATCATCTTTTGCGAGACTTTGTTTATACTGGCACCCCGCATCCAGTCGGCTACTCTCCATTTCGCTGCACTATCATTTCCTATCAAAGATACGAATGTAAAGCCATCGTGTTCAGCGTTCGGGTGGAACTAATCCCCTAGTCAATATCGTTCCAAAGTAGTGTATGTTGAAATCATCATATGATGTTTTTGAGTATTGGTGCAATATTTATTTTGCATTTTTCTATAAACGAATGTTAATATCAAACTATATTAAAAAGGAGATATTGATTGGCTACTGATAAAAATGATTGGCAAGAACATTGGGAAGATATGCCAGAATTTGTTCAAGAGAAACTTGAGCCATTTGCTAAAATTACAATTCGTTTTGAGGATGAAGAAAGTCTGGCTGAATTTGCCAAATTAATAGGACAAAAGCTAACACCAAACACTAAATCAATTTGGCACCCTTATAAGCCACATCGTCTTCCTAACAAAAAGGTATGGCGCAGTGAATAGATACCCCGTTTATATCGTTTCTAAGGGTCGCTGGGGAAACCCTCTCACTCATAAGGCTCTAACCACCATGGGTGTTCCTCATTACCTTGTGGTAGAGGAACACGAGAGAAAACAATATGAGGATAACTGCTCTTCTCCGTTGCTGATTTTACCACAGCGATATCTGGACGAGTATGATACTTTTGATGAACTTGGCAACACAAAATCAAAAGGGCCAGGGGCCGCTAGAAATTTTGCTTTAGACCATTCCTCTCAAAATGGGTTTTATCGTCACTGGGTAATGGACGACAATCTTGACGCGTTTCATTATCTAAACCGAAACGAAAAATATGAAGTTGAATGTGACAGCACCATCAGAGCAATGGAAGACTTTGTTGACAGATTCGACAATGTTCCATTAGCTGGTCCAAACTATTATTCGTTTGCTAAGAAGACAGATCGGCTACCTGCTTTTGTGACCAACACTCGGATATACAGTTGTTTGTTGATGCAAAACAATAGTGGTTTTCGTTGGCGGGGACGATACAACGAAGATACTGATTTATCGTTGCGTATCTTGAAAAAAGGTTTATGCACTATACAGTTCAATGCTTTTCTTTGTGGGAAGGTAACCACCCAAAGAATGGCTGGAGGTAACACAAAAGAGTTTTATAGTGAGGAAGGCACATTACCAAAATCACAGATGCTTGCAGACATGCATCCAGACGTGGCTAAAGTGGTGTGGAGATTCAACCGATGGCATCATCATGTTGACTATAAACCTTTTAAACAAAACAAGTTAGTATATCGAGATGGTGTAAAAGTTCCAAAAGGGATAAACGATTATGGACTGAGAATGGTTTCCGCCAATACAAAATGAAAGTTTATTAGTTGTGGGGTTGTTTGATATATTTTTTAGTGATGTGTTATTATTAGGTGGAGTCGGGATATGTTTAATTATATCAGGTTATATATTTTGCTCGGCGGTTGTAGCAGATGAAGTGCATTCCTGCCAAATAAAGCAACCTAAATGGCATGTATGCAATAGAATTAGAAACCATCGCGGACCATGCGCCACAATGTATGAACGACCAATACTCGTGGAATTGGCATATAGAGCAGCCAATGTTGTTTCTGTTTGGGGGAAATGAAATGGTCCCATATTATATCTCAGACATAAAGCGTTGTGGAAAATATTACGACGATAGTAAAAACCATCTCGGTGGTGGATGTGTCAGACATCATAACCACAATGGTCCATGTCTCCTTGGTTTTGGTTACTCCCCACCGTATATACTGCGGTTGTCGGACAGAGTAGCTAGCAGAATATGGCCATTTGACAATACTTGATTAGGATGATAGTTTACTTGTATGAAATTTCGCCGACGACAACATTCTTACTATTGGAAACAACACCATGCCACTAAAGTAATCCCGTATGGGGATTATTGTTATGGTGGTGGTGAAGTTTGTCCATTCTGGTCATGTCGTGAAACTGAAGGTGGACTTGACTCAGATAACGTGGGTTATTGTTCTTTTAGAAAAATAAGCGATAAGCGCGGCGCGATGGCTCTGTTTGATCAAGTCAAATATTGCGGAATCAACAATAACAGAAAACACACAAAGCTTTCTGGGTTTTTCAGAGTTGAGACTATGGATATCAATTCTATAAACGATGATGGCTTCCGGTGGTATCTTATTGACGATCCTTATGAAGATTTAGGCCGCGAATGGATTGTTGACCCTGACGAAGTCCTTGAGGTAATAGCGGATAACGAACATTACCATCCGTCATCCGATCTAAGCGCATACCTAAGCGGAGTTCTAATCGTGCAGATACCACCTGAAAAAACAATATGGTTCATTCTCAAGTATGGAAACATATATGAGGAGATTGGTGTGGTGTTAATATGAATATTCACGACCATAAAGCAGTTGCTCAAACTATATTGAATAGCGAAGGAGATCAGTTTGGTTGGCATAGACATGATAGAGACACGGTATGGTTCAAGACCAATAAGTTAGACCCAGCAATCAAAGATTGTGGGATATATTATAGAGAAGAGGCACCTGACAAGTTTGGTCTGTCTCCGGGAGGATATTGCCTGTTAGGATATAGAACATTTCACTTAGAAAATGCTTATATTTTTAGCAGGAAGGACACACGCGTCCATAGCGCAAAGATAATTGATATTGCGGAACGACATGATGCGTTTACATTTACATACTTTAAGCCTAGTGATGCGGCGTTTTTCACCGATGAACATAGATTGGTTGTTGTTTTTCCTAATGAATTGGTGGTAGAAAAGAGTGACGATCCAATGGTCATGATTGTCAGGAGGCCCGTGACCCAGAGTTATGTTGAGTATTTGTTTGGCGGCTTCAAACCCGTTAAACAATCTTTATTCGAAGTTTGTGAACGATGAAATGGTATAATGTAATACAAACGGAAATAATTATTTCTGGATTTTACCATGTGGACCACGAATATCTTCGTGATATACACGAAGATGGTTTTGAGTGGGTTATGGTGTCCAATAATATCGCTCGGGGCGGAAATGCTTCGGAGATATCAAATCTTGATGTTTGCACGATTGATGAAATGGAATTGTTGTTTCCCCTTTTCCAAGAAAGAGTTAAAATACTTGTGAAAATACCAGAAGACAAAAAAATATGGTTCATATTGAAATACGGTAGCATTACATTGGTTGAAGATTTTCATTTAGATGAAGTTGAAGTGGATAAGAAAGATGCAGGATAATCTTTACGAACTTGACTATTGTTATAATAATAATATATTCCCGCCTCCGGAGTTGGAAGAGAAACTTTCTAATATAACCAATGATGGATTTGATTGGTATCATACCAATCGCGAAGGAAAAATTCACACCAACTTTGATGATATGTATTATGAAATTTTGGGAAGGATTTTCATCACTATCCCACCTGAGAGAAAAATTTGGTTCATACTAAAATATGGAAGCATTGTTCTATGCAAATGAAGTCATACTATAAAAGAAGTATTGATAATTATTATGAAGTTTCCTGTGATGATTGGAGAATCTCTCAAATTTTTGAGTTGGTGGCTGATATCATTGAGCACGATTTGTTTTGGATGCATTCAAATGGTTACGAAATACATACCAGCGTTGTGGATATGATAGGTAAATCTAGAGGAAAAATATTAGTCGAGTTGCCTGATAAAAATAAAAAAATATGGTTTATTTTGAAATACGGAGATGTAACACCCGTGAGTAAAGTTATTGTTCATCGTGATTATGTGCAACAGTTGGGGTTAATACGGTGACAGAAGGCGATCACCAAGAGCTTGTTAGACTTATTTTGCGTTCACGGGACTTGGGTGATGGATGGCGTATGGTTAGTCTTCATCTAAATATCTTTGTCGAAAGTATGTATAATAACGCACCAGCCCTATATGAGGTTAAAAATAAAGAGATACGATTGACTGATTTAGGATATAATTTGGTAGGGTTTCAAAAAGTAAATGTGGAAAACTATTATGTTGTGAACACCACTGATTATAATCATAACCATCTGGACAAGTTGAGGGAAGATTTTTTTCTATTTTATAACATTAATAACGAGGTGATTGTAATGATCCCTCCGAGTAAAATGGTATTTTTTGTTCTGAAATATGGAAATATCATTAAGCCAATAACATACTTGGAAATATCTGATAAAGATTTAGAAACAATAAGGGCTTTTGAGGATTCGTAAAGGCCAATAATATATAAATATAAGATGACGCTTACCCACAAAACAATCCATGTTGATTATTATCACGGTCAGCACAATTTTACCCTTCAATTTTTTCAAGATGATGTGTTAGTCGGTTGGGTAGACTATTCGACATATGGTGAAGAAATATATATCCAGATGATTAAGGTGAAAACACAATTCCGTCGCAGCGGCATCGGTAAGACGATGTTGAGAACGCTTCAACAGGAATACCCTAACCAAGAAATATCATTGGGGTCTCTTACTGATAGTGGAGAAAAGTTAATACAAGCCATGCCTGTTAAAATGATACCAAATGGTAATGTTGGTAATTTGCAACAAGAATTGGAGCAGGTTCGTAAAGATATTGTTATTGCCAACGATACTAAAAATTATGATATAATGCACGACTTGTATGACCGAGAACGAGAATTAGAGGATGAGATTGATAACAGGTCACCGACTAAAAGAATATTTGAAAATGAGATACAAAATATAGTATGGAAAAACGCCCAATACTATATAAGAGTTGATGACCTAGAGGATGCTAGATATATTTCCGCATGGACTGTTGGTGGTAAAAAGATTGGGGAATTGGCAACTAGACGATTGATGGTTCCAGAATCAAATGGATATCTCAATATATCATATGTGGAAGTGGCTAAGGCTCACCGTAGAAATGGTCTTGCCTATCAAATGTATAGAGCCATCCTTGAATATGCTGCACCATCGGTAAAAGGCATCTGCTCATACCTCCCAGATGTTGCTGACAGGAACAAAATTCCAGCAATTTGGAAGCGACTGGGTGGATTCACACATCCAACTAACGAAGATTTGATTTTGGTGAACAGACCGACAATTTAATTTGACTGTTGGGAGCAAAGTGCTTACCAACATGCTATGACGACAACCACAAAATCAATAATTACCGAAAGAGCGACGTCGATTGGTGGTATAAAGATAGACCATATGCATTTGGGTAACATAATCCTACAAACACTAGGTAACAAAGGCGGCTGGCGGAAGTTTAGTGAAAGCTTTCGTCATATCATCGAGTTTCACCATAGTGATAGGCCTGATTTGTATGAGTTAGACGGTAATAAAATAAGACTTACCGATAAATCTTATTACAATTTTGGTATGGTTAGGCACGACTTGGATGATTATTATGAAATTCCACCCAACACATTATACACCAATTTGATAGATGATGGTATTGGTATTTTTCATATCGGAAGGAAGATATTGATTAAAATCGAGCCTCGTCGATTGGTTTGGTTCATACTAAAATACGGAGAGGTAACTCCGGTTTATTGTATAGAAACTATTGAAGGTAATGAAATTTCTAAAGGTTCGGGTAATCGAAATTATTACACAAAGGAGTTATGAAATGGTTGTATGGAACACAGATATTAGTGCCGCCCCCGACAATGTGTGGTTGATTGGTAAAGTAAACGGCATATGCCCTTACTTCGTTGGTAAAAAATATGACATGATGGAACACGCGTTGATTAACACCGAGACTGGAAAGTGGACTCAAGTTCACGCATGGGCATTGCCACCAGAATACGAAGTGTTATGAAGATATTTCCGATATTCTGGAAACTTTTCCTGACTGTGATACTTTTAATTATGACTTATCAATTAACTAAAAGGAAAGTTTATGCCCGCAATGTCGCATTTATTAAGCATATTCTTTTTCGTCATGTCCTAGCAGATTCGTGGAGGCGCGTTGGGGATAATTTAATATCCAGCGCCAAGAAATATGCTTACGAAAATCCAGAATTGTATGAATTGGTGGACGATAAAATAAGGCTTACTGACAAAGCGTATAAGATGGTCGGTATGATTCGACGAGAAATTGAAAATTATTACTCGGTTGAGTGGAACGCCGACATTGTGGATAAATTAACAGAAGATAACATAGATCATTGGTCTAATGTTAGAACAAATGCCAGTAAAGTTGGAGTTGTTAAACTTCTGGTTAAGATCGAACCAAGAAGATTGGTTTGGTTTAAGCTGAAATACGGAGAAGTCACACCGGTTCGATATATTGAAACAAACGATCCTGCTTTGGTTGATATGCTTGGTAATTAACAATGGTTAGTCATATAGACTTCATTAAATGTATTCTTCGCTCCAAAGGTGGAATATGGTGAAGTATTGCCTGTCGATCCTTATATGGAAATGGATGAGACTATTATAATGAGTGAATTTTTAGAAACTTGGAATGATGCCCCGAAGTTAAACTTTCTTGACGTCCATATTTCTTTTTTCTTCCCGCTCTATCATATCCCATTTATACGGAATCATATAATTGTGAGAGTTTCCTGCCAAATTGAACTGATGTTTCGATACTGAAATTTTGATAAAAGTCCGAACGCATTTTTTGACATCATGATTGACTCTATGAACGACCCCTTCATCTAATCTGAGTATATGTTCACGGGGGTAGGTTACGATATTTTTATAATCGATTTGTAGAGCCATATCAAGCATGGATTGCTCATCGTTATCCGATATGTTCTTGAAATTTTGAACAGCAAACTCGGTTGGGTTCTCGTTATACCATATATAATTGAGGTCACCATTACTTCCAAAACCATCAACATGCCAACCTGGTCGATTTCCAGAAAACCCGTTTTCTACCCACAAAGTTTTAGCAGTGATATACACATTATGAGCCACGAAATCCGGTAAGATATGATTGGCATCACTGGTCGCTTTGACCAACACAGGTGCGAGGTATTTTAGTTGTGGTGGAATAAAGTAAACGCTGGAACCAGCCATTTTAACTGGCAAGTAGAGATAAAACATCATCTCAGTGGGAGACAATGGGTAATGACCCAAATCGAAAGGAGCGCTGCCGTAATTCATGAGGATTGTGTATATGATTGCGAAGCGGGCTGCAAGTCTTTAATCATTGACTTCTATGTATAATGACACTATTCCACCATCAAAGGAGTTTTTTATGAAACAAACACATATCTTTGGAGGCGGCACTTTCAGCCACGTTCGGAATCATATGGCGCTTGCCGCTCCCGCTTTTGGTAACACTGCTCGATTTTTGGCCGAACAGATGAAAACGGGGATATTCGAACCTATTTTGCATCTTACTAAAATGGCAGACCACAGTTCTTCTCTGGTCACCAATGAAGATGTCTCCAAAAAGTTGGACGAATTGATTGCAGACGAAAATTGTAAAATAATTTTCTTCAATGTTGCGCTTTGTGATTATCATGGTGAGATTGGTGGGGAAACTTCTGGTAAATACCAAACCCGTCTTAAAACTGTTGACGGCCAACAACTTATGACATTGACGCCAGCCGAAAAGCTCATCGGAAAAATACGAAAAGAGCGTAAAGATATCTTTGTAGTCGGTTTCAAAACAACCTGTGGCGCAACATCGGATGAACAGTATATTACTGCCCTCAATATGCTGAAAGCAAACTCTATAAATCTTGTTTTGGCCAACGACACAAAAACGCGTAACAATATGATTGTTGCGCCAGAAGAAACGAGATATTTTGAAACAACTAACCGAAATCGTGCATTGCAGTGTCTGGTGCAAATGGTTCACTATCGGTCGCAAAATACCTTTACGCGGTCAACGGTAATCGACAGCGAGAGTGTGTCGTGGGAAGATCCCATGATCCCTGATAATTTGCGACAGGTAGTCAACCACTGTATTGAGCGCGGGGCATACAAACCATTCCGTGGAGTTACGGTTGGCCATTTTGCTGCTCGTATTGATGACAAATCTTGTTTGACGTCTAAGCGCAAACATAATTTCAACAAGCTTAGTGAAGATGGATTGGTAAAAGTTGACTATGATGGTCTGGACAAGGTGATTGCTCATGGCGCAAAGCCAAGCGTTGGTGGGCAATCACAGAGGATTATCTTCCAAGAGCATGCCGACGCCGATGCCATTGTTCATTTCCATTGTCCTATGAAGGAAAACCCCCGAGACTTGGTTAGTGTTGATACTGAGCAATGGATGAGAGAATGTGGTAGCCACCAATGCGGCCAAGCCACGTCTCGTGGATTAGCAGAAATATTTGGTATCAAGGCGGTAATGTTATCTAACCATGGGCCAAATATCGTCTTTAGTAAAAACACACCAGCCGAAAAGGTTATCGACTTCATCGAAGCCAATTTCGAGTTGGAAGCGAAAACTGGCGGTTTGGTATGACAGAGTTATCGAAATGATACAGACCGATACACATCTAATACCGATAGACAACGTGAAACATGTTGATTTGCGAGAGATTAGCAATCAGATAGTTGTGATATCCACTGATGATGGTGATTATGTTTGTTCTGGTTTTCGGGCAATAGAAGCGGTTTACGCGCTTAAACCTGATGCGTTGGAAGGAAACCCTCATATCAAGTGGCAAAAAAACGCATGGGCGTATCACAATTTTGTGGTCCATCCTTTGATGCAGATAATGGTATGGCTCGGGTGGAAAAAGAGGGCTATTGCTTTCCATAACAAACAAGCACCAAAACCATCTGGGTTCCGAAATGATATTTGATAATGTTCTCATCTTAAAACAAGGAACTGATTTTCCAAAGGATTATCCATTTTCATCTGCTGATCACATTTCTGTGCCTAGTAGGTCAATGTTCAATGCCAATCTAGTAATACTGGTGGACCGAAATAATACGGTCGCTAATATACGCAAAAATAGAGATAGTATGACTGGTAATATTTCATTATCGAATAATTCAGGCATCATATCTTATCGAGGTCGTGACCTATTATTCTATTCATATGAAAAATTTGCAATCTTGGAAGATGTGGCGATTTTTGCATATAAGCAGTATAATCACAGCTTCATGTCCCAACCGATTATTTCACTAAACCCCATGATGCAACGATATGATTCTTCCGGCTTGTGTGAATATCGAGTCGGGAACATATATCCAAGCATAACAAGGAAAAGCGAACGTGTTGATTGGATTAATTCCAACCTAAAAGGTAAATGGGAAATTAGGGATGAAATTTTGTATTTTGAGGAAAAGCGAGACCTAGTAAAGTATCGGCTCATGTGGGGGGGATAATTTTATACTTGACAATATTATAATTTAGTATATCTCTGAACCAACAAAGGAAATTTTATGTTGGTAACCCCTACTAAGCAAGAAAATGCTGAATTGCAATCGTTGTTGGCTGCTCTGGCATCGGCACAGAGCGAGACCTTCACTCAGGAAAAACTTCCAGAAGGTGTATTGTATGATTATACCTTCAACCCACATATCACCCACAATATTGGTGATTTGTATAATTACGATTATTCTGATCCAACGAAATCTGTCTGGCAGCAAATATGTGCCATTGACGATGAGTTGGAAGAATACTATCAACAAAACTACAACAAACCGTATGAACCAATTGGTGAATATGGCGTTTGTGACAATTACCAGCAGGTTCTTGACCGAATTCCCCACTTGATTGATTCAGACGAAAAATTCTGTGTTATTTTAACCCCTGTTGAAAAAGATGCGGAGCCAGAAGAAGGTGGCTGGCGTTGGTCAAAATGGGGTGAATATATCGGTAACCAGAAATCTTCGGCTGAGTATCTTTATAATGAGCCATTTATCGACTTGGTTTTTGTCTATCACATCTATCGGGTGCTTTGACATGTTGTGTAATCCAATTAAACGAACGAAGCCTGTTGGTCCATACTTTAATTTTGCGGCCCCGCCAGAAATAATGCAGGAAACGCTCCCAGATGGTGTATTGTATACCAATACGATATTTAACTCATTGATTTATCATTTGGGTGATATGGTTGGTTATGACGAAAAAAAGCATGAAATAAATTCTTTTTTGGGAGGTCGAACTGATGATCGTGTGAAATTTTTCGAAATGCTCTCTGAACATTTCATGGGCGAGGGTGGGATATGCGACGATTACCATCAGGTTCTTGCCCGTATCCCTAGCTTGATTGATTCGGATAAAAAATTCTGTGTTCTTCTAACGCCCCTCGTCATAAAAAACGAATTCCCTCGTTGGCGGTGGGACATGTTTGGGGATTATATCGGCAATCAAAAACCTACCGAAACCTATATCAATGATGAACCAAATATTGAGTTAGTGTTCGTATTTGAGATTTATCAAATTCACGAAGGGTTATAATTTCCCGACATAGGCTCGTATGGTTTTGTTCCCTCTCAACAAAGCCGCATTGATTCTATGTGTTCCATCAATAATTGATTTTTCTATAGGGTCGTATATTACTGGAGGAAATGGTGTATTAAGATTGGCAAAATCCTCAACGTCCCCTTCACTCCAATTAAATTCGTCTTTGTTGAAAGTAGACAGTGGTAATTCCTTGAGAACATATGATTTGAATCGGTGGATTCTATCCCCAATATCGCCTTCTTCGAAATCATCATGGTAGCCAAGTTTTCCGTCTCTATGGTTTCTGAATACCCAATCGTAAACTTCGTCAGCCGAAACTATTGGTTTAAATATTTCCGCTCCGTGAGCATCAAAGCTACTATTGGTATATCGTAGTTTGTTGGTATTACCAACCATGGTTTCTCTATGATCATACCAACCGTCATATCTCGATAATACAATATCGGCTAAATCCATAGGAATATGTTCTCCACCATCCAGCTTATCGAGAAAAATCTTGCTGTAATATGGTGTAGTTATGTCCAGTAATTTCAATGGCGTTAGTGTTTTGTATTCGTGTATAATGTAACCATCAGGAAAAACTGATGACGCGTATTCGGTTGCCAATTCCTTAGTGGAAAACCATGCTGGTCCTTTTATTTCGGTTGGGTGATAATTTGAGGAGGTTCCGTGGAACAATGAAGTTCCTCTTCGCAAAGTTATCACTCTATCGTCATCAGAAAAAAAATCTCCTGATATTGGGTTGAATGACTCGATTAGCTTCATTCTCATGTTTTCCGTATTTAATACTATATAATTCACGATACCGCCCTCGGTAACTTTGATAGTATCACAAGAATTGCCCGTTATTTTTTTATAGTTGCTAATTATTTCCGACATATTACCTTCGACAAATTCCCAAGTATGATCAATGTATTCTTCCCAATGAGCCAAATCAACTATTTCGCTATCGGTATATGGGTTGATACTATCTAAGTTGAGAGGGATGATGAATTTAAGTGCTTGTTGCCGTTTTGTGGTATCCAACATATTACCAAATTTGATTTCAAATTCATCAACTTTTCCGTATTCTCTGGCGAAATCTACTGACGTAGAAAACATTTTACCGGCATGTGGATTTGTTATTTCATCTTGGTGCCCGTGATACACTGTAATCCATTTATCCTTTTCGGTTAATTCCGCTTCATCTTCCCATACCTTCTTATTATAGAAGTTTCGAAGATGACGGTTAAATTCGGCATTGCTTTCGTATTCGTAGCTGTTCATAGGTATCACTTCGCCTGAACTTATATCGACATAAAAAGAGTTACGACCTTTAGCTAAATTTTTTAATTTAAGCAAAGCTCTCAGGGTGATAGCATTGGACAATTCTATGAACATCAAACCTGAACCAGATTGTCCTATTGCTATCCTAATCCAACCAAACTTAATTGCATCGTCGTATGTGATACCAGCAATTTTGTTTATTGCATCATCGTGCCCCATTCTACTAACAGGATATTCTTGGCCTTCAGGAGATATCCAATACCCATATGGTCGATCCACTTGTTCGGTTAATAATCTACGAAAAATAGCATAATATATTGGATTTTCTTCATCGCCTACGAGACCAGAGGTTATCGGACTTTGGTTATTTTCCCGCTTCGTGAAATCAGCCAAGACTTCATCATAAACGTCATCGGCACATGCCAAATATTTTGGGTGGTCTGATGGTAAATTGATTCTATTTTCCACATCATCGTTACACTCATCAGAAAACCCTTCGTAGTGAATACGATATGGTCCAATATCGTGATAACCCACATCTGATGGTGTTAATTCCCACAAGAAATTGTCGATTTCCTCTTGAAAATCCGACAATCTTTCAACGATAATCATAAAATTGCGCATATATATATTTAGTTGACAGTATGTGATTATCCGGATATAAAGGGGGTTCTAATTTGAAAATGGTTTCACTTTTAGAGGAGTAAATATGAAGAAATTTTTTGTAACTATGGCCATGGCAATGGCAACCATGTTGGCTGCACCTGCGATGGCAGCTACTGACAACTTTGAAGGTGTGCGCGTTGGTGCCATTGTTGGCGCAGTTGCCGCTGACGGTGATTCGATTGTGAACGACAGCGAAGTTGTTTACGGTGTTTCGCTTGGTTATGACGTCCCCGTTTCGGACAATCTATTGGTTGGTGTTGAAGCAGACATCGCTGCTGTTGACAATTCGGCAATTGATCGCCAATTTTCGATTGCGGGGCGCGTGACCTATCCAGTAACCAGTAATGTTGCTGTATACGCTTCGGGCGGATATGCCAATGTTGGTCGTGATAATGTGAACGTGAACTTTGACGGCTATCGTGTTGGCGGCGGCGCTGAATTTGCCGTGACTGATAATGTGTACGCAAGCACCGAATATCGCTATAGCGATTTTGATGTTTTGGGCGATACCCATGCCGTATTGGTTGGTGTTGGCGTTCGTTTCTAACCGAAACGAATAGTTAAATGATAGCGCCTCTCTGGAAACAGGGGGGCGTTATTTTATGCGCTTTGCTACCTCAAAAAAATACTGTGCCTGAAATCCAATATCTGGATTTTTTGTTTTATCCAGTCTCCACACTTCATCGAATGTAACTTTCTCTGGGGTGGACACATGGCAACCCATATCAACTAATTTCTGCTTTGTTGAACTCGGTATAAACTTCATGAGTTTCTTACCAACAATCGCCATGATATCGTATTCGTGATGGTGCCAAAGGCGGTCTTGTTGGTTCTTAGTCAGGTGCCGCTCTGCTATAGCTTTCATCTCATATGCTAAGGCTTTGTCTTTACCCATCTCTTCACCAAATGCCAAATTATCCATATGACGGTTATAATATTTACCGTTGATAATATCAGGGGCTTCTCTTAGATAGTGCCCGATTTCATCTTCATCAGGAACAAGAGTTAAACTAGATGAATCTCTGATGACGAATACAAATCCGTATCGGTCTTCTCCTTTACGCAGCTTATAGTCCATTCCTACCATATTTCCCCCTAAGGCGTAGATACAGGCATATTTTATGTTCGGGGTTAGGTAGCAATGCCCTTGGATAGGAGTAAGCGCTCCACGAGGCTTACGTCCCATCTTTATATCACATTGTGCCTCTATCACCCCAGAATGAATGATAGCGTTAGCCGCTGCTATGGTTTTGGTTCCGTGATAAAGAGGCTTCTTTTCAAATTCGTTAATCCGCATAATGATATTTATCTAAATATAG
>JACCEA010862877.1_pt1 | contig 40734 bp, 42 predicted proteins | sample 7449851 | NCBI WGS metagenome assembly JACCEA01 (sample SAMN15323453, study PRJNA562643) | freshwater metagenome | isolation source: river surface water | place: USA:Blue River Watershed | collected 2017-08-18 | reverse complement strand
CTGATGCCATGAGATTGCTCTCCTTCTCCGGGCAGGTACGTGCCCGACGGTCCGAGGATGAAGGTGATGGCCGGTTGGCCAACGGTGGAAGATTACGCGTAAACCCCACGTAAGGGAAGATCTAGCCTGACGCCACGACCCCACTTCATGGATTGGCAGGCAGGTCGTATACTTTTCCCATAATGGAACCTCCCTCGTTGGCTTCACTATTTACCGATCTAGCAACTATCGCTGGCCTGATTGTCCTGGCCTCATTCTTTGTTGCAGCTGAAATCGCCCTCATCTCTCTTCGAGATAGCCAGGTTCGAGATATTGCTACCCGTGGCAAACGTGGCGCTCGCGTTGCCGCCCTTGCCGAACACCCCAACCGCCTATTAGCTGCGGTTCAAATCGGTGTGACCGTCAGCGGTTTTCTCTCCGCCGCACTGGGTGCAGACCAGTTGGGTGATTATGTAATTCCGTGGCTTGAATCCCTTGGAATCTCTAATGCCTGGAGCACGACGATCTCGCTTATTGGCGTGACCTTGGTGATTGCTTACTTCTCACTTGTCTTTGGCGAACTAGTTCCAAAGAGAGTTGCACTATTTAGAGCCGAAGAGATCGCATTGGCAACGGCAGGAATTATCAATGTGGTTGCAAATATCTTCCGCCCAATTATTTGGTTGCTTTCAAAATCAACAGATTTTGTCCTGCGTGCATTCGGAGTTGATCCTAAGGTTCAACGCAGCCAAATGTCTGAAGAAGAGTTACTGGATCTTGTCACTGGCCACGCAGCGTTATCTGAAGAAGAGCGTGACATCGTCGAAGAGGTATTTAACGCATCTGAACGTCAGGTCCACGAGGTCATGGTTCCTCGCACCGAAGTTGATTTCATGGATGCTTCCTTGACCGTTGGTAAGGCCATTGAGTTAGCGGTAGATAAGGCTCATTCACGTTACCCAGTTGTACGGGGATCATCTGATGAGGTTGTGGGCTTTATCCATGTCCGCGATTTATTGGATACATCTCTTGCAAATAAGAGCACCAAGATTGTTGAACTTGCTCGCAACATTATGTACTTACCTGGAACAAAGGGTGTCTTGCCAGCACTATCTGAGATGCGCACACAAGGCCAGCACCTTGCAATTGTTCTTGATGAGTACGGTGGAACCGATGGAATCGTGACCCTTGAAGACCTTGTAGAAGTACTTATTGGCGATATCCGCGATGAGTATGACGTGGATGAAAGCGAAGTTTCAGTCGAAGAGCGCACCGGTGATTTTGAGGTCGATGGCCTAGTTTCAATTGAGGATTTGATTGAAGAGACCAAGCTGGATATTCCTGAAGGTCCATACGAGACCGCTAGTGGATTTGTCATGCACTTCTTGGGTCGAATCCCACAGGTCAATGATGTTGTTAACGTCAATGGGCTGCGGATCACCGTTTTAACCATGGAAGGCAAGCGTGCGGGACAGTTATTGATCTCGCGAACAGCATCTGTGTGAAAGAATTACCGCTATGACACAGAAGCGGGTTCTTTCAGGCATTCAGCCAACGAGTGACTCCTTCCACCTGGGCAACTACCTAGGTGCGCTCAAGCAATGGGTAGAGCTCCAAGATGGCAATGATGCCTTTTACTGCATCGTAGATCTGCACGCATTAACTGGCGAGATTGAACCAGCGCTCTTTAGAAAGCGCACACTTGCATCAGCGGCGCAGTTAATCGCTCTTGGAATTTCGCCAGAGAAATCAACTCTCTTTGTTCAATCACATGTTGCAGAGCACAATCAATTGGGCTGGATCATGGAGTGCCTTGCAGGCTTTGGCGAGGCAAGTCGTATGACTCAGTTCAAGGATAAGTCTGCAAAGGGTGGGGCAGATAGTGCACGTGTTGGACTTTTCACTTATCCAATGTTGCAAGCTGCCGACATTCTTTTGTATCAAGCGCACTTTGTTCCAGTTGGCGAAGATCAACGTCAGCACATTGAACTAACCCGTGATTTAGCTACTCGCTTTAACTCTCGATTTGGCGAAACCTTTAGATTGCCTGAAGGTTACATTCTCAAAGCCGGTGCAAAGATTTACGATCTTCAAGAGCCAACATCAAAGATGAGTAAATCATCAGGTTCTGTCGCAGGTGTTCTAGAAATCATGGATACGCCAGAGGCAAATACAAAGAAGATTAAGAGCGCTGCAACAGATGCGGACCGTGAAGTTAAGTTTGATGAAAAAGAAAAGCCTGGCATTAGTAATTTACTTACAATTCACTCATCTCTTTCAGGACGTTCAATCACAGAGCTTGAAAATGAGTTTGAGGGCAAGGGATATGGCGATTTCAAGGGCGCTGTGGCCGAGGTTGTAGTCGAGTACCTGCGCCCAATCAGAGCAAAGGCGCTAGAGCTTCTGGAGGATGAAGCCCATCTGATTAAGCTTTTGCATGAGGGCGCTGAAAAGGCCCGCACAGTTGCTAGTTCAACCCTCTCAGATGCCTATAAGAATCTGGGGTTGGTGAAGTAACTTTCCCATTTGCCTCAACCCTGGGTTGAGAGTTTTCCAAAACGTTACACCCCTGACATCAAAAACGCCCTTGGCGTGTTGAGTTTATTCCTACCCAAGTAATAGGCTCACGATTACACAAAGCTTCCTTAATTTTCTTGTAAAAGTGAGTTATTGAAGATCCCCTTGAATCCTTGGAGGAAAATTGAAGAAAGTATTTCGTCTTGTAGCAGTTGTTGCTGCAACTGTTATGGCTGCGACAGCTTTTGTTGCTCCAGCAACAGCAGCAACAAAGGTAAAAGTTGGCCTTGCTTATGACATCGGTGGACGTGGCGATAAGTCATTCAACGATTCAGCAGCAGCTGGTCTAGATCTAGCAAAGAAGAAGTTTGGTGTTACAGCTCGTGAAGTAACAGTTACAACAGGTTCAGATTCAGAGCGCGAAGACAAGCTCCGCTTGCTAGCTAAGGCTGGATACAACCCAATCATCGCTGTTGGTTTCCTTTACGCTGGCCCAATCAAGAAGGTTGCGTCAGATTATCCAAAGGTTCAATTTGGAATCATCGACGATGCTTCAGTAGATCTACTTAACGTTGCAGGTCTTGTGTTTGCTGAAGAGCAGGGTTCATACCTAGCTGGTGTGGCTGCAGCTCTTGCAACAAAGTCAGGCAAGGTTGGTTACATCGGTGGAGTTCGTATTCCACTACTACAGAAGTTTGAAGCTGGTTTCGTTGCAGGTGTTAAGGCAACAAAGAAGTCAGTAACTGTTGACGTCAAGTACGTTACAGAGCCACCTGATTTCGGTGGATTCAATGACCCAGCTAAGGCAAAGGTTATTGCAAAGGGAATGATCGATAAGGGTATCGATGTTATCTACTCAGCAGCAGGTGGATCAGGTGCAGGTAACTTTGCAGCTGCTACAGATGCTGCAAAGGCTGGCAAGAAGGTTTGGACTATCGGAGTTGACTCTGACCAGTACCTATCAGCTTCAGCTGCAGAGAAGAAGAACATGCTCACATCAATGATCAAGCGTGTTGACCGCGCTGTTTACGATGTAATCGCAACAGCTGTTGCAGGTTCATCTGTAAATGACATCCTTGACGAGTCAGGCATCTACGGCCGTGTTTACAACCTAGCTCTTGATGGTGTTGGCGTTTCTTACTCAGGTGGATACATCAACAAGTACAAGGCTCAGATCAACAAGGCTGCAGCAGCAATCAAGTCAGGCAAGATCAAGGTTCCAACAAAGCCATAATCTCGCTCACGTAAGTGGCATTTGGCCCAACAATGGAGTTAAATCTCCTTGTTGGGCCAAATGTTTTTAACCAGTCAAAGGAGACCCCAAGTGTCTGTAGCAGTTGAACTGCGGCACATTACAAAGCGCTTTCCCGGCGTTATTGCAAATAAAGATGTCTCAATAAAGGTTGAAACAGGAACTGTTCACGCACTTGTTGGTGAAAATGGTGCTGGCAAGTCAACAGTTATGAAGATCTTGTATGGCATGCAACGCCCTGACAGTGGCGAAATCTTGGTTAATGGCAAGGAAGTTAACTTCAAGAACCCGAATGATGCGATTGATGCAGGAATCGGAATGGTGCACCAACACTTTATGTTGGCAGACAATTTCACAGTCCTTGAAAACATAATTTTAGGTTCAGAACCAAAACATGGTGCAACGATTGATTTTGCAGCTGCACGTAAGAAGATTGTTGAGATGGCTGCGCAGTACGGCCTTGATATCGATCCAGATGTCTTGGTTGAAGAGCTTGGTGTTGGTCAACGTCAACGTGTAGAAATCCTCAAGGTTTTATTTAGAGGCGCAAACATTTTGATCTTTGATGAGCCAACAGCTGTATTGGTTCCTCAAGAGGTAGATGATCTCTTCAAGGCGCTTGAAGGACTTCGCGCTCAGGGCATGGCGGTTATCTTTATCTCTCACAAGTTAGATGAGGTTTTACGTGTTGCCGACGAGGTAACAGTTGTACGACAAGGCGCAACCGTTGCAGAGGTTAAATCAAAGGATGTAACCGCGCGACAGCTAGCAGAGCTAATGGTTGGTAGCGAACTTCCAAAGCCTGCAACAGTTGGTCACACTCGTCGTGATGAAATCACCTTGGCTCTTAAGGAGGTTTCAATTCCTACAGCTACAGGTAGCCGTGACTTGATCTCAAATATCACCTTTAATCTGCATGCAGGCGAGGTTGTAGGCATTGCAGGGGTTGAAGGAAATGGCCAAGCAGAGCTGGTCGAGGCGATCATGGGTCTTCGTGATTACACCGGCTCTATTCATTTCCAGGGCTCATCAATGGATGATTTAAGCGTTGCAGATCGTCATGATCTAGGCATCGGCTTAATCCCTGAAGATCGTCAGCGCCAAGCATTGATGATGACATCGCCATTGTGGGAGAACAGAATTCTTGGTCATCAACGTGGCAAGCCAGTGATGCGTGGATTTGTTATTGATAAGAAAGCCACAATCGATAGCACCCGCACAATCATGCAGGAGTTTGATGTTCGAGCACCTGGTCCAGATACATTGGCTGCAGCCTTATCTGGTGGAAATCAGCAAAAGTTTATTGTCGGTCGCGAAATGAGTAAAGCGCCAGCGTTGTTGGTCGCTTCTCATCCAACTCGCGGTGTAGATGTTGGCGCACAAGGTGCGATCTGGGATGTGCTTCGTAAAGCACGTGAAAAGGGAATGGCGATCGTTTTGATTTCTGCAGATCTAGAAGAGCTCATCGGAATGTCAGATCGATTGCTAGTTATGTTACGCGGAACAATTACCGCAGAACTTGATCCTGCAAAGACAACCCCAGAGCAACTTGGTTCAGCGATGACAGGTGCAGCATGAGTAACACACTGACAAGCAAGTTCTCCCCATCAAAGATCGGGTTGGCTGTAGCTGCTCCATTGGCTGCAGCTATCTTCTCAATTCTTATTTCAAGCCTTGCAGTTATTGCAAGTAAGAAATCACCTATCGAAGCCTTTAAAACCATGTGGGATTACGGCACAGAAACCGGATCTCTGATGGAGGTAGTAAATACGGCTACTCCTTATTACATCGCGGCCATTGCAATCGCTGTAACCTTCCGAGCCGGATTGTTCAACATCGGTGTCGAAGGTCAACTGCGTCTAGGTGCGCTCTTTAGCTGTTACATCGGAGCAATGTTTGTCCTGCCGCCTGTTTTGCATGTTGCTGCAGTCTTTATCGTTGCTATGACCTTTGGTGGTTTGTGGGCAGCGATTGCGGCATATCTCAAGGTAAAGCGCGGAGTTAATGAGGTTATCTCCACAATCATGCTCAACGCCTTAGCTGGTGGCCTATCTGCTTATCTTCTGTCAAAGCACTTTGCATTGGTAGAAGAAGGCTCAAACAACCTTCAGACTAAGGAGCTTCCAGCATCGGCGCAGGTTCCAGATCTAATGCCATTACTGCGTAAGTTTGGTGTTGAGGATCAACCAGGCGGCGGCGTTTACGGAATGTTCTTTGTAGCTGTCGCGCTAGGTCTTGTCTTCTGGTTTGTCGTTAACCGCACTCGTTTTGGTTTTGAACTTCGCGCTTCTGGATTAAATCCAATTGCAGCACGAGTCAGCGGTGTTAACTCCAAGAAGATGACCTTTATGGCACTTGTAATTTCAGGTGCAATCGCTGGTTTAGCTGGACTACCTGAAGTTTTGGGTCAGACCCACTCTTATAACTTGGGCTTCCGCGCAGGAATCGGATTCTCGGCAATCGCCGTTGCATTGCTCGGTCGAAATTCAGCTGGAGGAATGGCCTTTAGCGCATTGCTATTTGGATTCCTCGAAGTGAGCTCTAGATCTCTAGAGTTAATTGATATCGCACCTGAAACCTATGTGATTATGCAGGGCTCAATTCTTCTTAGCGCTGTTATCGCCTACGAGGTTGTACGACGTTTCAAATTAACTCTGCAAAGCAAAGAGCTAGCAAAGGTGGTGCAGGCATGAAAACAATGAAACTCTTGCGCTATGCAGTAATGCTGGTTTTTGTTTTGGCATCTATTCGTGTCATTACCGGTGCATCAGATTTAACTAGCACGGGAACCGCATCAGCGGCGCTGTTGCTCTCTGTACCTATTGTTCTTGCAGCACTCGGCGGTCTCTTCTCAGAGCGCTCAGGTGTTGTAAATATTGGCCTTGAAGGCATGATGATCATGGGCGCATGGGCAGGTGGTTACATCGGTTCGCAACACGGACCTTGGGCTGGATTGTTGGCAGCAATGATCTTTGGATCAGTCGGTGCCTTGGTGCATGCCATTGCCACTGTTTCATTTGGCGTAGATCATGTTGTATCTGGTGTTGCTATCAACATCATCGCGGCTGGCTTAGTTCGCTACCTGTCGACTTTAATGTACAAAAATGGAGCATGGCCAGGTCCATCTCAATCACCAGGAATTGAAACAATTCCGGTCAATGGTTTGCCGGTTTTATCTGGCGGTTCTTACTTTGGTTGGAAGAGCCCAGATTTACTGGGTTCAATTGCAAACCTCAACTGGTTCTTTATCTCTGACTTGGCCTCGATTCTTCGTGGCTTAACTGGAGATGTTTCCTATGTAACCATGGTTGCGATCGCCTTTGTTCCGATCTCGTACTTCATCTTGTGGCGTACCGCCTTTGGATTGCGCTTACGAAGCGCTGGTGAGGCACCAGTTGCAGCTGAATCACTAGGTGTAAATGTCTATGCCATGAAGTATGCAGGTGTATTGATTTCAGGTGGACTTGCTGGATTAGGCGGTGGCTTCTTGGCTATCGTTGCGGCAAGTAACTATCAAGAGAATCAAGTTGCTGGACGTGGATACATCGGTCTTGCAGCGCTGCTCTTTGGAAATTACCGTCCAGGCGGATTGCTTGCTGGTGCTGGCCTATTCGGATTTGCAGATGCCTTGCAGTTGCGTGACTCCGCTGCAATTCGCGGATTGCTACTGTTTATAGTTGTTGTCTTACTCTTTGTTGCCTTTAGAAAGTTCAAGAGTGGAAACCAACTCCCTGCAGTTACAAGCTTAGTTACAGCCGGGCTGACACTATGGTTCTTCCTTGCAGTTGAAGAGCTACCTGGCCAGCTAGTAACAATGACACCGTACATAGCAACTCTGCTTGTCATGGCGCTTGCATCGCAACGTTTGCGTATGCCGGCAGCAGATGGAATTCCTTACCGTCGTGGTGGACTTCGATGACAACAATTGATTGGGAAGTAATTCATCAATCAGCTATTGGTGCGATGAAGATGGCGTATGCGCCATATTCAAAGTTTCCAGTAGGAGTTGCAGCGTTGGTCAATGATGGACGTATTGTTACTGGTTGCAACGTTGAAAACGCTAGCTATGGAGTAGGCCTTTGCGCCGAGTGTGGCTTGGTTTCAAATCTCTGTTCAACAGGTGGTGGACGTTTAATTGCGATCGTTTGCGTTGATGGTCAAGGAGATTTTCTTGCACCATGTGGTCGTTGTCGACAGCTTTTGTTTGAGCATGGAGGCCCTGAAGCTTTGCTCATGACAGATGATGGACCACAGAAGATGTCAGCGATGCTTCCGTGGGCCTTTGGTCCCGAGGATCTCGATCGCAACGAGCGATAAATGATTGAAGCCTTCTCCGCTGCTGAAATTATCGCAGCAAAGCGTGATCACCATTCATTAACCGATCCTCAGATCGATTGGGTAATCGACGCCTACACACGTGGTGCGGTCGCTGATGAGCAGATGTCAGCGCTACTAATGGCGATCTTGCTTAACGGCATGGAAAACCGCGAGATTTCGCGGTGGACGGATGCAATGATCAATAGCGGCGAGCGTATGAATTGGTCTGCACTTTCTCGACCAACGGTTGATAAACACTCAACTGGTGGCGTTGGCGACAAGATCACCTTGCCATTAGCGCCTCTTGTAGCTGCATGTGGCGCAGCGGTCCCTCAACTTTCTGGTCGCGGCCTGGGTCATACCGGTGGAACTTTAGACAAGCTGGAATCAATTCCGGGTTGGCGTGCATCTCTATCAAATGAGGAGATGCTTAAAGTGCTTCAGGATTGCGGCGCAGTAATTTGCGCGGCAGGTGCTGGATTAGCACCTGCAGATAAAAAGTTGTACGCACTTCGTGATGTAACAGCAACGGTAGAAGCGATTCCACTTATTGCATCATCAATCATGAGTAAGAAGATCGCTGAAGGAACAAGCGCACTAGTGCTAGATGTTAAGACTGGTGCCGGTGCATTTATGAGTGATCCTGCGAAAGCAAAAGAGCTCGCGCATGTAATGGTGGGACTGGGTAAGCGCGCAGGTGTAAACACAGTTGCACTTGTTACTGCGATGGATGTTCCACTTGGATTAACTGCAGGCAATGCACTAGAGGTTCGCGAATCTGTAGAAGTTCTTGCCGGTGGGGGACCATCCGATATTGTCGAGCTAACAGTTTTGCTTGCGCAAGAAATGTTAGAACTCGCTGGGATCAAGGGAGCAGATCCAGCAGCTGCATTGAAAAATGGAAAAGCGATGGATGTTTGGCGCCAGATGATTTCGGCACAAGGTGGAGATCCAGATGCCAAGCTTCCCGTTGCACGTGAAAACACCGTTGTAACCGCACAAAGCAGCGGAACAATTCTTTCTATGGATGCGATGAAGGCTGGAATGGCAGCTTGGCGTTTAGGTGCTGGCAGATCACGTCAGGGCGAAGCGGTTCAAGCAGGGGCTGGAATCGAGATTCACGCTAAGCCAGGGGAGCAGATCGCTGCAGGAGCCCCGCTTTATACCCTCCATACAGACACCCCAGCGGCCTTTACGCGGGCTTTGGACTCCCTTGAGGATTCAGTAACTATTGGAGAAATGCCGGCTAGCGGTATCGATCGTCTTCCGCTTATTGTTGAACGTATCGTTGATTAAGGGGCACACCAGATGAGCATGAATAGCGTTCCAACTAAGGAACAGATCAAGATTGTTCCAAAGGTGATGTTGCATGATCATTTAGATGGTGGATTGCGTCCTCAAACAATTATCGATATCGCCCAAGAGATTGGCTATACAGCACTTCCTACCCAAGATGCACAAGAGTTAGCTGTTTGGTTCCGTGAAGCATGTGATTCGGGATCTCTAGTTCGATATCTCGAAACCTTTTCGCACACCATTGCAGTTATGCAACGTCGTCAGGACATAGTTCGTGTGGCAAGAGAGTGTGCATTAGATCTTGCACGTGATGGTGTTGTGTATGCCGAGGTTCGAGGAGCACCGGAGCTGTTTACGGAAAAAGGATTATCTATGTCTGATGTTGTTGAGGCAACGTTAGAAGGGTATGAGTTAGGAATGCAGGAAGCTAAAGCTGAAGGTTTCACCATTGTGGTTCGTTCGCTGTTATGCGGAATGCGTCAAAACAAGAAATCTCAAGAGGTAGCTGAGTTAGTTGTTAAATATCGCGACAAGGGGGTTGTAGGTTTTGATATCGCTGGTCCTGAGGATGGTTTCCCGCCATCTGATCAAAAAGATACTTTTGACTATCTTCGTAAAGAAAATGCCCATTTTACTATCCATGCTGGTGAAGCGTATGGACTCCCCTCCATCTGGGAAGCGATCCAACTCTGCGGAGCAGAACGACTAGGTCATGGTGTTCGCATTATTGATGACATCGACTTTTCTGGCCCTGAACCAAAGCTAGGTCGACTTGCATCATATGTTCGTGATCGTCGAATTCCGCTAGAGCTATGCCCAACATCAAATATTCAAACTGGTGCAGCGGCAAGTTATGCAGAACACCCAATCGGAGCTCTTGCAAAGTTACGTTTCCGGGTAACTTTGAATACTGATAACCGTTTAATGAGTCAGACCTCCCTATCCTTTGAGATGGAGGAGGCGGTTAAGGCCTTTAATTGGGATTTCGCCGAGCTTCAAAGAATCACCATTAACGCTATGAAAAGCGCATTTATCCCATACCAGGAGCGTTTACAGATTATCGATCACATCATCAAGCCGGGATACGCCAAGGTCTCATCAACTTCATGATTGATTTTACCGATCCTAACTTTGTTGCAGATCCTTACCCAGCGCTAAAGCAATTACGCGAAGCACCCGGACCGGTTTGGCACGAGGGTATGCAGATGTTTCTGGCCGCCCGACATGGTGATGCAAATGATGTTTTTCGCAATAAGTCACTTGGCAGAATTTTCAAAGAGAAAACCCCTGAGTTTGAGTGGGAGATCTTTAACTGGCTTCACGCTGATTCAATTTTAGATAGCGAACCACCTAAACACACCCGTTTACGTTCCTTAGTTGCAAAAGCTTTTAATCGTCAAAAAATTGAAGGCATGCGCCCGGCCGTTGCCCGAATTACAGACCAATTGTTGGATGCGATTGATCTAAAGGTAAAGGCTGGCGAAAACTTTGATCTGATCGCAGATTATGCCGAGCCATTACCGGTAAAGATCATCGCTGATCTTTTGGGCTTTCCAGAGTCTGAAGAACACCTACTTCGTCCTTGGTCACAAGCAATCGTAAAGATGTACGAGGTAAACCCAAGCGTTCAGTATCAAAATGAGGCAAAGCTTGCTGGAAAAGAGTTTGCCGAATATGTCCGTGATCTTGCGATCAGTCGTAAGAAAAACCCTGGACAGGATTTAATCTCAGATTTGGCCAGTGTTGAAGAAAATGGCGAAAAGCTCAATATGCAGGAGCTTGTTGCAACATGTATCTTGCTTCTTAACGCAGGCCATGAAGCAAGCGTGAACGCCTTCGGAAATGGAATGGTTGCAGCGCTTCAACGCCCAGATCAAGTAAAGCTATTGCGCCAGACTCCTCGCGAGGTTACAGACACAGCCCTTGAAGAGTTCATGCGTTTTGATGCACCTCTGCATCTCTTTGAACGTACCGCCACCGCAGATACGGAAATCGGAGGAGTGCAGATTCAAGAGGGGCAAAAGATTGCAGCCCTTATTGGCTCGGCAAACCGTGATGAAACAGTGTTTTCAGCCCCTGAAACTATGGATTTAACCCGTGATCCAAACCCACATATTGGCTTTGGTGCAGGAATCCACTTCTGTTTAGGTGCACCACTAGCTCGACTCGAGATGAGTGTTTCTCTTCCGGCGCTGTGGGAAAAGTACCCAACGATGCAGCTAGCCTCGGAACCTGTTCGAAGACCTACATTTGTTTTACGAGGTTACGAGAGCGTCGCAATCTCACTTTGATTTGGGTATGAGGATTGCGCGCCTTTTCTAGTTACGCTAAAGGACGCGATAGAAATACCAAGCTTCATAGCTTCTACTGGGTCTTTTCCGCTAGCCAACCCATAAGCAAAGCTGCCTACAAAGGCATCGCCAGCACCTGTTGTATCAACCGCGGTAACTAGGGGAGCAGCAGCATGATGTATCCCACCATCAGCAGAAATGTAAACCGCGCCTTGGCTTCCCAAAGTTACGATTGAACTCTTTCCAGGTCTAAAGGATTTTAGGATCGCATCACCGCTTGGTTGTTCTCCATGAAGTTCGCGAAACTCTGTTTCATTGGGGATGATCCAGTCGCACAGATCTAGCAGCTCTGCAGAGAGCTCTTGGTATGGCGCTGGGTTCAAAATCGTTATACACCCACGGGCTTTAGCAGCCTTAAAGGCGGCCAAAGTTACCTCTTGCTTGATCTCGCACTGTGCAACAACGATCGATAAATCAGCGACTGACTCAATTGCCCGGACAGCCTTTGCAATCTCAATCTCATGATTTGCACCCGGAATAATGATGATTCGGTTTTCACCATGACCATCAACCCAAATATGGGCAACACCATTGGGAGTATCGCTGCGATCTACAAACTCTGAATGGATTCCAATCTTCTCAAAGTTTTCTGCAATTGCATCTCCGAAAACATCTTCACCAAGTTTTCCGATGAAGTGAACCTGTGCACCGCAGAGAGCGGCCATGACAGCCTGATTAGCCCCTTTTCCGCCAAAGCCAGTAGTAAAAAGCTGCCCCGCTAGGGTTTGGCCCGGCTCCGGAAGTACATCGGCGTAGGCGGTTAAATCCATCATTGCACTGCCTACAACTGCGATTACTGGTGCGCTCATTCCACTAGGCTAGCGGTTATGACAAAAACTTCAATCATTCTGGATGTAGATACTGGCGTCGATGATGCATTTGCAGTGCTTTTTGCTGCACGTCATCCAGAGATCAACTTGTTGGGCATTACATGTGTTGATGGCAATACCAACGTTGATCAAGTTGTCGCAAATACCTTTAAAGTTCTCGATGCTGCTGGTGCTGGAGATGTTCCAGTTGCACGCGGTGCGATCAAGCCGCTTTTAGGAAAGAGTCAATACGCCGAGTATGTGCATGGTGCAGATGGCATGGGTGATTTAGGTATCGCTCCCTCTGCGCGTAAAGTAGATTCTCGTTCAGCGGTCGAATTACTGCGAGATCTAGTCGAGCAATCAAAGGATCCTGTCACGATTGTTCCCTTGGCACCTTTAACCAATATTGCCTTGTTCTTACGCGCATTTCCTGAAACAGCTAAAAAGGTTCATCGGATTGTTTTGATGGGTGGTTCAGCATCAGCCGGTAATGCAACCGCGGCTGCAGAGTTCAATGTTTGGCATGATCCAGAAGCTGCCGCAATTGTTTTCCAAAGTGGAGTCCCAATAACGATGTACGGCTTAGATGTCTTTATGCGTCCTGGGATCAATCGCGAACAAGCGACTGAAATGCAGAGTTCAAGTAATCCAGCTGCTCAATTTGGTGGAGGTTTAGCATTGGCATTTATAGAACGTCTTGGTGTATCTCCAGTGACCTTGGGAGATTACGGCGCAGTTGCTAGCGTTATCCGCCCAGATTTATTTACAACAGAGATGTTTGATGTTGTCGTAGATACATCAGCAGGCCCTGCACGTGGACAAACAATTGTTGATCGACGTGATGCATTCCTGAAAGAGCTTGAGCCGCTAGACCTTGAAGACTCAGCAAAGGTGCGAGTAACCCTGGATCTAGATGTTGAAGGCGTTCAAGATTTGTGGCTAAAAACCATTAATTCCTAATGCTTTAGAGGCCTACAAACCAATTGGATGCCAGACAGTTTTGGCCTCCATGAATGCGATGATGCGACCAGGATCTGCTGATTTGAATGAGTGAATCCGCTTTAGATTTTCAGCTCCCGCAACCTTGATCTCTGAATGCATCTTTGCTGGAGCACCCGAGATATCCATCGCATCAATATCCATGTGCGATGCCATCCATGGTGCAATCTCTTCCTTTTTACCGGTCAAGATATTGATTACTCCATGTGGCAGATCACTTGTCGCTAAAACTTCGGCAAAAGTCATCGCCGAAAGTGGAGCTTTGGTGCTTGCCAAAACCACAACTGTATTTCCAGATGTGATGATGGGAGCGACAACATCGATGAAGCCAAGCAAGGAAGGTGTCTCAGGAGCAATCGCTGCAACAACTCCCATGCTCTCTGGAATTGTAAAGTTGTAGAAAGGTCCTGCAACAGGGTTGGTTGATCCTGCAAGAGATGCAATCTTATCTGTCCAGCCCGCATACCAAACTAATCGATCAACTGAATCGGTAACCTCTTTCTCAGCCTTTACCTTTGTAACTCCAGTAACGGCAATAATCTCATCAACAAACTGCGCGCGACGGCCTTCAAGCATCTCTGCGATTCGATAAAGAATTTGTCCACGGTTATAGGCGGTAGCTTTATTCCATCCTGGATGTGCAGCACGTGCTGCAACAACCGCATCACGCAAATCCTTACGAGATGCTAAACATGGGTTAGCAATAAATACACCTTTAGCGCTTTTGACCTCATATGTCCGACCAGATTCGGTGCGTGGGAATGCGCCATTGATATATAGCTTGTAAGTCTTCTTCACATCGATTCGATTACTCATGGCTAACTCCCTTCAAATATGCAGACAGTCCGTGGCGTCCGCCTTCGCGGCCCCACCCCGATTCCTTGTATCCACCAAAGGGTGATGTTGGATCAAACTTATTGAAGGTATTTGCCCAGATAACTCCAGCCCGAAGCTGTTGAGAAGCCCACAAGGTACGTGAACCCTTCTCGCTCCAGATGCCGGCGGACAAGCCAAATGGGGTGTTATTGGCCTTTTCAATCGCCTCTTGTGGAGTTCTAAAGGTTAGAACTGAAAGAACCGGACCAAAGATCTCTTCACGTGCGATTCGGTGGGCTTGGGTAACGCCGGTAAAGATCGTAGGTGCAAACCAGAAACCCTTAACCGGCAGGTTGCAAGCAGGACTCCAACGCTCTGCACCCTCTGAGTCTCCAGCCGCTGCTAGCTCGGTGATCTTTGCAAGTTGTTCCTTGCTATTGATCGCACCAACATCGGTGTTCTTATCCATTGGATCGCCGACACGAATCTTTTCCATACGGTTCTTCAACTTGTGTAGCACCTCTTCAGCAACATTTTCTTGCAACAGCAAACGAGAACCAGCGCAACACACATGTCCTTGATTGAAGAAGATTCCGTTAACGATTCCTTCAACAGTTTCATCAATCGCTGCATCTTCAAAGACGATGTTTGCAGCCTTGCCACCAAGCTCTAAAGTGACGCTCTTCTTGGTTGGAGCAACTGCACGAGCAATAATCTTTCCAACCTCTGTTGATCCCGTAAAAGCAATCTTGTCGATTCCGGGATGGTTAACAATTAAGGCACCTGTTGAACCGTCTCCGGTGAGGATATTGACAACACCAGCTGGAAGTTCTGCTTGTTGGCAAACTTCAGCAAATAACAAAGCGGTTAGTGGTGTTGATTCTGCTGGCTTTAAGACAACTGTATTTCCTGCAGCTAATGCCGGTGCAACCTTCCATGCCAACATTAATAGCGGGAAGTTCCAAGGAATGATCTGACCTGCAACACCCAAAGGTTTTGGTGATGTACCAAGACCTGCATACTCAAGTTTGTCTGCCCAACCGGCATGATAGAAAAAGTGTGCCGCCGCCAATGGAATATCTGTATCGCGAGATTCGCGGATTGGCTTACCGTTATCAAGTGTCTCTAGTACTGCAAATTCACGCGCACGTTCTTGCATGATTCGAGCGATGCGGTACAGGTACTTTCCACGCTCTTTGCCAGACATCTTTGACCAGGTTGTTGTGTATGCCTTACGAGCAGCCTTAACCGCTGCATCAACCTCTGCCTTTCCAGCAAGTGCGATCTGACTCAAAACCTCTTCAGTTGCTGGGTTAATTGTCGGAAAGTGCTTGCTTCCGGCAACAAACTTTCCACCGATGAAGTGGCCGTACTTAGGTTTAATTGAAACCACGGCTCGTGATTCAGGTGCTGGGGCGTATTCGAAGCTCATAGTTGTCTCCACTAATCCATCGTCACATACTGAGGGCTTGAGTAATAACCTTCATCCATCTTCATGCGCTGCATCAACAGATCGTTGAGCAAAGCACTAGCACCAATACGAAATAGCTTCGGATTGAGCCAATCTGGTCCAACAGTTTCATTGACCAAAACTAATTGTTTAATCGCATCCTTGGTGTTTCTAATTCCACCTGCAGGTTTTACACCAATACGTGTACTTGTCATTTCGTAAAAATCACGGACAGCTTCAAGCATCACCAAAACAACTGGAGGAGTTGCAGCTGGTGCAACCTTTCCTGTCGATGTTTTAATGAAATCCGCACCTGCTGCCATAGCCAAGAAAGAAGCTTTACGAACATTGTCATAGGTAACAAGCTCGCCTGTTTCGAAGATGACCTTCAAATGAGCCTTATCGCCGCAAACTTCTTTGATCTGAACGATCTCATTAAAAACATCGATGTAACGACCGGCAAGAAATGCTCCACGGTCTATCACCATGTCGATTTCAGCAGCTCCGGCATTGATTGCATCTTGGGTATCTTGAATCTTTACCGCCATTGAAGCTCGGCCAGATGGAAATGCAGTAGATACAGCAGCGACTGGAACATGCTGCCCGCCAATCAAATCTAGATGTGTTCTGGCAACTGAAACCATGTCGTTATAGACGCACACTGCGCCAACACTTGGAACCGATGAATCTGTTGGATCAGGGCGCACCGCTTTTGTGCACAACGCCTTAACCTTGCCAGGAGTATCTGCACCTTCAAGGGTTGTTAAATCAACCATAGTGATTGCAGTTTCTATTGCCCAACGCTTAGCTGTTGTTTTGATACTTCGAGTTGCCAGCATCGCAGCGCGAGCTTCAGCCCCAACCTGATCGACACCTGACAGATTGTTGAGGTAGCTCTTTAGTGAGGCATCTGTGCCATCGACTAAACCGTAAAAACTCACGATAACAATTCCTTAAGCGGTGGACGTAGTTGATCCAAAACTACCTGGGCGGCAGCAGAATCCTTTTCAATTGCCTCAATGTAACACTTCATCTTTGCCTCAGTGCCGCTTGGGCGGATGATGATGCGCACACCACCATCTAGCCAAATTCGGATTCCATCTGTTGGTGGCAATCCATCTGTTGGAGAAGCGAGATCATCGATTGAGGTAACAGAACGACCTGCAATTTGCTTAGGTGGATTACTGCGCAAGCCACCGAGAATTACTCCGACCTTTGATAGATCACTCAATCGAATTGAGATCTGCTCTGTTGCATGAAAGCCATGACGCGCCCAAACCTCGTCAAGCAAATCTAAAAGAGTCTTACCTTCCGCGGCCAGATCTGTAGCGATTTGCGCCAAAGTAATTGCCGCAGAGATGCCATCTTTGTCATTAACTGTAATTGCATCAACTGCATAACCAAGTGCTTCTTCATACCCGAAGGTGAGATTTTCGATCTTTGCCAACCACTTAAACCCAGTTAGGGTCTCTTTGAACTCGAGGTTGTAATGTCCGGCAATCTTCTTGACGATCGAAGAGGAAACAATAGAGTTTGCAAAGATTCCAGAATCTATCTTTCGCGCAATAGATTCAGCGAAAATTGCCCCTAATTCATCTCCACGAAGCATCCGCCAGCCTGTTTTTGGATCATTAACCGCTGCGGCACATCGATCAGCATCAGGGTCATTTGCAATCACAAGGTGTGCATCAAAGCTTTTCGCAGTTTCCAAAGCTAGATCGATAGCACCTGGCTCTTCTGGATTCGGAAATGCAACAGTTGGAAAATCTGGATCTGGTACTGCTTGTAATTGCACAAGAATCGGTGCTGGGAAACCTGCTTTATGAAAGACCCTTTGAATAGTTTCAGTTCCGACACCATGCATCGCGGTATAAACAATTCGTAGCGAGCCAGGGTTGCCAGCTAATGAAGCTGTTCGATCGATGTACTTCTCAATGATCTCCTCGCCCAAAACCTCCCATACTTTTCCACGAGGTTGTTCCTTTAGGGAAACAATGGAATCAATCTTTTGAGCAATAGCTTCATCAGTTGGTGAAACGATTTGTGAACCTCGGTAATGAATTCCATCAACGGTTCCGCCCAGATAAACCTTGTAACCATTGTCTTGGGGCGGGTTGTGGCTTGCAGTGACCATGATTCCCACATCGCACTGCAGTTCATTTGTAGCAAAAGCTAAAACCGGTGTCGGAAGCGGGCGGGGAAGTACATAAACCTTCATCCCAGCACCGTTCATGATTTCTGCGGTTTCAAAGGTGAAATCTTCAGAGCCATATCGCGCATCGCGACCGATAACCACTGAAGTTAGGTTGCGCTCTTTCATGTAAGCGACGATTCCGGCAGCTGCGCGACCGACTACTGCGCGATTCATACCGGATGGCCCAGGTCTAATTGGTCCACGTAAACCTGCGGTGCCAAATTGCAAAAAACCATTGAAGGATGCACGCAGTTCAGATTCGTTGCCAGCATCGAGCCACTGCTGTAACTGGGCAGCGGTTTTTGGATCTGGATCATCTGCGATCCAGGCAAGAACTTCCTGCTCTAATGAGAGATCCATGTGCTTAGAGTAACTTCGGGATAACCCCTTTGAGAAGTGCGCCCATTCGATCCGCCGCTGCTTTACCTGCTGCAATTACCTCTTCATGGTTGAGCTTCTCACCGGTTACACCCGCTGCAGCATTTGTGACCAAAGATATACCTAGAACTTCAGCTCCCAATGCATGTGCTGCGATCGCTTCAGGCACCGTTGACATACCAACTAAATCTGCGCCCATTGTTCGCATCATCAAAATCTCAGCAGGTGTTTCATATGTTGGGCCGCGCCAATGCACATAAACGCCTTCTTGCAATGATGCATCCTCTTTCTTAACAATCTCACGAATTCGCTTACTGTAAAGATCAGTTAAATCAACAAAGGTTGCACCCGATAATGGTGAAACCGCGGTTAATGAGATGTGATCCCGAATCAAAACAGGTTGACCAACTGAGTAAGCGGTATTAATGCCACCGCAAGCATTGGTCAAAATAACAACCTTGCATCCAGCTTTAACTGCGGTGCGAACACTGTGTACTACGGGTTCGATTCCCTTGCCCTCGTATAGATGTGTTCTTCCTAAGAAAACAAGTGCGCGAAGTTTTTTGCCATCGCTTTCAATTTCATAAGAGCGGACCTTGCCAGAGTGACCTTCGACAGCTGGTGCAAAAAATCCGGTGAACTCTTCTGCGTTGCACTCAAATACTGGCGTGCCGAGCGCATCAACCGCACTGACCCAACCTGAGCCCATAACCAGCGCAACATCATGCTGTGCAAAGCCGGTCTTGGTAGCAATTTCTTGTGCAGCCTTTTCAGCTGCAGCTAGAGGGTCTTTATAAAGAAGTTCGGTCTGTGTCATGCGGTAATAATGTCACAAACAAGCCGTATGCCGCCCCTACCTCATGCCCTTTACTTCAGGCCAGGAGTATCCAAGTGAGGCAAAAGCTTTGCGGACAAAAGGCATTGAGATTCCAACAACATTTGTGTAGTCGCCCTCAATTGAAGGGATAAATGGAGAACTAAAACCATCCAAAGTAAATCCACCTGCAACATGCAATGGCTCTTCTGTGGCAACGTAATCTGCAATCTCTTCATCGCTCATGTGATCGAAGGTGACTCGCGTAGTAACTCGATCTGTGATTTCAATATCTTTAGTTGTATCGATAATGCAGTGGCCAGTGTGCAACAGTCCAGAATTACCACGCACTCGCATAGCGCGTTCTGTAGCAATTTCTGGGGTTCCAGGCTTTCCTAAGGATTGACCATCAAACTCAAAGGTTGAATCACAGCCGATGATGATCGCCGGGTAATCAATCTGCTCGCGAACGGTATGTGCCTTTGTAATTGCTAGTGCGATAACCATATCGGCGGGAGATAAAGAGTTGAAAAACTCAGTTTCCTCGTCCACATGGCTGACGATGATTTTTGGCGAAAGTCCTGCAGACTCCAACAGGCGACGTCGGCTCGTTGATTGTGAAGCTAAAACAATTGTTGTCATGATTATTCAAACCTTCTGGCTCTATATGTCGCGTGACCCTCAGTACACCTCTAACTCTATCCTTACATCTACGATAAGCCTGTGAGTAAAACCTTTCCAACGGTAGGCCTACTTGGTTCTGCCCCTCATGCGGGAATGTTCAATTCACCAGCGCAAGCATTGGGCGTAGAACTTCTGCATGAGGCCGATGGTAAGAGATGCGATGTTGTGACAGTTATTGATAGATCCTTCCCATTAAGTTTAGTAAAAGGGTTAGAGGCAGATGGTGTGACTGCGCGTCCATCATTTTCTGCGTTGTCAGCTTCAGGTGAAAAGTATGAAAAACATATCGAAGAACAATCCACAATTTGTGTGATGGTTGCACGTTCGCCACATGGACAGGCAACAACATGGGCACCTACTGAAATTGTAAGAAGCAACAAAAGATGGGCTATGAGCGTTACTCCAGCTCGGAATATAACCGCTGCTTTACAGGAAAAGGTGCAACAGATTGCTCTGGATTTTTCAGCGAAAATAGGGGCTGTCGGAGTCATCTCTCTTGAAATGTCGATCAAGGAGCAAGAAGCAATAATTACAAATGCAGAGATGCACCCAAACGCTTCGGGCAATTGGACAGTAGATGGATCAATTACTAGTCAATATGAACAACATTTGAGAGCGATTCTAGATTTACCTTTGGGGGAGCCTTCAATGTCTGCCAAGTTTGTTGTTACTGCAAATATTTACTGCGGCGACAAACCTAATATGTATCGCCCTTACCTGCATTTAATGGCTCGTACACCCGCCCTTAAGTTTCATCAATACAAGGGTTTGGTTAATCGAGGTGATTTAACAGGACACATTACCCTTGCCGGTGATGATGTTGATTCCATCATTGAAGAGGTACGACATGCAGTTGAATATATGCAGGGCGAGATAGACGAGTAAAGTTTTAGCGAGCCCGGTACTCAATCGCTGGGCAACGATCCATCACAGTTAACAAACCTGCAGCTTGAGCACGTTCAATCGCTGCTTCATCGATTACATCCAGCTGAAGCCAAACCGCTTTAGCGCCAATTGCAATCGCTTCATCTACTACCGAACCAACTAATTGAGAGTTCACAAAACAATCAACCACATCAACCGATTCTGGAATCTCAGTCAAACTTTTGTAACCAATTTCTCCGTGGACTGATTCAGCCTTTGGATGCACCGGAATAATGCGATGACCTTTATCTTGTAGTAACGCAGCTACGCCAAAGGCTGCACGATCCGGATTGTTACCAAGTCCAACTACGGCCCAGGTTTTTAAGGCCAGAACCGCATCAATTGTTTCCTTGGTATTAATCGGTACGACCTAGGGCGTGAAACTTCCAACCCGCCTTGCGCCAAAGGTTGCGATCCAACATATTGCGACCATCAATAATGATCTTTCCCTTAACAAGTGGAGCGATAGCGGCAGGATCAATCTGTCGGTACTCCTTCCACTCAGTTAAGTGCAGGATCAGATCAGCATCCTTTAGTGCATCTGTAACAACCTCTTGATACTGAAGATTAGGGAAGCGCTTACGAGCAGGTTCGATGCCCTGGGGATCATGAACAACAACAATTGCACCAGCTGCTTGTAACTGTGCAGCGATATCAAGTGCAGGGGAGTCACGCACATCATCGCTATCCGGTTTGAAGGTTGCACCCAAGACAGCGATCTTGTACTTAGTTAGATCCTCTGAAAGTTCACCGCGGACCACATCGATGACACGTTGACGTGCACGAAGGTTGATGGCATCGATCTCACGCAAGAACTCCAGTGCTTGCTTAGCGCCGAGCTCTTCGGCGCGAGCCATAAATGCACGAATATCCTTTGGAAGACATCCTCCGCCAAAACCGATTCCTGCTTGCAAGAAACGGTTTCCGATACGTGGGTCATATCCAATTGCCTTTGCTAAAACAGTGACATCTCCACCTGCTGCTTCACAAACCTCAGCCATTGCATTGATGAATGAAATCTTTGTCGCAAGGAATGAGTTTGCAGCAACCTTGACTAACTCTGAGGTTGGTAGATCTGCGCGGATCCAAGGTGTTCCTAGAGCAATGACTGGCTCATAAACCTCTTTGAGGATTTCTTCCGCACGATCATTTGCAACACCGACAACCAAACGATTTGGAGTCAAAGTATCTTCAACCGCAAAACCTTCACGCAAAAACTCTGGGTTCCAGGCGAGATCTGCTTGAGGTGCAATCTTGGCTAACTCTTCGCGCAAGCCTTGCGCAGTTCCAACTGGAACAGTTGATTTACCAACAACAAGTGCGCCATCCTTTAAATGCGGAGCGATAGCAGCAACTGCTGACTTCACATATGTTAGATCTGCAGCAAGTCCATCTTTACTCTGTGGTGTTCCAACGCAAACAAAGTGAACATCTGCATCCTTAACCGCTGAAAAATCTGTTGTAAAGGAAAGTCGCCCAGTTTTCATTTCCTGTTCAAGCAAGGTGTCCAAACCTGGCTCATAAAAGGGCAACTTGCCGCTTTGTAGCAGCGCAACCTTTTCGGGATCTGTGTCTACGCCAACGACGGTGAAACCTAGAGAGGACATACATGCAGCATGGGTGGCTCCAAGATAACCGCAGCCAACTACCGAAAGAGTTAAAGTCATGCGGGAGAGTTTACTTCAGAGCCCCGCAAGGATTTTCATCAGCGGTACGAGTCTTAAATTTATCGATCACAGTTGGCTTCGCCTTGGCTGTCGAAGAAGCCGATGGAGATGGGGTTACCTCGTCAATAAGCGGTAAATCCTCGCGAATTCGATTAAACAACTCTGGAGCAAGTTCTTTGTCCCAAGTCACAACTGAACCAATACCAGGCACGCGGGCATTCACATTTCCTAGTGGAATTGTGAGAGTACGAACATTGCTTGAGGAAAGGTTTTTCATCTGCTTTGCAAGGGTCAGCAGATCGCTCTTATTGAGCTCTGAATCTGTTTTTACCGTTGCGATAGCGGCGTTAAAGAAGTTAACTAATTTGATTGGGTTGAGCAAAACTCCAGTGCTTGTAACTTTACGAAGTACCGCACTCATAAACTGTTGTTGACGTTGCATACGGCCTAAATCACCCATGCCATCAAAGTCGCGAGTACGAACATACTTCAGCGCCTCAACACCATTAAGAGTGTGCACACCTGCTGGCAGCACTAAGTGACTTCCGGGATCATCGATATCTCGTTTGGTACAGACTTCAATTCCACCTAAAGCATCAACCATTCCAGCAAAGCCAGCAAAACCAATTTCGATGTAATGGTCGATGCGAATGCCAGTTTCATCTTCAAGGGTTTGAATTAAAAGTGATGGACCACCAAAAGCAAAGGCAGCATTAATCTTTCCCTTTGCTGCAGGGATTATCTTGGTCTTATCGAGAGATGATGGATGCTCAGGAATTGTCACCAATGAATCTCGCGGAATCGAAATAATTGTTGCCTTATCGCGGGCCTTGGAGATATGAACAATCAGCATGGTGTCTGAACGAGATCCAGCCGCAGTCTTGGTACTTCCAACTCGAAGCAACTTCAACTGCTCTTTAGTTAGACCTTCGCGGGTGTCAGAGCCAACTAATAAATAGTTAAGAGCTTTGTTTGGCTTATCTGGTCGAGATGAGACATTGCCGAAGGCATCGATGCGATCTATGGCACCGCTGATTTGACCCAGTCCAAGCCAGGAAAAAGCGGAAACAAGTACTACACCCACAGATAGTGAGGTAATAATCCGAATTGCCCGCGTTGATTTCACTGTCTGAGAGTACTTGAGCGATAGCGTGTACGTGTTATGTCGACATCAGCAAACACGTTATATGGCTCACCGAAGAGAGAAATCTCGGTCATCCTGCCAGTCCTCAATGAGGAGAAGTATTTAGCCGATTCTGTGAATTCGATCCTGTCCCAGGAGTTCTCAGGTTTGATTGAGGTAATTCTTGCGGTCGGGCCATCACAGGATGCAACTTTGCAGATTGCTCAAGCTTTGCAAGCCAAAGATTCACGTGTTGTTGTGGTCGATAATCCAACTGGAAAAACCGCTGCAGGATTAAACCGTGCGATTGCAGCATCTAAGTACTCAATCATTGTTCGCGTAGATGGTCACTCCCAGCTGCCAAAAAATTACTGCGAATTAGCCTTTAATCTTTTGAGCGAGACAGGCGCAGTCAATGTCGGTGGAGTTATGGCAGCTGAAGGAATCACATTGTTTCAACGAACAGTTGCCAGAGCGATGCGCAGCCCACTGGGAGTCGGAGCTTCTCGTTTTCACACTGGAGGCGGTGCAGGTGCATCAGACACCGTGTACCTAGGATGTTTTAGAAAAGAAGCGATCCTTGAAGTCGGTGGTTTTGATGAGAGATTTACACGCGCACAAGATTGGGAGTTGAATTTTCGTTTACGTGAAAAGGGTGGGTTGATTTACTTCGATCCACGTTTAACAGTTACTTATCGTCCACGATCCACAGTAAAAGCGCTGGCAAAGCAGTACTTTGAGTATGGGCGTTGGAGACGAGTTGTATCCCGTAGACATCAGGGAACAATTAATTACAGATATCTAGCACCTCCCTTTACCGTTGTCGCGACAACTCTTTCTCTCCTTTTAGGTGCTATTGCCTCGCCCTTGTTCTTAATTCCAGCGCTTGTTTATTCAGTATTTATCCTGGGAGCCTCATTAATTATTGGTAAGAGTGCGGGTGAAGTTCTTTGTTTGCCAACTATCTTGCTCACAATGCACATTTCATGGGGGCTTGGATTTCTTACATCGCCGAACTCGCTTGCCCCTGCGGTAACCTTGCATCCGTGAGCACCCCACTGCAGGTTTATGAGCCATTCAAGGCTGGCCTACCTAAGCTGGGCAAGTACTGGAAATCCCTGTGGTCGCGACGAACATTTATCGCCGAGTACTCAAAATCCGAGCTACGAGAGCAGCACTTCGACTCGGTCTTTGGGCAGCTGTGGCTCGTAATAAATCCACTTTTACTTTCAGGTGTTTACTTCATTCTGATCGTGATTATTAGGGGCGGTAGCGATAGCACCCGTTATCTGCATCTGACCGCCACACTCTTTCTCTTTTACTTGATTTCAAACTCACTTACTGGCGGAGTTAAATCGATTACCGCTGGACAAAGATTGATTTTAAACACCGCCTTCCCAAGAGTGATGCTTCCGATCTCAGCGGTAGTAATTGCAATCTTTAAGTTTCTGCCAACAATCTTTGTCTTCTTGATCATCAAAGCTGTAGTTGGTTCAGAGTTTAGCTTTGAGATGTTGTGGGCAATTCCTGTCCTACTGATCACAGTCTTCTTGGGACTAGGTTTAGCGATCACGATCTCTTGTATCAATGTTTATTTCAGAGATATCGCCAGTTTTCTTCCTTACCTAACCAGAACCTTCTTATACCTTTCTCCCGTTTTGTATGAAGCCTCTGAACTAGATCCCAAGCTTCGAGTCCTTGAAATTGTTAACCCTTTATTTCCAATCCTTGACTCTTGGTCTTCCGCCTTGGTTCATGGTCGGATGCCTGAAGTTTCAAATTTGTTGCAAGGCCTCGGTTGGGCAACAGCAATCTTCTTCATAGGCACCTACTTCTTCTTGTCGAGGGAGCGTGAGTTCGCTGTCCGCCTCTAGCAAGCACCTGACACATGAGTTCGCAGTTTCAGTTCGCAATGTTGGACTGACATATACAACTGCGATTGATAGCCGACCAACTTTAAAGGCACGCGTAAAGGCTTTGGGTCGCGGCTCTAAGCAAACCAGAGTTGTGCGCGCATTAGATGAAGTCAATCTTGATGTTGAGTACGGCCAAGTTCTTGGTGTAATCGGAACAAACGGTGCTGGTAAATCCTCTTTGATGCGTTGCATCGCAGGAATTTTGCCTCCAAGCCAAGGCCGGATCGAAGTTAATGGTTCAGTCAGCACCTTGTTGGCATTAGGTGTTGGCTTTAACCCATCAATGTCAGGGCGTGACAATGTTTATCTGGGTGGCTTAGCTGCAGGAATGTCTCGTGAAGAGATAGAGGGACATTTTGATGAGATTGCAGAGTTTTCAGAGCTAGGTGATGCAATCGATGCTCCTATGCGTACATATTCATCGGGCATGTTTGCACGTTTGGCATTTTCAGTGGCGGCTACTGTTCGTCCAGATATTTTGATTATTGATGAGGCTTTGAGCACAGGTGATGCCAAGTTCAAGGAAAAGAGCCTTAATAGAATTAAAGAGTTACGAAGCGATGATCGTGCCTTGATTTTAGTAAGCCATGCGATGAAGACACTTCGCGAGACTTGCAATGATGTTGTCTGGTTACATAAAGGCAAAGTTGTACAACGTGGTGAGCCGAATCAAGTAATCGATGCCTACCAAAAGTTCTTGGATCTAGGAAAGAGTGCTGCAATTGATGAGGATGTATAAAGCTCTCATCGTCATACTGGCCTTTGCCATTTCAATTCCATTTCCGGTCAGCGCAACAGAGGTGCCTGCAACATTTGCAATAACAGGTTCGGGTTATGGACATGGAGTTGGGCTGAGCCAAATTGGTGCACGTTCAATGGCGTTACAAGGTGACACCGCAACTGCAATTTTAAATTATTACTATAAGGATGTAGCAGTTCAGCCTGTAGATGACTCGAAGATTCTTCGTGTAAATGTCGGGCACTTGCTGAGCACCGCTCGAATTTCTACTGCAACACCTGATGCATTAATGCAAATTTATGTTGGTGATATCGCAGACTCGCAAGATGCAATTCCTCTTGCAGTGGTTCCGGTAAATAGCGCCTTGAATTTTTCTGTTTTAGGTTCAACAGTTGTTCCTAGCGTTGTAACTGGAAAACAGGTTACAAGCCTGCCACGTAACAGAATTTTTACAGTCAGATGGAGTGGTACCCGTTATCTAGCAGGACCCGAAGCGGTTGTTTCGCTTCGACAATCCAATCTGACAGCTCGTTATCGACATGGTCAAATGCAATTTAGAGCTGTAAAAACTTCGACCTTGGGTTACAGAATAGAGATAACAAACTCTGTCCGATTAGCTGATGAGTATTTGTGGGGAGTCAGCGAGGTTCCATCCTCTTGGCCATCAGCAACGCTAGAGGCTCAGGCAATCGCTTCGCGTACCTATGCGCTTAGCAAGGCCGGCATATATAGAGCTGCTTGTGATTGTGATTTATACGGTGAAATTTCAGATCAAAAGTTTCTAGGCTTTGCCAAAGAAAGCGAAAAAGGCTGGGGCAAATTTTGGAAGGCAGCGGTCACAAATACCGCTGGATTGGTTCTGACCCAAAACAACCTTCCCATCGCTACATACTTTGGAAGCTCAACGGGTGGATTAACTGAGACCGCTCGGAATGCTTGGGGAGGCGAGCGAAGCTATACACATACCGTTGCTGATCCTGGCAGCTTGGATCCCAAGCTCAATCCAAACTTTCATCGCTGGAACCGCACCGTGCCGCAAGCAACGGTTGCACTTGCATTTGGATTACCTGATGTTGTCGCAATTGAAATCTTAAGCAGAAACCTCAGTGGCACTGTTGGGTTAATACGTGCGACCTCGACAACTGGCGTTCAAAAAACTTTGCGTGGAGAAACCTTCAGAAGCCGAGCAAGAATTCCATCGGCCTATTTTGAATTAGTTAGCGTGCAAAACGCTGTTGAGCCCACCCCAAGTCCCAGTCCGCAAAACGACCTCTAACGAACCATCTAATGAGTTTCGTCGGAACAACAAGTTACTTGCTCCTGAAAGAGTTCCAGCCTTTACAACTTCACCATCCGGCAACTTCACCTTTGCCGCAGCGGTGATGTAAGTACCAGCTTCAATTACACAGTTATCGCCTAGGGAAATTCCAAGACCTGAGTTAGCTCCGAGTAAGCACTTTTCACCAATTGAGATAACTTCTTTTCCGCCACCACTAAGTGTTCCCATAATTGATGCTCCACCGCCAACATCGGTGCCATCACCAACTACGACTCCAGCTGAAATTCTTCCTTCAACCATTGATGTACCAAGGGTTCCTGCATTGAAGTTTACAAATCCTTCATGCATCACAGTTGTACCTGATGCAAGATGTGCACCAAGGCGAACTCGATCTGCATCTGCAATTCGAACTCCAGATGGAACTACGTAATCAACCATTCGTGGAAACTTATCGACACCGTAGACGCTGACATGTCCATGTGCAGCCTTCAAACGAGCTCTTGTAATTTCAAAACCTTCGACAGCACATGGTCCAACAGAGGTCCAGACAACATTACTTAGAATTCCAAAGATCCCATCAAGTGCTAGCCCGTGTGGCTTAACAAGGCGATGGGACAACAAGTGCAGGCGCAGGTATGCATCAGCTGCATTTGCTGGCGCTTTAGTAATATCAATTTCAATTCCAACTAATTCACGAGTTACTCCACGTGCTTGATCTGGACCAACCAAGGCAGCTAACTCCGCAGGTGCTGCTGCGGCCAATGGAGCTAAAGCAGGAGAGGGGAACCAAACATCAAGGGTGGTTCCATTTGAAATAGTTGCGATTCCGTGGCCAGATGCGATGGTCGTCATGTCCTAAGCCTAGCCTCTATTGTTAGCCGCATGCGTATTGCCGTCTTTTGCTCTTCATCACCCACGATCGACAATAAGTATGTAGAGCTTGCCTACGAGTTAGGCAAGGGGATTGCGCAATCCTCAAATGAGTTAGTCACAGGTGGCGGGCATATCTCGATGATGGGTGCGGTATCCCGAGGCGCACGCGATGCCCATGGAAGAACTGTTGGCGTGATTCCTCAAGCCCTTGTAGATATTGAATTTGCAGACCATGACAATGATGAGTTACATGTGGTTGAAACCATGGGTCAACGCAAACATATGATCACAGATATTTCAGATGCATTTATTACCTTGCCAGGTGGAGCAGGAACATTAGAAGAGTTCTTTGAAATTTGGGTTGGCCATTACTTAAAGTTTCATACCAAGCCAGTTGTAATCTTGGATCCATTTGGAATCTATGCGCCACTGCATGAACTAATTATTCATCTGGAGGATGAAAAGTTTATTAAGCCTGGCATGAGAGAGATTGTTCAATGGACAACAACGGTCGACGAGGCGCTGAAAGCATGTGGAGCATGAGAAGTAATCACATTGCCATGAGCCTTGTAATTAACGCTCCAATTGAAAAAGTTTGGGCAGCACTTGCAGACTGGGAGTCACAAGGCGACTGGATGCTTCAAACAACTGTTGAAGTAACTTCAGATATTCGCGAAGGTGTAGGTACTTCAATTGCTGCATTCACAGGTGTTGGAAAGCTAGGAATCATGGATCACATGACGGTCACCGCATGGGAGCCTCCGCATATTTGCGATGTTGTGCACACAGGAAAAATAATTAAAGGCACAGGTCGTTTCCAATTGACCTCACTCTCAGCTCAATCGACACGTTTTGATTGGTCTGAAGAAATTCTGGCTCCACGCGCTGTATTCCTTCTTATCGCGCCAGGCTTATACATAGGTGTCCGCATCTCGCTGTCAGCCTTGCGCCGTCAGTTGCAGCAAAGGAAGTAAAGTTGTGCCATGGGCAAGCAACCGCAAACACTGGCGCAAGCCCTTGCGACATTGCCTGAGGAAGAGCGAATCATCTTGACGATGCACTACCTAAAGTCGATGAGCGCAGCCGATATCGCATCAATACTTGGGGTTCCCGAGCGCTCGGTAGATGCGATTATTCGCCAGGGTAGGTCCCGATTGAGCGCGATTCTGGGCATTTAAGCCCAACCCCGATTTCGCACTAAGGCTCATTGTGCGAGATACTTACCCCCTTGCTTTACATACAGCGGTACCAACGATTTAGAGGAGTCCCCACATGGCAGCCATGAAACCCCGCACTGGTGATGGTCCAATGGAGGTCACAAAGGAAGCTCGCTCTCTGGTTATGCGTATCCCTCTTGAAGGCGGCGGACGTCTTGTCGTTGAAATGAATGCCGAAGAAGCAAACAACTTGAGCGCGGCTCTTCACGCCGCAGTTGCTCTCGTTAAGAAGTAATTTTTCTACTTAGGCACTAGCCTTACCAATCATGTCAGCATTGCCTCAATTTGCGCCCCTTGAACTTTCAAAGGCTGTTAGCGCACATTCAATCGCCCTAGGTTTCATTAAGAACGCGGATGGCGGCTTTGAGTTCATTGGCTCACTTGCCTCAGAACTAGAAAAGTTCTTCGGGCTTAATCTTGTTGATGAATTAACCTTCTTTTCACCAACTGCAAAAGCTGGCGAGTTATTTGAAATCCCAGTGAGCGCCACAGATTCACAAACAGATCGAATCTTTTTAGTTGGTATTGGCGATCAAAGTGGTTCGGCTGCACGTGCAGCAGGTGCGGCTGTTGGCCGCAAGGTTCGTGGAAAAAACACATCCGTTTACTCTGCATGTATTGGTAAAGAGGTTAAGGCGCACGCAATCTCAATCGCACTTGGTGCATGGGTATGGAACCTCAAGACCGACAAGAAGAAGGAAGAGCCAACTATTTTTGTTGGGAGCAAAGATGAGAAGGCGATTAAAGAAGCTGCATCAATTGCTAAAGCAATTTGCCGCACCCGCGACTTAATTCATACTCCAGCAAACATTAAAACTCCGGCATGGATGGGTAAGCAGGCAGAGGATTTTGCAAAGGGAACCGGCCTTAAGGTTGAAATCTTTGCTGGTGCTGCACTCAAAGAGTTTGGTGGCCTTCGCGCAGTTGGTGGTTCATCACCAAAGCCAGGTCCACGAATGATTCAAGTTTCATACCAGCCAAAATCAAAGAAGAAATCTGCAAAGGCTTTGCCCCATGTAGTTTTGGTGGGCAAGGGAATTACCTTTGATACAGGCGGTGTTTCGCTCAAGCGTCCTTACGACACCATGATGGCGATGAAGAGTGACATGGCAGGTTCGGCCGCGATCCTTGGAACTTTGACCGCTCTTGAAGAGCTTCAGCCAAATGTGCGCGTAACCGCCTTGATGATGATGGCTGAAAACGCGATCTCAGCAACAGCCCAACGCCCAAGTGATGTCATTAAGCATTACGGAGGAACAACAGTTGAAGTTATCAATACCGATGCCGAGGGACGTCTAGTTCTTGCCGATGGTTTGGCGTATGCAGATGCCAACTTAGATCCAGATTATTTACTTGATATTGCAACTCTTACCGGTGCAGCAACCTTGGGATTGGGTCGTCAATATGCTGCGATGTACACCCGAGACAACGCTTTGGCTGCACAGCTATCGAAGGCTGGAGACACAACAGGTGATCGTGTTTGGCACATGCCATTGGTAGATGATTACAAAGAAGCGCTTCGAAGCGATATCGCTGATCTGAACCACACAGCAGATAAAGGAAAATTTTCTGCAGGTTCAGTAACCGCTGCGCTATTTTTGGAAAACTTCACATCAACGCGTCGCTGGGTTCATTTAGATATTGCCGGAACTGCGCGTAGCGAGGTTGATGCAGGAGAAAACTCAAAGGGCGGAACAGGATTTGGAGTACGCCTTCTAACTGAATGGATAACCTCTTTATCATGAAAGTAGATCCACACACCTTTGCTGAAAACTTTATCCCTGAAGATCATTTCAAAGCTCAAGCACGGGCAAGAGGCGTCGAACTAGGAACAGTTGATACAACTCCGGGTTCTGGCGCATTTCTGAAGTACTTAGCCTCAACTTTGAAAGCACAATCTGTCGTCGAGGTAGGAACAGGATCTGGTGTTGGCAGCTTGTGGTTATTTGATGGAATGCTGTCTAGCGGCACCCTGACATCTATAGATGATGAGATGGAGCATTCTCAAATAGCAAAGCTTGCATTCAATGATGCAGATATCGCACAAAGCAGATATCGATTGATCACTAACTCGGTTTTAGATGTAATTTCAAAGCTCACAGATCGTGCATATGATCTTGTTGTACTGCGCCATAACCCAGAAGATCTCAGTTATGTGATCAATGAGGCTCATCGAATTTTGCGAAGCGGCGGGGCGCTAGTTATTGATAATTACTACGGTGGAGGAAAGGTCTGCGATGCCGCTCAACGTGATCCGCGGACCGTTGCCCTTCGCGATGCTGGGAAAATCATTAAGAATGACACAGATCATTGGGTGAGTTCATTGATCCCAGTCGGTGATGGATTACTACTAGCAACAAAGTTATAGGAAGATAGAACCATGATTTTTCCTCGCAAAAAGGTTGCACCAGTTGCAGCTCCTTGGTGGCAAGCAAGTGCGCCATCGAAAAGTTCAAAGGGCAACCTTGCATTAATCGCAGTTCTGGCCGGTGCCGTTGGCGGAATTCTGGGCGTCAATGCTTCTGGTGCTTCATTGTTTAATCGAGTAAATCTGGTTTCATCGACAAGCACAATTGAGCGCGCACCTGATTCAGTAGCCGGAACAGCGCAAAGAGTTTTGCCATCAGTTGTATCGATTCAGACCCGTTCATTAACTGGCGGCGGTACAGGTTCAGGATTTTTCATCGATAGTGATGGGTATATTTTAACTAATAACCATGTCATCAGTTCAGCGGCGCAATCAGGCGGAAGAATTCAGGTCAAGCTCAATGATGGTCGTATCTTTTCTGCAAAGGTCATTGGGCGAGATGCATCATATGATCTTGCAGTTCTGAAGATCGCAGCTTCTGGCCTAAAGGCTTTGCAGTTTGGCGATAGCGATCAGGTAGCAGTTGGTGATTCAGTAATTGCAATTGGATCTCCACTTGGCTTATCCGGAACTGTGACAACAGGAATTATCAGCGCCAAGAATCGTCCAGTAACAGCTGGAGATTCTCAGAGCGAGAGTTCATTTATTAACGCCCTTCAAACAGATGCAGCCATCAATCCAGGTAATTCCGGTGGACCATTGGTTGATTCAACCGGTGCAGTAATCGGTGTTAATTCAGCGATTGCATCATTGGGATCAGATCTACAAACCGGATCGATCGGTCTTGGCTTTGCAATTCCAATTAATCAAGCTAGAAAAACAGCGGATCAATTAATCAAGAATGGTGTTGCGACATATCCAGTTATTGGAATCTCGCTGGATATGAACTTTCCGGGTGAAGGTGCCTTAGTTGCAAGCTCTGCACGTGGAATTCTGCCTGGTAGCCCTGCACAAAAGGCGGGTTTACGTGGCGGAGACATCATCACCGCTTTGGATGGCACCCCCATCAACTCTCCTGATGAGTTAATCGTTGCGGTTCGCTCTAGAAATGTAGGTGATGTTGTCCGCCTTACATATCTGCGAGATGGCAGCCAAAAGACGGTTTCGCTGACACTAATCGCGGCTCAGCAGTAATTGGCGTAGGCTAAAGCTATGTTCTTTGATATCGGTGCAGGAGAAATTCTGGGCCTAGCAATTCTGGCAATGCTTCTGGTTGGTCCAGAGCGATTGCCAAAGCTTGCTGTCGAAGCAGCGCAATGGGTTAAAAAGGCTCGAGGTTTGGCAACCAAAGCAACGGCAGAACTTCGGGAAAACCTTGGACCTGGATTTGAAGATCTCCAACCTAAGGATCTGAATCCAAAGACTTTTGTTAAAAAGCAGATCTCTGAGCTTTTGGATGAGGAAACTCCAAAACCAAAGGTGAAGAAGCCAACTGCAATGATTGATCCAGATTTACTATGAGTCTTTTAGATCAAGTTACTCAGGCGCTTTCAAAGGTTAATGATCCAGAGCTGCGTCATCCCATTACTGAACTTGGAATGATTGAAGATCTTTCAGAAAACAAAGGCACAGTTTCACTTAAGGTGCTTTTAACAATTGCAGCTTGCCCTATGCAAGATCGTTTGCGAACCGATATCTCAAGCGCTGTGACAAGTGTTGAAGGTGTCAAGAGTGTTGATCTTGTCTTTGGAGTTATGAATGAGGAGCAACGCAACTTTGTAAAAAAGGTTGTACGTGGAGGACGTGAAAAGTTCATTCCATTTGCACAACCTGATTCCTTGACCCGTGTTATTGGAATCGCTTCCGGAAAAGGTGGAGTCGGTAAATCTTCTGTTACAGCCAACCTTGCCGTGGCTATCGCTAAAAATGGTTTAAGTGTTGGAATTTTGGATGCAGATGTTTATGGCCACTCAATTCCGCGTCTGATGGGTTTAATGGGTCAGCGACCAACTGCGATTGATCAGATGTTTATTCCGCTCGAGTCCTATGGCGTGAAAACCGTTTCGATGGAGATGTTTAAGCCTGAAAGATCAGATCCAGTTGCTTATCGAGGCCCTCTACTTCACCGAGTTCTGGAACAGCTACTTTCCGATGCATATTGGGGGGATCTTGATGTTTTGCTCATCGATTTGCCACCTGGAACCGGTGACCTTGCAATCTCACTGGGCCAATTGATTCCAACCTCAGAGATTGTTGTTGTCACAACACCACAGGTTGCAGCAGCAGAGGTTGCAGAGCGTGCGGGACGAATTGCACATCAGATTCATCAGCATGTAATTGGCGTTATTGAAAACATGTCGGCATTTCCATGCCCAACCTGCAGCGAAACAATCTCATTGTTTGGCGAGGGCGGAGGAGAAGAGACCTCACGTCGTTTGTCACAACTTGTTGGCAGCGATGTTCCGCTACTTGGAAAGATTCCATTTAGCCCAGCTCTTCGAACTGGTGGAGATGATGGCGCACCTATTGTTGACGCCGATTCAGCATCAGCTGCGGCGATGGCAATTACTGAGGTTGCAGATAAGTTAATGAAGCGAAGTAAATCTTTACTCGGAGTCCGATTGGGCGTCTCGACGTAGCTCCTTAGCTAACTCCTCAACCAGATCTGCAAGTTCACTTCTCACAAAGTCACGTGTTGCAACCTCACCCAATGAGTTTCGAAGTGCCGCTAGCTCTCGAGTTAAGTATTCGGTGTCGGCAATAGTGCGCTCATTTTGTGAACGATCTTCATTGAGTTGAATACGATCACGATCTGCTTGACGATTTTGCGCAAGCAGAATCAAAGGCGCAGCATACGAGGCCTGCATCGACAGGATCAGAGTTAAGAAGATAAATGGGTAATCATCAAAACGTAGCTCAGCTGGTGCTAAAAAGTTCCAGATAATCCAAAAACTAATAAAGAATGTCATGTAGACCAAAAAGCGTGCAGTACCTAAGAAACGTGCAAAACGTTCTGACATCCGACCAAATGCTTCAGGGTCATAATTTGGTCGCAGAGAACGTCTAGTCTCGCGTGGAGTATCTAATCCATAGTTACGTGCCATTTCTGCACCTCCTTAAGCTTCTTCTGGTTCAAATGAGATTGGTGAATTTTCGCGGTGATCATGTCGCCAGTTTTCAGGTAACAAGTGATCCAGCACATCATCCACAGTTACCGCACCCAGCAATCGCTCATTAGCATCAACAACCGGCAAAGAAAGCAGGTTGTAGCTTGCTAAATGCGAGGAAACCTCATGCAAAGTTGCATCAGGATTTGTTCCCTTTGTATCGGTATCAACGATCGATCCCAGCAATGTTGAAGGTGGTTCGCGAAGCAAACGTTGATAATGAACAACACCAATGAAACGTCCCGTTGGAGTTTCTGTTGGCTGGCGACAGATATAAATCTGTGAAGCCAATGCAGGTGAGATTTCCTTTTGGCGAACAGAGGCTAGAGCATCAGCAACAGTTGAATCTGCGGTAAGGACGATTGGCTCGGTAGTCATCATTCCGCCAGCCGAGTAATCCTCGTAGGTCATTAAGCGCAATACATCTTCCGCATCCTCTGGCTCCATAAGATCAAGCAGCGCGTTAGCTCGTTCTTCACCAACTTCTCGCAACAAGTCGGCGGCATCATCAGGATCCATCTCACCTAAGACATCTGCTGCACGCTCTCCTTCAAGTTCAGCAAGAAGCGCAACTCGATTTTCCTCATCCATCTCTTCAAGGACATCGGCAAGACGCTCATCTTCAAGTGCGCTAGCAACTTCGATACGACGCTTCGGTGCAAGATCCTGTAATACAGCGGCAAGATCTGCTGCACGTAAATTGGCTAGAGTTGAAAGCAGGTTTGCAACACCTTGATTTTGTTCGGTATTTGCAAAACCAATGACCTCTTCCCAAGCAACGGTAGATGTTGCACCTTTACGACGAAGGCCACGGCCTTTGCGCATGATGTGAACCTTGGAGATCAACCAATCTCCATTTCGATTTTGCTCCATGCCCATATCTTCAACAACTACTACTTCATTTGTTTCTAGCAAAGTTATGGATCGATCTAGCATTTCGCCCAAAACCAAAACTTCTCCAGGACGGGTATCAAAACGTCGCATATTGAGCAGGCCGGTGATTACCACCGCTCCACTTTCAATGGATGTAACACGAGTGATGGGTACAAAAACTCGTCGGCGCAATGGAACTTCAACAACTAACCCCAAAATACGAGGCTGCTGATTATTTGAACGAAGGGTCGCAACAGCATCTCGCACCTTTCCTACAGGATCACCATTTGGGTCAAAGACCGCGGTTCCTGCAAGACGGGCGAGAAATACTCGGTTTAAGAGATTGCCGCTCATGAGATAAGGGTACCTTTCTCTTATGAACTCAGGTGAACGCATTAATGAACATACGGCGATCCCTGCAAAGCCAGATCTGATACGCCTAGGTGTGGGAATCATCGGAATCGGAACATCTGGACCTTTGATTGCAATGAGTGCGATGCCAGTTTTGACCTTGATCTTCTGGAGAAACTTAGGTGGATCACTACTGACGCTGCCTTTTGCGCTTCGTCACGCCAGAGATCGTGTTGGTGTCAAATGGGCGGTAATTGCTGGCGTTTTGTTGGCACTTCACTTCATTGGATTTTTCTTGGCAATGAGAATGACGACAGTGGCCGCTGGTACCGCTTTGGTGGCATTACAACCAATCTTTGCTGCTTTGTTTGTAAAGCGCAGTGGTGGTCATATCCCGTCGACGGCTTGGCTCGGAATGATCGTTAGCTTTGTTGGTGTGGTCATGGTTTCTGGTGTCGATCTAACAATCTCCTTTAGATCATTTGTTGGCGATATCGCCGCAATCATTTCTGCAGCACTTGCTGCCGCTTACATGATGGCTGGATCTAAGGCACAGCAAACCTTGGAGACAAGCACCTACACAACGATTGCTTATTTTGTCTGCTCCATAACCGCTTTGCCGATGGCGTTATTGCTAGGCAATGAGATTTTTTCCTTCAGCGCTAAGGAATGGCTGATTGTTTTGGGATTGATTTTAGGTGCCCAGCTGTTGGGGCACACCATGTTTAACTCTGCGCTCAAGCGAGTATCCCCAGCAATTGTTTCTCTTATTGTGTTTTTTGAGGTTCCAGTTAGCGCGGTTCTTGCTGCTTGGTGGCTAGATCAAACTCCGCCAATAGGAGTTATTCCGGGTATCGTGCTGATCCTTGCAGGTTGCATTCTTGTCGTCACCAGAACTCGGGAGTCAAAGAATGATTGATCTTCATACCCATACCAATTGCAGTGATGGAACGGATTCACCAAGAGAACTTGTAAACAAAGCGATTGTTCAAGGACTCGAGGTTCTTGGAATTGCAGACCATGACACAACATCTGGGTGGCAAGAAGCAACAGAGTCTCTGCGAGGTTCCTTAAAACTAGCGCTGGGCTCTGAGATTTCCTGCTTAACATCAGATGGAATCAGTGTGCACATGTTGGGGTTGTTGTTTGATGCGGAGCATCAAGAGATGCAACAGGTTTTAGAAGAAACTCGAGATGGTCGACTTCCGCGTATGCGCAAAATGATTGAAAAGATGCGGGCCGAAGGTATGGATATCTCTATCGAGGATGTTCAAAATGCGATGCCAGCTGGAGCAACTATGGGCAGACCACACTTAGCAGATGCATTAGTTGCAAAGAAGATTGTTAAATCACGGGATGAAGCCTTTGTGGATTTATTGCACAATGAATCCAGATTTTATGTCTCTCATGCTGCTCCAACCCCAGTCGAAGCAATCGCGCTTATCAAGCGTGCAGGGGGAGTTGCAGTTATTGCCCACCCATTTGCATCCTTGCGCGGGCAGATTTTGAAGGCAGATGATTTTGCAGATTTAGTTGCTGCAGGCTTAAATGGAATTGAGGTAGATCATCGGGATCAAAACCCTGATGAACGAGCTATGTTAAGAAATATTGCACACGAATTAGATCTAGTTGTTACCGGAAGTAGTGATTATCACGGTACAGGTAAGTTAAATTCATTAGCTGAAAACCATACCCATAGGGAACAATGGGAGAAGTTAGAGTCACAAGCCAATGCTCGAAGGGTGGTATCTGCGTGAAAGACATCAGCGCAATTACTTTTGCGGTTCAATCTTTTGTCACACTCTTTGTGATTATGGATCCGCCAGGTGCTACTCCTATCTTTTTGGGATTAGTTGCCGATAAGTCTCCTAAAGTACGTCGTATTCTTGCGATTCAGGCTGCAGCCGTCTCGCTTCTTGTGATTTCTATCTTTGCGCTCTTCGGTCGCGCAATTTTGAACTATCTCAATATTTCCATGGAAGCACTTCAGGCAGCTGGTGCTTTGCTTCTACTTTTGGTTGCACTTGAACTTCTGACCGGTAATTCGAAATCTCATGGAGATGATGCAGACTCCAACGTTGCATTGGTACCGCTAGGAACTCCTATTTTGGCTGGACCTGGCGCAATCGTGGCGACGATGATCTTCGTTCAGCAGGTAGACACCACAGCAATGGCTATTGGTCTTACTGCAGCGGTTGTGGCGGTACATATCGCGATTGCAATAGCTCTTATGGCTTCAACAACAATTTTGAAGGTCATCAAAGAGTCTGGTGTAACCCTTGTTGCTCGAATCGCAGGTTTGTTGCTTGCAGCCATCGCAGTACAAATGCTTGTAGATGCGATTCGCGTCTTTGTTGCCGCTTAGCTCTCTTTAAACTTTTTAGTACGCGTACGAGTTCGTTCCGTACGAGGCTTAGGGGCTTCCTGCTTTGTCTTTGCAGGACGGGCTTCTTTGCTCTCGACCTTTGCAACAGGCTTTGCCTTAACCATTCGGCCAGTTGAACCGGCGGGAATATTGAGCATTTCGTAGAGATGTTCTGAAGAAGAGTAAGTCTCTTCTGGCTCACCGAGGCCAAGTTCTAAAGCCTGATCAATCATCTTCCAACGTGCAAGCTCATCCCAATCAACAAAGGTGACAGCAATTCCATGCGCACCTGCACGAGCGGTACGACCTACGCGGTGAACATAAGTCTTTTCATCCTCTGGGCATTGATAGTTGATTACGTGTGTAATTCCATCAATATCAATTCCGCGAGCTGCAACATCTGTTGCAACCAGCACATCTGACTTTCCTGCCTTGAAATCACCTAAAGCCTTTTCGCGCGCGCCTTGACCAAGATCACCATGAATAGGAGCTGCCTTAAAGCCACGTTCTAGCAAATCTTCAGCGGTCTTTTGAGCGGTTCGCTTTGTGCGGCAGAAAACCATGGTTGGTCCACGACCTTCAGCCTGCAGGATTCGTGCAAGCATTTCGATTTTGTCTAACGCATGTGCACGTAAAACATGTTGCTTGATGCGCGTGACTACAGAACCTTCATCTTCGCTGTCTTGAGTGCGAATATGAATTGGCTGATTCATGAAGCGACGAGCAAGGGCGATAATGTCTCCCGGCATAGTTGCTGAAAACAGCATTGTTTGAGCACGATTGGGAGTGCTAGATAAAATCTTTTCGACATCTGGCAAGAATCCAAGATCCAACATCTCATCTGCTTCATCGAGAACTAAACGAGAGACCTCCTTTAGCTTGAGCTGACCTTGACGTGAAAGATCAAGTAAGCGACCAGGGGTTCCAACAACAATCTCTACGCCTGCTTGCAAAGCCTCAATTTGAGGTTCAAATGCACGTCCACCATAAACAGCAACTGTGCGAATTCCACGGTTTGAGGCAAGCTCTTCAATGTCACGGGTTACCTGAGTACAAAGCTCGCGGGTTGGAACAACGATTAAAACTTGTGGCATGCCCTTGTTAGCAAAATCTGCCCACTCGACATCGTTAGGAGCAATAACACGTTCGATTACTGGAATACCAAAAGCCAAGGTTTTTCCTGTTCCAGTCTTGGCTTGGCCAATTACATCTCCATCGGCAAGAGCGATAGGTAAAACCATCTCTTGAATCGCAAATGGTGCGAGAAAGCCGTGCGCGTGAAGTGCCTCAATAGTTTGGCTGCGCAGGGGCAACTCTGCAAATGTTGGTGACATGTTTATTTAATCCTAACGATTTTAATTGCGTGGAAAACCTGAAATGCCTCGCCACATGAGGTTGTGAACTAAGGCCACAGCTTCCTGTCGAGTCAACTTGCTATCTCGTTCGAGCCAGTGACGAGCGGTTACTTGTGCATAACCAATCATTCCAACACCCAAAAGCATTGATGCCTCTTTTGATAGGCCAGTGTCTATGGCAATTACCGCACTTACGGCAGCTGCACAGTCATAAGTCATGCGATTTAAACGCTCATGAACCTGAGGCTCAACGCTCATATCGCTCTCAAAAAGCAAACGGAAGGCTTCGCCCTCCTTTTCAATAAATGCAAAGTACGCATCTACTGTTGCAATTACACGATCCTTGTTATCTGGAGTTGATGCAATTGCCTTTTGAATTTCAAAAACCAATGAGTCAATGTGTAGATCTAATACAGCCAAGTAGAGCTCTAACTTTGAAGGAAAGTGCTGATACAAAACCGGCTTTGAGACATTTGCACGATCTGCGATCTCATCCATTGCAGCTGAGTGGTATCCAGCGGCGGTAAAAACTTCAAGGGCGGCAGATAGCAACAATGCTCGGCGCTCATCTCGAGGCAAGCGAGCCTTGTTTGTTGTGTCTACGTTACTCATTGGTCTAATCGTACGGCAGAATTACCAAACATGAACCGCTCCTATGAAGGATTCCGCATCCTGCTCGTGCATGCACATCCTGATGATGAAACCATCAATAACGGGG